>Ga0302278_10005571_pt1 | contig 12401 bp, 8 predicted proteins | sample III_Bog_N3_2_FD_194543 | JGI IMG/M metagenome (GOLD analysis project Ga0302278, IMG submission 194543) | Peat permafrost microbial communities from Stordalen Mire near Abisko, Sweden - III_Bog_N3_2 | ecosystem: Environmental > Terrestrial > Soil > Wetlands > Peat | place: Sweden: Abisko... | reverse complement strand
CCGATTTTCCGCTAACAAACCGCGTCTCTCGTGCCACTTTGAGGCAGATTCAAGATTTCACCGATTCGCAGTCAGTTTTTCTCTACGACCTGTGTAACGCGGCCGATACTGGCGGCGAACGTGCCGTCCCCGGAATAGGTCGCTCTTACCGTATGCGATCCAGAGGGAAGCGCTGAGGTACTCACCGTCGCCACGCCGCCGCTCAAGATCCCGATCCCTATTTGGCCCAACCCCGTGGCAAAGGTCACGGTTTCGCCATCGGGCGGTGTACCAAAGCTAGACCCAACCGTCGCGGTGAAGGTCACAACCTGCCCTAAGTTTGATGGCGAACCAGACGTCGTTTCGACAGTGACAGTTTTGGCTGGAAGCTTCTTTATGACTTGGCGCACCGTGTTCGAAGTGCTTCCGGTATGGCTGCTGTCTCCGGCATAAGTGGCTGTAATGTTGTGCACACCTGCGACCGAATAGGTGGCGGAGTAAGTCGCCTGACTATTCGTCAACGTCACGCTAGCGATCGCCTTCTTTCCGTCGGTGAAAACGATCGAGCCGGTAGGAGTTCCCGAAGTAGCTGTCACTACCGCCGTATAAGTTACCGTCTGCGTGACGTAAGAGGGATTCACGGAGGAAGCCAACGTCGTTGAGGTCGAGGTCACTTGAACGAGGGATCCAAACGCGCTTACGGACCCTTGGCTGCCTAAGTAAACTTTGCCGTTGACCACAATCGGCGCCGTGAACTTGACTGGAGCGCCGGGAACGTCGCGGTTATTCGGGGCCTGAGTGCTGTTGTACAGCATATTTGCCAGATTCGTCGCATCGTAGGCGTAGAGCACCTGGTTGCTGGCATAAATAGTGTCGTCGACCAACCACACAATTCCGTTCGCGGTCCCATTTGCGGAGATCACAGGCGCTGCAGTGGCGAAATTAAATGTTCGGGAAGTTTGCGAGGTGGGCGAGGTCGAGAGTTGTCCGCTACCATTCGCGTTAAATGAAAACGCTTTGAGATGGTCGGGATTACCGCCATCGTTGCCGGCACCCCAATAGACGTTTCCGTTCCAATACGCCGGCGAGCCCCAGATGCCTTGCGTGGCGCCTGGAATTTCTTCCACGATATTCGTATCGATGCTGGTACAAGTGGAACAGAATTCGCCCATATCGTTGCGGTCTACTAGATAGATCTTTCCTTCTTTTCCCATTTGAACGAGCAACTGTTGATGCGGTGTGCCCTTAGGAAGATCAGGCAACAGCAAGAGACCGCCCGATCCCAAATCCTCATCCGCGTCGCTGAGACTTTGCTGATTCCAAGGCGTGAACCAGTCGAGCAGATTGAAGGTTCCGTTGGTGGGAGGGCTGAGCTTCACAATGCTGTCACCGAAGTCTCCGCCAGAAAGTCCATCGTAGGTTCCGTTACCGGTTGCGAAGAACAAGTTTCCGCTGGAGTCTGCCGCGACCCCGTCTCCAGACATCCAGATTCCTGCTAACCCGCCATTGGGTGAACCGTTAAAAACGGCCTCTTGCGTCAGAGTATCGGTTGGCTGAACGCCGGCTCGATAAGACATAACCCAACCGTGGTAGGGAGTGTTATCACAGTGTGAGGCCCAGGCAATCACGACATGGCCGTTGCTCAGCAGTAAACCGGGCCGGTTGTGGTTTCGCAAGGGATCGAAGGTTTGGCCGTTGACCGTCGCGGAAATGACGACCGGACCTCCGAATTTTTCAACATGCGTGAGAATATCGATGGCATGTAGACGCTGAAAATAGACGCCGGACTCGTTCGTCTTCGTCACCAGATAAACGGTCCCGGTACTTGGGTCAATCACCGGCGTACCCGTGATGCCAATTTCGGGAACAAGATCGCCGCACGAGACTTCGCTGCTAGTGACCGTATTAATCGAAGGAGGGTTGATGAAGCTCTGTTGCCAAAGAACGCTCCCGTTGTCGGCGTCGAGGGCATAGAGCTGATCGTGTTCGGTAGCGATGAACAGGACATTGTGGGTGCCACCCGCGATGTTCTGAACGTTAGCCAGATAAAGGGGCTGGGCGTAGACATAGCCTTGCACAGAAACTGTAAAAAGCTTTCCAAACTGCGCCGAGTTTACGTTGCCGGGCGTGAGCAGAGTTTCCTGAATATTCTGTCCGCTGCGAGCATTGTCATTGTGGTATGTCGTTACATTCACTTGAGCGGCCGTGAACAGAGCAGGAAAAATCAACAGGATAGGCAGGAGTAGTCGTTTCATGATTCCCCAGTAACGATTATTTGAATGGCACTGCACAGCTGGAAAAGGCTACGGGTAGAGACTTTTGGCGGTTTGCCATGTTCAACATAAAGGCGGGAAACAGCAATGTCAAGCGGATTAGTCGAGATTAAATGGTCCGTAAAGGGAAATTCACGAACTATTCATTCGCCATGCACTGTTGATTCTTGACATTCGCTGTGGCCTGTTAGAAGCTTCGAACACCCATGGTCGGTCTCCCCCGAGCCTACCTTTATGTGATCCCCCGAGAAACTTCACTTATTAGAAAGGCTAATTGAGACATGAAAGTTAAATCGACATTGACCGCAAATGCTGCCTTCCTCGCGACCGCTTTCGCGGTTGGTCTGCTCGCAGCTGTTCCAACGCAGGCGCAAACCTTTAGCGTAGTTCACAACTTTACCGGCGGAAGCGACGGAGGCGTCCCGACCAGCGGGTTCACCGCCAACGGCAAAGTCTTCTACGGCACGGCCAGCGTTGGCGGCACATCGAACCTTGGAGTCGCCTTCCGGATCAATGAAGCCGGGGTCGAAACTGTGCTGCACAATTTCGCAGGCGGGTCCGATGGAGCGAATCCACAGGATGCGTTGCTGAGGACGAAGGGCGGCATTCTGTACGGCACGACGAACGCGGGTGGGACGGCAGGAGTGGGCACGGTGTTCGAACTTTCCGGCAAGAACGAAACAGTGTTGTACAGCTTCGCTGGGGGATCGGATGGAGCGCATCCCATCGCCGGACTGGCTGAAGACACGGCTGGCAATCTCTACGGCACGACCAGCCAAGGTGGCACGAGTGGCAACGGGACGGTTTTCGAACTCGCGGCCCCCAAGACAAAAGGTGGGACCTGGACGGAGAGCGTGCTTTACAGTTTCGGTACGGGAACGGATGGCGCGAATCCCGTGGGTGGCGTCAGTCTTGACTCGGCAGGCAATCTCTACGGAACGACTTCCGCTGGAGGCGAATACGGCTACGGCATCGTGTTCCAGCTAGTCGCGGCCAACCACTGGGCCGAAAATATTCTGCATGAATTTCAAAACGGAAATGACGGATCAGTTCCGTATGCTGGCTTTGTGGCAGACAAGGCAGGCAATTTTTACGGTGCGGCGACACAAGGTGGAGTAAATGGCGGGGGCACCGTTTTCGAACTCACACCGTCGCAAGGCAGCTGGAGTTTCAACGTCCTCTATAGCGTACCGGGATGGGGAATTTCAGGAACCTTCCGCAATGTGGTTTTGGATACAGCGGGCAACCTCTACGCCACGACACACTGCGACGGCGCTTACAATGGCGGAACCGTGTATGAACTGACGCCCGCCGGAGGGACTTGGAATTACAACCTGCTCTACAACTTTACCGGCGGAAGCGACGGCCAATACTCTGTTAGTAATCTGGTTGTGAATCAAGGGAAACTCTACGGAACCACTTTATATGGCGGCTCGAATGGCAATGGGGTCGTGTACGAGGTCACACCGTAGGAGACGAGGGCGTGTCTTCTAGGAAGTACTAGCACAGTCCTGGCGCTCGGGGGTGGCTAGAGCGAACGCAGGAAGTTAAGTATGTCTTGAATCTGCGCGGCTGTGAGCATTTTGAAGTTGCGAACCACGGCATCGGCCTCTGAGCTGCAGTTTAGCTTCGGAGGCCGATTTTCTTGCGGTGACTGGCAGTTTCCGCCCGGAGCCGAAGCCGAACTGTGATCTTCGATCGCTTGCAGCAGATCTGATGTGCGCCCGTCATGCAGAAAAAATAAGCGCTTCCCCAGGCCCCACAATGGAGCCGTTCGAAACTGATCGGGCCCAGCTGCGCCTTGATTAATTCCGTCGGAAAGTCCCGGACCCATGTGATGAAGAGCGAAATCCGAGTAGGGGTAATAAGCCACTTCGCTCAGGGCGGCATACTTCGAGGCCGCAGTCTGTAACGCGGGCGAGTGGCAAAGGACGCATCCAACCTGGGCGAAGAGCGTTGCTCCGTTCTCCGTTGACGTGGTCGGAGGCGCTGGCTTTGGGGGTGCCAAAAGCCGAATGAACGCGGCGAAATTAACGATGTCCGAAGACATCTCGGAAACGATACCGGCCGGCGTACCGAAATTCGGACTCTGCTTATCGTTGTTCAGGATGTTGCTTGAATCTTCCGGCGTTGCGTTCAACAAGCAACCAGGTTCGGCATCGCGCTCGTTGGGAAATAGCTCGTTCGATACACCCTCCTCGACAATAGCGGCCTCGGCAGCCGCCATGAGCAACGATTTGTTTTGGGCCTTCCAGCCGAAGCGCGTAATCGAGCCGTCGTTCGGGCTGATGTTAAAGGCGCCTCCGATGCCCAGCTTGGATCGGGCGGATGCCGTCGACTCCAAGTTAGCGCGCAGCGTGGCATCGGGCGTGTTCTCAACCAGACCCATGCCGAAGAGAGGAGTCGGGATTCGAAAAGCGAGATTGTTGTCTGCGATTTGCTGCGCAAAATCCGGCTGCTTTAGGCTACAGCCTTTGGCGTCCGAACGGCCTGCGATGGTGTACATCGCATGAACGTCGCCATCGGGCGAGCCGTCGGCCTTGCGCACGAATCGAGCCACCAGCACCGGACTGCGGATAGTGATAAAAGGCGGGACGGAATTCGTAGCTCCGTCGAGTGTTGCCAGCGCCACCTGCGGATTGGGATGCGGCTCGTCGGGAGCCATCAGTCCTGGGCTGCTACCGCCAGCGGTCGGCTGCGCATGGCACATGGCACAGTCATTCCCGTTGAAGGTTGGCCCTAAACCTTTCCCTTTTTCGATTGTTCCAGAGACCGAGACTGGCTTGGCGAAACGCAGAAAGGCATGGCTGAAGAAGGACAACTCGTTGGCGTTGAGGGTGAGATACGGGCCGCCGGCTCCGGGAGCGCCGGTACGCGGACCGGGATCTTTCTGGGCGGGCACCGCGATGGAGAGCAACAGAAGGCTCACAAGAAGCGCCAGGCAGGTTGAGCACGATGACTTCATTTCTAGTGAAAATCTCTCACGGTTACGTTGCGGCGACAAGAGCGATTGCAAATCCTTTGGGTATACTCATGGATTCAATGGGAAGGATTGTTGAAAGGATCAGAGGGATCGGCATGGAAGGCTCACGATGAACGGGGCGGAAAGCCTGGTCCGTACCCTGCTGGCGGCTGGGGTTGATACATGCTTCGCGAACCCTGGCACCTCGGAAATACACACAGTCGCCGCGCTCGATCGCATCCCCGAAATGCGTTGTGTGCTTGGCCTCTTTGAAGGCGTGGTCACGGGCGCCGCGGATGGCTACGCTCGAATGGCCGAGAAACCGGCTTGCACTCTGCTGCATCTCGGCCCGGGCTTGGGCAACGGACTGGCAAACCTGCACAATGCAAGCCGCGCACAAGTACCGATCGTGAACATAGTCGGGCAACATGCTACCGACCACCTTAAATACGACACCCCTCTCACCTCGGATATTGAGGGCATCGCGCGACCCTACTCGAAGTGGCTGCGTACATCGCGCACTACTTCCGAAGTGGGGCGGGACGCTGCCGATGCGGTCATCGCCGCGCGCACTGCGCCGGGGCAGATTGCTACGATGATCGTCCCCGCGGATATTGCGTGGAGCGAGGGTGGTTCAGTAGCCGCGCTCCCCGCGCTGCCAAAGCCCGCGCTACCGGATGCTCATGCTATCGAACAGGCCGCAACCATGCTGCGCTCGGGAGTTCGAACCGCTATCCTGATCGCGGGAAACGGATTGTATGGCCACGGACTGGTCACGGCCGGCCGAATTGCGGCGGCTACAGGAGCGAAACTCTTTGCACCGTATCCGATTACTCGGCTGCAACGTGGTGCCGGATTGCCACGAGTCGATCGGGTGCAGTACGTTCTGGAGCCCGCAATCGAGCAATTCAAAGAGTTTCGACAATTGATTTTGGTCGGTGCGCGGGCTCCCGTAGCTTATTTCGCGTATCCGGGAAAGAGCAGCGTGTTTACGTCGCCGGATTGCGCGATTTTCGCTTTGGCGTCACCCGGCGAAGATTACGTAGGGACGCTCGATGCGCTCGCGACAGAATTGTCCGTCCGTGGCGAAGAAATGGATGCGGCAAAAGCGGAGCGACCGGCGATGCCAAGCGGCGAGATCACGCTCGCTGGACTCGCCGCAACGGTGGGCGCGTTGCTTCCCGAGAACGTAATTGTGGTCGACGAGTCGATGACCTCGGGGCGCGGACTGATGGCTGCGACCCATGGCGCGCCTGCGCACGACTGGCTCGCGAATACTGGTGGGTCGATTGGCATCGCGATGCCGCTTGCGGTAGGAGCAGCGGTAGCGTGCCCGGAGCGGCGAGTCTTGTGCTTGAGCGCCGATGGCAGCGGTATGTACACACCGCAGGCGCTGTGGACGATGGCACGGGAAGGTCTCAAGGTGACGACGGTCGTTTTTGCGAATCGCGACTACGCCGTGCTGAAGAGAGAGTTTTCTTACTTGGGAAAAGGCGATCCGGGCACGCGCGCGAAGGCCATGTTCGAAATCGGTCATCCCGACCTCGACTGGAGGTTCTTGGCGAAAGGAATGGGAGTACCGGGCATCCGCGTCACTTCTTTGGATGCATTTGGGGACGCGTTACGAGCCGGTTTCGAGGGGCAGGGACCGACACTGATCGAAGTGCCGTTGTAAATCTTTACTTCGCCGAAGTCTGTTGCGCGATCTTGCTCAGTTCTCCCTTGATAACTTTCCCAGTCGGAGTGAGTGGCATCGACGGGACCAGCAGAATTTTCGAGGGCCGCTTGTAAGGAGCAAGATGCTGTGCGGCGTGTTGAGCCAACTCGGCTTCTGAGGTCACGGGAGACGGCGAGAGTTGTACGAAAGCGATAACTTCCTCACCGCCTAGCGTTCCTTCGACGGTGCGACCGATGACAGCAGAGCGTACGACCGCCGGATGCGTGTTTAAGACCGCCTCGACTTCGGCGGGGTAGACATTCTCACCAAAGCGAACGATCAGTTCTTTGGTTCGTCCAACGATAAAGAGATATCCATTTTCGAGACGGGCCAGGTCGCGAGTATTGAACCATCCATCTGGAGTGATGGCTGCTGCCGTTTCTTCGGGTGCACGATAATAGCCCTTCGATACATTGGGGCCGCGCACCCACAATTCTCCGACCTCTCCGTCGGCGACGCGCTTTTGATCGGAACCCACCAATTGAACTTCTATTCCCGGAAGAATTTTTCCCACTGAGGTGTCGATCCGCCATTCTCCGACCACGGTTTGAGCAATGTTGGGGGAACACTCCGTAACACCGTATCCGTTATGAAGCACCATGCCGAAGAGGGCCTCCGCTTGCGCTTTGACAGAGGGTTGCAGGGGTGCGCCGGAAGAGGAGATGATGCGTAGCGAAGGAAGGTTGAGCGACTTCAATCCTCTCATCTTTGCGTAGTCTGCAAAGAGGGAGAACATCGACGGCACTCCGAGAAAAACGGTCAGCCGTTCTTTTTCGAGTGTCAAGAGCGCAGAGACAGGATCGAAGCGAGGGGACAAGTACAAAGTTGCGCCGCTCAAGAGCGAGCCCAGGAGCACCACCGAGAGTCCAACCGCATGGGACATGGGCAGGACGCCATAGAGACGATCTTCTGGAGTGAGCGAACGGATTTTCGCGGAGACGGCCGCGACGAAGAGCAGATTGCGGTGCGTCAGCTTGACACCCTTGGGAAGGCCGGTTGTACCGGAGGTGTAGATCAGCGCGCCAACGCGCTGCGCGGGATCGGTGTCAATCCGTTCGGGGTTCGTAGTCTCGTTGAGCGGTCCGATCGCGATCGGGCCGAGTGCGGCGGCGTCTTGAACAACCGCGCCGTGCCGTTTCGCGTGCTCGCGCGCCTGAGCCGAAACGTTGGCAGTGTAGAGCACGCGACGGGCACCCGAATGATCGCGAATCTCGTCGACTTCACGAGCAGAAAGACGGCTGTTGACTAACACAGGCCATGCATCCAGTTCGGCCAGCGCGAGGAAACTCGCTACCAAAGCGCGGCAATTTTCACCGACGATCATGACACGATCGCCAGGGCGAACTCCGAGATCGCGGAACCACGACTGGGCGTCGGAGATAGCAGAGGCAAGTTGCGCGTACGTCCATGTGCCGGAGGTTTCGACCAGAGTGGGATGATTCGGCGAACGTTCGACCCACGTGCGAATTACGTCGCAGGTGCGCTCGGGAAGCTTGGGCAAAGACAAATCGAAATTGGATAGAGGCTTCGCTGCCATGGTTCGGGCTGCAATGCAAGAAACTCTGTTCCGCCCTGTCGATCGCAACAGGAGCGCGACTGACAATCGGCTCAAACTGTTTTACAGAATCACTGACAGGCTCTTCAGACCTCGGAATCCGAAGGTAGACGCCCACTCTGGTCGCGGGCCAGTCAACTTCATGTTTGGAAAACGTTGTACGAGGTTCCGAATTGCGATCTGCCCCTCGAGACGAGCCAGTTGGCCTCCAATACACGCATGAGGGCCCGCACTGAACGCAAGGTGCTGGTTGTTCAGCCGCTTGAGATCCAATTTATTTGGTTCCTTAAAGCGTTTGGGGTCGCGGTTCGCGGCTCCGAGCATGCAGAGGATCGTCCATTTCCTGGGGATGCGTTGCCCGCAAATCTCGATGTCTTCTTTCAGCACCCGAGCAGTGAATTGCACAGGGCTCTCAAAACGGAGAAGTTCCTCTATAGCGGTACGGATCATCTCTGGGTTCTCGCGCAATTCGGCTGTTTCTTCCGGATGCCGCAGCAGCGTGTACATGCCGTTGCCGATCAGATTGCGAGTTGTCTCGTGCCCCGCAAAAAGCAGGGCGATACATTGCGCATAGAGTTCTTCTTCGGTCAGCACTTCGCCTTCTTCTTCGATGTCAATCAGAAGGCTGATCAGGTCATTGCCTTTGTTGCGTTTTCGTTCAGCAACGGTCTTGCGGAAAAACTCAGTAAGGTCAATCAGGGCGTCTTGCGCGGCTTTGGCCTGTTCCACGGTGCGATCAGGACTGCCGCGGAAGAGCGCGATGGCGCGCGACCAGTCGACGAACGTGTCATTCAGTTCCTGGGGGATTCCGAGCATTTCGCAGATAATGCGCACGGGCATGGGATTCGCGAACTCACGCATGAGCTCGACTTCGGAACCCGCCTGCAGCGGTTTGAGCATGCCATCAACGATGGCCTCGACTTGCGGGCGCAACGCTTCGATGGCGGCGGGTGAAAATCCCTTATTGAGAAGTTTGCGCAGGCGAGTGTGCTCGGGTGGGTCCATGAAAATGAGCCACAATCCGAGCATGCGCGCCAGTTCACTGAATTCGGCCTGGCGGCTGAGCGGCAGAGCCAAGAGTTGTTGCTGCGCGCGTTTGGCGGAGCACCTGGGATCTTTCGCCATCGCGGAGCACTCGGCGTGGCTGAAAACCGACCAGACGGCCCATTTGCTGCCAACATCCACGTAATGCAACGGACCTTCTTCGAGCAAACGAGTGTAGGTAGGATAGGGGTCCTGCAGAATCTCGTCACTGAACACTTCTTTTTTGCTGGGAGAAATAACCTTCACCTCATGGGATCAGAAATCAATTTAGAACTTAGACGATGCTGGACTGAGGTTGACTTTAGCATATGAATGCGGGCGAATCGTCGCTGCGCGCTGCGTGCAACCAACCGCTCAAATCAGCGGATACGCCGGTCACGGACTTGGTGTCAGGCGCTGCCAAACCAACTCGACTCTCTGTAGCTTTCCGTTGACCACCGTAATAGGTGTCTTTAGCACGATCCGATCTCCCTCGAATCTGACAGTCCGGATGGCATCCTCACCAACCCAGTTCTGAATGGACGAGATTTCCATGTGGTGGATCACTTTGTCGCCGTTTAAGGTGTATCGCCCCGCATAGGCAAGAAACGTTCTAAACGCTTCGGCCTGCTCTTCCGGTACTGCTTGAGGCCCGCCACCAACAGAGAGCGCAGAAAGACGCTTGCGGCCGTCATAACTGATAAGGGCAGTCACTCGGCCGTCGCCGGTATAAGTGAGAAAACCAACTGGATTTAAACCGTAGGGATTTTCTTGCCCGGCCGTTGTGGCGCTAGACGCGGAGAGAAGCTTCCACGTGCCCACGAGCCTATTGTCGTTGTCTCCACTCATCGCCGCGATCACTTTCCTATTTCCACGACTTTACCATCCACCGATCTTTCGTATCCGTTTGACGGAAGTTTCCTGCAAAGCCTAAACTCTGCGTTCTATCTTGAAGAAGTATTGAGTGCAAGGAAAGTCGGTTGAAAGAAAAATATGACAGCGAAATTGGAAGGAAAGATTAGTCTGGTAACAGGTGGGACGTCGGGTATAGGCCGTGATGCGGCCATACTTTTCGCCAAAGCCGGGACAAAAGTTGTGGTTGCGGGACGTCGCGAAAAAGAAGGGCAGGAGACGATTGAACTGATCCGAGCAGTGGGCGGCGACGGACTGTTCGTGCAAACCGACGTGTCGAGGGCGTCCGAAGTGGATGGGCTTGTCCAGAAAACGGTCGAGAAATTTGGCCGCTTGGATATCGCCTTCAATAACGCGGGGATCGAAGGAGTATGGGTGCCCATCGTTCGACAATCCGAGGAAGATTGGGATCGGACAATCGACATCAATCTCAAGGGTGTGTGGCTCTGCCTGAAATATGAAATTCGACAGATGCTCAGGCAGGGCGGGGGCGGGGCGATCGTAAATATGTCATCGGTGACCGGCCTGATCGGTTCCGCTGGGGCCGCGGCGTATAGCGCAAGCAAGCATGGAGTGATCGGACTAACGAAGAGCGCCGCGCTGGAAAACGCGAAAAGCGGAATTCGTGTGAACGCGGTTTGTCCGGCGGTGATCGAAACGCCAATGGCCGAGAGGATTTTTGGCGCTCCACAAGTGCACAAATACGTTGTGAGTTGCCATCCGATCGGCCGCTTTGGCACCCCGATGGAAATCGCCGAGGCGGTGGTATGGATGTGCTCCGAGAGCGCATCTTTTATGACGGGGCAATCGCTGGTTCTCGACGGCGGCTTTTTGGCGGGTCCGACTGCGCCGAGCTAGATGCGGGTTTGGCGCTCATAGGACGAGCGTTGTGGATTTGGTACTCGAAAGACCGGTCTGCGGGATCTGGTCGGCCATCTTCGCCAAATCGTTCTTTGCAATTTTCCCGCTCGCTGTCATCGGCATGGCCGCGATTACGAAGATATGGGTCGGACGTTTGTAAGCCGCGAGGTGTTTGGCGGCGTATTCAGCCAGTTCAGCCTCCGTCAGAGGAGAACCAGCAGACGCTTGCACAAAGGCCAAAATCTCCTCATTGCCGTGGGTGATTCGACCGATTACAGCGGATTGTGCGACTGCCGGGTGGACGTTCAAAACAGCTTCCACTTCTGCCGGGTAGACATTAAAGCCGGAACGAATAATGAGATCCTTGGTACGTCCGACAATGAAAAGATTTCCGTCTTCAAAGCGGGCGAGATCGCGGGTGTTGTACCAGCCTTCCGCATCGACGGCAGCGGCCGTCTCTTCGGGCGCGCGATAGTAACCTTTCATGATGTTCGGGCCGCGAACGTGTAACTCGCCGACTTCTCCGGCGGGAACTGGTCGGCCATCCCTTCCAATTAGTTTCGCTTCCACTCCGGGAAACATGGGGCCGACTGAGTTGTCGGTGCGCGGCGGCACGTCCAGCCGGACCTGCGCGATGTTCGGGGAACACTCTGTGATGCCGTAACCGTGATGGAGCGGCAGGCCGAATAAGCCTTCTACCGACGACTTGATGGCAGGAGGCAGTGGAGCTCCAGAACAGGAGATGATGCGCAGCGCTGGCAGACTGAGTGACTGGAGTTTCCTCAGTTTCGCGTATTGCAGAAACTGAGAGTACATCGAAGGCACGCCTAACATGATCGTGATTCGCTGTTTTTCGAGTGTCAGGCGCGCCGCCATCGGGTCGAAACGAGGCTCGAGATAGATGGTCGCGCCACTCAGCAGGGTTCCGAGGAAGACGATGGAAAGCCCAACAATATGAGACAAGGGCAGAATCCCGTAAAGGCGATCTTCGGAACTCAGAGAACGAATCTTCGCGGCGCCTCCCGCCGAGAAAATCAGGTTGTTGTGCGTGAGCATCACGCCTTTTGGAAGCCCGGTTGTGCCCGACGTATAGATCAAGGCAGCGACTCGAGTGCCAAT
>Ga0302278_10005565_pt1 | contig 12411 bp, 13 predicted proteins | sample III_Bog_N3_2_FD_194543 | JGI IMG/M metagenome (GOLD analysis project Ga0302278, IMG submission 194543) | Peat permafrost microbial communities from Stordalen Mire near Abisko, Sweden - III_Bog_N3_2 | ecosystem: Environmental > Terrestrial > Soil > Wetlands > Peat | place: Sweden: Abisko... | reverse complement strand
GCCGGGTTTGGCGCTGGAAGTGGGGAGTTGGTATACTGGTGCAGTCGTTGCAGACGACTGTTTGTGGACGCGCCTACACCCTACGGCAAGGCTGGAATCCGCGCAGGAAGTTGCAATGTAGTTTGCACTGAGGCCAGATAGCTCAGTGGTAGAGCGCGGCCCTGAAAAGGCCGGCGTCGGCGGTTCAATCCCGTCTCTGGCCACCACATTCTAAATAACTTAGCGGCAACCAACAACGTCTCGTTTCGGTCACGCGTACCAAAAACGTACATCGTGAGCCGGTGTGCGCTTGGATGCCTTCTTTTTTCTCCAATAGCTTCCAGATTTTCCGCGCTGTGTTGCCGGTTCTGGCGATGTGTTGCCGACCCAGCTTGGCATAGCGTTCGGTCATCTGGATGTTCGAGTGGCCGAGGATCTTCGCCAGCTCATAAAGATCGCCGCCGTGAATCATGTACCAGGATGCGAAGGTGTGGCGGAGATCATGGAAGCGAAAGTCCCGAATACGCGCTCGTTCGAGCAGATTCTCAAAACTCCCCTCCACTCTCTGCCGTCCGCTGGTGGAAAAGATGATCACCCTGGGCAAGAAGGGAGATCTGCACTCGCGCCGTCAGGCCCTCAGCTTTCTCATGACCGGCAAGTCCGTCGAGCGGCTCTTCGATACCGTCGCGCCGCGCTACGGCGACCGCCAGGGCGGCTACCTCCGCATCGTCCGGACTGGATTTCAAAAGGGCGACGGCGCTGAAAAGGCCTTCATCGAACTCTTCGGAGCCGAAAAGCAGCTTGACGCCAAGTGCCAGAAGCGCGACGAGATCAAAGCCAAAAAGCGCGCTGATCTGGAAAAGCAGTTGGAAGGGTCCAAGACCGAAGAACTCAAGGAAAAAGAAGAAGCCGCGTAAAAAGGGCTTTTCTCTGGCGATTTCATCCTTCGCTCAGAAGGTAAGCATGGGCGCATCTCCTCGCGGGATGCGCCCGTGTTCGTTTGGGAATTAAGGTGAATTACTTATTCCGCCCGCGCCAGCCGCTTGGGCCTCAAGAGGCGCAGATAGATATAAACAATTAACTGCAATGTAAGTGCCCCCGTGCAGTCCAGCAGTACATCCCAGGGCGAGCCGGTGCGGTTGGGGATATAACTCTGATGCAGCTCATCCAAACTGGCGACCAAGGACGTTCCCAGCAGCGCAAGAAAGGCGTCCTCGATAAAGTGGGAGTGGGGTAGAGTCATCCACCAGGCGCGAAGCCAAGCCACCCCGATAAACCCGTAGCCGAAAAAGTGCCCGCTTTTGCGGATCAGGTGATGAATCACCGCCCAACTGGCGTTCGAGACAGGCCCGAAGAGCACTTCCCAGAGCCGGCGCAGCGGATGGCTGGTGTGGTCGGAGCCAAACCACTCCGTTGATTCAAGCACGATGACGCCGACACCGATTGCCACCGGAAGCCAGGCGCTCAACCAGAACTTGAAGCCGCCCTTGCTATTCGACATGATAGTTGGGCGCCTCTCGTGTGATGATCACGTCATGCACGTGGCTCTCGCGCAGACCGGCGCCGCTGATGCGCACAAACTGCGCCTTTTCTTGTAACTCCTGAATGGTGCAGCAGCCTAAGTAGCCCATGCCGGAGCGCAACCCTCCGACTAACTGGAAGACCATCGACTCAAGCGGCCCGCGGTACGGCACGCGCCCCTCGATGCCTTCGGGAACAAACTTGGCCAGCCGGTTCTGGCTGGCGCGCTCGCGCTGCACTACTCCCTCGCTGCCCAACTCCGCGCTGGCCAGGTCGGCGGTGCTCTGGAAGTAGCGCTCACCCGAGCCCTGGCTCATCGCGGTCAGCGAACCCATGCCGCGATAGCTCTTGAAGCTGCGTCCCTGATAGAGAATCGTCTCGCCGGGGCTTTCGTCCACGCCGGCAAAGAGCGAACCGATCATCACCGAGCTGGCGCCGGCCGCAATCGCCTTGGTGATCTCGCCCGAATACTTGATGCCGCCGTCGGCTATCACCGGAATCCCGTGCTCGCGCGCGGCGCGCGCCGCCTCGGAGATTGCTGTAATCTGCGGCATTCCCGCGCCGGTGACCATGCGCGTAGTACAGATGGAGCCCGGACCGATGCCAACCTTGATCGCGTCGGCTCCGGCGTCGATCAGCGCCATCGCGCCCTCATAGGTGGCCACGTTGCCGGCCAGCAGGCCCACGCTGGGGAAGGCCTTCTTCACCTCGCGCACCGCTTCGAGCACTCGCGACGAGTGCCCGTGCGCCGAGTCGATGGCCAGCACATCCACGCGCGCCCGTACCAGCTCCGCCGCCCGCTCCAGATAATCCCCCGTCGCCCCGATTGCGCCGCCCACCCGCAGCCGACCTTTTTCGTCCTTGCTGGCGTTGGGGTATTTCAACTTCTTCTGAATGTCTTTCACCGTGATAAGACCTTTCAGGTTGTACTGATCATCCACCACCAGCAGCTTTTCCACGCGATGCTGGTGCAGAATCTGCTCGGCCTCTTCGAGCGTGGTGCCCACCGGAACCGTAATCAGATGCTCCTTGGTCATCACGTCGCCCACCGGCAAATCCGTGCGCGTCTCAAAGCGCAGATCGCGGTTGGTCAGGATGCCCACCAGCCGTTTTCCCTGCGTGACCGGCACGCCGGAGATCTTGTAGCGCCGCATCACTTCGAGAGCGTCGCCGATCATCTGATCCGGGCCGATGGTCACCGGGTCCACGATCATTCCGCTCTCCGACCGTTTCACCTTGTCGATCTCGCCGGCCTGGTCGACGATGATCAGATTGCGGTGCACAATGCCAATGCCGCCTTGCTGTGCCATGGCGATGGCCATCCGCGACTCGGTCACCGTGTCCATTGCCGACGACAACAGCGGCGTATTCAGCACAATCTCGCGGGTCAGCTGAGTCTGTGTGCTCACCTGTACCGGCACCACTTCGCTGTAAGCGGGCACCAATAACACGTCATCAAACGTAAGGGCTTCGGTCAAGTTTTTGGTTAGCATCATGCTCCGAACGCCTGGCGGACCAGGGATTCCAATCCCCGGAGAAGCAGGCGCTTCACTCCATTGTAACGGAGGAGGCGAGGGAGCCCGCCGAGCCGCCGTTCCCGGCGCAAGTGTCTGCCAGAATGATTTTCAAATTTTCCTGATACGTTTTGCTCTCTTTCTTCACTATCGATATTAAGAAGCATTTAGGAATCAGACCGCCGGCACAAGGTTCTTTCAGAATGGTCGCGCCTTTCTGAGTCCGGATGGCTCTTTCGCCGTTGAGGTGCCGGAGATCCGGATTTCCAGGCTCAAGAGCCAGAGTCCAGGTTTTCTCATTCTCGCGACGCATCTTCCTCTCGCTTCTCGCATTCTCGAATGAGAAGCATATTGGAATCGGGACGCCATCGAGCGGAGGAATCGAAACTTCTTTATCTACACGAACAAGGTTCTATCGGAAGGAAAGCGCAATGCGGATAGGGACGAGTCAGATCGACCTTGCAATTCTGCTGCCGGCCTTCGCGGCTGCGTGGAATCTGGCCGGCGGACAAACAATGTTCGCCGCTCAGAAGGATTCTGGTCGCGTCTATCTAAGTCCGGATGGCCTCTTTGCCGTTGAAGCACCCGCCGGCTGGGAGGTTCGCAAGCAGGAAGGCTCAAATGAAGTCACGTTCCTGAACGGAGAGGTCAGCGTCAGCGTGGCGGCTGACGATACCGAAGCCGGCGACAAGGTTGACCAGTTTCTCGAAGTCAACAAATCCCTGGTGCGCCATATGCGCCCCGATGCGGAAGTATGGGCAGAGGGTAAGGCTATGGTTGCCGGCGCCTCCGGCGCCTATTTCACCATGTATTGTCCTGGTCCGCGCGCCCGCACCATCGTCCGGGTCGCGGCCGCGCTCAGCCATAAGAGACTATTTATTTTCAAAATCGCCGCTCCAAGCGCGGAGTTATTCGCTGTACAAGCCACCATCGACAATATAGAGCATAGCTTCAGAGAGTGTGACGGATTGCCGCGGGGTAAGGTTCGGCGCCATCGGGCCAATTGAGCGAGAACCGGATGTTTGAACATAGCCGCGCCATCCTGCGCTGCTTTCGCATCCTGTAACGGATCGTGAGCAGGATCGCCGTTCATGCAATTGCCTTGGTGCTGACCATCCTCTGACCCACAATTCGTTCCTCGTCTGTTAAAATGAGGAGTAGACCCCGGGCTCGAAACCTCTCTGCGAAAGGGTTTTGCGCAAACCATCGGGGACTCGATGACAACCCTCATGCCCCACGACCTGCCCAAAGCTTACGACCCCGCCGCCATTGAAGATCACTGGGCCGAATACTGGGTGCGCGAGAAGCTCTTCGCGCAGCCGACGCCCGACCCGGGTGCCCCGCGCGAAACGAACCGAGGCCAGAACGGCCAGTCGTTTACCATCCTGCTGCCGCCGCCCAACGTCACCGGCAATCTGCACATGGGCCATATGTTCGAGCATGCGGAGAGCGACATTCTGATTCGCTGGCGGCGTATGTGCGGCGACCAGGTTCTATGGGTTCCGGGGACGGACCACGCCGGGATCGCGACGCAGATGCTGGTGGAACGCCAGATTGTGAGCGAAGGGGCAACACGGCAGCAGATGGGCCGCGAGGCCTTCGTTGAGCGGGTATGGCAATGGCGAAAGCACTACGGCGGCGCAATCCTCGGCCAGATGAAGCGCTTGGGAGCGTCGGTCGATTGGCAGCGCGAATACTTCACGATGGACGAGAAGTTATCGGTTGCGGTGCGAGAAGCTTTTGTCCGCCTGCATGAGCAAAATCTAATCTATCGCGGCGCTTACATTGTCAACTGGTGCCCACGCTGCCAAACGGCGATAAGTGACCTGGAAGTATTTCACGAGGAACAAAAAGGCCACTTATGGGAGATACGCTACCCAGTAATTGATGCCGACGGAAAAGATACTGGTGAGTTTCCCGCCGGGGTCCCCAACGACAGGTCTTCGTCGTTGGGGTGGCTTACGGTTGCAACGACGCGCCCCGAGACCATGCTCGGTGATGTAGCTGTTGCCATTCATCCCGAAGATGATCGCTATCTCCGTCTGCATGGAAAGAAACTTCGCCTGCCTCTGGTAGGCCGCGAAATTCCTATCATTCTTGACGATTGGGTCAGCCGCGACTTCGGCACCGGCGCGGTCAAGGTAACTCCCGCACACGACCCGAATGATTTTGCCCTTGGCGAGCGTCATCATCTGCCGTCGATCAATGTGATGGACGCCGAAGGCCGCATCAACTCCGAAGGCGGCCCCTACGCGGGACTTGACCGCTATCAGGCGCGCAAGAAGATCGTCGCGGACTTAGAAGAGCAAGGGCTGTTAGCGGGCATCAAGGACCACACGAACAACGTGGGCCATTGCGACCGCTGCAAGACTACTGTCGAGCCAAGGCTTTCGACGCAGTGGTTCATCAAGATCGAGAAGTTAGCCAACAAAGCCATTGCAGCAGTCAAGCCCGATGCACAGGGCAACAAAGCGATTCGCATCGTTCCCGATCAGTATGAGAAGGTCTATCTGGAATGGATGGAAAACATCCACGACTGGTGCATCTCGCGGCAGCTCTGGTGGGGCCATCGCATCCCCGCATGGCATTGCTCCGCCTGTCACAAGATCACCGTCGCCCGCGTCGATCCGACCATCTGCGCCCATTGCGGGTCAGAGAAGATTACGCAGGAAACCGACGTACTCGACACCTGGTTCTCCTCCGGCCTGCTGCCGGTTTCCGTCTTCGGCTGGCCTAACATTACAGCGGAAAACCGTGGGGACTTCGATGCATTCTATCCCACGAGCCTATTAGTCACCGGCTTCGACATTCTCTTCTTCTGGGTCGCGCGCATGATCATGTTCGGCTGCTGGTTCGCCGGCGACGTGCCGATGCCTGACGGGAGCGCCCGCTCGCTTGCGGATTCTGTTCCCTTCCGCGAGGTTTATATTCACGCCTTGGTGCGCGACGCCAATCGCGAAAAAATGTCCAAGACCAAGGGCAACGTCGTTGATCCCATCGAGATCGTGAAGCAGTACGGGACGGATGCGGTGCGCTTCACGCTGGCCTCGATGGCTTCGCCGGGCACCGACATTGCCTTCAACGTGGCCCGCACCGAGGGCTACCGCGCCTTCGCCAACAAGATATGGAATGCCGCCCGCTTCCTGTTTATGAATGTGGACCGCGCCGCCGAGATAGGCATCACCGTCGATCCCGCCGCGCTGGGCGGAATGCCGACTGTTGCTGACGATGCGCCGCTGGAAGCTCGCTGGATTGTGGCGGAACTCCACGCGACTGCGGCCAAGGTCAATCAGTCGCTCGAAAATTACCGTTTCGACGATGCGGCCAATACGATTTATCAGTTTTTCTGGGGAAGTTTTTGCGATTGGTACTTGGAAATCGTCAAGCTGCGGCTCGACTTTTCTGAAAACGCTGACAAAGCACAAACAAAGGCAGCGCTCACAACTTTGGTCAGTGTCTTCGAGACTTCCTTGCGATTGTTGTCGCCGTTCATGCCATTTCTTACAGAGGAGCTATGGCACGCTTTCTACGACGGTTGCCCCCCAGCTAAGTCGATTGCTTTGACGAGCTATCCGCAGGTCGATGAAGGAGACTTGGATGGGAATGCGCTTCTCGAGATGGGAACTGTTCAAGACCTAATCTCTGAGGTTCGTACATTGCGCAAGGAGATTGGTGTTGAAGAGAAGACGGCGACACCAATTGAAGTGCGCATTGATCCTGGAATTCAGTGCGTCGTTGAAATAAATCGTTCCATCGTCGAGCGACTAGCCAAAGTCAGTGAATTACGTTTCGTGCAAGAGATCACCACTGGCTTGTCAAAACGCTCTGCGTTCAGCTTTGACGTTGCCGTGATCTACGAGCGCGCCATAGACGTAACCGCCGAGCGCGAGCGTTTGACAAAGGACATTGCCAAGTACGAGAAGGGTCTAATCTCCGCCGAGCGGCAGTTGGGCAACGAGAGCTTTTTGGCTAAAGCTCCGGCGCATATTGTCGAAGGATTGAAGAAACAAGAGGCCGAAATGCGGCTGCTGCTGGAAAAAGCGCGCGCGGCGTTAGATAATCTGAACAAAGGAAGATAAGGTATGTCTTGCGACTGTGCTCAATGCCGGCAACATTATCGGACGCTAGGAATCGCGTACGGAATTCCCTCGGAATCAGAGGTTGAAGAAGCCTATCACGAATCAGTGAAGCAGTGGCATCCCGACCTCTATGAGAACTACGCCAGTTTGCGGGCGGAGGCCGAAGAGCGCTTTAAGCAGATTCAGATTGCTTTTCGGGAGCTAAAGGAGCACAATTCGGCGGCGGGGGGAGGACCGGTCGAAGTTCCTGCTGTTCAATATGCCTCACCCGCTTCATCCGCTCAGTATGCTGCATCTGCCCAATCCTCTCAGCCTGCTCAGCCCGCCGCGGCGCCGGCCCTCTCTTTTGACGGCGTGCCCGGCTGCCTTGTCGCCTCGCAATTCACCGAGGAGATCAAGGAGATGATCGCCGACCACCTGGGAAGGCTTGGCTCAGCCCTTGCGATTGTTGATCTCTCCGGCGCACGATCGTATTCTGCCGGCTACTCTCAATTTTTTCTCCTCGCTGCTAGTGGAATCATGGCGCGGGATGGCCGTAACATTGTCTCCGTGCTCTGGTATAAAGACCTCGGAGAGATCAGTCTGATTGACAAGAGCAAGCAGGGCAAACCCGGCTTCTGGCAAAAACTCGTTGAAGGAAATTCCGGCGGCAGGCCGGAGAGCTCGCTCCAAATCTACCGAAGCAACGGAACGCAGTTTATTTCCATTGGCCCCCAAGTTGATGAGGGCGCCAAGCGAATCATTTATAACTTTCTTCTGAGCAAAAAAGATCAAGTGCTTCTCTGACCGCGTGAAAAGGAACCATGGACTGGAAGAGCAGCAGCATCGACGCATTGCTGGAGCGGGCGCTGATTGAAGATCAGGCCGCCGGCGACACCACGACCAATCTCACCATCGACCCTGGCCTGCGCGCGACCGGCTCGATTATTGCGCGGCAGGAGATGGTGGTTTGCGGCCTGGGCGCGGTTCCCCGCTTTCTGGAGATTTTCGCCCATCTCGACAAGCGCGCCCCGGCGCAGACGCGCTTTGAAGTGATCAGCCATCCAGAGATCTTCGACGGCGTGCGCGTGCAGGATGGCCAGGTATTGGCCGTGATTCGCCACAACGCGCGCGCGCTGCTGAGTTGCGAGCGCGTGATTCTGAATCTGATGCAGCACCTGAGCGGCATTGCCACGCTGACGCGGCAGTTTGTGGACGCCATTGACGGAACCGGCGCTCGCGTCCTCGACACGCGCAAGACCGTTCCGGGCCTTCGCACCTTGGAGAAGTACGCTGTGCTGTGCGGAGGGGGAACCAATCACCGCCTTGACCTGGCCAGCGGCATTCTCATCAAGAACAACCACATCTCGCTGGGCGGGGGACTGCCCGTTGTACTCAAGCAGGCGCTCGAACGGCGCGAGAAGGGCCAGCGCGTGCAGGTGGAGGCGCGCAGCGAGCAGGAGCTGGAAGAAGCGCTGCAATTCGGCGCTGAGGCGATTCTGCTGGACAATATGTCGCCGAAAGAAGTGAAGAAGTCTGTGGAACGGATCAGAAAGGTAACAAGAGGAGAGGCCGGGAACGGCATTCCGATCGAGGCTTCGGGCGGCATTGTGCTGGAAAACATTCGCGCCTACGCCGAGACCGGCGTGGACTTCATCAGCGTGGGCGCATTGACCCACTCGGCCAAGGCAGCGGACATCTCGATGCGTATTGCCGCGGAGACGGCGTAGCCGTGTACGATCTTACGGCGCTCGACTTCGCGCTTGCCGGAACTATCTTTGCGGGCAAGCTACACTATTCTCCACAAACTGACTCAACGAACGCCGATGCGCAGACAGCCGCGCGCAGAGGGGCGCCGCATGGCTCGGTCTACTTTGCCGATGAGCAATTGGCCGGCCGCGGGCGTGGCGATCATGGGTGGGAGTCGGCTGCGGGCGATGGACTTTACGTAAGCGTGCTGCTGCGCCCGTCGATTCCCGCCGTTCGCCTGCCGCTGCTTCCGCTGGCCGCGGGACTAGCCGCCGCCGAGGCGATTCGCTCCGCCGCTGGACTGACCGTCGATCTGCGCTGGCCCAACGATCTATTGCTCAGCCCGCGTAAGGTTGGCGGCATTCTGGTCGAGTCGAAGAGTTCAGGCGGCTCGGTTAATTTTGTGGCGGTCGGTGTGGGCATCAATGTCCACCAGCGGGCCTTTGATTCTGATTTGGCCACGCCCGCTACTTCGCTCGATTTAGAGGCAGGCAGGAGAGTTTCGCGTCAGGATTTACTCGTCTTCCTGCTAAAATCGCTGGAGCGTGAGGCGCTTGGGCTGGCCGATCCGGCGGCGGGGTCAACGATTCCCGCGCGCGTTGAACAAGCTTCGACTTGGATTCGCGGGCGTAGGGTTGAAGTACATGGCCCGCAGGCTTGCACGGGTGTGACGGCCGGGCTGGACGCGCATGGATTTCTGCGGGTGCATACCGCGGATGGGATGGTCACCGTGCAGACCGGCGGGATTCGCGCCGTAGAAATAGGCTGAGAAAACAATGCTGCTGGCAATCGATGTAGGCAATACGAATACGGTGCTGGGGCTTTACCGGCTTGATGGCGAGAAGCCGGAGCTGGCCGCGCACTGGCGTGTCACAACGCACCGCTCGCAGACCGCCGACGAGTATGGCGTTCTGTTCGTCAATCTCTTTGAAATGAATGGCTTTTCCACCAGCCAGGCGCACCATATCATCATCTCCTCGGTGGTGCCGCCGGTGGAGGGGACGCTGCGCGAGGTCTGCGAGACCTACTTCCACACGCAGCCGCTCTTTGTCGAGCCGGGAATCAAGACAGGAATGCCGATCCTGCAGGAGACTCCGGCGGACTTGGGCGCGGACCGGCTGGTGAACTCGATCGCCGCCTTCGAACGTTATGGCGGGCCGTGCGTGGTGGTGGACTTCGGCACGGCGACCACCTTCGACGTAATCTCGGCCAAGGGCGAGTACCTGGGCGGGGCGATTGCGCCTGGTCTTGGCCTCAGCGCCGAGGCGCTCTTTTCCCGCGCCGCGCGGCTCACTCGTGTGGACATCAAGCGCCCGGCCAAAGTCATCGGCACCAACACCGTTACCCACCTGCAGAGCGGGCTCTATTTTGGCTACATCGGCTTGGTGGACGGCATCCTGGAGCGCATCATCGCCGAATTGGGCGCGCCGGCGAAGGTGATCGCCACCGGCGGCCTGGCGCGGCAGATCGCCGAGGACTCGCGCTTCATCACCGAGATCGACGATATGCTCACCCTCGATGGATTGCTGATCCTCTTCGAGCGCAACCGCACCGCGCGCACACGCGGGAAAGCGCACTGAGGCAATACGATGAGTAGAAGAGACTTGAGCGGGGAACAGATCGCCGATTTGATAGAAAGGTTCTTAAACAGCCGATCGGCATATCCGCAAGAATGGAACGACTTCATTGAATGTAGCCAAAAAACCGTCCAAATGGATCATTATCGCAAGGCTTGCTACGAACTTGATCCACTCGTCAACAGCCACAAGCCACAATATCCTCTAGCGTTAGAGAAATTACGGAATTTGTTTATCGAGTTGCGAAATCAATCTCCTAAATAGAGTTGTCGGTCAGGTGCGCAATTGCTGAATTACTTCAACTACTTCACCGAGATCGAGGAGCGCTTTCAACAGCGGCGCGGGGCGCTTCTATTGCTCTCGACGCTGGACTGGGCGCTTATTGAGACCTGGCGCGAGGCCGGGATTCCGCTGGAGGCGGCGTTGCGCGGCATCGATGCGGCCTTCGACAAGTACGAAGCGCGGCAAAAGCGCGGCCGGATGCGGCGCGTGAACGGCCTGGCCTGGTGCGCGCAGGCGGTGATGGAAGCTGCCGAGGAATTGCGCGAGGCCGCCGCCGGCACGGCTCCCGGTGCACTCTCTGTCGCACGCGAATCGGGCTTTGAAGAAGAGCGTGTAGCCGCGCACCTGGAAACCGCAGCCGCCGCGCTGGATGCGGCGAGTGTGGCTCCCGAAGCCTGCGCCTCAACCGCTGTCCGATTGCGCCAACTCGCGGTTGAGGCGCGTGCCGCCGATACGGATGAAAGCTCCGCGACTCACGATAGCGCCGCGGCACATGATTTAGAGGCGCTCGAACGCACTCTCACCGTGCTCGAAGAGAAGCTCTTTGCCGCTTTGACGGCGGCGGCTCCGGAAGAGTTGCTGGTAGGACTCAAAGAGCACGCGGCGCGCGAGCTGGCGCCCTATCGCAGCCGCATGGGTGCCGTGCAACTGCGCCAGGTAGAGCGGCAGTTTGTGCAGAAGCAGCTTCTGGTTCACTACAACCTGCCGCGCCTCAGCCTCTTTTATATGAGCCAACAATGACGCCCAGAAAACAAATCACAATGCAGCGTCGGGCCAAACAGGCTGCGAAGAAGCATTCGGCTGAAAGAAAAAACTCCGGAAAACAGGCCTCCGGGGCGAAAGCTCGCACTGATTCTGTAGGCGTTATGCGGGGAGTAAAACTCACGTCTCCCTCCAAATCGCAGCTCGTCGAAATCGAGAAGCCAATCTACGGCGGCGCGTTCCTGGCTCGGCTAGCAGGCAAGGCCGTTTTTGTGCCGCTCACGCTGCCTGGCGAGCAGGCGCGGGTGCGCATTACGCAGAGCAAATCCGGTTACGCGAATGCCGAGGCCGAGGAGATTGTTCGCGCCGCGCCGGAGCGCGTTGCGCCGGCCTGCCCGCACTTCGGCGTTTGCGGCGGCTGCCATTACCAGCACACGGACTATAAGAGCCAATTGGCCATCAAACAGGCCATCCTGCGTGAAACGCTGGAGCGCGGCGGCGTGGCCGTGCCCGCTGAGATTGCCGTACTCTCCGGCGAACCGTGGCGCTATCGCAATCGCATTCGTCTGGCCTTCGATGCGGCAGGGAACCTGGGCTACCGCGGCCGCCGCTCGCACGCGGTGGTTCCCATGCGCGAGTGCCCCATTGCCGCGCCGTTGCTGGTCGAGGCCGCGCAGGCATTTTCTCAGGTTGCGCGCGGCTTTGCTCCCTTGCTGCGCCCCACGGAGATTGCGCTCTTCTGCAACCCTGCTGAAACCGCGCTGCTGGCTACTGTCTTCACCTCAAGCCCGTCCAAGCTGCGCTTCGACGAAGTGGCGCAGGCGCTCCAGGAGCGATTCCCTTTGCTCACCGGCGCGGAGCTGGTGGTCGAGGGAGATTCCGGGCTTCAGCCACGCACCATCGCGCAATGGGGCCCGGCATCGCTCGACTACCCTGCGGCCGGCTTCGACTATCGCGTGGACCACGGCGCTTTCTTTCAGGTCAACCGCTGGCTGGTGGACGCGCTCGTTGAACGGGTCACCTTCGGCC
>Ga0302278_10005561_pt1 | contig 12417 bp, 9 predicted proteins | sample III_Bog_N3_2_FD_194543 | JGI IMG/M metagenome (GOLD analysis project Ga0302278, IMG submission 194543) | Peat permafrost microbial communities from Stordalen Mire near Abisko, Sweden - III_Bog_N3_2 | ecosystem: Environmental > Terrestrial > Soil > Wetlands > Peat | place: Sweden: Abisko... | reverse complement strand
GCGCCCTGCTCACATCGGCTGCTGAGCGGACTCTTCTTCCTCTTCCAGCCCGTAGCGGCGCAGCAAGTTGGGCAAAGTCTGCGAGAAGGCGGAGCGGGGCATCACGGTGTCGCATCCTGCCTCAATAGCCTTCAGCTTCAGGTCGCCCTGCAAATGATTTAAAAAGCCAATGATCGACGTTGCCTTTTTCAGCTTGGATTTAAACTTGGGAATCAGCGTCATCGGCTTGGCGCTCAGGTTGTTCAAATCAAACACCAGCAGCGTAGGCCGCTCGGCTTCAGGCAAATCGGTCAGCTTTGCCACCGACTCCTTGTCGCCTTTGACAAACTCGACCTTGACGCCCAGCCTGCGCGACGCCTCTTGAATCTTGGCCTGAAAGAATAGATCCTCAATGAAGCAGAAGATGCGAGTAGGAGCGTCCTCGCGAACGGGGACCGCTGCCGGCGGAACGTAGGCATCCTGGTAATGGCTGCCGTGACCATTGTTCCCCATTTGAATGGTCGAGGGCGGACCGTCGGCCATGTTGCCGTTGACGACTCGGTAGCTGTGGTCCATGGGACCGACAAACTCCCGCGGCCCCTTCTGCTTGCCCTTGCGCCTGCCCTGCGAGGGCGAGGAAACGCTGTTGCCAGGCTGCGCAACAGTGGCTGAACCCTTCTGGAAGAACTTCTTCTTCTTCCGCCCCTGTCCCTGGCTTGGGCGTGCTTGGTGAGTTTGGGCTGGCGCTGCGGCCCTGGGCGGCGGTGGAGCTGGCGGCGGAGTCGGCGCCAGAGCTTGCGGCGAGGGCTGCGTCTGCCCCGGCTGTCCTGGGGCCGCGCTCACTTGGCTGGTCTTGTTCTTGCGGCGGCGCCGGCGGCGCCGATGCCCCTGCGACTGCCCCTGGCCGTTGGCCTGGGCTGGCTCCAGTTCAGACTGGGCCTGGGTCGATTCTGTCGTCATGCGTGTACTTCCTGGCACTGTGCTATCTGGTGCATTGTGTGTTTAGCTTCAGCCGTTGTCTCGCCCTTTGCTGAGCTTCCTTTGCCTGTCGCCTGTCCAAGTTTGGACGGGGAACTCGACGACCGGCGATCCAGTCACTGTAGGACATCGAGCAAACTGCTCCGGAGCCGTGCTCCGCACACAATCCGCCTTGATTCCCAGAAGCCTTGCCGCCTAATTTGGCAGGAACACTCGAAGAGTTCCCTCCGGATTTCAGGCCCGTTGTCAGACCCTGTGCCGGGACTCAGACGGAGCGGCTTGCGCTTTCTTCAGGTAATGCGCTTCCTATGAGAGTTTCCGCCGCGCGTGCTTGATAACGATGGAACAGTGCGGCGAAACATCCTTACTCAACGGCGAGCGCGCTCTGCCCGTTTAGGGTGGCTCGCGTCAGCCGCTTTATAGGCAATTCCGATACTACAGTGAAGTTTCCCGGCTGGCAAGTATACTTTGGCAGCAGACAAGCCGCATACAAGGCATGGAGTCCTAGAACTGCGTCCAATATTCCACCCATACGCACAAAACGCCACTCTGTTAAGAGTGGCGTTTTGCTGTCCTGCGCTGGTCACTGGCCCCCCCAGCTTTTGCGCGACCGATGGTTTTCCACCTGGCCTGCTTGCAGACTTTCCCAACCGGTTCATCCCTTTTGAGGGCCGCTTCTTTGGCGGTTGCTCTTGTTGGGCGCCTGCTGTTCTCTGGGCTGGCCGGACTTCTCTCCAGCAGCCGGTACATCACTGGCACCCTCTTAATAGCAATCGAAGCGCCATTTATGATTCCTAGTATTTTCAACAACTTGAGAATCTCTCAAGACGATGATTTTCTGCATTATGGAAGGCTAACCTGCGAAATAATTCAAAAAATCATAGAAGCATTTCTCATCTTTGGCACTGCGGACAGTAGTGAGTTCCCCTTCCGCCCACCACAATGCGCCGTATCGGCGTCTTGCAGCGCGGGCAGGGAAGCCCGGTGCGCAGATAAACACAGTGCTCCAGTTGAAAAAACCCCCGCACCCCATCCACATCAACGTAATCCGAGACCGACGAACCGCCCAGCCGGATGGCGTGCTCCAAAACCGCGCGCAGCTCCAAGCGCAGCCGCTCAAGCTCTCGCGTTGTCAGCCGTCCCGCTCGCCGCCTGGGCCGGATGCCGGCGTGAAACAGGCTCTCGTCGGCATAGATGTTGCCCACCCCGGCCAGCAGCGCCTGGTTCAGCAAGGCGGCCTTGATGCAAAGCTGCCTGCCGCGAAAAAGAGAGGCGAATGCCTCCTTCCCGATGGTGAGCGGCTCCGAGCCTGCTGCGCTGAAGCCAACATCGAGCCGCAGGTCGCGATACTCCAATCGCCCAAATCGCCGTGGGTCTACAAAGCGCACTTCCCTGCCACTGGCCAGCAGCAGCCGGACGTGCGTATGTGGCGCCACAAGACCGTCGGGAGTGGTAACGAGCAGTCTTCCCGTCATGCCAAGATGCACAATCCACTGGGCCGGAGATTCTTGTGTGTGTGAGGGGCCAAGCTCGCAAACAATGTGCTTTCCGGTGCGATGCACACCCAGGAAGATGCGCCCCTCGAGCCCCGCAGCCTGTTGAGCTGGCGGCGTCTTGAACGGTTCCCGGTGTCTGCCGAACCAGGCTTGCACGATTCGATCGCCGCGCACACGCTCGTGGACGCCTCTGGCAATGGTTTCAACCTCAGGCAGCTCGGGCATTGGTCAATTGTAGAGGACTACGGATCACGGGCACAGAGCCAGCTCTCACTGTCTGCGTTCGCCCGATCCGCGAATCCTGCTGGCCTCAAAGCTCACGATCTTCCACTCGCCGCGCACATCCCGCACATAAACGCGGGTATAGCGAAAGCTGCCGGTAAAATCGCCCTCGGCGTTCGTTCCCTGAACCTCGGCAAGAGAGGTGACCACCGCCGTCGTTCCGTAAAAACGCACCTTGCGGTCGGAAATATCGAGTGCCTTGATGTGCGTTCGCCCAGAACGGAGATTGGCCAGTGCCTGCTCTTTGGTTTGCAGGGTGCCAGAGGCGGTGATGGCCATGTAGTCGTCTGCCAGCAAGGAGTCCATCGCCGCGGTGTTTCCGCTCAACACGGCATTTCGCCACGTATCTTCAAGCTGGTCGATCTCGTGGCGGCGTTCGTGCTTCTGCGTTCCGGGCAGCCCCGCATAAAGAGGAGCCACCCACAACGCCTGCATAAGCACTGGGACGAGCATTGCCGCCAGTATCATCCGTCGGTTCTTACGAAGTGGAGCGTTGGTCGAGGCGCCGCGCATAACCGTATCGGATACTAGCCCTCAATGGGCGAACCGGTCAATGTGTTTTCAGAAATCGCTTTCCAATGTCGACCGCCTGCTCCCAAAACCAAACTGAGACCCGTGTTCTTGGGCGCGCCCCGGTTGGATGAAAAGCTCTCAAACGACAGCAACCAGGTTCTCCACGCTCCGCTCCCGCATCTTCTGGTAGAGTCCCCCCACCGCGTGCTTGCTGAAGTGGTCCGACTCGCGGTGTGCTGCCAGGGCCTTCGCGTCCTGGTATTGCTCATAGATAAGTACGGTGTCGGGATCGTCCTCCAGATGATGCGGGATATAGCTCACGCACCCCGGTTCCTGGCGCGAGGCCGACGCCAACTGGCGCAGGGTCTCCGCCACGTCGGCGCGATCTTCCGGAGCAAACTTCAGGCGAACCATAAAACTGACCATAGTTTTTCCATTTCTCTCTTGCCTGAGCCGCCAAGTCTCAGGGCTATTCTCAAGCGGGTTTCTCAAGTTTACGCAAGAACAAGTCGATCCATGAATAAATCTACGCATGAATCTTGTCGAGGGCCTCGGCAAACTCCGGCAGCACGATCGTCTGATTCCGATCCGGTCCCGTCGATACCATCCCGATCCGCGCTCCGCTCTCCCGCTCCTGAAAGCGCAGATAGTTCTGCGCAGCCTGGGGCAGCTTGTCAAACTCCGTGATCCCCTCGGTCGATTCCTTCCAGCCCTTCAGCGTCGTGTACCGCGGCTTGATCTGCTCCAGACCCTGCACATCCGCCGGAATCAAGTCTGTCACCTTGCCTTCGATCTCATACCCGACGCAGATGGGAATCTCGGCGAGCTCGTCCAGAACGTCCAGCTTGGTGATTACCAGCCATTCGGCTCCATTCACCTGGTTTGAGTAACGCAGCAGCGGAATATCCAGCCATCCGCACCGCCGCGGCCTGCCAGTCACTGCTCCATACTCGTTTCCGCGCGCCCGAAGGTGGTCGCCAACCGCGTCCTGCATCTCGGTCGGGAAAGGTCCCTCTCCCACCCGTGTCACATACGCCTTGGTCACAGAGATCACCGTTCCGATCGCAGTCGGGCCCACTCCTGTTCCCGTCGCCGCGCCGCCCGCCGTCGCCGACGACGAGGTCACAAACGGATACGTCCCGTGGTCGATGTCTAGCATCGTCCCCTGCGCGCCCTCGAACATAACGCTCTTGCCCTCGGCCAGAATGTTGTTCAGCAGACGCCCTGTATCCGCCACGAACGGCCTTACCTGCTCCGCCGCCGCCGCATATTCGTCGTACATCTTCGCCGGATCCAGAGCGGCCGTCCCAGTGCCAAACAGCGCCTTCACAATCGCGTTCTTCTCGGCGCACGCAGCCTCGATGTGCGTCTTCAGCAGCTCTGGCCGCAGCAGATCCACCACACGCAACCCGCTCCGCGCCATCTTGTCCTCGTAAGCCGGTCCGATTCCCTTGCTCGTCGTTCCAATCTTCTGCCGGCCCGGAGCACATTCGGCCGCCAGCTCGATCATCCGGTGATACGGCAAGATAACCTGCGCCCGGTTCGACACAAACAGCCGCTCATCCACCGCAACGCCCAGCTTCCGCAGCTTGCCCACCTCGTTCAAGAATGCAAGCGGGTCAAGCACCACGCCGTTGCCGATAATGCCCTTGCATCCAGGGCGCAGCACTCCGCAGGGAATCAGTTGCAACACAAACTTCTGCTCGCCGATGATGACCGTGTGCCCGGCGTTATGCCCGCCGGCGTATCGCGCTACGGCAGCAAACCGCTCGCTCAATACATCGACGATCTTCCCCTTGCCCTCGTCGCCCCATTGGGCGCCCAGCACTACTGCCGTCTTTGCTCGCATGTCGTTCCGTTTCCCTTTAGGCTGTGGTTTTTTGGAGAGAGATGCCCCAGCTCAGCGTCCTTTTCAGAGAAAGCGAACATTGGCGGGGTTGTAGAACAAAGGCGCAGGACATCCCAGCCTGCACCTGATTCGATGATAAACCCTGGCATCACTCAGGCCTGGGCGCCCATTCTTCTACCCGGAAACTGCGATCTGGCCCATCGGCAGTTTTCAAGGATGGCAAAGTGTGCTCCAATGTCATTGATCTAAAAGACAGGGATTGAGGACCACCGGGAAGGCAGGATGTTTGATGGCGGACGCGAACCTGCATGATTCCATCGGAGAGAAACCGGAAGCCGAACCTGAGCGCCTCCGCTACTCGATTGTTGAACCGCCCCCGGAGGGATCCCCCGGCCATTCCGCGCAAGCCAACCCGCAAGATCCAAAAGGCGAGCCGACAGAAGAGGAGCCTGAACGTCTCCGCTACACCGTCATTGAACCGCCCCCGCCCCCCCCGGATGAATTTGCCCGCCCTGAAGTGCGCTATCCCGTCAGCGCGGGCGCGGATGCGAAACAGCACACCCCCAAGCGCGAACCTGCCGTTCCTGCGCCGCCCGCAGGAGATGGGCTCGGCGAACAGATTCGGAAGTTCTCGCAGAATCCGATCAAGGTATATATCGCTGCCGGCGTGGGCCTTGGAATTCTCTTTGGGTGCGTGATTGCAGCCGTCTCCTGGCATTTGGGCAAGGCCGATGGGCCGTACGATTTGGGACCGGTCACATCAAGCGGCTTCGGCTTGAAAGGCCATTTGTACACCAAATGGGATCAGAACCTTCAATACCACCTGACGCTGGCGCCCAGCGATCCGGACCGGCAAGCGGGGTTTGCGCTTGCCGTCTCCCATTCCCCGCGTCCTCTTTCCATCGAAATTCACTTGCAAGACGCTCAAGGCTTCGTCTTGTGCTCCAGAGACATCGTATTGAAATTAGATGCCGCCAGCGCGCCGGCTCTTGCGGCACTCAACCAGCATCCCCAGGCGGGGAGCGCCGATGCGGCCAATGTCTCCGGGAATCCGCCGTCGCAAGGGATGCAGGATCTGTGGGCAGCTCAAGAGGCTGAAAGGGAGCTGGGCAAGGATGTCTTTCAGAATGAAATCGGCCCAGATGGAACGATTGTGGCCATCAACGCTCAAGGCGAGATCCCATGCTCGGAGAAGGCTTATGCAAACACTTCGTCCTGGAGTTTCACGCCCGACTTTCCCTCCCTGGCCGAGCAGGATGAATTGCGCAATGGGCAAGAGGTGCAGGCCAACGGAGGACGTGCTTCTGGCGAAGCCCTTGCCCCCCGCAGGAAGCCTGCCACGGTAGCCGCGCCCAAGCTCTTGCCTTTCTCGATTGAGGGAGACGATGCCATCGTCGACTGGGACGCATCCCGCGGGATCATCGAAACCCGCGAGGGAAAGACCTTCTACTTCGACAAGACGAGCGGAGAAATCGTCAACCCCAGATGGCAGGACTATCCAGTAGGTATCCATTATCGGTGCGACCAGACCTCAACATGCATACTGTCGAACGCCGGCGCGGGTGCACTGCGCGTCAGGCTGGGCAGATAGATCCAGGCCGAGCTTGGTGCGGGGCCCAATTCTTTTCATGCGGCGGTCCTTAATGAGTCGGGGGGCTGCGGGTAGCTGCCTACAGACTACGTTTTGCTTGCCCCATTCGTGGCGGCAAGGGCAATGTCCATGCAATTGCCCGTACTGGCGAAGGGCTCCTTCCAAGACCCTCACCAGCCGTGTCGGCGCTTTAGCCCAATGCAGAGCACTGGGAGATGATCGGAGCAAGTTGCGTGACAACCAACCCAGAAGACTTGGAGTCCTCGGGCCGCGCCTCCACTACGAACCGGAGATTGTCGGTAACCATCGCAACTGCCGTCTTGAGCTCCTTCTCGAATACGGCAACGGACCTTTCCAGCCGCTGTAGGTAGTCCTCGCGTATCCGGTCTGCGTTGCGGCTCAATTCCGCGTCGATGCAGGCCAGCATTCGGCCAAAAATAGCGCGGCGCATGATGGACTTCGGCAGGGCGAAGATCAGCTTGTCGAGATGGTGTTGAAATACGGGCTCCGTGCTATAGCGCAACCGGCTCTCCACCGACAGGGAAGAGGCCACAGCCACCGGCTTGACCGGAACATCGAACAAGTATCCAGCAGCGGCTTGCAAGCGTTCCAATACATTGTTTGTCCGTTCGACAAAACGGTGCGACAACGCCGCCAATTCCATGTGGATGCGCTCGTCTTCCTGCGCCCGCCAGTCTTCAAAAACGGCTTCAACCTCGCTGAGCATGAACTGATCGAGCATCTCCCCAAGCTCTCGACGGTTCTCGCTCGGCTCCTGGCTTCTCAGTTTGTTCAACCGGTTGTGCACCCTCGGGGTAGCTGCGGCGAGGTGATCCTTCAGATCCTTCTCGACGCGGGCCATAAGCGTTGCTGTATCCTCACGCAGCAGATGGCGCAAGTCCTTCGATTCCTGGTCCGCTCTTGCCAGAGCCTCTGCCAGGGCGGATTTCCTCGATGCAATTTCTTCGCCGGTCATGAACTTCGCGCGTTCCCCGACCATGGCCGCAAACTTCAATGTGCGAGCAATCCGCAACAAATCGAGGGCCACCGACTGAAACAGCGTCTGCTCCTTTTCCTCGGCGGCAAAGTGGTTAAGGCGGGCCATGAGCCGATCCATGCCATTGGCTTCTTGGGGCGTCAACTCGATGCGCTCCTTCATTGCCAGCCGGGCTGAGAGCGGAAACACCTCCGGCTTCTTGATGCCGACATGGTTTCGCAGCTCATTCTCCAGGAAGCGAACGACTGCTTCGACTTCGTCGCGTGTAGCGACGTCCGTCTTGTTGATGACGAACAGAAGTTTGGGCACATCCTGGCGAATGCGCCGGAAGAAGTCGGATTCGACGGCGGTGATCGACGGATCGACGGAAAGAACCGCAATGCCGGCATCCACTTCGGCGAGATACTCCTCCGTCGTCGTGGTGTTATGCCTGTGGGTCGAACCGATTCCAGGCGTGTCGATAAGGGCTATGCCCATGGCCAGGAACAGCGAAGGGTAGGAGACCTCAGCGGATGCGACCTGCTTTGTGTTCCCAGGATTGCCGGCTTCCGTAATGTACTCATAGAGGAATTCGACCGCAATCTGCTCGGTCTTACCCGATAGATAGCGAATCTCCGCCGCGGGCGCCGTTCCATAAATGACCCTGGTAATGACGGAAGTCAGGGGTAGAACTCCCGTCGGCAGAATCCTCGCGCCCAGCAGCGCATTGATAAAGGAACTCTTGCCCCGCTTTGTCTGCCCGAGCACCGCCAGGTTGAAGCGATTCTTCCTCAGCTTGTCGGATAGAGCTTCGAGCGACGCGCGCAAGTCCTCTGTCTGGTTGCCTTCAGCAAGCTCGGAAAGCTCATCGATGGAACGCAGAAGCGCCTTGCGCACTAACTGCTGAATGCCAGGCTCGCTGGCCGCGGAGAATGTCATAGCGCACCTCTAAGACCTGTAAGGAGTTTCCCGGTTCTCGCGGAGGTCCAAGAATACCGTACCACGCACTCAATTTAAATCGAGGGCATCTCTTGCCAAAAGTGCAATCGCATGAACGAGATGTACCAAGATTGCAACGAGTTCACGCGGCTTCCCAATTCGGGTTGGCTAATAGTTGACTCGCCTTGGCAAGCAAACTTTCGCTCAGTACTGGAATCGCCGCAGAGGACTTACGGTCTCGAAGTATAACACTTTAGTTGTAGAAATGACTGTGAATGGATTCACAGCATTTCCACATTTTGGGCGGAGGGGCTGCGGTCGAGCCAACAGATTGCGAGAGAAAGAGTCAATTCCGGCTGTCCGCCAGCCACCGCTGCCAACCATCGGATTGCCTTATAGGGAGCGCCTACGTCATTCATCGCATCTGCAGGAATGGCCGCAATCCGCTGCCAGTACAATTGAGCAGTGATGGAACTGGTGCAGATCGAGTCGGCGAGCAAGGCTCCGGCGCCCAAGCCCGAGTGGCTCAAGGCGCGCGCTCCAGTGGGTGAGAACTATCACGGCCTGAAGAGGCTGGCGCGATCGCTGGGGCTCAACACGGTGTGCGAGAGCGCCCACTGCCCCAATATCGGCGAGTGCTGGCATCACAAGACCGCTACCTTCATGATGCTGGGAAATCTATGCACGCGGCGCTGCGGGTTCTGCGCCGTGCCCAAAGGAAGGCCCACACCCATCGACTTCGACGAACCGCGCCGCCTGGCCGAGGCGGTGGCCACCCTTGGCCTGCAATTCGCTGTGATTACCAGTGTGAACCGCGACGACGACCTGGTGGGCGGGGCGCGCGCCTTTGCAATGGTCATCGAAGAGATTCGCCGCCAGGCGCCCGGCTGCCGTGTCGAGGTACTCATCCCCGACTTCCAAGGAAACGAAGAGGCGATACGCACAGTCGTCGACGCGCGGCCCGAGGTGCTGAACCACAACGTCGAATCGGTACCGCGCCTCTACCGCGTGGTGCGCTCCGGGGCCCGATATGCGCGAAGCCTGGAGTTGTTGCGCTCCGCAAATGAGATGCGGCCCGAGGGGCTGACAAAATCCGGCATAATGGTGGGATTGGGCGAGGAGACGGCAGAACTGCTGGAGGTCTTCCGCGATCTGGCGGCGGTCAATTGCGACATCCTGACCATCGGTCAGTACCTGCGCCCCTCACGAGACCACCTGCCCATGGCCCGGCTTTACACGCCGCGCGAGTTTGCCGAGCTAAAGACCGAGGCGCTCAAGATGGGCTTCCGACACGTGGAATCGGGCCCGCTGGTGCGATCGAGCTATCACGCGCATGAACAGGCTGCATCGGCAAGCTCCGCAGCGGTCTAGAAAGATTCTGCGCGTGCTCGAATACCATACTCTGCATGGATGAAATGGCAGGTAGAAGCGGCGTGCACTGCTGGCTCAAGCAACGGCGTCACACGCGAGCCTGGTGAAGTTTGGCCGTACCAGCAGACGCGATGCCGCCCCCCATGCCCAGGACATGCCTTGCCGCAGGGACGGATCAGAGTGATCTGAAATCCGTGGGCGAGGTCAACCCGACGTGGCCGACAGCCCAAAAGGGAAGCGTCTTGAGGGCAGCGGACCTCTCCTCTTGGTCGCAACAAATGAGAAGCGCGTTGCCCGCTTGGTGCGCAATCTGGCTGCCTTCCAAGTGCTGACGGCGCAGTAATCGCGTACCCTTTGCGGCGACACCGGCGGCATCTCGCCCGAGATGACGCCGGAATGCTACCTCTTCTTTTCTTCTTCCTTCTGTGGAGCAGCCGCCTGGTGCTGCTGAGGAGCTGCCTGACGTTGCTGCTGCGGAGCCGCCTGGCGCTGCTGCTGCGGAGCTGCCTGACGCTGCTGCTGTTGCGGGGGAGCTTGGCGCTGCTGTTGTGGAGCAGCTTGGCGTTGTTGTTGTTGCTGCACTGCCTGGCGTTGCTGTTGTTGCTGAGCCGCCTGATGCTGCTGTTGCTGCTGAACGGCCTGCCGTTGTTGCTGTTGCTGGACTGCTTGATGTTGCTGCTGCTGTTGCTGAACAGCCTGATGTTGCTGCTGTTGCTGAACAGCCTGATGTTGCTGCTGTTGTTGAACGGCCTGCCGTTGCTGTTGTTGCTGCTGCTGTTGTGGAGCAGGTTGCCGCTGCTCTTGTTGCTGGACAGCCTGATGCTGTTGCTGTTGATGAACAGCTTGTTGCGGCTGCTGTTGCTGAACGGCCTGACGCTGTTGCTCTTGCTGAGGCGCTTGCCGTTGCTCCTGCTGCTGCGGAACCGCCTGGCGCTGCTGCGCACCTACCTGATTCCGCGCCTGCAACGCCGCTGGAGCCCTCACGTTGTGATCCGCCGCAAGCGGCTGGCTGACCGCGACGCTGGCTGGACGGCCATGATTGACGCTGGCAAACTGAGCCCGATTGGTGCTGGCCACGCGCTCATTCTGCACCTGCGCCGACATGGGCGCGGCACGAGGCGTACGCAGCGCCGCCAGCTCCGCGGGTCTCGCCCGCACCTGCACTCCGCCCGAGCCGCCATTGAAGCTCACACGAGCTCCGCCCCTGTTGCCGCCGCTCACCGATCGGCTATAGACGTTGCGCTCCACTGAGACGTTCACGTTGTTGACCGATCGGTTGTAGTTGAAGTGGCCCCCACCCCAATAGCCGCCCTGGTAGCCGTAGCCGACATAGCCAAAGCCATAATCCACGCCGCCATAGAAGCCGACGTACTCGCCCCAGTAGCCGCGGTAGAACCGGTAGTGGTTGTGCCAGTAGCCCCAGTAGCCGGGGGTCCACAAAGCGCCCTCGTAGGGAGCCTCGACCCATACGCCCGGCACCCAGTAATAGTCTCCCTGAGACCAGCCCCAGTAGCCGGGCGTCCAGAGGTAGTCGTCGCCGGGCGCCTGCGGCTGATCGTAGTCGGGCAGCGGCGGGGGCGGCTGGTCGGCGGTATACGCCGGCTGTTCGCCATAACCTGAATCCTCCTCAGGCTGATCCGCCGGCTGGCTGTAATTGCCGCCCGCATTGGGTGGCGGAGCGCTCTCTTGGCTGTTGTAACCCACCTGCAAAGGCGCGCTCTGCTGATTGCTATACTGCTGGGGCGCCTGAGCGCTCGAGTCTGCGGAGACCGGGGCCAGGTTGGCCGCCGCCGGGTCCGATGCCGAGTCCTGCGTGCCGTTCTGGCCGGAGTTGGCCGCTACCTGATCTTGATTCGATTTGCATCCAACGGTGCAAAGCATTGTCGCCACAACCAGTAACGGCAACTGACCATATTTGCGCAATAAGTTCATCTCACACTCCAATACGCTTGAAGCCTATCGGAAGCGTCCCACGCCAGGCTGGACTCTTTTGACCATCACCACCCCGGCCTCAATGCCGCGCCCCCGGCGGCAATGACCTGCCCCGGTTGTTGGCCGGCGGCGTAGTCACCGGCTTGCGCTCCACGCGCGGCGGCACGAGCTGCTCGCACAGAGCTGAATCCTGCCCGCGCGCCATTCCCGGCAGCGCGCCCTGCCCGCCGCAAAGCCGCAGCTTCAAGGCGTCAGCCTCTTTGCCGCCCAGCGCCACCGTTCGCTCCAGACCGCTGATCGGATCCAGATCATAGCGGTACACAAAGTCCTCGGGCGGCTTCTGCTTGCCATAGTCGAAGTGGCTCCAGGTAGCCATCAGTTCCCGCCCATTGGGCTCAGCCATGCCCGCGTACACCTGGGTCCAGGCCACGCCCGCCGGCGGATTGGCGCTCCACACCGGCGCAGCCTGCCCGCCGCGCATCCACCGCGCCACCCAGGCATGCTGGGGAAT
>Ga0302278_10005560_pt1 | contig 12418 bp, 8 predicted proteins | sample III_Bog_N3_2_FD_194543 | JGI IMG/M metagenome (GOLD analysis project Ga0302278, IMG submission 194543) | Peat permafrost microbial communities from Stordalen Mire near Abisko, Sweden - III_Bog_N3_2 | ecosystem: Environmental > Terrestrial > Soil > Wetlands > Peat | place: Sweden: Abisko... | reverse complement strand
TTGTGCCGGGTGCAGCGATATTTTCAAGCTCACAATCGTTCGCGATGATTCGCGGCGGGCATATTGACCTGGCGATCCTGGGCGCGATGCAAGTGTCGGAGCGGGGCGACCTGGCCAACTGGATGATTCCGGGCAAGCGCGTGAAGGGCATGGGCGGAGCGATGGACCTGGTGGCGGGCGTTCGGCGCGTGGTGGCATTGATGGAACACTCCGCTGCGGACGGAGGGGCCAAACTGCTGCGTGAATGCACGCTGCCGCTTACCGGTCAGGGCGTGGTGCATCGGGTGATTACTGATTTGTGCGTGATTGATGTGACGCCTTCGGGATTTGAAGTGGTGGAGTTGGCTGAGGGTGTTACGCGCGAGATGGTGGAGCAGCGAACTGGGGCGGCGGTGCGGTTCAGCGAGCGTGTAAATATTCCTCAGGGGCTAAAGCCCTCGTCTTTATTGGGGGCTTTTCGGCACGACTGAAGTCGTGCCCTTGTTACAAAACGTGATCCCAGGTCTCAAAAGCGAGATCTGGGGCACCCATTTTCGTGCGTGATTGACAATGCCAGTTGAGGTTAGTGGTTTCCCACCCTTGCGACAGAAGGAAGTCGCAAGGATGGGGCACGGGGCATTTAGTTCGGTAGGGTAGGTTTGGGTCCGGGATGCGAAAACGTTCCCCAAACGGGTTTGCGCTTTTCAAGAAATGCTGTGATGCCTTCGCGAAAGTCTGCGGTCTCGCGCGAGAGCGCGCTGGCTTCAAGCGCCTGAATGATTGCGGCGTTGAGCCACTCTTGATTTTGCGCGGCGATTAGGCCTTTGGTTGCTTTGAGCGACTGCGGGCTGTTGGCGATGAGGGTCTCGGCCAGAGACTGGGCGCGCAGGTTGAGTTCTTCTGGAGCGAGGACTTCGTTTACCAGGCCAATGCGATATGCTTCTGCCGCGTCGATGATTCGGCCGGTGAGGAGCAGGTCGCGTGCGTGCTTGCCGCCGATTTGCAGAGCGAGAAACGCCGATACGAGCGCGGGAACAAAGCCGATGCGAACTTCGGTAAATCCGAATTTTGCTGCCGGTGTTGCGAGAGTGAAGTCGCAGATTGTAGCCAATCCGGCGCCGCCGGCGATGGCGGGGCCGTGGACTGCGGCCATTGTTGGGATGGGCAGTTCGTAAAGCGCGAGGAAAAGCCGCGCGATGCGCTCCGCATCGGCACGATATTCCGCGGCAGTTTTTTCGCCCATTGACTTGAGCGAGCTCAGATCGAGGCCGGAACAAAATGCGTCGCCTGCTCCTGCGAGGACCAGGACTCGAATGTCGCTTGAGGCGGTTTCCTCAAGAACGGAGATCAGCTCCATCTGCATTTCGGGCGTCATGGCGTTGCGGCGCTCGGGGCGATTGAGCGTGATGGTGCGAATGGGTCCGGAGTCTTCGACAAGAATGGTTTGATAGTTCACGTCGGTCCTCGTGATTGGTTCGGATTCATTTTAGAGAGTGAACACATACACAGGCATAGGAGAGTGGCGAGTTGGCGAGGTTCGCGCCGGCCTTACGGGACGGCTGGCTGCTTTCATGTGGCGTTCCCAGGGTTGCACCCTCCCCTTCGACTTCGCTCCGGGGAAGGTTTCACCCTGGGCTATTATCGATTCGTCCCTCCGGGACGAGGGATGTGCCGGTGGCGATGCGATTGGTGTTTGCTATGAGTTGATCGAGTGGAGCAAGTGCGGGGAGCGCAGCGCCGCAGTCAGCGAGCGTGGCAATAAGAACTTCAGTGGGAATGTTTCCGACCAAGTCGTCCTGCGCGAAGGGGCAGCCGCCGAGGCCACCGATGGCTGAATCGAAGCGGCGGCAACCTGCCCCGTAAGCAGCGCGGATGAGTGCGGGTGCATTTTCGCGGCGGGCGTGCAGGTGAACGCCGATGTGTGCGCCACTGCTTGCTTCAATAGCGGCCTCTACGGTCTCGGCTATATTCGAAGGCGTTCCTGCTCCCACGGTGTCAGCCAGAGAGATTTGCCAGATGCCGAGGCCGGTGAGTTGGCGGCAGGCATTGACAACGGCGTCTATGCTCCACGGATCGCCATAAGGATTTCCAAAGGCCATGGAGACATAGGCGACTACCCTTCTTCCAGCGTCTTCAGCGAGGTTAGTAACGGAACCCAAGGTATCAAGGGCTTCCTTCTGAGTCTGGTTCTGATTGCGGCGGAGAAACTCCGACGAGATGGAATAGGGAAAGCCAAGTGTGTTCACGCGGTTAGTGTCGATCGCGCGGATTGCGCCTTTTTCGTTTACGACGATGCCGATAATTTCTACGTCGGACGGCGGTTTGAGCAACTCAAGCACGCGCTCGGAGTCGGCCATCTGCGGAACGGCGGAAGGAGAGACGAAGCTTACGGCGTCAATGTTCGAGAAGCCGGCGTCGATAAGTTGGCGCAGGTAGGCGGCCTTTGTCTCGGGAGATATGAGATGCGGCAGGCCCTGCCAGGCGTCGCGGGGACATTCGATGATGGTGATGGGGTCGGGCACAAGTCAACATTCCTGGGAAAGCCACTAGCTCGCGCCCAATTTCGGCATGGCTGAAAGCGTACCCCTGTTACAAAGCTATTTGGTGCGAGTCTTTCAAAAAAAAGAAAAGGTGTGCGCGCTTTTACAACTGCATCGCCCCTACGGGGCTAACCAATTTGACAACGCCCACCCAGCGCTGAAGCGCTGGGCTAATATCCGCTGCGCCTACGGCGCGGTTCCCGGACATTGCCTGCGTAACCTCAACAATTGGTCATTCTCAGAAAAACAAGAACAAACAACCGCAGAACCTTCCACTTCGCTGCGCTCAGCGTCAGGATGACAAGCGAATTGTGCTGGATGACAAGCCGTATCATTCACCCTCTCGATGGATACACCTTGAGTATCTCTCTTGCGATTACCATGCGCTGAATTTCGCTGGTGCCTTCGCCGATGGTGCATAGCTTGACGTCGCGATAGAACTTTTCTACGGGGTAGTCTTTGATGAAACCGTACCCGCCGAAGAGCTGCACTGCCTGTTCGCAGATGCTCACTGCCACTTCGCTTGCAAATAGCTTGGCCATTGAGGATTCGCGGGTTACTTTGCGGCCGGCATCTTTTAGCACTGCGGCGCGCTGGGTGAGCAGGCGGGCGGCGTCGAGCTCGGTGGCCATGTCGGCTAACTTCCATTGGATGCCCTGGAATTCTGCGATGGCTTTGCCGAACTGGCGGCGCTCCTTTACATATTTGAGTGCGGCATCGAGCGCTCCACGGCCGATGCCAAGTGAGAGCGCGGCGATGGAGATGCGGCCGCCATCGAGAACGCGCATGGCGTCGACGAAGCCTTCGCCTGGTTTGCCGAGAAGATTTTCTTCGGGAATCTCGCAGTCTTCGAAGATGAGCTCGGCGGTGTCGCTGGCGCGCAGGCCGAGCTTGTTTTCTTTTTTACCCGCGCGAAATCCCTTTGTGCCTTTCTCGACTACGAAGGCGGAGAGGCCGTGCGTGCCTTGCGTCTTGTCCGTCACGGCGATGACGACCGTGACGTCAGCGTAGTGGCCGTTGGTGATGAAGTTTTTGGTGCCGTTGAGAATGTAGCGGTCGCCTTTTTTGACGGCGGTGGTGCGGGCGTTGCTGGCATCGGAGCCGGAGCCTGGTTCTGTGAGCGCCCACGCGGCAAGCCACTCGCCACTTGCGAGCAGCGGAATGTATTTACGTTTTTGCGCTTCATTGCCGGCGAGGAAGATGTGATTTGAGCCGAGTGAATTGTGTGCCGCGATGGTGAGACCTATGGAGCCGTCGACCGCCGACAGCTCTTCAATGGCCAGCGCGTAATCGACGTAGCCAAGGCCAGCGCCTCCGTACTCGACGGGGAAGATTACGCCGAGGAGGCCCATTGCGCCGAGTTTCTTGATGGTTGCGATGGGGAACTCGCTGGCTTCGTCCCACGCGGAGATGTGGGGTGCGATTTCGCGCGCGGCGAAGTCGCGAATTTCGCGGCGCAGTTGTTCCTGCTCTTCAGACAATACGAAGGGGTAGAGGCTCTGCGCCGGTTCGAGTGCGGTTTGCATTTGAGGCTCCTCTTGGGGAATTCGAATTGCCTTGTGAGATTCTTGATTAAGTTGCCGCCGCCAATTTTCGCTCAAGGTGATCGGCCGAATCTGCGACTGCTCAAGCTGAGAGCTGAAAGCTAATAGCTAAAAGCTGTTTTTATGTTTGCAGGACTCCGGGGTTGAATTTTGGGGCTTCGGGATTCAGGGCGCAGGCTTCTAACGCGCTGATAAGAACTTCCCTCGTTTTTGCTGGGTCGATTATCGCGTCGATCCAGAGGCGGGCTGCGCCGTAGCGCGGATCGGCCTGAGCATCGTAGTCGGCGCGAATCTGGTCTTGAATTGCGGCCTTCTCTTCAGCCGAGAGTTGCTTGCCGCTGCGTTCGAGCTGTTTGGCGCGAACTTCAGCGAGTGTGGCTGCGGCAGACGCGCCGCTCATGACGGCGTAGCGAGCTGTGGGCCATGCGAAAAGGAAACGAGGATCGTAGGCCTTGCCGCACATGGCATAATGGCCCGCGCCAAAGCTTCCGCCGATGATGACTGTAATTTTGGGAACGACGCTGGTGCTGACTGCCGAGACCATTTTTGCGCCGGCGCGGATGATGCCGCTCCACTCGGCATCTTTGCCCACCATGAAGCCGTTGACGTCGTGGAGGAAGATGAGGGGGACCAGGTTCTGATTGCAGTCCATGATGAAGCGCGCGGCTTTTTGCGCGCCTTCTGTATAGATGACGCCGCCCACTTCGATGCGCGATGCGCCGGCTGATGGGCCCATCGCTACGGTTTGCATCTGGTTGGTTTTCTGGTTGGCTACGATGCCCACGGCGTGACCGCCGATCCACGCGTATCCGCAGAGAACGGTGCGGCCGAAGTCGGCTTTGTACTCGTCGAACTCGCTGCGATCGGCGATGCGGGCGATCACTTCGCGCATGTCGTAGACGTTGCTTGTTCCGGGCGCGGGGTTGAGCAGGGTGTAGAGGTCGTCGGCGGCATAACGAGGTGCGTCAGTGGTGGCGTCGAAGGCGCGACGGCGGAAGAGCTCGGGAGCCGCGGTGCGTTCGCCCATTTTCGCGACGAGGGAACGGAGGCGGGCGATGCAGAGGTGATCATTGGGCTCTTTGAAGTCGACGGTGCCGGAGATTTCAGCGTGCATGGTTGCGCCGCCAAGTTCTTCAGGGTCGGTTTTCTGGCCGATGGCGGCTTGCACCAGCGACGGGCCGGCGAGGAAAAGGCCGGAGCCCTCAGTCATTAATACGGTGTCGGTCATGACGGGCAGATACGCGCCGCCGGCCACGCACATGCCCATGATGGCGGTGATCTGGGGAATGCCCATGGCGCTCATGACGGCGTTGTTGCGGAAGATGCGGCCGAAGTCGTCGGTGTCAGGAAAGACGTCTTCCTGGAGGGGCAGAAATACACCTGAAGAGTCGACGAGGTACAGGGTGGGGATGCGGTTCTCCATGGCGATGGTCTGGGCGCGGAGAACTTTTTTGGCGGTCATGGGGAAGAACGCGCCGGCTTTGACGGTGGCGTCGTTGGCGACGATCATGCACTGGCGTCCGGAGACGCGGCCGATGCCGGTTACGACGCCCGCGGCAGGCGCGCCGCCGTAGTCGGAATACATGGCGTGGGCGGCCCAAAGGCCGAGCTCCATTAGTTCTGTGCCGGGGTCGAGCAGCAGGCTTAGGCGTTCGCGGACGGTGAGGCGGCCCTTGGAGCGCTGCGCTTCGGCGGCCTTTGCTCCGCCGCCCTGGCGGATGGCGTCTTCAGTGGAGCGGAGGTCGGCGAGCAAAGACTCGATGGCGGTGCGATTAGACTTGCCGCGCGGGGATGCGGGGTCAAGGGAGGAGCGCAGGCGGTTGTCGAGAGTCAGGTTTTCTGGCATTTGGGGGTTGATCTAGTAAGGCTTCGCCACTCTTTGTGATGCGTTCAGGCGGCTTACAGCGCAATAGTACGACGAATGACATATTGCTGGCTTCACTAAATCGCGGTGGGAAAAGCGGTTTTTGAACACTTCGATAGGCGACCGCGCGGGCAAAGGCGGTGGCTTTGATTACCACGGGGAAACTTTAGTAATCGTTACTATGAAACCAAAGATTTACACAGTGGCAATTCACCGTTATAACCAGTTTACAAAGTAGTGCTGATCCCAGTGCAGCCGGGCGTAATCGCCGCGCGCTAAAGCGCGTTAGTGTCTTTACTGGGGTGATTTTGCTGATTCGTCTCTTCACTGGTGTGTGTCCGCAGAACTTGACAGTGAGTCCGCCGGATCGAAAGATGTAAAAAGCGGTCCGATGGACTAGTTTTCCGCCTTGGGATTCCTGGATCTGGGGTATTTTATCCGCGCCGGCAGGCTGGCGCGGAAGTGTCTGTTGGTCCTGATTGCGTCCAGCTGAACGAGTTAAAGCCAATCGGCAGTGACGTGGGAGCCACCGAGGGGAATCGCCGTGGAGCCGAACTTATCACCAAATCGAAGCACCGAGAGCTCCGATACATTCGGAGGCGGTAGCCTGTCGATCGCACTGATAGGCCCCAACGAGAGACAGCGTTGGGCTTTGGCCAATGCCCTTGCCAAGTGCCAGGGCACGAATGTGCGTGAGTTTACTTCGTATCCCACATCGCTGGATGAGGTGCCGAGACTGCTGGAGCAGGTATTCGACATCGTGATTATCGACCTTGACGGTGACACGGAGTTCGCCCTGGATCTGGTTGACAGTATCAGCGTGAACGATGCGGCGACGGTGATGGTGTATTCGGCCAAGTCGGATCCCAACCTTGTGGTGCGGTGCATGCGGGCCGGGGCCCGGGAATATCTGACTGCGCCCTACGACGAAGACACAATTGGCGAGGCACTGGTGCGGGCCGCTGCCGCGCGTCGTCCTGAAGCGCGCACCCCGCAGAAAAAATCGGGCAGGCTGCTGGCGTTTATAGGTGCGAAGGGTGGATCGGGTGTAACGACGATTGCCTGCAGTTTTTCAATCGCGCTGGCCCAGAATGCAAGCGAGAGCACGCTGCTGATCGATCTGGCGCTTCCGATGGGAGATGCGGCCCTGAACCTGGGAATCGCCGCGAAGTATTCGACCGACGACGCGCTGGGTAACGTGGAACATTTGGATGCGAGTACGCTGCGCGGACTGGTGGTGAAGCATCAATCCGGAATTTCGGTGCTTGCTGCGCCCAGCAAAGTTCCTGAAGTTGATGCTACTGAAGAGGGAATCGACAAGCTGATCGCAGTGGCGCGGCAGGCGTTCGACAATGTTGTGGTGGATGTTGGATCGAGACACGATTTGATGGACACGAGTCTCTTCAATGCGGCCACTACGATTTTTCTAGTGACGCAGGCGGGCATTTCAGAGCTTCGCAATTCGAATCGTGTGATTTCAAAGTTCTTCAATGGAGGAGGCCGAAATCTCGAAGTCGTGATCAACCGGTTCCAGACCGGCTCTCCAGGAATGACCGAGGATGTGATTGACAAGGCTATTGAAAGGCCTGTGCGCTGGAAGATTCCCGACGATTATGACGCGACGCGCGAGATCCAGAACACAGCGTCAGCCATGACGTCATCGGATTCGGCAATCTCACGGATGATGATGGAGATGGCCGCGTCTGTCACTGGCCGTCCGGTTCCCGAAGACAAGAAAAAGGCTTTGAGTTTCAGAAGTCAAAAAACACCGACGGAGAAAACGACCATGGACGAAAAGCTCCTGGGCCTGCTCGACGCGGCGCCAGCGACTGCTGGACCGCAATCGATTGTGAGGTGGTCGAGGCCCGACCCGATTGTTTACGGGACGGAACTGGGAGAAGGCCAATTGACGGCCACGGCTCCGGTCTCAGGCAACTTCGTGTATACCCCTTCACCGGGGTATGTGTTGACAGCGGGCGCACACTCGATCTGGGTTACCTTCACCCCGGATCAGGCCTCAGACGGCCCCGTGGTTCAAACCGAGGTTCCGATCCTGGTTTTAAAGGCGACGCCATCGATATCGTGGCGCGAGCCAGCGGTTACGTTGACCGGATGCGCGCTGAGCGAAGCTGAGCTTAATGCCGAAGCTTCAATACCGGGAACGTTTGTCTACAGTCCGGCGGCCGGTGAAGTGCTTGAAGAGGGCCGGCACACACTGACGGTGACTTTTACGCCGAACGACGACAGGAACTACACGGAAGCGGAAGCCGCGGTTGAAATCACTGTGGCGAGTGCGACACCTGAAATCATTTGGCCGACGCCGGAAGCGATCACCTACGGAGTTCGCCTGAGCGGCAACCAAATGAATGCAAGAGTGAGTGCTCCAGGGACTTTGACTTATAACCCCGGCCCAGGCGCTCTGCTGGCCGCGGGCGAGCACACACTCTCAGTGACGTACACGCCGGAGGCATCGACGAGATACCTGCCGACGTCGTCCGCGGTGTTGCTGACCGTGGCTAAAACGACTCCGTCGGTGACGTGGCCTGCGCCGGACCGAATCCGTCACGGCACGGCACTGAATCGCGTTCAACTGAATGCGACGGCATCGGTTCCGGGAACATTTACGTATACTCCCCGCCGTGGCGAAGTGCTTCGGCCCGGAATGCACACACTTTCGGCGCTATTTACTCCGGCTGACACTTTCAATCACACGGTGGTAGAGGCCACTGTCATGCTTGAAGTCAGCGAGATATCTCCGACCACGATTACGTGGCACGATCCTGCGCCAATACCTTACGGAGCACAACTGAGCGCCGATCAACTGAACGCCGCGGCGTCAGTGCCCGGGACCTTTGTCTACAGCCCCGGCGCAGGCTGCGTGCTTGCTCCGGGAACCTATACGCTCACGGTGAGCTTTACGCCGGAGGACACCGAGTGGTTTGAGGAAGCGCAAGCTTCAGTCAGCCTGGTGGTTGAAAGGTCGGGAACGGTTGCTTCCCAAGGTCCTACCTCCACAAAGGTGTCATCGACGAATGCCCCTGTTGGGGGGTATTTTGCAGACACAGGCGGGGAGCGTGAAAACAGGCAGTCCCAGCCGACCGATTCCGCACCCGGAATTGAACGTGAGAGACGCCTTTATAAGGGCGCAATGTACGAGAGAGGAGAAGATGGCCAATGGTACCGAGTAAGCGAATAGCTCCCGAAGCAGCGCCGGAGACTCTTCCGGAGGACTTCAGCGATTGGGACGGCGAGTCTTCTTCAGCTATCCTGCCAGTGGAGTCAAAGAAATTCGAAATCCGAGAAGCAGCGCCTCCGGCGAGAGAGCGTGCGCCGATTCCGATCACAATGACCCCAGCGCCGCGAGTTGTCGAAAAGCCCAAGGCGGCGGCTCCTGCTCCAATTCCGACTCCAGCCCCGACTCCATCAAGGACTCCGGCCCCGACTCCCACCCGGAAGACAGCACCGGGCGCCGACTCGGATCTCGAGGCGTTTTTACGGCGACTCAGTGAGGTGAATGCCGATATAGCACCGGCCCGCCCACTGGAACCCGTCCAAACCACAAGTCATTGGCCGCCCATCGCGCCGAGTCAGGGAAATGGCACGGTCCGCCAGGAGCCGATGCCTGCGACCTTCAAGTCGGCGCCAGTGCAACAAGAACCGGTTCAGATGTTCCGGACGGAATACGAGGAATCAGAGGAATTAGAAGCAGGCGAACGGAAGAAGCCGCGGTGGGTGCTGATTGGGGGCATAGCGGCGGGTGTTGTGGGCATTGCCCTCGTCATCACCATTCCCGTGCTTTCGCGCGGAAAGAGCGCCACTCTGCCACCTGCCGCTGCATCGCCAACCAAGGCCCTCGGCATCGATGAGAGTTCAAGCGCGCTGAAACCGTCGCCGGTGGGCACTACGAGCGCACCCGCGGCAACCAGCGTAAACAGTCCGAAGCCGAGTTCCGCCGCAACTGAGCAGTATTCAACTTCATACAATGATCCTGCTCCTGCTCCAGTTTCGCCAGACCAGATGAACCAACAACTGTCGGCGGCTTCGCAGTTGCCGCAAGGAGCCCGCAAACCGGCTCCGGTGGATGCGCCGCCTCCCACTGGTTTTGGGGTTCCGGGTTTGGATGCGGCGAGTGCTCCAAATTCACCTGGTAGCACTTTCAAAGGCGGGGCCAAGATAAGGGTTGCCCCGTTGGACGTCTCTGCCGGCGTTGCGGGCGGAAATTTGATTCGCAAAGTTCGGCCCATATATCCAGAGATTGCCAAGGCAGCTCGTGTTTCAGGCACGGTGGTTTTGGCGGCAACTATTACGCGGGACGGATTTGTGACCAATCTGCAGGTGGTGAGTGGTCCGCAAATGCTGCGGCAGGCCGCGATTGACGCAGTAAGAGACTGGCGATATCGGCCCTATCTTTTGAATAACCAGCCAATGGAAGTGCAAACGACCATTGACGTAGACTTTAACCTCTAGACTTGCAGTCAATGAATCGGAACGGACCAAAATAGACAAGAATAGACACGGCGCGCTGGCAAAGCGCGCCGTCGGGTCTTGACCAACGCCCAATTCCGATTCGCTATTCTCAAATCCTCAGTGTCATCAACTCAACTCTTCGCTCGATGCCTGCAACTGGCTGGCGGGGACGACTGTGCCCATGCACTCTCCAAAGCCGATGCGGGGAAGGCCGGGCTTGTGGCACGAGGCGCTGAGGGTTACGCGATCGCCATCTTCAAGGAATGTGCGCAGTTCGCCGCTGGGCAGGCAGATGGGTTCGTGATTGCCGCGCTTCTCAAGCAGGCAGCCCTCAGAGCCTTCTTCAGGACCTGAGATGGTGCCGCTGGCGAGCAAGTCGCCGGGCAGCAAATTGCACCCGTTACTGGTGTGGTGAGCGAGCATCTGCGCGGGTGTCCAATAAAGGTCGCGCAGATTGGCCGTGCTAAGTTTCATGCAGGCCGCGCCGTTGGTGCGCATGAGCCGCGATTGAAGATAAGCTTCGACGGTGAGATCGAAAGCGCCGCATTGCAACGAGGGCGGCCGCAGATAGGGCAAAGGCTCGGGATCGCCTGAATCGCGCGTGGGGACCGGGGCGCGGTAAGGCGCGAGGGCCGCGAGTGGCACAACCCAGCAGGAAACAGTGGTGGCGAAGCTCTTGGCCAGAAACGGGCCGAGGGGCTGGTATTCCCAGGTTTGCAGGTCGCGTGCCGACCAGTCGTTGACCAGGCACAGGCCGAAGATGTGCCGCTCAGCCTGTGCGATTGGGATGGGCTCACCCATGCGATTGCCTGGCCCAATAAAGAATCCAACCTCGAGTTCGTAATCGAGCGAGCGCGATGGCCCGAAGCCCGGATTGCCGGAAACGGATTTGGTTTGGCCGAACGGCCGGCGGATTTCGGTTCCGCTGGCCACAATGGACGAACTGCGGCCGTGATAGGCGATAGGGATGTGCTTGTAGTTGGGCAGCAACGGACTATCGGGCCGAAAAAGCGCACCGACGCGGCGCGCATGGTGAATAGAAGCGTAGAAGTCAGTGTAGTCGCCGATTTGCGCGGGGAGCTGCATTTGGGCATCGCGCATAGGGACGAGGCAGGGTGCGAGGCGCTCGCGGATTGATGAGTCGGCTTCGATGTCGAGAATTGCGATGAGATGGTTGCGGAGTTCGGACCATGCCGAGGCGTTGAGGGCCATGAGCGGATTGAGCCACTCAGCGCGGCAGGCGGTGAGGAGATCGGAGGAGAGATTGGCGAGCAGGCCGGCGTGGGAGCACGCGTGAAGGTCGAGGACCTGGTTGCCGATTGCGACGCCGATATGCCTGCGGCCGGCGTGAAGAAAAACGCCGTAGGGAAGATTCTGAATGGGGAAATCGGAGGCGGGATCGTTTGCCGACGCGATCCAACTCGTCAAAGCCATTTGCTTCCTCCGCATTTGTTATTTCCCACCCAAAACGCAAAGAACGCATTTTGGATGGGGCACCCAAATTCGTTGTTGTTCATCCGCGGGTGAGCTCCGCTTTCGATTCGGTGGGCGTGAAGTGCTTCTTTAATCCTTGCCAGCATTCAAAGTATTCATGCTGCAGAATGCGCGAGTTCATTGCGAATTCAGTGGGCCTAATGGCGAGTTGCGTTTCAAACATGAAGGCCAGCGTGTTGCCCAGGAACTGCGGCTTGAGTTCGGCGACCGATGCGCGCTCAAATGTTTCGGCGTCGGGTCCGTGGCCGGCCATGCAGTTGTGCAGGCTGGCGCCGCCGGGCAAAAAGCCTTCGGCCTTGGCATCGTACGCGCCGAAGACCAGGCCCATGAATTCGTTCATCAGGTTGCGATGAAACCACGGCGGGCGGAAGCTGTGCTCGGCCACCATCCAGCGTGGCGGGAATATTGCGAAGTCGCAGTTGTTAGTGCCGGGCACGTTTGAGGGCGCGGTCAACACTGTGTAGATGGATGGGTCGGGATGATCGAACGAGACAGTGTTGATGCAGTTGAACAGCGAGAGATCGTATTTG
>Ga0302278_10005558_pt1 | contig 12425 bp, 14 predicted proteins | sample III_Bog_N3_2_FD_194543 | JGI IMG/M metagenome (GOLD analysis project Ga0302278, IMG submission 194543) | Peat permafrost microbial communities from Stordalen Mire near Abisko, Sweden - III_Bog_N3_2 | ecosystem: Environmental > Terrestrial > Soil > Wetlands > Peat | place: Sweden: Abisko... | reverse complement strand
ACGGTGGTGTTGAGTTTCATGCAGTTCGCGATGTCGAGGTAACAGGCCTCTAGGACCTCTCGTTGTTGGGGTCCCCCACGCAGCGCGTAGTGGCTCGCGGTCAGGCCGTGCTCGAAGTACGCGCTCATGTTCTGCATGACCGGCAGGATCGAGATCACCCGGCCGAAGCCCTGATGCTTTAACCAGAGCAGTTCTTCGTCGCGACGAACCTGACGATGCACCGTCGTCGAGCCCCCGGGACGTTCCGAGACCGCGAGGATGCCCTTGTAGACCCAGGTGAAGCCGCGCGGCTCAATTCCCGCGGCCCACTTCCCTCTCACGACGTCACGGGCTCAAGGGGTGAGCTCAAGAGCTCTCGTAGTTGGACCGTCTCGTTGACATCGTGCACGCGCACCATACTGACACCTTGCACCATGGACCACGCGGCGCTGGCTAAGGAACCCTCAAAACGTTCTTCCACCTCGAGGGGCGTGGGCCCTAACTGACCGAGGAACCGCTTGCGACTCGTGCCAATCAACACCCCCGCTCCAAAGGTCGTCGCGAGCGCGACCAGGTCGTCGCAGTGGGCGAGGAGGGCCAAATTGTGTTCGGTCGTCTTGCCAAAGCCAATACCCGGGTCGAGCCAGAGTTCGCGCACCCCCGCCGCGCGGGCTCGCTGCGCGACGTCGGCCAGAAAGTCGCTGACTTCGGCGACGACGTCGCCGTAGTTCGGGTTGTCCTGCATGACGCGCGACTCCCCCTGGCGGTGCATCGCGACGTAGCCCACCCCGAGTTCACCGGCCACCTCGTAGAGCGTCGAAGAGACGTCGTTGATGACGCTCGCGCCGGCCGCGACCGCCTCGCGCGCGACGCGGGCCTTTTGGGTGTCGATCGAGACCGGCCCGTGGGTGGCGAGGAGGCGCACGACCGACACAACGCGCAGGAGTTCTTCGGCTTCGTCGACCGGCGTCGCTCCGGGACGGGTTGACTCGCCCCCGACGTCGACGACGTCGGCGCCGTGGCGGAAGTGCTCGAGTCCCCGCTCCACCGCGTCCTCGACGGCGCGCGTACGCGAGGCCGGGAAGAACGAGTCGGGCGTCACGTTGACGACGCCCATCACCGCGGGACTCAACGCCACCCGACGCAACGCCACCTGACTCAACGCCACGTGGAGCGACGCTGGTGGATGAACGCCAGCGCTTCGCCTCGAGTGGCGGCCTCGTCGCGAAAGGCCCCGCGCACCGCGGAGGTGACCGTGGTCATGCCGTCTTTCTTCACGCCCCGCATCGACATGCAGAAGTGCTCCGCTTCGAGCACGACGATCGAGCCGCGCGGGTGCAACTCGTTCTCCATCGCTTCGACGATCTGGGTCGTCATGCGCTCTTGAACCTGGAGTCGACGGGCGAAACCCTCGACGAGCCGCGCGAGTTTCGAAAGCCCCGTCACCCGACCGTCACTGCCCGGGAGGTACGCCACGTGGGCGACGCCCACGAAGGGCACCAGGTGGTGTTCACAGAGCGACGTGAAGGGGATGTCGCGCACCATCACCATCTCGTCGTGGACAACCTCGAAGGTCGTGCGCAAGTGTGCCCCCGGATCGCTCTCAGCGTCGCCGAAGAGTTCGACGTACATGTCGGCGACGCGTCGGGGCGTCTCTAGGAGACCTTCGCGCTCGGGGTCTTCGCCAATGGCTTCGAGCAACTCGCGGATCAGGCGCTGCACCCGCGGGTGATCGACCACGCTTACGCCTCGCCGATGAAGGTGTAGATCGCGTCTAAGTTGCGGTACCGCTCGTTCACGTCGAGTCCGTAGCCCACCACGAAGTCCGCCGGGATGGAAAAACCCACGTACTTGAGTGACTGCTCGACGCGCTGTTCGCCCTCTTTGAGCAAGAGCGCGCAGACCTCCAGGCTCGCGGGATTGCGCGCGCCGAGGTACTGGCGCAGGTAGTTCAGCGTGAGACCCGAATCAACGACGTCTTCCACGATCAACACGTCACGCCCCAGGAGGTCCACGTCGAGGTCCTTCACGATCCGCACGACACCACTCGTCTTGGTCGCGGCACCGTAGGAGGAGACGGCCATGAAGTCCACCTCGACGGGGAGTTCGATCGCGCGCATGAGATCCGCCATGAAGTTGATGGCGCCCTTTAAGACACACACCAGCAGCGGCGGGCTCGCCGCGTAGTCGGCGGTGATCTCGCGGCCCAATTCGCCAACTCGCTCGCTGACCTCTTTGGCCGAGACCACGACCTCGCCCAGGACGCTCTTGGCCCAGGTCGCGGTGAAGTCCTCGGCGGCGTGTCTATCCATGTTGGATGAGCGTAGTGGAGCCGTCTTCGAGGCTGAGATGCTGGAGCGAGCGCGCGAGTCGTCGGCCGCCACTGAGCTCGGTGGCGGTGGTGACACCGTCGACGACCTCCAGCGCGCGCGTCACCTCGGCCCAACTCGGAGGATGACGCTCCCCGAGTTCATCGTCAGTCGCTAACTTCGCGCGCAACCAACGGCGCAGTCGGGCCCGCGGCCACTCGCGCAACTCCCGACAGTCCGGCTCACCGAGACCCACCGCGAGGTCATCCGCCATCAGTTCCTCGAGCCACGCGCGGTCCTCGAAGAGGACGTCAGCCTGGCGCGCGAGGATCGGCACGACGTCGCGGTGGGCTAGGTCGTTGAGCATCGGGATGAGGTGATGGCGTACGCGGTTGCGTTGAAACGCGTCGTCCTCGTTGGTCTCGTCGTGGACCGCGACGACGCCCGCGGCGGCGACGTAGTCGTGCAAGTGCGCCCGTCGCACGCCGATCAGCGGCTTCGTGGGGTCGTTCACCATCGGGGTGAGCCCGTCGACGCCCGCCCCGCGCACCATGTTGAGCAACACCGTCTCGGCGAGGTCGTCCATCGTGTGACCGGTGAGCGCCCCTTCGGGTAACGCGCCGCGGCGAAGGGCGCGCGCGCGGGCCTCGAAGTTCCCGCCCGGTTCGACCGTGACGTCGTGGATCACACAGGGCACCTCAAGGCGCGCGCAGAGACCCCGGACGAACTGGGCGTCGGAACCACTCGTCGCGCGCGCGTGGTGATCGACGTGGTGCACCGAGACCGCGAGCCCGGCGTCCATGGCCAAGAGCAGTAGCCCCACCGAGTCTGGTCCTCCCGAGACCGCGAGATCGACGGAAGAACCGGTTGTTGGGAACGCGCTGGCCTCGAGGAGTCGCTGCGAGGTGAGGGTCACCTGCTCAGATTACGCAACGAGTGGCGCGCGATCAGTGGTGGCGCGCGAGTGGCGCCACCACGCGTAGACGCGTCCCGCGACGAAGAACGCGGCACTGACCACGCTGACGAAGAAGCCGACGGGCCAGTTGGTCTGGTAGGAGCACGCGAGCGCCACCCACACCGTGACGAGCGCGATGGCGACCGAGGACCACAGCGCGAGGGCCGTGCGGTCGGTGAAGGAACGCGCCGCGGCCGGCGGTCCGATCATCAAGGTGAAGATCAACAGCGCCCCGACGACCGGCACGGTCATCGTCGTCGCGCACGCGATCACCACTAGAAACATCGTCTCGATCCGGGCGGGATTGAGCCCGACGGCGGCGGCGACCTCGGGCGCGATCGAGGTCAAGAGCAGCCTGCGATAGAGCACCCCGATCGCCACCACGCACACCAGAGCGAGGACCGCGACCGGTACGAGTTGGCCGCGACTCACCCCGAGGATCTCGCCGAAGAGCAGTGAGAAGATCTCCGGCTCGTACTCGGTGCTCTGGCTGAGGAAGGCCGCCCCGAGGGCGAGCATCATCACCAGCGCCAGCGCCGTCACCGCGTCGGCGCGTCCGTGTCGCGCCAGGCGGCCGATGCCGAGGGCGGCCCCCAGGGAGAAGACGCCCAGGCCGATGAGCGGGTTGAGGCCGATCAGGTTCGCCCCGGCCGCGCCCGCGAAGGCGCCGTTGGGGATGGCGTGCGCCGGGAAGGCCGCACCGCGAAGGACCACGAAGAACCCCACGATCCCCGCGACGACCGCGACGATGGTGCCGATCAGCCACGCGTTGACCATGAAGCCGCTGAACATCAGACCGTCACCTCGCGACGCGGGCGAAGGAGTCGGCGCAGCGTCGATGATCCCGAGACGAGATACGCGAGGAACACCAGGGCGACGATGAAGAAACTGACCGGCAGACCCTGGCTGGAAGGGAACCAGTAGTAACTGTTGTAGGCGAGCAGCACGCCGAGCCACGTGGCGCCGACCCCGAGGGCGACCGCGACGACGAAGGCGCCGCGGAGCCGACGGGTCACGCGCAGCGCCGTGGCGGCCGGCCCGATCAACAGAGCGGTCGAGAGAATCGAGCCGATCGCGATCGAGGAGAGCCCGACCGCGATGGCGAGCGCCAGCATGAAGGCGAGGCCCACCGCGCGCAGCGCGATACCGCGAGCCGCGGCCAGCTCCGCGCTGAGTGAACTCATCAACAGTGGCCGATAGATCACCGCGATCACCCCGAGCGTCACCGCGCTCATCGCCGCGACGAGGGGAATGGTCGAGGAGTCGAGGGTGAAGATGGAGCCGAAGAGGATCTGTTGGGTCGCGCCGGTGGTGGCACTACGGGTGGCGTCGAGGTAGAGGAACAACGCCGCGAGTCCGGTCGCCACGCTGAGCACAATGCCGGTGGCGAGGTCGCGTCCGCGCAGTCGTTGCACGCCGATCAGGTCCATGGCCCCGGCACCGAGGACCCCCGCGGCGAGAAAGCCGATCACCGGGGCGACGCCGTAGTAGAACGACGCCGAACCGCCGGTCGTGGCGACGTCGGTTAAGGCGTGACCGGCGAAGGCTTGTCCCCGCACCACGACCACCACCCCGACGACCGCAGAGACCACGGCGCTCACCGCGCCGACGATGAGGGCGACGTGCACGGGCCCGTTCGAGAAGAACCCGGGCTCGACGATCCACGACACGGCGCTAGTTGACCGTCAGCGTGGGGTGCTCGGGGATGTCCTGGTCGCCCTCGCCGGGTTCGGCCACGACGAAGACCCGCCCGTGCAGCGTCAAGACGTCGACGTGGTGACCGTAGAGCGCACTGAGCACGTCGGAGCGAACCACCTCGTCGGTCGTCCCACTGGCCGCGCGACCGTTCGTCAGGTAGACAATGCGGTCCATGACCGGCAAGAGTGCATTCATCTCATGCGCCGAGAGCAGGACCGCGACCTGGTGGTCGCTCGCCACACGGTGCAGCAGGGAGACCACCTCTTGGACACTTCTCGGATCGAGGTTCGCCAGCGGTTCGTCGAGCAACAACAAGCTCGGCTGGCTGATGAGGGCGTGCGCGATGAGGATGCGCTGTTGTTCGCCCCCCGAGAGGCTCCCCACCCGCGTGTTGGCGAAGCGCTCCGCGTCCACGTCCGCGAGGGCGCGTTCGACGAGTTCGTGTTGCTCCTTCGTGCGCCGGGCGAAGCCGTAACGATGTGCATCCAGTCCGAGCGCGACGAAGTCCCGAGCGCGAATCGGGACGTCGGGGTCGAGCGCGATCTTTTGGGGAACGTAGCCGAGGGAGCGGTGGTGCTGCGAGAGCGGTGCGCCGTCGACGAGGATCGTGCCGCTCTCGATCCGCTGGAGTCCGAGGACCGCTCGCAGAAGCGTCGTCTTGCCCACGCCGTTCGATCCGATCAGTCCCGTGAACTCGCCTCGTTGCACGCGAAACGACACGTCCTCCAACACGGTGCGGCCGGCGAAGGCGACGCGCAGGTGCTCGACGTCGAGGACGGGGGGCGTACTCACAGTTTCTCCGTGGAGTGGTGTCTCGCGACGGCGGCGGTGATGGCATTCACTTCGGCGAGCATCCAGCGCTGGTACGTGAACCCGGGGGTGGGCATCGTCTCATAGACCCCCACCACCGGCACGTGGGCGCTCTCCGCGGTCTGGCGAATCGAGGCGGTGAACGCGTCGACGACCTGTTCGTTGTAACAAAAGACCCTCACCTGATGCTTCGTGAAGTAGCCCTCTTCGAGCGCGATGTCTTCGGGCGACGGGTCGACGCCGTTCATGATGTCGGCCTGGAAGACGAAGGGCGTCAGAATCTTCGCGCCCATCGCGACGAGCAGGTAGTCCGCCACTGGTTCGGTCACCGCGACCGGGGTGCCGTGATACTTCGCCTTGAAGGTGGCGACAGCGTGCAGCCACGGCCGCATCGAGGCGCTAAAGGTGGCGAGGTTCGCCAAAAAATACGTGCGACGGGCCGGGTCGATCCTGGCGAGGTCCTTCGCCATCACCGCCGCGACCTTGGGCATCGTGGTTGGTTTGTACCAGAGGTGCGGGTTCGCCGTCGAGTCCGGCAGGTCCAGCACGTGTTGGACGACGATGACGGTGCGCTTCGAATTGGGCGAGGCGGTCTCGATGTCGTTCATGAAGCCGTCGTAGCCGAGGCCGTTTTGGACGATGAGTTGCGCTCGACCGACTTCCTCGGCGACGCTCGGGCTCGCTTCGAAGGTGTGGGGATCGGTGGTGGGGTTCTTCAGCACGGCTTCGACGCTGACGTATTTTCCGCCAATTTGGGCGAGTACGTTGGCGTACTGGTTCTCCGCACCGATGACCCTGATCAACACTGGTTTTGTCGAAGCGCCCGCCGCGACGGGCGCCGCACCAGCGAGGAGTAAGCCGAGCGCCAGGACGGCGGTGACGGCGCCTCCTCGCTGCGTGGGTGCCCCACACGGTCTTGATCGACGGATCACGGATACACTTTAGAGTGAGACTGAGTCTCATTACAACTGAGACGGAGGGACCATGTCGATAGTTCGCTCGAGTACCGAGACGACGCCCGCGTACGACACCATCCCCTCCGCCGTCGCCCTGGACGAACTCGTCGAGGTGCACCTGCGGCGAATCGATCAGCGCTTCACCCCGGGTCGCCAGGCGGTCGTCCAACTTCTGGCGAGCGCGGCGCGACCACTGAGTATCTCCGAGATCGCGAGCGCCATCCCCGACGTCCCGCGCAGTTCGGCGTACCGACACCTGGCTGACCTGCAGCGCGCCGGTGTCGTTCGTCGCATCGCCGCCAACGACGAGTTCGCGCGTTTCGAACTCGCCGAGGATTTGACGCACCATCACCACCACTTGCTCTGTTCGATGTGCGGCAAGGTGATCGACGTCACGCCCAGCCTCGCCTTCGAACGCACCGTGGCCGCGATGGTCGAGGAGTTGACCGTCCAACAGGGCTTCGCCGCGACCTCGCACGCCCTCGACGTCATCGGACACTGCGCCACGTGCCAAGGGACGTAACACTCCAGGGGGAAGTCCGAGGGTTGCTCAACGTGCACCCCGTCGAGAGCGTCCGCGAGTTTGGCGTCGACGCCTTCGTGACCGACCGCTTCAATGGCGTGAGCGTCGGTGCCTACGACGCACTCAATCTCGGCGATCACGTGGGGGACAACGACGGTGCGGTCGAAGAGAATCGACGGCGCGTGGCCGAGGCGATCGGCGTACCTCGAGCGCGCCTGGTCACCGTGCGCCAGGTGCACGGAACGACGGTGCGCGAGGCCCGCGACGTGGCTACGGCAACGGACGCCGACGCGATCGTCAGCGACGAAGAGGACCTCGCGCTGGCGATACTCGTGGCGGACTGTCTGCCCGTGCTCTTGGTCGACGAGTCGTCCTCGCGGTTCGCGGTCGTGCACGCGGGTTGGCGGGGCCTCGCCGCGGGCACCATCGCTCGATCGCTCGAGCACTTCGCTGACGCGCGCCGCGTCCACGCCTTCGTGGGACCCTCGATCTCACTCGAGGGCTACCAGGTCGGACCAGAGGTCGCGACGCACTTCACCGACGTCCCTCACGCCGTGCTCGCCGACGGGGGTGACCGTTCACGACTCGACCTGCGCCAGGTGGCGACGACGCAGCTGGTCGCGGCCGGCGTTCCCGACGCACAGGTCGTTCGCTCGCGCGAGGTGACCGACGGCGGCGAGATCTTCTTCAGTGATCGCGCGCAGCGGCCCTGCGGTCGCTTCGCCCTGGTCGCGAGGCGAGCCTCGTAACATGAAGGGCGTCATGAGCGAACCAACGGTCACGCCGCGTCGCGGTGAACTCTTTCGCTACGTCGACCTCGTGATTGAAACTGACAGGATCACTGGCACCTACGAGCTCGACGGGCGGCGTTTCGTCGAATCAGTGGTCTTCGAGGGCGTGGGTCCGCTGACCACACCGGCCGTCACCGCGGTCGCGCAGTTGTGGTTCTTGCTCGCGGGGCTCTCGTACTACAAGGCGGGCGCGGCCCGGCGCGTCGACGTAGGTGACACGCCGCTCGGCGCGGGCGGTCGCGCGCTCCTCGTCGCCGCGCTGCGCGAAGGGCTCGGCGAATACGCCTACCGCAATCAACTCGACCTCGCCGACGTCGTCGTGCGTGGTGGGAGCGACGTGACGCGCGTCCCCGTGTCGCTCGACCCCGAGCGCGTGCTCGTCCCCTTCGGCGGGGGCATCGATTCAGTCGTGAGCAGCGCGACGTTGCCCGACCACCTCGACCAGACCCTCTTCATCCTCAGCCCGGCGACGGGGCGCTTCGCGCCCTTAGAGGCGACCGCGGCCGTCAGTGGACACGGCATCGTGCGAGCCACGCGCTACCTCGACGAACAGATCATCCGCGGTGAGGCAGCGTTCTTCAACGGCCACGTTCCGGTCACCGCCATGGTTACCCTGCTCGCCGCCGTCGCCGCGGTCGCCTCCGGTCGCGGGGGCGTCGTGATGAGCAACGAGCACTCCGCTTCGGCCGCCAACCTCCGTTGGGGCGACCTAGAGGTCAATCACCAGTGGAGCAAGTCCCTCGAGGCGGAGCGACTCATCGCGGCCGCGCTGGCCGAGCGCGTGGGCGATGAGTTGATCGTCGCCAGCCTCCTGCGCGACCGCAGCGAGGTCTGGGTCGCCGACGTCTTTTCTCAACTGACGCAGTATCACCACGTCTTTCGCAGCTGCAATCGGGCGTTCTCCCAAGTCCTTGACCAGCGACTCGATACCTGGTGCGGTGAGTGTGACAAGTGCCTCTTCATCAACTTGATGCTCGCGCCGTATCTTTCGCGAGAACGTCTGCGCCAGATCTTTCATCACGAGCCGCTGCGCGACGAGCGTCGAGGAGACCAGTTGCGCGTGCTGGTCGGCGCGGGAGTGGACGTGAAACCCTTCGAGTGCGTCGGCGACCCGGACGAAAGTGCGGTCGCGCTGGCGCGCGTCGTCGAGCTCGAGGAGTGGCGCGACGTCCCGCGCCTCGCGGAGCTCGCACGCGAGGTCAGCCCCGATCGCACGTTCGAAGAGCTCCTCGATACCCAAGGACCCAGCCGTGTTCCGGCCCACTGGCTTCGCTGACCTCGTCGACAAACGCGTCGGCGTCTTTGGCTACGGCGTGGAGGGCCGCGCCGCCGTCGCGCGACTGGGCACAACGAGTGACGTGGTGATCGTCGACGACGCGCCGGACCTCGCCGCGGCGTCCTCACGAGTGCGCACGGTGGGCTCGACGCGCTGCTCACCTGCGACGTCGTCTTAAAGAGCCCCGGCATCCCGCGACGGCGCGCGGACGTCCTCGAACTCGAGGCGCACGGGGTGACCGTCACGTCCGCGCTCAACCTGTGGTTGCACGAGAGCGACCTGGCTCGCGTCGTCGCGATCACCGGCACCAAGGGCAAATCGACCACCACCGCGCTCATCACGTTCTTCTTCGAGTGTCTCGGTCAGATCGCGCAGTCACTCGGCAACATGGGCCGTCCGCCCTACGATCCCTCGCTCGATACGGACACGGGCTGGCTGGTGCTCGAGGTCTCGAGTTTCCAGGCACTCGACCTGGACCTCGCGCCAGTGATGGTGGTGGTGACCTCGCTCGGCGCCGATCACCTCGACTGGCACGGATCGCTCGAGCAGTACCGCGCGGACAAACTCTCGCTCACTCGAGCCGCGGGCGCCCACACGACGCTGGCGAGCGATAGCGCGACGCTGCGCGACGTCGAGGACCAACTCGGCGGCGACCTGCACTACGTCGCCCCCGACGAGGACCACGTGGCGCTGGCCCTTGGGCTCATCGGTGCGCACAACGACGCGAACGTGGCCCTCGCCTTGCGGGCGGTGTCGACACTCACCGGCGTCACCGATCGCGACCTTCGTATCGCCGTGCTGGAGCGGGCCGCGACGTTCACACCGCTACCCGGCCGGCTCACCGCGGTTGGTGAGGAACACGTCGAGGGCGGCGTCATTCGCTACGTTGACGACGGGCTCGCCACCGCCGTCCTGCCCACCGTCGCGGCCCTCGAGGTGTTCGAGCACGACCCGGTTGCATTGATCGTCGGCGGTTTTGACCGCGGCATTGACTACGGCCCCCTCGCGGCGGTGATCGGCGAGCGTCGGGCGAGGACGGTACTGGTGACGATGGGCAACGCCGGCGCTCGCGTCAGTGACGAGGTCCGCCGGCGAATTCCAACGCTCGAACAACACGTCGCGGCGACGATGCGTGATGCCGTCAGCCTCGCTCGTGGTGCCGTTCCTGACGGGGGCGTCGTGCTGCTCTCACCCGCGGCACCGAGTTTTGACCGCTACCACAACTGGGAAGAGCGTTCGGCCGACTTCGTGGACGTGGTGCGTGACACGATTCGATGAACGACCCCAAAGTCGCGAGTAAGTTCCGCTCGCGCGGGGACAGTACGTAAATAAGGAAGTAACAACCCACGTACGTCACGTGGATTAGCCCGAAGGAGACACCATGAGCGACCAGCTCAGCCACTCAGATGACGACACGTCCCACACCCACTTCGCCCACGGGGGTCCGCGTCGCGTGCCGTTCGTGCGATCGATCTTTCTCCTCGTCTTCGCGGTCGTCATCGCGGCGATCGCCTTTACCGGCGAGGCGCTCGGTCACCATCGCGCGGGCTCGACGGCGACCATCTCGGTCACCGGGTCGGGCACCGTCACCGGTACGCCCAACACCATGAGCTTTCAGATCGGCGTGCAGAGCATCGCCGCGAGTGCCGCCGCCGCGCTCGATGCCAACAACGTGAAGATAAAGGCGCTCGAGGCGTCGTTGTTAAAAAACGGCATCGTCAAGAAGAATCTTCAAACCTCTGGTTTCAATATTTACCAGAACACCAATAACAACGGTGCGGTCACTGGCTACACCGCCGAGGACGACCTCAACGTCACCACGCACGACCTCGACAAGGCGGGCACGGCGATCGACGCCGCGGCGCACGTGGTCGGTAACGGCATCCAGTTGAGCGGGGTCACCTTCTCGATCTCGAACCAGTCACACTTTCTCGCCGAAGCCCGCGCGAAGGCGATGAAGAACGCATTGACTGAGGCGACCCAAGTCGCCAAGGGTGGCGGCACCACGGTCGGCCGGATCGTCCGCGTGACCGATCAGGAGAACAACGGCTCCACCGGCATCGTCTTGCCCTACGCCCAGGTTGCGGCGAAGGCGGCGTCGTCGGTCCCCGTCGAGACGGGCACGCAGACGATCAACGTGCAGGTCTCGGTCGTGTACTCACTGGCCAGTTAAGTTCCCGCCGCCACGGACGACGAGCCCTCGTTCGTGGCGGCGGCCCGACCGCACCGCACGCCAGCCTGGCTCGTCGCCAGGCTGGCGTCGTGCGTATTAGAGAGCGAGCCGCTTGGTGCTTGACAGAATCGCCCTGCAGCGGCCGACGAATGTTATGGCTCAGCCGTCGTCGCGTGGAGAACCAGGTGTTGTTGAATCGACCGTCTGAACTCACAACCGCAGAAATACGGGGCATGGGAAGTTAGTGGGGTGCGAGCGCCCGTCGAGGGTCTCCCTCGACGGGCGGCGGTGTCAGAACACATAAGGAATCAGCATCTTGGTCGAGCGCTTGTACGCCGGGTAGTCGTTCGGAAAGAGGCGCTCCATGATGCGCTCCTCGACGGTTGCGCTGTAGATGAAGTACGCGCCCACGAACACGACGGCTACGAGCCAATACCAGCTCACCGCTACCGCCGTGCCAAGGGCGGCGAGGATCAACCCCGAGTAGATGGGATTGCGGACATACCGATAGGGCCCGGTGACCACCAACTCCGCGTCCACCTTCTCGGACATCGGGGTGCCCCAGTTCCGTCCCAGATAGACCCGTGCCCACAGGGCTAGTCCCAACCCGGTCAAGAACAAAGCCGTACCGATGCCTTGGAGCGTGGGGTTGCTCTCAAGGGTGTGGAGGCCCTTGAAAGCTCCCGAGTGAGCGACCAAAACGAGGATAACGAAAAGGGCGATCCTCAAGCCGGCGAAGTGTCGCAGTCGTGATCGAGTTGCCCGCTTGGCCGTCAGGGCGGCCGCGAGCCATAGCAACCAAAAGAGGACCCACAGGCCGTAGATGACGTTGTCGATGACGTACATGGATGAATCGCGATGGTACCAGGGGCCACTTTTATCGGCTCGATCAGGCATCCGGGAATCCAATGCATCGAACCCCTCGTCTGCTTCTCAACCCGCTCTATTGCGAAGA
>Ga0302278_10005557_pt1 | contig 12429 bp, 6 predicted proteins | sample III_Bog_N3_2_FD_194543 | JGI IMG/M metagenome (GOLD analysis project Ga0302278, IMG submission 194543) | Peat permafrost microbial communities from Stordalen Mire near Abisko, Sweden - III_Bog_N3_2 | ecosystem: Environmental > Terrestrial > Soil > Wetlands > Peat | place: Sweden: Abisko... | reverse complement strand
AACGCAGCCCGTGGATGCGGTTTAGCCAGCCAAGCATGTGCTCCACCAGCAGCTTCGACTCGCCATAGGCATTGGTCGGCAGTAGCTTGGCGTCTTCCCTGATCGGCACCGACTCCGGCTCGCCATAGACGGCCGCAGTCGAAGAGAAGACCAGCTTCTTCACATCGCAAGCCAGCATTGCTTCAAACAAGGCCAGTGTGGAGGCCGTGTTGTTGCGGAAGAACTGCTCGGGATGCACCATGGACTCGCCGGCTTCGATCAGGGCGGCAAAATGCAGTACGCCATCGAAAGGCTTTCCGTCAGTTTTCGCTTGATTGAAAAGGTTTTCAAGGTGGCTCCGGTCTGCAAGCTCACCTTCAACAAACTTCACCCCCGCTGGCAGCAAATCCTTGCGCCCGTGGCTCAGATTGTCGTACACCACCGCTTCATGACCCTTGTCGGCCAGCAATCCTGCCACTGTCCCACCAATGTATCCTGCGCCGCCCGTGACCAGTATCTTCACAAAAAAGACTGTCCTTTCGTGTACAGTTTCGGTAACCTTGAGTCTATTACAAATGGATGGGGACGTTGGAACCAGCTCATCATGCCCGGCTCTGGTTCTTCAATTCCGGGTTGGCCCAGCGCAGTGCCCATCTCGGATCAACTGAGTTTCTTTACCGTGTCCGCCATGCGTGCTCTATGCAAGAATACCTTCGTTCGCTCAATAGAATCCTGTCTTCCCTTCGGCCTTGGATTGCATTCGGACCATGGATCACATGCGGAGTTGATCGATGACCTTTCCTATTGCGGGATCTCCTCATTCCTGCACGAAGCCAACACAGTCTGCACAAAGCGCCTTGCTGCCCGCGTTGCCGATGAATGACTTGCGCCGCGCTCCCCGCAACTCCATTGGTAAATCCTCACAAGCAAGCCCGGCACATTCCACCTCCAGACCCCGAAATACACCGCATGTAAACCCTCCATTTCTCGTGATTTCAGTAACTTACGAGGCATCAATCGACTGCCCCCACACCCACTTCCGCCAACGTTCAAGTTTCACATGCCAGCAGCCGATTTTCTCCCTGTTAACCAATTTCAGGTCTATGACGCGGCACCAATTTCCTGACCGGGTTCAGAGCCGGATTCCCGCTGTACTTTTCCCTGTCCCGCCCTCATGCAGGACTTCGCACCAACCATGGCCTGTTGCGGCCGCTCTAGTCGAGGTTTGTTGAAGATGGCGAAGCAAGCGAAGTTGGAGGAGGCGCGGTTTGGATTGTTGCCGGAGCCGGAGCGGAGCGCTGGGTCGTTTTTGACCAGTGCCGTGATCAACGGCTCGATCCTTCTTTTGATTTTTTATATAGGGACGATGGCTCGGCAGGCGATTGAGACGCACCGCTATGAGCAGACGCAGCTGATAGTTCCAGTGAGCGAGCCGCCCAAGCCGAAGGTGAAGCTGACGCCTCCGCCGCCCATGCCTCCTCCGCCGGAGATGCCGAAGATTGTGTACGACGCGCCCAAGATCGTGGCTCCTACGCCGCCCAAGCCTGAGCCGAAGCCGATCCAGATGGAAGCCAAGCTGGAGGCGCCGGTCATCAAGCAGGCCAAGCCGGCGGTAATTCTGGCTCCGCAACCCAGGGCGGCCATGACGGCGGCCATGCCGGCGCAGAACAACACGGTGAAGGCGTCCACGGCGCCGGTGCACTTTGGGCAGACCTTTGGCGCGGTTCCCAACCCCAACGCGACACGTCCGGCGACGATTGCTTCGATTGGTAATCCGTATGGCGGCATGAAAGGCCCGGCGGTGGCGCCGCATGGGGTGGTGGGCTCGGCGGGCATTGGCAACGGATTGAAGTCTGGCTCGAACGCCGGGGTGGTGGGCAAGGTGGCTTCGGCCGGCATTCCGGGAGCTACGGGCACGGCCAACACGGGTAGCTACGGTCATGTGGCCTCGGCCGGCATTCCGGCAGCCACCCAGGCCGTGGTGCAGCGGCAGGTGGCGCAGCAGCCTGCAACCACGCAGATGGAGCTGATTTCGAAGCCCTCTGTGCAATACACCAGCGAGGCGCGCCAGCTGCATGTGCAGGGCGACGTGGTTTTGCGGGTCACCTTCCGGGCCTCGGGCCAGGTGGTGGTGGAGGGCATTGTGCACGGGCTGGGCCACGGGCTGGACGAGGAAGCACGCCGCGTGGCGCAACAGATACGATTCCGTCCGGCTACGCGTAACGGTCAGCCGGTAGACCTGACGACTAACATCACGATCAGCTTCCAGATGGCGTAAGTAGGTGCTGGGTGGCTGAGGTGCTGGGTGCTGAAACCTGGCGCCTAAAAACCTAGCACCTAGCAACCTAGCACCTAGCACCTAGCAACCTAGCACCTAAGCACCTGTTCTTCCCCAACTGGCGTAACATCGAGCCAGAGGCATTGCCGGCAGCGGTCCGGAATAACAAGCAGTGCGAGCCGGTAGGCGTCAGATGAGCCGGACGAATTTGTACCAACTGACCGAGGAGCTATCCATGACGTTTCGCAAGATGCCCCTGACCATCCTCATTCTTTTGCTGGGGATGAGGTGCGCCGAGGCCAAGAAGCAGCCCAAGTACGAACAGGCGCACCAGTTGACGGCCGAGCAGGCCGCGCTGGTGGAACGCGCCGTGGGCCGCGAAAAGGTGCTGATCAAGAACATTCAGCAGCGCACCCCGCTGGTGGAAACCTACATTCAGGACACGCGTCCCGATGTGAAGCTCTATCAGGTGCCGGTGTCGGACCAGTACACGCTGAGCCGCGTTGACTTCGGCAAGGCCTTCTTCGACAAGACCTACGAGCCGCGCACCTCCGCTGCGCGCGGCGAGAAGAGCACGGGCAAGCTGGGCTTCTTCAAGAACTCACTCAGCTCTATCACCGGGTTGACCAAGATGCTGGGCCTGGAGCGGTTTACTTACTCGAACACCGGCTTCATGCAGATGATGTTTCTCGATCCGTCCGGCTTCGATCAGCAGCACTACGTGTTCAGCTTCGTGCGGCGCGAGTTCCTCGGCTCGGTGCGCACCTGGGTCTTCGACGTGCATCCCAAGGTGGCCGGCATGGGCCGCTTCTACGGCCGCATCTGGATCGAAGACGTGGACGGCAACGTGGTGCGCTTCAACGGCACCTACACCGGCCCCAGTTCGGCCGACTCGTCCAAGTACTACTTCCACTTCGACAGCTGGCGGATGAACGTACAGCCTGGCATCTGGCTCCCCGTTGCCGTTTACGTGGAAGAGACGCAGCGTATCGAAGGCACCAAGAGTGTGGGTCTGAAGGCGCAGACGCACTTCTGGGGCTACTCGCTCAAGCTGCCTACACGCGACAGTGAAAACGTGAGCGTGAAGGTGGACGACGCGGTGGACAAGAGCGACGACTCGCAGGACGTGGGCCCGTTGCAAGCCTCGCGGATGTGGATCACGCAGGCGGAAAACAACGTCATCGACCGCCTGGTGGAAGCAGGCCTGGTGGCCCCGCTCAACCAGACCGGCTACGAGACCAAGATCCTGGACCAGATCGTAGTGAACCTGGTGGTGCCCAACAACCTGGCCTTCACCGATCAAATTCACACCCGCGTGCTGCTGACCGACACCGTCGAGACGACGACCGTGGGCAACACCATCCTCATCTCGAAGGGCCTGATCGACACGCTGCCCAGCGAAGAAGCTATCGCGTCGGTTGTGGCGATGGAGCTGGCGCACATCGCCATGGGCCACCACATCGATACCCGCTACGCCTTCAACGACAGGCTGTTGTTCCCTGACGAATCCAGCTTCCAGCGCATCGACATGTACCACTCGGACCACGACAACGCCGAAGCGGCGAAGAAGGCCATGGAGTACCTGAACGCCTCCATGTACAAGGACAAGCTGCCGTCGGCGGCGCTCTACTATGCGCAGTTGGTTGACCGTGCGAAGGTGCTGAAGCAGTTGAACACGCCCAAGCTGGGCGACGGACTGCTGCAGAAGGATGGCACGCCGTGGATGAGCGACCTGGCCAAGATGTCGCCCAAGCTGAGCTGGGACGATCTGACGCAGACGGCCGCGTTGCCCTTGGGCAGCTGGCTCAAAACCGACCCCTGGGACGACAAGGTGCACATGCTGAACGCCAAGCGCTACGCACCCATGAACGCCCGCGACAAGATGCCGTTTGAAGTGACGCCCATCTTCTACAAGCTGCAGCGCTACGACACTGCGGCCAGCGATCAGCCCGCTGCACCGGCAACTACAACAGCAGCCCCGGCAGCAGGCGCACCGCCAGCCGCAGGTGACCAGCAGCAAGCTCCACCGCCAGCCGCTGCTCCTGCTCCTGCTCCTGCTCCTGCTCCTGCTCCTGCTCCCGGCGACCAGACGCAACCAGCTCCACCGGCGGCAGATCAGCCCGCTCCACCGGCGCAACCCTCCGCAGGGCAGTAGAGGTTCGACAACATAGATCGAAACAGACGGCGCTGCTCACGCAGCGCCGTCTGTTTCTTGTGTGTTCGCTGGCGGGCTCGCGATAGATCAAAGAATCTCTCATCGACGCGGAAGAAACAAAAGTTTAGGTTCGGCAAAACAAGGAACGCTTGCAGAGTGTATGCGATCCCACCCTTCGCAAAGAACGCGAAGGATGGGGCACCCAAAGTTCATCCAACGCGGGTCGGATGCTCAGGTGCGGGATCGTTACAAAACTTTACGAAGAAACTGCTGAATTGAGCCCATCGAGTGAATGATCTCTCCACCAATCCTCGTCTTATCGAGGCATGAGGTCATTCATGGGAGTCACGCGCTATCTGGGAGTCGCCGCGATCTTCCTGCTTGCGGGATGCTCGATTCTTTCCGCCGAGACGGTTGCCGATCGCATTAACGGAGAGATCAATACCCAATCGACCGTTGCGCTGGCCGGGTCAGCCAATCCGCGCGCGTTAACCAGCAACGACGCTGGCAGAATGGCCGCTGGAACAAAGATTGAAGGCATCACCCTGCGCTTTGCCTTGACCACCGCGCAGAAGGCGGAGCTGGATGCGCTGGTTGAGGCGCAGCAGACGCCGGGCTCGGCCTACTATCACCAGTGGCTCACGCCGGCAGCCTTTGCCAGCCGCTTCGGCATCGGCGACAACGACCTGGCCAAGATCGAGAGCTGGCTTGAGCAGCAGGGCTTCGCCGTCAGCGGCGTCTCCAACAGCCGCACCAGCATCAGCTTCTCGGGCACGGCCGCGCAGGTTGAGGCGGCCTTCGGTATCCAGATGCGCCATTACGCGATGGACGGCGCAACGCACTACGCCAACTCGACGGCGCTTACTATTCCCGCTGCGCTCGATGGCGTGGTGGCCGCGGTGCGCAACCTGAACGACTTCCGCCCCAAGCCGCATGTGCGCCTGCGCAGCGCCGCCTTGAGCAAGGTGAACCCCTACTTTACCTCCAGCCAGAGCGGCAGCCACTACCTGACGCCCAAAGACGTGGCCACCATCTACAACATCTCCAGCGCCTACAGCGCGGGCTACACCGGTACCGGCCAATCCATAGCCGTGGTGGGCCAGTCGAAGGTTTACGTCTCCGATGTGGAAGCTTTCCAGTCGGCGGCCGGGCTCACCGTGAAGGACCCCACGCTGGTGCTGGTGCCGAGTACAGGCACGGCAACGGTTTCTACCGGTGACGAGGCTGAGTCTGATCTTGACATGGAGTACTCGGGTGGCATCGCCAAGGGCGCAACCATTTATCTGGTTTACGTGGGCGGCAACACCAACTACAGCGTGTGGGATTCCATCGCCTACGCCGTAGACGAGAAGATTGCGCCCATCATCAGCGTGAGCTACGGCGCCTGCGAGACCGAGCTGAGCACGAGCGACTACGCGTCGCTCGAAGCCATCATGGAGCAGGGCGCAGCGCAAGGGCAGAGCATCGTTGTCTCGGCCGGCGACGACGGCTCCACCGGCTGCTATGACGACACCAGCCTGACCACCGCGCAGCGTAACGCGGTGATGGCCAGCTATCCGGCCACCAGCGCCTATGCCACGGCCCTCGGCGGTACCGAATTCCCCTCCGCCGATACCGAAGCCACCAACACCACTTACTGGACCGCGGCCAGCGGCTCTGACGTGATCAGCTCCGCGCTCAGTTACATTCCCGAAGTCGTCTGGAACGACGACTCGTCGAGCGGGCTCTCCTCGGGCGGCGGCGGCGCCAGCACCTTGACCACGCGGCCTAGTTGGCAGACAGGCGTCACCGGCATCAGCACAGCGCCCGACTACTCCAAGGGCTACCGGCTGGTTCCCGACATTGCCCTCGACTCCTCGCCCGACGATGCCGGCTATCTCTACTGCTCCAGTGACTCCACCTCCACCGGCATCAGCGGTAGTTGCTCGACCGGCTTTCGCGACTCGAGCGACACGTACCTGACGGTGGCCGGGGGCACCAGCTTTGCCGCGCCCATCTTCGCCGGCATGTTGGCGGTCATCAACCAGAAAGAGAACTCCGATGGCCAGGGGCTCATCAACTCCACGCTCTATACGCTGGCGGCGAACTCCACCACCTACGCCTCAGCCTTCCACGACATTACCAGCGGCAACAACGCCTGCACGGGCATCAGCAGTTGCACCACGGCCGGTTCTGCTAACTACTCGGCCACCACCGGCTACGACGAGGCCACCGGCCTCGGGTCCGTCAACCTCTACTACCTGCTTACAGCCTGGCCCACCAGCACGACATCGTCGCTTACCAGCTCCACCACGACCCTGTCGGCAGCCACCACCACACCCAGTTCGGGCGTGGCAGATGTCATCACCATTACGGTCGCCTCCGGCTCCAGCATCGTAACCACTACGCCCACCGGCACGCTGACCATTACCGTAGACGGCACCACGGAGACCTCGTCGCTGGCGCTCTCTGGCGGCACGGCCACCTACAGCTTCTCGTCCACTACCACGGGCTCGCATACCATCGTCGCCACCTACTCGGGTAACTCAATCTACGCAGCCTCAAGCGGCTCGGTGGTGGTCACCATCGGTTCCAGTTCTACCACCGGCTCGGGCGGATCGGGCTCCAGCACCGTCACCGTAACGCCCTCCGGCGGTTACACCGGCACGGTGGACTTCTCGCTCGCAACTTCCAGCAGCTATCTGCAGAACTACGCTTGCTACACGCTGTCCAACGCCAGCGTCACCGGAACCACCGCAGTCAGCCAGACGCTCACCGTCTACCTGGGCACAACTACTTGCGCAAGCGTGGCCACCAGCGGCAAAAATACCCACGCCTTCAAGGCGGCCAGCGCCAAACAGATGAGCGCCAACCAGCCTCATCCGCTGCGCAATGATTCCGGCGTGCAGGCGGCGGCCTTCTCCCTGGCGGGAGTTTTGCTGGCCGGTTTGGTGGGATGGCGCTTCCGGCGATTGCGCGCCTTTGCCGCAGTGGCCCTGCTGGCTGTTCTCGGTTTCGCGCTGAGCGGCTGCAGCGGATCCACAGCGTCATCCAGCTCGACCAGTTCGTCGAAGAGCTTCGTGGTCTCTCTATCGCCAACCACAGTAACTATCTCCGCTGGCACCTCGGGGGTGCCCACCGGCAGTTACTCGATTACGGTGGAAGGCGAAGACAGTTCGAGTTCAAGTATTTACTCCACGGCAACCCTGGCGTTGACCGTGGACTAAGCTGGGGGGTGCTGGCCCGCCCCCCTTTGCCTGCCCGCGCGTTCTGTGTACCCCAGATGATGGAGTGCGTGGGCAGGCCCCCCTTTCCTCAAGCTGCCTCAGTGGCTTGCAGAGGGGCACAAACGTTGTCCAATCTCCGTGGACGGCCTCAGCGCCTTCTACGGTGCAAGCTGGGGGCCATGGCCCGGCCCCCTTGCCAGCCTGGAAGCCTTGTTCACGCAGATCACGGGCATTCAGGCTGGCCCCCTTACGGCGCTTCAAATTCCATCAAACCAGCTCAGCAGCAAGCGTTTGAGCGGGCACAAGGTGTGTTACAGTTGCGCCATGACAGGCAAGAAGTGGGTAGCCGCGGGGCGGCGTTGGGTTTGGGCGGTGGTCATTGCTGCAGCAGTAGCCGGCGTGGCGGCGCAGGCGCAAACTTCAGCCAGCAGCAGCGCGACGCCTGACGCGCAGCCGACGCAGATTACCGTGGCCATCCCGGCTCAGGCGGAGTGGTCGTTGCAAGACCGCATCAGATGGGGAGCCAACCTGCTGCTCGCGCTCGCCGGTTACGCCGGCATTCTCATGGGCCTTTCGCTGCTGCGCAAGATCGAGCGCCAGACGCGCGCTACTGAGACGGCCGCCGAGGCTGCCGCCGACGCAGGACGTGCCGCCCTTACCGAGGCGCGGGCTCTGCTGGTTGCCGAACGGCCCTGGGTGCTCATCTCCACTGAGCCCTCGCGAACGCTTGAAAACGGATTCACCGTGCTGGCCACCAATCGCGGTCGCGGTCCGGCTCGGATTCTGGATGCCATTGACGCGGCGCGCATCGTCAGCCACGAGGGCCAGTTGCCCGCTCAGCCTGAATTCCGGCGTACGGCGCAGCCCGGCGAGGTCTTTGAGCCTATCGTGCTGCTGCCTGGCGAGTCGGTTGCCTTGCGCACCTTTGGCCGCGAAGACGTCAAGCGCGTTTGCGTGGCAGATGGCAGCCTGGAGCGCGTGGACACCTGGGAAGACAAGATCTACGTCTACGGTCGGGTGCTGTACGCCGACCTGCGCACCAGCGGAGAAGCGGCTCCGCATGAGACCCTGTGGTGCTGCTGGTACATCCACGGCCGCCAGAAGAGCGGGCTGGTCATGGCCGGGCCCGCCTCGTACCATCGCCATTCCTAGAGCATTTTGCGGAATGGTGTAGACCTGGATTTCATTGGTATCCCACCCATTTCCGCAAAAAACGCGGAAATGGATGGGGCACGGGAGTCTATAGCAAAAGCGAAAATGCTCTAAGCCCTGGCCGGTGGATCGAACGCGTTTTCCGCGCACCTCCGGCAGCTTTCTTGCCCCCATTCTGAGAACTTGCTTATCCGTGCCTGACCGGCTGGCGAGAGCCTGCTGGCGTGTCTGTGTGCCGGGAGGGTTGCGCCATGGCGCGGCCTTCCAAGCCCGAGCGTTACCGCAGGAAGCTGGATTATGCGACTTTTTTATCTTATAAACCTTTTATTTATATTTATTTAGATGGGAATCGAAGAGCTTCCCCGGAATCCATGCGGAGCCTCTCCTCACCCGCTGCATCGCTCTTTGCCGCCATTTCTGACGGTTTTCCCCCTCTATGAGACGATCATCACCCTTTCGTCTCCCGGAAAACTAACTGAATCAGCCAGTCTTGCCGAAGAACTTAACGGAACCCCGATTGCAGGGGAGCGGTGTTGTGTCTGCAAACGGGAAGGGAGCCGGATTCATGTCTGGAGCGATGCCTGTAGCGATGCACAGTTGGGCGTGGTGGCCGGTGGTGGCTGTGGTCGCGGTGGCCACGGTAACCGATCTGCGCAGCCGCCGCATTCCCAACTGGCTGGTGCTGCCGTTTCTGGCTGCGGGCATGGTGGTGCAGACCTGGCTGCACGGCTGGGCAGGTGCGGGGCAGAGCCTGTCGGGCGTGGCGCTGGCGCTGCTTTTGTTCGGATTTATCTACTGGGTGGGTGGCATGGGCGCTGTCGATGTGAAGCTCTGCGCGGCCATCGGAGCATGGATCGGCCCTGACCAGTTGTTCATCGCCCTGGTGGTAACCGCCATGGCCGGAGGCCTGATGGCCTTGGCCTGGGCGCTGATGGGCGGCTTTCTGGGCGAGCTGCTGGATGCGGCCGCGAACCTGGGCAAGGTAAGTCCCTTGCCCTCCGGACGCAGGCGGTTGCGCAAGATGCCGTACGCGCCCGCCATTGCCATTGGAACCATCGTGTCGTTCTTTGCACGTTAGGGATCGGAGCAGCATATGTCGGCCACACCCATGCAGCATTGGTTTGAGGGCAACCGCGAGCCGGACGGCGGCGAAAACGGAGCGAGTCAGTTCAGCTGGCCGCAGCCGGGCGAGGAATCGCAGGCCGGGCTGCTGTCGGTAGTGCTCATCGGGCCCGATCCGCTGCGCCGGGCTGAGCTGGCGCGGGCCATTGAGCAGTATGGCGTCAGTGAGTTGCGTGAGTTTTCCAGCTATCCGCCCAGCCTGGCTGAGGTGCCGCGCCTGCTCGAAGTGCAGCACGACGTAATTGTGATCGATCTCGACAGTGATCTCGAGTACGCGCTGGAACTGGTGGAGAGCATTGACTCGAACGGCGCTGCCACCACCATGGTCTACTCCGGGCACTCCGATCCCGATCTGCTGGTGCGCTGCATGAGGGCCGGGGCGCGCGAGTTTCTTACCTTGCCGCTGGTTGCAAAACCCCTGGCCGAGGCCTTCGAGCGTGCCGCCGCGCGCCGGCCCGCGGTGCGTGTGGTGCGCAAGCCATCGGGCAGGCTGCTGGTCTTCATGGGCGCCAAGGGCGGTGCCGGGGCCACCATGCTGGCCGCCAACTTTGCTGTGGCCCTGGCCCAGGAACCCAACCAGCGCACCCTGCTCATCGACATGGATCTGCCGCTGGGCGATGCAGCCCTCAGCCTGGGCATTGTCTCGGAGTACTCGACCATCAACGCGTTGCAGGCCGCATCGCGGCTCGACGGAGACCACCTTCGGAAGTTGCTGGCGCGGCACAGCTCCGGACTTTTTGTGCTGGGCGCTCCGGGCCGCTTCATGCAGTACCAGGCCAACAGCGAGGGCATTGACAAGCTGATGGCTGTGGCCCGTCAAGAGTTTGAAAACGTGGTGGTCGACGTGGGCTCGCGGCTCGATCTGGCAGGAACCGCGCTGTTCCGCGAGTCGAACGCCATTTATCTCGTCACACAGGCCGGAATCCCTGAACTGCGTAACTCCAACCGGCTGATCTCAGAGTATTTTTCCGGTGCCGGACCCAGGCTGCAGATTGTGCTCAACCGCTTTGAGCCGCGCGCTCTGGGCGTCAGCGAAGAGCACATCACCAAGGCGCTCACCCGGCCCGCGCAGTGGAAGATTCCCAATGACTATGCTGCGGTGCGCGACATGCAGATCAACGCCGCCCCGCTCGCCCTTACCCAAACCGCCATTGCCCAGCTGGTTCGGCGCATGGCGCGGGCGGCCATCGGCGGCCAGGCCGAGCCAGCGCCAAAGAAACGCGGTTTTGGATTGTTCGGCTAAGTAGCCGGAAAGTGCACGGAGAGTGACCGGTGGAGTTGCTGAACCTGGAAAGCTACAAGGCGGAGATTCATCGCACCCTGATCGCGCGGCTCGATCTGGAGAAGCTGGCGCGCGCTCAGACGGCGCAAGCTCGCCAGGCCGTTACCGGACTGGTGCGCGAGATCATGGCCGAGCAGCGCGTCCCCCTCAACCAGGATGAGATGGAGCGCATCCAGTCCGATCTGCTCGATGAGGTCTTCGGCCTGGGCCCACTCGAACCCCTGCTGCGCGACCCCAAGATCTCCGACATTCTGGTCAACGACAAGGACCACATCTTTGTCGAGAAGGGCGGTCAGTTGCAGCGCGTTCCCACTGCCTTCCGCGACGACCGCCACCTGATGCAGATCATCGATCGCATTGTGTCGCGCGTAGGTCGGCGTATCGACGAGTCGTCGCCCATGGTGGACGCCCGCCTGCCCGATGGCTCGCGCGTCAACGCCATCATTCCTCCGCTGGCCCTCGACGGGCCCTCGCTCTCCATTCGCCGCTTCGGCACCGGGCCGCTCGCGGCCAGCCAACTGGTGCAGATCAAGAGCATCTCTGCGGAGATGATGGAGGTGCTGGCGGCGGCCGTCAAGGCGCGCATCAGCATCCTCATCTCCGGCGGCACGGGCTCGGGCAAAACCACTTTTCTCAACATTCTGTCGCAGTACATACCCAACAACGAGCGGCTGGTCACCATCGAGGATGCGGCCGAGCTTCGGTTGGCACAGGAGAACATCGTCCGGCTCGAAACCCGCCCGCCCAACATCGAGGGCCAGGGCGCGGTGCGACAGCGCCAGCTGCTCGTCAACAGCCTGCGCATGAGGCCCGACCGCATCGTGATCGGCGAGGTGCGCGGCGACGAGGCCTTTGACATGCTGCAGGCCATGAACACCGGCCACGAGGGCTCGATGACCACCATCCACGCCAACTCCGCGCGCGACGCATTGATGCGCCTGGAGTCGATGGTGGCCATGACCAGCATGAACCTGCCCGAGCGCTCGGTGCGCCAGCAGATTGCCTCGGCGATCACCATCATCGTGCAGGCCACGCGCCTGAGCGACGGCACCCGCAAGGTGACCAGCATTACCGAGATCACCGGCATGGAAGAGAACGTCATCACTACCCAGGAGATCTTCCGCTTTGACAAGCGCGGCATTGGGCCCGATGGGCGGGTGGTGGGAGCCTTTGAGCCCAGCCGCATCCGGCCGCGCTTTCTTGACCGCCTGCGGGTGGCCGGCATCGTGCTGCCTATGAGCCTGTTTGAACGCGA
>Ga0302278_10005554_pt1 | contig 12432 bp, 8 predicted proteins | sample III_Bog_N3_2_FD_194543 | JGI IMG/M metagenome (GOLD analysis project Ga0302278, IMG submission 194543) | Peat permafrost microbial communities from Stordalen Mire near Abisko, Sweden - III_Bog_N3_2 | ecosystem: Environmental > Terrestrial > Soil > Wetlands > Peat | place: Sweden: Abisko... | reverse complement strand
TTTCGCCCATCGACTAAGAAATTTCAGATATTCCACGCTCTAAGCTAAGGTTTCTCTAATTTCCTCCGATGAGTTCCCTGCGGAGGATTTCCCCAAATGCTTCTCAAATCCAAACCATCGGTCCTGCTCGCCTCCATGGACCCAGATCTCGCCAGCCATCTGCAGACCCTGCTCAAGTCCCTCGGAATCCGAATCGAGACCACTCACAGCAGCGAAGCGACCCTGTCGAAGGCCGCCGCCATGCGCGCCCCCGGCGTCATCCTGCTCGATATCGGCCTGTCCGGCGTCGCCAGCGGCGAGCTCCTCGCCGGCATCCACGAGCGCGGCGCAGCCCGAAACTGTTCCATCGCCCTCGTCGCCGAAACGCGCGCCCGTGACCCGCAGCACCCTTCCGGCAGCGATGCGTGGGCCGGCCAGTACGCCCGCACCTGGGCCGATCGCCTTCACGAGGGCATCGTCGACGACATCATCCCCCGCGACGCCGACCGCACCGAATGGGCCACCCACCTCAGCACCATGCAGCGCACCCACGCCCTGCAGCGCGAGCTCGAGCACCAGCGCGAAGCCGCCCTCCGTCAGGTCCAGCACGACCGCCTCACCGGCACCCTCAACCGCGAAGCCATGCTCTCCATCCTCTTCCGCGAGACCGACCGGGTCCAGCGCCTGCGCGGCGCCCTCTGCCTTGTGCTTCTCGACATCGACGACTTCGGCCACTGGAACACCGAACTCGGACTTGAAGCCTGCGACGAACTCCTGCAACTGATCGCCACCCGCATCGGCCGTCTCCTGCGCAGCTACGACCTGCTCGGCCGCATCGGCAAGGACGAGTTCCTCCTCGCCCTCCCCGGTTGCTCCACCGTCGACGCGGTCATGCTGGCCGAGCGCCTGCGCATGGATATCTTCGGCGAACCTTTTCTGGTCGAAGGCGTCCCGGTCCGGATCTCGGCTTGCTTCGGCGTCACCTCCAGCCGCGGCCGCTCTCCCGTCGTCGTCCTCCGCGAAGTGGAGCAGACTCTGGCCGTCGCCAAGCTCTCAGGGCCCGACTCCCTGCGCACCGCCAACGAATGCGCCCAGCCAGCCGCCCGCAATCCCAAAGGCAATCAACCCATACCGGAATTGGAGCCGCTCTTCTAAGCCATGGCAATCGCAGGAATGGGCGGCAATCTCGAATCCGGTCAGCTCATCGGCCCAAATCCCTGCGGGCCGGCTCCCTCTTCCGCACCATTGCGTAGAATTACTTCGAGCTAATGTAGAATCTAAAGAAACGGTGCGGCGGCATGCTCTTGGGGTCGCGCTTCACCCCGAATGGGCATGGAATGGCTGCGAAAAAGTGCACAAAAGCGCACCTTAAGTGGCATGCGACCACCCACTAACCGACTCCAAATCAACACATTACAGCCAATACTTAACGCAAGTAGGCCACCCCCCCTTTCTTGCCGAAGATGAGGCGTATTTCGGTGCGGGCTGCATTTTCAGTTCATGCGATCGCCCTTTCTTCTAAGCACACGGCGCGGCGCGTTCCAGCCCAGCGGGAGTATCCTAAAGTCGGAGGACCATCCCCCGCATGGCCCAAATCACTCTCCGCATCGATGGCATGCACTGCGGCTCCTGCATTCGCCGCGTCACTCAGGCGATCGGCGCAGCTGGCCCCTTCACCGTTGAAGAAGTCCGCATCGGCGCGGCCCGCTTCACCGCACCGGATCAAAGCGGCGATACCGCACCGGCGGAGACCGCCCTGGCCGCTCTGGCAAAGGCCGGATTCGCCGCTCACGTGGAGGGCTGACCGCCAATGAGCCCCGCGCCGGTGCAGGCCACCCCCGATGTCGAATCGATCGCCTTCCCCGTCCTCGGCATGACCTGCGCCAGTTGCCAGCACCATGTGGAGCAAGCCCTGCTCTCCACGCCCGGGGTAACTACGGCCCACGTCGACCTCATGCGCCACCGCGCCTCAGTCGATTTTGACCCAACCCTGACCCAGCCCGCCGCCCTCGTACAGGCCATTCGCGACTCCGGCTACGACGCCGTGCTCCCGCGCGGCGAGAACAAATCCGCCGCGCCAGATTCCAGCGAAACCAAAGCCGGCTGGAAGGCCGCGGCCACCATCGCTGCCGGATCGGCCGCGATGCTTCTGTCCATGCCGCTCGGCGCGGCCATGGGCGCGGGCGACCATGCACTGATGCGTTTGCTGCCCTGGCTCTACCGGTTACCGCAATCGCCCCTCCGTTGGAGTCTCCTCACGCTCACCGCCCTGCTCGCCGCCTGGGCCGGGCGCGGCATCTACGTCAGCGCCTGGAAAGCCCTCTTGCACGGCGAAACGAACATGAATACCCTGGTTTCGCTCGGTACCGGCGTAGCCTTTGCCTATTCGGCAGCCACAACCGTATCTCCCGGAGACGGCAGCCGCAATGTGTACTTCGACTCGGTGCTGTTGATTCTCGGCTTTCTCCTCCTCGGAAAGTGGCTCGAGGCGCGCGCTCGCCATGGAGCTCTCGCCGCCGTCGATGCTCTGGCGCACCTGCAACCGGCAACCGCCCGCCTCCGCCGGCCAACCGCCGTTCCCGGCGAGTTTGCCGAGCAAGTCGTCCCGCTGGATCAGGTCAAGACGGGCGATCTGGTCGTAGTCCTCCCTGGCGAGCGCTTCCCCGTCGACGCCCTCATCGAATCCGGGCGCACCACAGTCGATGAATCGATGCTCACCGGAGAATCCCTCCCCGTCGAGCGCTCCGTCGGCGGCAAAGTCCTCGCGGGAACGCTCAACTACGACGGCGCGGTCGCCTGCCGGGCCGAGCAGGTTGGAACCGGGACCACCCTCGCCCAGATCGCCCGCCTCGTCGAGCAGGCGCAAGGCTCCCGCGCCCCCATGGAGCGCCTGGCCGACCGCGCCAGCGCCGTCTTTGTCCCGGTCGTGCTCGTGCTGGCGGTCGCCACCTTTTCCGGTTGGCTCCTGGCCGCCCACAGTCTTCCTCTGGCCATCGCCAACACTGTCGCCGTGCTCGTCATCGCCTGCCCTTGCGCGATGGGCCTCGCGGTTCCCGCCGCGCTCACGGTGGCCATCGGCCGTGGAGCTCAACTCGGCGTACTCATCAAAGGCGGCGAGGCCCTCGAGCGCCTCTCCACCCTCAACGCTGTGGCCATGGACAAAACCGGCACTCTAACCCTCGGTAAGCCCGTCCTGACCGCAATCGTCCCGCTCAACGGCTGGAAGGCCGAAGATCTGTTGCGCACAGCCGCCGCCATCGAAGATCACTCCACCCATCCGCTCGCCTTCGCGGTCGTCTCCCGCGCAAGAGAGCTCGACCTCTCCTGGCAGCCGGCCGCCGGTGTGCAGGTGGTGAGCGGACGCGGGCTCACCGCCAAAGTGCAGGACCGGCCCTGCCTGCTCGGCAACCTGGCACTCTTCGCCGAAGAGTCTCTTCCCGTTCCGGAAGCCGCCTCCGTTCCCGCACCCGCCGCTGGCGCGACGCGGCTCTGGCTGGCAGTCGATGGCAAGCTAGCCGGCTATTTCGACGCCCAGGACGCTCTCCGTCCCTCCGCCCCAGCTGCGATTTCCTGGCTCTCGCAGCACAGCATTCAGGTCCTGATGCTCACCGGCGACTCCCAAAGCGCCGCCGCGCCTATCGCCGCCGCCGCGGGCATTCAAGAGGTGGCCGCCGGCCTGCTCCCCGCCGAAAAAGTCGCCCGCATCCGCGCCCTGCAGCAGGCGGGCAAGCGCGTCGCCATGGTCGGCGACGGCATCAACGACGCCGCGGCCCTCGCCCAGGCCGACGCCGGTATCGCCATGGGCGCCGGAGCCGCCCTCGCCCAGGAAGCCGGCGACGTGCTCCTGCTCACCGGCGAACCCACCGGCATCTGCAACGCCGTGGCCCTCGCCCGGGCGACTGTTCGCATCATGCGCCAGAATCTTGTCTGGGCCGCCGGTTACAACATACTCGGCATCCCGCTCGCCGCCGGAGCCCTCTATCCCGCCTTCCACATAACGCTCACCCCGTGGATGGCCGCCGCCGCCATGGCCTTCAGTTCGGTCAGCGTCCTCGCCAACAGCCTCCGCCTCCGCGGCTGGCGCGCCCCTCTCGCGCCAGGGCAAAGCTCTTGAAGCCAACCCGTCCGCATTCATGCCGTAGACTCAGAGAAGGCCTCGACCCGTGCGCATTCTCACTCGATACATTCTCGGTGAAATCTCTTCCTACTCGCTGATTGGCTGCGCGCTTTTCACCTTCATCCTCTTCATGCGCGATCTCGAGCACATCCTCGAGATGGTCGTCCGCAACAGCTCCAGCTTTACAGCTGTATTGCAGACCTTCGTTTTCACCCTGCCCAACACTTTCCTCGTCACCATCCCCATGGCCGTTCTGGTCGGCGTATTGCTCGGCCTCAGCCGCCTCGCCGCCGACTCCGAAATCATCGCCATGCGCGCCTCCGGCTTCGGCATCTGGTACTTCGTCCGGGTCGCCTCCATCATCGCCATCTTCGGCACCGTCCTCGGCCTGGTGAATTCGCTCTACATCTCCCCCAAGGCCAACCAGGCCATCCTCGATCTCCAGCGCGAGCTCGAAACCTCCCAGGCCTCCTTCGAAATCCAGCCCCGCGTCTTCTACGAAGACTTCAAAAATACCGTCGTCTACGTGCAAAACGTCGTCTCCGGCACAGACGCCTCAAACTGGAAGCAGCTTTTCATCGCCGATGTCACCGATCCCACCACCCCCGGCATCACCACCGCCGAGTCGGCCACCGTCGCCAACGACAGCGAGCAGGGCCTGCTCATCCGCCTCCGCAACGGCTCCGAGCACAACATGGTCGCCAACCAGCCCGGCCAGTACAATATCACCCACTTCGCCCAGACCGATCGGCCCCTCGCCTTCAGCCCCCAGAGCGACGTTCACTTGGGGCGCCTCGACACCCCCATCTTCGCCATGAATAACCGCCAGCTCCTGCAGGCCGCCCGCGAGACGAAGGGCCCCGACAGCCGCCACTATCTCATCGAATTCAACCGCCGCCTCGCCTACCCCGCCGCGTGCCTCGTCCTCATGCTCGTCGGCGTCCCGCTCGGCGCGGCTTCCAGACGCGGCGGCAAGAGCATGGCCTTCGTCTACACCCTTCTGCTCGTCCTCGTCTACTACCTGCTCTCCAACTTCGGCATCGCCTGGGGCAAGGAAGGAAAACTCCCCGTCGTCGTCGCCGTATGGCTCGCCAACGGACTCTTTGCCATCGTCGGCCTCTTCCTGCTCAGCCAAATGGCCACCGGCGGAGTCGTTCTCAACAAGATCACTTCCCTGTTCCAGGCGCGCCCCAAACCCCAGGAAGAACAGGAGCCGGAACCGGAGTCGGCTCAATACGGCAATACGCCTCCGGACCCAACCATCAACTCCTGGACTCGTTTCTTCGCCCGCTGGCGTCCCCGTAGCGTCCGCCGGCGCGTCCGCTCGCACCTGCCCCGCCAGGTTCCCCGCTTCAAGCGCCGCCGATTTCCCCTCATCCTCGACGCCTACGTCCTCCGCGAGTTCCTCAAGATCTTCGTCCTCGTCCTGGTCAGCTTTGTCTTGCTCATGCTCGTATTCACCTTCTTCGAGCTCATGGGCGACATCCTGCGCAACCACAAACCGCTCACCATCGTCGGTGAATACCTCATCAACCTCACCCCCAGCATGCTCTACCAGATCACCCCGCTCAGCGTCCTCATCGCCGCCCTCGTCACCTTCGGCGAGCTCAACCGCACCAGCGAACTCACCGCCATGAAGGCCACCGGTATCAGCCTCTACCGGCTCGTCATTCCCATCGTCGCCATCGCCGGCATCCTGGCTTGCGCGCTCTTCGCCTTCGACCAATCCTACCTGCCCCAGGCCAACCGCAAGCAGGAAGCCCTCCGCAACGAAATCAAAGGCCGCCCACCCCAAACCACCCTCCACCCCGACCAGAAGTGGATCTTCGGCCAGCAGCAGCCCGGCCAGCCCGGACACATCTTCTACTACCAGTTCTTCGACCCCGACACCAACGACTTCGCCAACCTCACCCTCTTCGAGTTCGACCCCCAGACCTTTGCCATCTCCAAACGCGTCTTCGCCTCCCGCGTCCTCTGGGACGGGAAAACACAATCCTGGCTTTTCGAAAACGGCTGGGAACGCAGTTGGAAAGGCCCGGAACTAGCCGGATTCCGCGAATTCCAGCAAGCCAGCTTCCCCGAACTCCGCGAAGCCCCCGAGTACTTCAAGAAAGAAAACCTCCAGTCTCAGGAAATGAACTTCGGCCAGCTCCAGCGCTACATCGGTGACCTCCGCCAGAGCGGCTTCGACACCATGCGCCTCCGTGTCCAGCTCTACCACAAGCTCGCCTACCCGCTCGTCACCATCGTCATGGCCGTCCTCGCCATTCCGTTCGCCCTTTCCATGGGCAAACGCGGCTCCCTCACCGGCCTCGCCTTCGCCATCGCGATCGCCCTCGGCTACTGGGTCGTCGCCGGCCTCTTCGACGCCATGGGCAGCGTCAACTACCTCCCCGCAGCCGTCGCCGCCTGGTCCCCCGACATCCTCTTCGGCCTCACCGGCGGCTACCTCCTCCTCCGCACCCCCACCTAGCAACTGGTTTAAGCCAAGAAATACCAACGTTTTGTAAAAGCGCACGGCTTCAGCCGTGCCGCAGGCTGCGGATAAATAAGGCGGGCTTTAGTCCCTGCGAGACGCCGCCCGCGCCCGTCCCCCCGACCGTCGACTTTTTCAACAATCTCGTATTCCGGAATTGATATTTGTCATGCCCCCTAAAACCGAAAGGGTCGCCAAAGCGATTGCCTTGGCGACCCTTTTGTTTCTACTTTCAATCCCCGCTCCTAATCGGATTCGGTGAATTCGATATACGGAGCCGACCCGCCTGTGGCAGAGCAAGAGCCCAGGTTCAGATTGTTGGTTTCCCCCGTCGTCCCGGCGTCACTCGAGGGAGATACACACGTGGGCGCGGTCGTCGATCCATCCGTCAGAGCCAGCTTCACCGTGATCTTCGATCCGCTGTTGAACTCCGCTTCCGAACCGCCCGCGTTGCCGAACACATTGAATTCTGCCTCGGACCACCCGCTGGCGATATCGGTATAGCTATCCTTCACCGTTGCCGCATAAGCGTCTCCACCGTAGGTCGCTGTAGCCACATCGGTTCCACCCGCCGTGGCCGTCGCCGACAACCCCAATCCCGCCAGATCCGTAATCGGCAACTGGCCCCCGACAATCTTCGTCGCCGCCGTGTTCTGCACGCAGTCCACCCCCGGACCCTCGGCATCGCTCCCGGCATTCAGGAATCCACTCGGGCAAGCCGAGCGCCGCGAAGAGCCGTAGTCGATCAGCCAATACTCGATAAAGACCTCCGTCTCGTTCGTCAGGTTGTTGCTCGTCAACGAAACAGGAGTATTGGTCGAAATAACATACTGCTGCCAGGCCAGGCACCGCGTGTACTTCCCGCAAGCGGCGGAGTGGTAGAAATTGGTGTTGACCTGGACCGTGTATTCATTCGTTCCCAGAATGCCGCCATCGCCGAAAGCCGGAACTCCGACGCTCGATTCTGAAGTCACGCCAGTCACTGTCGGAAAGCTGCCCGCGACTGAGCTGAAAGTATGGCCGGAGGGAGCTTTGGCAACGTAGTCATACGCGTTACCCACGGTTTGCACCCGGTTTTCGATCCTCGGCAACACAGACCGATAAGCCGGCGCAGCAGCGCATTGCACCTCTTCCCATTCCCTGCTCGGAAACGAAGCATGGAAGCACCCCGCTCCAGGTACGCTCGTTTGATGCATTGAAATCCGCCATGCCTCACGCGCCTGCTCTTCCGCGCGGTCCACGGTCGCATCGGTGGATTGCGCAACAAGCGCCGTGGCAAGTCCGGTGAGTCCAAAAAAACTGGCTGCGGCGACAATCGTGCGAAGCTGATTTTTCAAATTTCCCTCCGAGGAAGTTTCCGCCGATGCTAACGGAAGTTTTGGAGCCATGTCAAGGACGATTGGCGATCGAAACGCCTTGCGCTAATGCGTTCCATCACGCCGCGATCGCCTAAAATCATCTCCGTAGCCAAATCTCACCCCTGCAAGAGCGCCGCAACGAAGCACTTTCTTTCACCCCAACCCGGCGCGAACCTCACCCGCCCAAAACCGAGTTCTCCCCAGAGGCCTTATGACCACGAAAGCTACCCATCTCCAACCAAGGCGCGAGTTTCTAAAGCTGGCCGCAATGACCGGCGCGGCGGCATTCGCCGGACAGGGCGCGGCATCCGCATCCAATCCAACCGCCACTCCCCAGGCCAACGATGTCTCCCAAGGCAATAGCAGCATGGAATTCCTCCGCATCAGCGGCAACCAAATCGTCGATGACACAGGCAAGAAGGTTCGCCTCCGCGGAACCTGCCCCGGCGGCTGGATGAACATGGAAGACTTCATCAACGGCCACCCCGGCGCTGAACACACCCTCCGAGCGCAAATGGCCGAGGTCCTCGGTCCCGCCAAAGCCAAGTTCTTCTTCGAGCGCCTGCTCGACCACTTCTTCAATGAAGACGACGTCCTCTATCTCCGCAAGGTCGGCGCCACCGTCGTCCGCATCCCACTCAACTATCGCCACTTCGAAGACGACGCCACTCCCTTCAAGTACAAGGAGGCCGGCTTCGCGCGCCTCGACCAAATCCTGAGCCACTGCGAAAAGCACGGCCTCTACGTCATCCTCGATCTCCATTCCGCCCAGGGATGGCAGAACGTCCACTGGCACTCCGACAACGCATCGCGCATCAGCCTCTTCTGGGATGTCCCCTACTATCAGGATCGCTTCATCGCCCTCTGGAGCGAGTTCGCCAGGCGCTATCGCAACCGCGCCGTCGTCGCCGGCTACGACGTCCTCAACGAGCCCTGCGCCAACAATAGCCGCGGCGACTATCCCTGGAACATCTACTCCAATTACAAGCCCAGCTACGACCGAATGAACTCGCTCTACCGGCGTCTCGTCTCCGCGATCCGCAAGATCGATTCAAAGCACATCATCTTCCTCGAGGGCGATTCCTACGCCCAGCGGTTCGCCGGGTTCGACGCACCCTTTGACGGCAACCTCGCCTACAGCTCCCATAACTACACCGTCCCCGGCTTCGGCCCCGGCACCTACCCCGGCGCGATCCACCCCAGGTCCGCCTCAACACAAGGTCCTGAAAACTGGAACAAAGACCGCCTGGAGCGCAGCTTCCTCGAAACCGAGGGGTCCAAGTTCACCCAGCAACATAACGTCCCGTTGTGGGTGGGCGAGTTCGGCGCAATCTACAACGGCCCTCCCGAAGAAAACCCCGACCGCCTGCGCGCCCTGGACGATCAAATCGCCATCTTCGAGCGCAACAACGCGCACTGGACCACATGGAACTACAAAGACGTCGGCGTCATGGGCATGCTCACCCTCGACCCGGCATCCCCGTACATGCAACGCATCTCGGGGCTCCTCCGCAAGAAGGCCGCCCTCGGCACCGACGACTGGATGTCCTGGCTCCCTCCAACCCCAATCAAGGACGCAACCGCCCAGCTCGCCGACCAGATCCTCGAAACCGTCGCCGATCCGCAATTGGACGCGCGCCTCAACACACGCTGCCTCCGCCAGACAGTCTTGTGCTTCTACACCGGCACGCTCATGCAGCCGCTTTATGCCAATCTCTTCAAAGGCCTCTCCGAGAACGAACTGGACCTCATCCTCTCATCCTTCTCAGCAAAACAGTGCATTCCCAACCAGCCCCTCGTCGACACCCTGGCCAAATACATGGCCACGCCAGCGTAGGATACCCACTCGCGGTTCCTCCAGGTCTCGAATTTGGGACCTGGGCACCCGCTGCGCCGCGAAAATCGAAATTCCGCTGGATTATCCACCAGGAGCGCAAAAGAAAAGAGTACGGCGCAAAACAGCGATTTCTCCCCGCCAATGAATCCTCAAGAAAGCCGGCCCCGCCCCACGCAACCTCAGACGATCCGGGCCTCCCTGACCCTCCCCGGCCTTAAGATGCTAGCATTTGAGGGACAATCCTCTCAGGAGACGACACCATGAGCGACGTTTTGACCCCTGCAGCGCTGACATCGGAAGAAATCGTCGCGCTCACCCGCCAGCACAACTACGGCACCTGGCGCAAGCAGAAAACCTGGAAGCCGATGCACGTGGTGGACGCCGAGGGCTGCTACTTCATCGATGCGGCCGGCAAGCGGTACCTCGACTTCTCCTCGCAGCTCATGTGCGTCAACCTCGGCCACAAGAACCCGCGCGTCATCGAGGCCATCGCCGAGCAGGCCCGGGAGCTTCCCTATATCATGCCCGGCTACGCCTCCACCTCGCGAGCCAAGCTGAGCCAGATGCTGCTGGAGCTGCTTCCGGAGGGCCTGGAGAAATTCTTCTTCGCCACTTCGGGGACGGAAGCCAATGAGGCGGCCTTCAAGATTGCCCGCATGTATACCGGCAAGACCAAGATCATTTCGCGCTACCGGAGCTATCACGGCTCCACTTCGGGATCGATCGCGGCGACGGGCGACCCGCGGCGCTGGGCCATGGAGCCGGGAGGCAAAGGGCCGGGAGTGATCTTTGCGCCGGAGACCAACTGTTACAAGTGCCCCATCAAGCATACCTACCCCGGTTGTAACATTGCCTGCGCGGACTATATCGAACATATGATTCAGAACGAGTCGGATGTGGCGGCCATCATTGTCGAACCCATTGTCGGCACCAACGGCGTCCTCGTCCCGCCGGATGAATATTTGCCCAAGCTGAAAGCAATCTGCGAGAAGCACGGCGTACTGATGATCGCCGACGAAGTGATGACCGGGTGGGGACGCACTGGAAAATGGTTCTGCGTGGACCACTGGGGCGTGAAGCCGGACATTCTGGTTACCGCAAAAGGTATAACTTCAGCCTATGTTCCGCTCGGCCTTTGCGCCACGACCAAGAAGATCGCCGATTACTTTGAAGAAAACTACTTCTCGCACGGGCATACCTACGAAGCGCACCCCATGACCCTTGGGCCGGCCGTCGCCACCATCGAAGAAATGCAGCGGCTCAAGCTGGTGGAGCGCTCAGCGGCGCTCGCGCCCTATGTCGGCGCGAAGCTCGAAGCGCTCAAAGCCAAACACCCCTCCATCGGCGACGTGCGCGGCAAGGGCCTCTTCTGGGGGGTCGAGTTAGTGAAGAACCGCGAGACCAAAGAGCCCTTCAACACCATGGCCGACAAAGTCGAGGGCAAGCCGCTGGTGGTCGATCAAGTAGCCGCGAAGATGATGACAATGGGCGTCTCGCAGCAGGCCTGGGTGAGCCACTTTGTCATCGCCCCGCCGCTGATTGTGACCGAGGCGGAGCTTGATTACGGGATTGGGGCGCTGGATGAAGCGCTCGCGATTGCGGATGCGCTGGTGGAGTAAGTTATGCAGCCACCGTAGCTTTTTCCTTGGTTTGGTCAGCGATCCCGGCAAGCAGCCCCGCGACAGAGATGTCTTCGTCGAGCGCTTCCCAGTGCAGGCCGCGCGGGCTGATGCACACTTGCTCGCGCTTTTCTGCGGTTGCATGCAGGAGTCGCGGGAACCATGCCAGAGGCACGCCGATTACCCGGCCATCGCCCAAGTCGACCCACATGCTGTCCTGATCGAAATGAACTCGGGTTGCTTTAGCGGAAGAATTCATCCCATGCCCTCTCGATTCGGTCCTTGTTCGCTTCAACGATTCCATGCAGTTCCCGAAGGGTTCGGGGGTCATAGCCATCATCCAACAGCAGCTGGCTCTGTGATCGGCACGGGCGACAGCCGCATCAGAGCGGCATAGATGAGTCCCGAGACGAAGAAGCCGACGAACCAGCTGTAGTCGAAGAGGAAGTGCACCGACGGCACCCAGACGCCGATGACGGCGAGGAATCCGCCGGCGACGAGGGCGATGACGGCGCGGGGATTGATGCCTTTGCTGTAGTGGTAGATGCCCTCGGAGTGGTAGAGCGAGTTGATGGCGAGGTGGGTGCGGCGGATGAAGACGTAGTCGCAGACCATGATGCCGGCGATGGGGCCCATGAGGCCGGCGTAGGCGGTGAGCCAGCCGAAGTACTTGTCCGGCGTGGCCATCAGCTTCCAGGGTTGGATGGCGAGGCCGAGGAAGCCGGTGATCATGCCTCCCGTGCGGTAGCTGATGAGGCGCGGGTAGAGGTTGGAGAAGTCGTTCGACGGGCTTACGACGTTGGCGCCGATGTTGACGTTCAGGGTGGCGACGAGGATGGCGATGAGCGCCAGGAACGCGACCCAGGGCAGGTTGAAGCGGCCGAGCAGGGTGATAGGGTTCCAGATGGGCTCGCCGAAGAGGACGACCGAGGCGGAGGTGACGGCGATGCCGACGAAGGTGTAGAGGCTCATGGCGACGGGCAGGCCGAATCCCTGGCCGATGATTTGCGCACCCTGCGATTTGGAGTAGCGGGTGAAGTCCGGAA
>Ga0302278_10005552_pt1 | contig 12433 bp, 10 predicted proteins | sample III_Bog_N3_2_FD_194543 | JGI IMG/M metagenome (GOLD analysis project Ga0302278, IMG submission 194543) | Peat permafrost microbial communities from Stordalen Mire near Abisko, Sweden - III_Bog_N3_2 | ecosystem: Environmental > Terrestrial > Soil > Wetlands > Peat | place: Sweden: Abisko... | reverse complement strand
CACGCTACAGCATATTTACTTTCCAACTGACTCCATCGTGTCCCTGCTCTATGTGACAGAAAGCGGCGATTGCGGAGAGCTGGCCGTGGTGGGTAACGACGGGCTGATTGGCATTGCCCTGTTCATGGGGGGTGAAAGCACCCCGCGCCGGGCGGTGGTGCAAAGCGCGGGTCATGCTTACCGGATACCGGAAGACAAGATAAGAAGTGAGTTCAATCGTCACGGCGAAGTGCTGCTGCTGTTGCTGCGCTATACACAGGCGCTGATAACGCAAATTACGCAAACCGTAGTCTGCAATCGCTATCACTCACTGCAACAGCAATTATGCCGCTGGCTGCTGCTTTCTCTGGATCGCCTGCCCGACAACAGCCTCACCATGACGCAGCAGCTCATCGCCAATATGCTGAGCATTCACCGCGATGGTGTTGTCGACGCGACCACAAAACTGGAGAAGCTCGGCGTCGTCGAATATGGCAATGGCATGATTACCGTTATCGACCGGGGAAAACTCGAAGCGCTGAGCTGTGAGTGCTATCCCGTGATCAAGAAGGAAACCGACCGGCTATTGGCATACGCCACGAGTCCGCGTAGCTGCCACTGAGTGTTTTGAAAGCCATTTACGGATTGCGTCGATAAGCATGCTCTTGTTGCGACGGCCAACAGCTTTGATGTGCGCGCCGTATTGCCATAATGCCTCTTGTCACGTTGTCGAACCGACTCGGGTGATGAGTCGAATTGATGTGAGAGAGGCTCCTTAACGACAATGTCGTCAGCCAGAGGAAAGCAATATGTTACGCAATGCAGTTGACATGGTGGAGTACATGATACGGGCCACCGACGGTGTCATTGGTCACGTCAAGGATTTTTACTTCGATGACAAGACCTGGGTTATCCGCTATCTGGTTGTTGATACCGGCTCCTGGCTTTCACGGCGGAAGACATTGATTTCTCCCATCGCCTTGGGCCGCCCGGACTGGAAAGAAAGGGAGCTGCCCGCGTTGATGACCAAAGAGCAGGTAAAAAACAGCCCCGATATCGACACCGAAATGCCCGTGTCCCGGCAGCATGAATACCGGTATTTTGCCTACTACGGATATCCTTATTACTGGGATGGTGCCGGGCTCTGGGGCGAGGGAAGCTATCCCGGCCTGTCATTGTCCGGCTTCGGCGACCAGATTGAAGCGGAACGACGCGCGCAGCAAACGGGCTATGGCCGCGCTCCACCTGAAAGCAGGCCAAGCCAGAATAATGACCCACACCTGCGCAGTTGCAGGGCCGTCCGTGGCTATCATATCCACGCTGTCGATGGCGACATTGGCCATGTCGAAGGCATGCTGGTTGATGAGGAAACCTGGGCCATCCGCTACCTTGTCGTGGAAACAAGCAATTGGTGGATTGGCCACAAGGTCCTGGTTGCCCCGCAATGGATAGGCGCCGTGAGCTGGGCTGATTCAACGGTGTCGGTCAATCTCACCCGCGCTGCGGTGAAGCAGTCGCCCCCTTATGATCCGGATACCTTGCTGGGCAGGGAGCAGGAGCTGGGTATTTACCAGCACTATGGACAGGATGGTTATTGGGTCGATGAGAAAAATCACAAGGTGGATGGTCCGCGCTGATGGAGGCACTGACGGAGCAGTACGCTATTTCGATGTTGATACGGCGAAAGGACAATAGACAAAAGAAAAGCTGGGCCTTGCTCGAGGCTAAGGGGTTGGGGGGCGCAATAACCAATTCCACGCCTCGAGCAGGCCCAGCGCCATAGTGCGGATATCGAGATTGCCCGTCCGTTCGACTCCCCACATAGGCCCCGTTATTGGCCATCAGGCCGGCCGCCCCTATGTGTGCTCGCGTACAGACGCTGGCCAGCCATGAGGCTAGTTTCCTGCACTGCAACAACCGTCGGGTTTCCGCCACAAGCGAAACCTGGAATATTTTTCAGGCCATGGTGCGGCTACATTATCCGGGCGCCCGTGCTGATGGTCGCTACAAGGACATACTGAAATGGAACAGCAAATTGTGCACGTTGACGGGCATGCCGATGAAGGCATCTACTTCAAGCAGTTGAAAGTGCGGCTTCAGCATCTGCGTTCGAGCGCGAGGACTGTGCTGAACGCCATCAAGAACGATTACGAGAGCGCTAAAAAGGCCATCGTTAATCTGCGCTCCAGGAGCGAGCTGAAAGCCTATGTGCAGGGAAAGCGGAAGTCCGCGCCGACTGTTGTGTCGAAGATGGCCGCAAAAGCTTCGCCCAGGAACAAGGCAACGACGACCAAATCAACCAGATAGTTTTTACGCTTGCAAGCTTCAACGATAAAGGCTGTGGCAATAACTTGTCATGGCCTTTTTTATTGATGCTCGCCGCCACCGGCACGCAGGCGCGTTGTGGTGGGTGTGCTGGTAGCGAGCGCGGGACTGATCGTCAATTGCCCAGAAAGTGTTTGCGATAACGGGGTGCAAGGCCGTCAAGACACAGCACCATGGGCAGGTCGGCGGTGTTGAAAGCAACGTCGAGGGCAGGGGGGCCGAGCAAGCGGGCTCCGCAACGCAGATAGCCCTTGAGCAAAGGGGGAATGTCGATTTTCTGGCCACCTTCGGCCTGGGCGGCGGGTGCGCCGTCAGCGGCATCAAGGGGCAGGGCGGTGCGCGGCTGTACCCGCCACGGCAGCGGCGCCAAATGGGTATGTTGCAGGCACTGCCACAGCATACGGGCGCTGTGGCCGCCGTCGGTCAGGGGGATGCTGGCACAGCCAATCATGGTGTGCAGATTTTGCCGCAACATGTATTGGCCAAGCTCGCGCCACAGCGCCATGATCACGGTGCCCGTGCGCCAGGCAGGATGCACACAGGAGCGCCCCAATTCCAGGGTTTGCTTGCGCAGGAGCTGTAGCGGCTGCAAATCAAATTCAGTGTCGACATAAAGCCCGCAGGCGCGTCGCGCCGCCGCTGGCGGCAGCACCCGGCAGGTGCCGAGCAAAGGCCCGCGCACACCCGGCTCCGCGCCGGGGGCGCGCACCAGCAAGTGTTCGCAGAAGGGATCAAAGGCGTCGGCATCCAGGCCCGGCGGCGTACCCAGGGGCGGTGTCAGTCGTGCCCGCATATCCCGGGAAAAGACCCGATAGCGCAGGCGCTGGGCCGCACGAATATCGTCCTCGCTTTGGGCCCAGTAAATATCAAAGGAAAGTTTGCTGGACACCGGAGGCTGCTGCGGTGTTGCCGTTTGCGGCGTCGTATATTGATCGTGAATATCGAGGAACATTCCATTAGCCTCAGTTGAATAGCGGAAACAGCGTAATCATCCGCAGGGTGGTGAATCGGGCAAAACCCTGGTGGCAGGCACGTGGATCGGCTGTGGCAAACGGGACTGACATGAAGCACCATTTCAGGAAATAGACAGTGGGCAGGGTGAGAAACACGCCTGCATGAGCGCAGCTACAGCTTCCTCGAAGTGAGCGGAGATAATCGTTTGCGGTGGCAATAACGTCTGTTCGCTAACTCACTTAAGAGTCACCCCGTCACGGCAGCGCCCGACGGATTCCGGCATGCTTGTTTAAGCGCCTCAACACACAGACGAAACCTTGCCATCCGCGTAGATTCTTTCCACTGTAACGAGACGGAAGGATAATCATGAAAACCGATACTCAGGTGCAAGAAGACGTTATCGCCGAACTCAAGTGGGAGCCATCCATCAGCGCCACGGAAATTGGTGTCGCGGTTAAAGACGGCATCGTAACCTTGTCAGGTCGTGTCGGCAGCTATGCCGAGAAACACCACGCCGAACATGCAGCCCAGCGTGTATACGGCGTAAAGGCCCTGGCCATCGAGCTGGAAATTGTTTTGCCCGGATCGAGCCAGCGCAGCGATGCCGATATAGCACGCGCAGCAGAAAGCTCCCTGGAGTGGACTACCTATCTGCCAGTGGATGGCATCAAGGTCATGGTCGAAGGCGGCTGCATCACGCTGTCCGGCGCGGTTGACTGGGAATACCAGCGGCGTAACGCCGCAGAAGCCGTGCGCTATCTTCTGGGTGTGACGGCGGTCAGCAATCAGATCATCATCAAGACCAAAGCCTCGTCGGATACCATCAAGACAGAAATTGAAGCGGCGCTAAGGCGGCGTGTGCATTCCGATGCCATGAATATATCGGTTCATGTTCATGATGCTGTTGTCACCCTGACAGGAACAGCCCATTGCTGGCCTGATCGTGAGCTGGCAAACCACACCGCCTGGGCCAGTGCTGGCGTGCAGAAAGTTATCGATAAAATTGCAGTCAGCAATAATTAGCCGCGTTGCCCGCAAGCATTCTTGTACTCAGGCTTTAACGCCTCCCGTTTTTTTGTGTGAACAACTACCCGTTCAGGAAATGTCATGGAAAATGAAGATCCCGGTGTTCATGTATTCGAAACACATATTGCAGCGGAAGAAGCCATTCGCACGCTGAGTCAATCAGGCTTTGACATGAAAAAATTGTCTCTGGTCGGCAAGGGCTATCACAGCGAGGAACATCCGGTGGGTTTCTATACTGCGGATGACCGCATAAAGTCCTGGGGCGGTATCGGTGCACTCTGGGGCGGATTCTGGGGGCTGCTGTTCGCGCCGGCCGTTTTCTTTTTGCCCGGTGTGGGTCTGGTCGCACTGGCCGGGCCTTTTGTCGCCATGCTGGTCGGTGCGCTGGAAGGAGCCGTGGTCGTGGGTGGGGTGTCGGCCATGGGTGCTGCCCTGACCCAGATTGGTATTCCCAAAGATCAGGTGATCAAGTATGAAACCGCGGTGAAGGCGGATAAATACGTCCTGATCGTACACGGAAGCGCCGCCGATGCCGCACAGGTTCGCGGCACCCTGGCTGCACGATAAAGACAGCGCAAAGAAGACAGCAGGGTTTTCAGGATGAGCTATGGCCGTAGTCGTTCCACTGCGCCCGGCAGCACCGTCACAAGCTGATACTCCTGCCGGCTTGACGAACGCCGAGGGCCTTCGGCGGCTGCAGCAGTTTGGCCCCAATACGATGCCGGACACCGCCATGCATCCCTTGCAGATGGCGCTGGCAAAATTCTGGGCGCCGGTGCCCTGGATGCTGGAGGCCGCGATCCTGTTGCAGCTTGCCCTCGGCGATGTTGTCGAGGCGGCGGTTATTGCCGGCCTGCTGATATTCAACGCCGCCCTCGGGCTTTTTCAGGAGGGCCGTGCGCAGGCAACCCTGGCAGCCCTGCGCTCACGGCTGGCGATGACCGCCTCAGTGCGGCGTGACGGTGCCTGGGCAACGCTGCCTGCCGCTGAACTCGTGGCGGGCGATCTGGTCAAACTTTCCCTGGGTGGCGTGGTCGCGGCTGATGTGCGTATCACCAGTGGCGAGGTGCTGCTCGATCAGTCCATGCTGACGGGTGAGTCGGTACCCGTTGAAGCCGGCTCTGGAGCGCAAACTTATGCCGGCGCGCTGGTGCGGCGGGGTGAGGCACTGGCGGAGGTGACGGCGACGGGCGTGCGAACCCGGTTTGGGCGCACGGCAGAGCTGGTTCGCACCGCGCATGTCGTCAGCTCCCAGCAAAAGGCCGTGCTGCGCGTAGTGCGCAATCTCGCAGGGTTCAGTGGCGTCGTCATCGTCATGCTGCTGGGCTACGCAAGCTATATCCACATGCCATTGGCGGAAATAATCCCATTGGTGCTGACGGCTGTCCTTGCTTCCATTCCTGTCGCGCTGCCAGCGACCTTCACCTTGGCGTCGGCCATAGGCGCCAGAGCTTTAGCCAGGATTGGTGTGCTGCCAACCCGCCTCTCGGCGGTGGATGAGGCGGCAACGATGAATGTCCTCTGCGCCGACAAAACGGGCACGCTGACGCGCAACGAACTGGCGGTTACGACGGTCCATGGCCTGCCGGGCTTCGATGTGGCGCATGTGCTGGCACTGGCAGCGATAGCCAGCTCGGATGGGGGACAAGACCCGGTAGATGCCGCCATCCGCAAGGCCGCCGCCAGCAATACGGTGACGGACGCGCCAGCGCTGCTCAGTTTCGTGCCCTTTGACCCGGCAACGAAAATGTCCGAAGCCACAGCGAAGGGCTCCACGGGTGCTACACAGCGTATCGTAAAGGGCGCCTTTGCGGTGGTCATCGGTATTGCCAGTACGTCGCCAGCTGCCACGGCGGCAGCGAAGGAGCTGGAAGATCAGGGCCTGAGAGTGCTGGCGGTCGCGGCAGGGCCGCCCGCCGCCATGACGCTGGTGGGGCTAATCGCGCTCAGTGATCCGCCACGCGCAGACTCAGCCTCGCTCATCCTGCAATTGCAGGCACTGGGCGTGCGCACCGTCATGGTGACGGGAGATGCTGCGGCGACCGCCAAAATTGTAGCGCGCGCCGTTGGGCTTGCTGATGCGGTTTGTCCCGCGGGATCAATTCCGGAAAACGTAAAGCTCGAATCATATTCTGTATATGCGGGCGTGCTGCCGGAAGATAAATACAGGCTGGTCAAGGCCTTCCAGCAGGGCGGGCATACGATAGGCATGTGTGGCGACGGCGCCAATGACGCACCTGCGCTGCGTCAGGCACAAATAGGCATTGCCGTATCGACGGCAACCGACGTTGCCAAGTCAGCGGCGGGCATGGTGCTGACCGAGCCAGGGATTGTTGGTATTGTTGCCGCCGTCAAGGAAGGGCGAGTCACCTTCCAGCGTATCCAGACCTATACCCTGAACTCCATCATCAAGAAAATGGTCACCATATTCCTGCTGATATTTGGCCTGATCATTACGAAGCACGCCATCCTGACACCGTTGCTGATGGTTATTCTCATGATTGCCGGCGACTTTCTGGCGATGTCGCTGACAACGGACAATGTCCAGCCCTCACCCCTGCCAAATGCATGGCATATCGGCAACTTGACAATAGCAGGTGTCATTTTGGGCGTCTGCATGCTGGCCTTTTGTGTCGGTGTTCTGGCGGTCGGGAAATTCGGGCTGCATCTCGATGATGCGGCGCTCAGAACGCTGACATTTATCGTACTGGTTTTCAGCAGCCAGGCCACTATCTACGCCATTCGTGAACGCCGGCATCTGTGGCGCTCAAGGCCAAGCGCCTGGCTGGCTGCATCATCGGTGGCAGATATCGTGATTGCTTCGATATTGGCTATTGCCGGCATTGCCATGACGCCGCTGCCGGCGCTGGTGGTGGCGGCCACGCTTGTCGCCGCATCAGCTTTCGCCTTTGCCCTGGATATGGTAAAGGTTCCGGTGCTGGTTCGCCTTGGCATTAGCTGATTCGTTATTCCGGGCAAGGTGTGATTCAGGAACGGGCTCTGCGAGTCCAGCGACTACGCAGCGCTGGACAAGCCCAGGCCGCGTACTGCCTCGATCATCTTTATCAGCACGGCCTGGGCGTCGCCGTAGACCATATTGCAGTTGTCGCCGTAGAAAAGAATATTGACGATGCCGGCATAACCTTTGCCTTCACCACGCTTGATGACAAAGACCCTTTTGGCCTTGTCGACATTCAGGATGGGCATGCCGAAGATGGGTGAGGACTTGTCGCTACGGGCCGCCGGGTTCACTACGTCATTGGCGCCAATGACCAGCGCGATATCGGTATTGGCAAAATCATCGTTGATATCTTCAAGCTGGACAATGAGCTCATAGGGTACGCCGGCCTCTGCCAGCAACACATCCATTTGTCCCGGCATGCGCCCGGCCACCGGGTGCACGGCAAACCTGACCGTGACCCCGGCGGCCTGCAAGAGCTTCACGAATTCATACAGTTTTTGCTGTCCCTGTGCGACGGCGAGCCCGTAGCCTGGAACAATAATGACCGAGCTGGCATAGCGCATGGCAATGCCGGCGTCGGCCGGGTCGGTCGGCTTCAGGTTGCCAAAACGGGTGAACAGGATATTGCTGATAGAGCGGTTCATGGCCTTTGCCATCAGCAGGGTCAGCAGCGTACCGGCTGCACCCACGACCATGCCGGCGACCATCAGTGCCGGGTTCTGTATGACAAAGCCTTCGAAGCCGACCGCAAGGCCGGTAAAGGCGTTGTAGATTGAAATCACCACGGGCATGTCGGCGCCACCAATGGGCAGTGTCATCAGTACACCGAAGATCAGCGCGCAGGCAAAAAACAGATAAATCAGCGTGGGCAAGGCGATGACCGGCGCAATACCCGCAAGAACACTGAAGGCAATATAGCCGCCGACAGCCAGGGTAATCAGCATGGCCAGACCGTTCAGTAGCTGCTGCCCTTTAATGCGCAGGGGTTTGTTGATGACGCCGTCAAGCTTGGCCCAGGCAATCAGCGAACCGGATAGCGATACGGCGCCGATCAGCGCACCCGCCAGGGTCGCCAGCAATTGTGCAGGCCCGTGCATCCTGTTGCCCAGAAGTTCTGCGGCGGCAATGGTGCCGGCAGCACCGCCGCCCAAGCCATTGTAGAGCGCGACCATTTGCGGCATGGAAGTCATCATCACTTTCCGGCCACTCCACCAGGCAGCACCGCCACCGGCAGCGAGCGCAACAATGGCCAGGGCAATATTGATCGGCAGTTGGACTCTGGCGGCAGCACTGACATTGAAGGCGTAAAGAAAACTGGCCAGGATGGCGGCCAGCATGCCGATGCCGGCAAGGAATATGCCCGCAGGCGCTGTCACCGGCGACGACATGCGCCAGAGGCCATACAGAAAGAGAAAAGCCGCCGCAATATCGGCGGCGTCGATGGTCAGTTGTGCTATCAGGGTGAGCATGGCATTTCCTCAAGCCTTTTTGGAGTGGCTGGCTTTGGCATGGCTGCGTTTTGCGTGCGCCGCCTTGTGGGGGGCCGACTGGAACATGGCCAGCATGCGGCCGGTGACAGCGTAGCCGCCGGCGACATTGCCGGCACCCAGCAGCACGGCAAAAAATCCGATCACCTGTTCCTGTACCGTGCTGGCGTTGAGCAGGGTATAAAGCCCGCCCACCACAACAATGCCGTGCACAAAGTTTGAGCCAGACATCAGCGGCGTGTGCAGGATGGCCGGTACGCCACCGATGATGACCCAGCCGGAAAAAGCAGCGAGCATGAAAATGTACAGGCCAACAACGCCGGTGATGATCATCAGGATTTCCTCGGGGACGCTTTGCCTTGATTCATGCCACCACGGTGGAGGGGGTGGGCTGGTGGTGCACTATCGCCGCCGTCTGCGCTTTTATGCGGGGCTGGAGAGCTCCTGATTTCGCCGGCGTGGGTGAGCACCGTGCCGGCGAGAATGTCGTCATTCCAGTCGATCTTTATCACGTTGTCCTGCAGCATCAGGGCGAGCAGGTGATACAGGTTTTTTGCATACAGCTCACTGGCGTCTTCACCGAGCAGCGCCGGCATGTTCAAGGGCGCGACGATAGTCACCAGACCGGCTTGCGTTGTCTCGCCCGGAATGCTGGCCTCGCAATTGCCACCGCCTTCGGCAGAAAGATCGACGATGACCGCACCGGGCTTCATGCCGGCGACCTGCGCCTTGCTGATGAGTTTGGGGGAGGGGCGACCGGGAATGGCCGCCGTGGTGATAATGAGGTTGGCCTGCTGGATATGTTGCGTCAGCACAGTGGCGACCTTGGCCTGCTCCTCCGCGCTCAGCTCGCGGGCATAGCCACCCTTGCCGCGCGCATCAATGCCGGTATCAACGAATTTTGCACCGAGGGACAGCGCCTGCTCCTGCGTTTCCGGGCGCACATCATAGCCCTCGACCACGGCGCCCAGACGATGAGCGGTGGCAATGGCCTCCAGCCCGGCGACGCCCAAGCCCATGACTAGAACCTTGGCCGGCCCTATGGTTCCCGCCGCCGTGGTGATTTTTGGCAGCACACGGGCGAGGTGGGTCGCTCCCAGCTGCACGGCATAATATCCGGCCAGTGCCGACTGGCTCGACAAGGCGTCCATGGCCTGGGCCCGGGAAATACGCGGCACCCGCTCCATGGCGAAGCAGGTGATTTTTTTGTCCAGCAGGCCTTGTACCAGTGCCGGCTGTTGGTCGGCATAAATAAATGATATGAGACTGGCACCTGGTTTCATCGCATTGATGACTTCCAGCGCAGGCGGCTGCACGGCCAGCACCACATCGGCGTCACTGACCAGGGCCTGCCGATCAGCCACGAAGATCACGTTTTGAAATGCAGCGTCGGGCAGCTTGATGGCGTCACCAGCACCCGCCTGCATATGCAGCCTTGCACCCAGCGTGACCAGCTTTTCCGCGACCACAGGCACCAGGGCCACACGGCGCTCGTGCGCCTGTGTTTCCTTTAAAACAGCAATGTTTACGTACATCAGGCTCCGCATTTCCTTGAGGAATTCGGTGAAGCTATTCGGGATTGGCTTCGGGGAATTTTTTGCAGATTCCCCGGCTCCGCTCTATCACCGACCGTATCGAGGGCCGTGCTTATGCCGGCGCATCAATCGAATCCACGCGGATAAGCTTTTTGTTCACAAACTCCTGAATACCCATGCTGGAAAGCTCACGGCCATAGCCGGAATTCTTGATGCCGCCGAAGGGCAGGTCCGGCGTGGTCCAGGTGGGGTGGTTGACGAAGACCATGCCGGTATCGATACGGCTGGCAACGCGTTTACCACGCGCTACATCGGCGGTGAAAACCGAGCCGCCAAGGCCAAATTCGGAGTCATTGGCGAGCGCGATGGCCTCGTCCTCATCTTTTACCCGGAAGAGCAGGGCGACCGGGCCAAAAAATTCCTCTTTGTAGGCCGGATTGTCAGGTTTGATATCGGTCAGGATGGTCGGTTGCATGAAGGCGCCGGCCCGGTCAATGCGCTTGCCACCCATGACCAGACTTGCCCCCTTGCTGACGGCACGCTTGACCTGATCCAGCAACTTCACCAGGGCCGCTTCCGTAGACAGTGGGCCGAGCGTTGTCGTCTTGTCCATGGGGTCGCCGGCCTTGAGTCCCGACAGGGCGCCCTGAAATTTGTCGAGAAAGCTGTCGAATAATTCGTCGACGATGATGAAGCGCTTGGCGGCGACACAGCACTGCCCGGTGTTGTTCATCTTGCCCCACACGGCCCATTGCACGGTCTTGTCCAGGTCAGCGTCGTCAAGCACGATAAAGGCGTCGCTGCCGCCCAGTTCCATGGTCGATTTCTTCAGGTTTTGCCCGGCGCGGCCCGCCACCATTTTTCCCGCTTCGACACTGCCGGTCAGCGCCACGCCCTTGATGCGCGGGTCATCAATAACGCAATTGACCTGATCGTAGGAGATGAGCAGATTGGTGTAGGCGCCCGCCGGTGCACCGGCTTCCAGCCAGAGTTTTTCAAAAGCAATGGCGCACTGGGGCACACAGCCAGCGTGCTTGACCATGACCACATTGCCGGCCATCAGGTTGGGTGCGGCAAAGCGCGCGAGCTGGTAGTAGGGGAAATTCCAGGGCTCGACACCAAAAAGCACGCCGAAGGGGCTGTTTTCAATTTCGGCTTCGCCGGAACCCGGTTTGAGCTGCTCCGGCGCCAGAAAGCGTTCGGCATTCTTCGCGTAGTAGTCAATGATGTCGGCGCTGAGCATGACTTCGCCCCGCGCCTGATCAAAGAGCTTGCCCATCTCCATCGTTACCGGGCGGGCAAATTCATCCACGCGTGCATGCATGATCGCAGCAGCTTTGGCCACGATGGTGGCGCGTTCGGCAAAACTCTTTTTTCGCCAGCTTTCGAAGCAGGTGGCCGCCGTGGCGATGGCTGTTTCAAGCTGCTCGTCAGAAATTTCCTCGAAGGACTCCAGTACTTTTCCATCGTAGGGGTTAACACTTTGGTAAGCCATGATCTTGTCCTTAGCACTGTTATGAGCCGGGTAGATATCGGCGTGATGATCACGGAGTCTCGATGATGACCTTGAGCGCGCGCGTGTCTGCCGCGTGTGCGAAGGTCTCGTAGGCATCAAGAATCTGATCGAGTTTGAAGCGATGGGTAACCAGGAGCTTTGGGTCTATTTTTTTGGCCTTGAGCACCTTGAGCAGCATCGGTGTGCTGACCGTGTCGACCAGACGCGTGGTGATGGTGATATTGCGGTCCCAGAGGTTTTCCAGGTGGAGGTCCACTTTTGTTCCATGCACCCCGATATTGGCGATGGTGCCACCGGCAGCCACCATTTTTTCACACAGCTCAAAAGTAGCCGGAATGCCCACGGCCTCAATGACCGTGTCGGCGCCACGCTGGCCTGTCATCTTCATGAGCGTTGCGGCGGCCTTGCCGTCGGCGCTGTTAATGACGGCGGTGGCGCCGAAGTGATGGGCTATTTCAAGCCGGTTATCGTCGAGATCAATCATGATGATTTCGGCCGGCGAATAGAACTGCGCGGTAAGTAGCGCCGCCAGCCCGATAGGCCCCGCGCCGACAATAGCTACGGTGCTGCCGGGCTGCACCTTGCCATTGAGCACCCCGCATTCAAAACCCGTTGGCAAAATGTCGCTGAGCATCACCAGGGCTTCTTC
>Ga0302278_10005549_pt1 | contig 12439 bp, 8 predicted proteins | sample III_Bog_N3_2_FD_194543 | JGI IMG/M metagenome (GOLD analysis project Ga0302278, IMG submission 194543) | Peat permafrost microbial communities from Stordalen Mire near Abisko, Sweden - III_Bog_N3_2 | ecosystem: Environmental > Terrestrial > Soil > Wetlands > Peat | place: Sweden: Abisko... | reverse complement strand
AGTAACCTTTTTATCTACAAGTGTTTAGTGAAATGTAAGCGTTTGCACGGAGGAGGCTGGAAGGCATGCCATAAGGATTCCACAAAGATTTGCCTTGACAACCGATTCATTCCAAGCATTTAATATCGTCCGGCTCAATGGAAGGCATCTTTGATTCGCTCTACTTAAACGTTTGAGTCCGAACGATTCGGCGTTTAGGGTCAAAGATTCCAAAAAATGGAGAAGCAGCACTTTTCGTCTTCCATACCACGGAGAAAACGGGCACTTCAACGGCTTGGACCGCCTTTATCCCGGAACGAAGGGGAAGCGACCGCAGAAACAACAAACACAGAACCAACATTGAAAAGGAAGGTCACATGAGACAAGCGAAATTCAGATTCTTCATGTTGCCGATGTTCCTCGTTTTGGCATGCGCAGGACTCTTTGCGCAGGCTAATTCCGAGATCACCGGCATCGTCACGGACCAGACGGGAGCGGTGGTGTCGGGAGCGAAGATCGTTCTCACCAACCCCGCCACCGGCGAGTCCCATACAACCGCAAGCAGCGGAAACGGGTTATACGATTTCTCTGGATTGAACCCCTCCAACTACGACATCAAAGTGACAGCCAAGAGCTTTGAGTCGTACTCGCAGAACGGGATTGTGGTCAACGTATCGTCGACCGCGCGGGCAGACATCCAGCTCACAATCGGCGCCGAAACGCAGACCGTAACGGTCGAGGCAGATGCGCTGGCGATTCAAGCGGACTCCAACGTGGTGAGCACACTGATCAACTCAGAGCAGATCAGCGAAATCGCCACCGAGAACCGCAACTTTGCGGCACTGGCGTCACTGGGCCTGGGCGTAAGCTCTGCCCTGCCGGACAGCAACACCCCCGGCGCTGTGGGTTCGAACTTCACCATCAGCGTCAACGGCCTGCGGCAAAGCCACAACATCTGGCTGATCGACGGCGGCGAGTCGGATGACCGCGGCGGTGCGGGCGGCATGCAGATCCAGCCATCGCAGGATGCCATCTCGGAATTCACGATGATGACCTCAAACTACCCGCCTGATTACGGTATTTCCTCCGGCGCCACGATCAGCCTCTCTCTGAAAAGCGGCACGCAGAAGTTTCACGGCGCGGCATGGGAAGAAAACCGCAACACCGATTACGACGCCAACAGCTACTTCAACAAGCTGGGCAACAACCCGCGTCCGACGGTGCACTACAACATCTATGGCGCAGGCGGTGGCGGGCCACTGTTCATTCCTCATGTGTTCAACACGGGCAAAAAGAAGACCTTCTTCTACTGGAATGAAGAATGGCGCAAGACGGTAAACCTGGCATCCAGCAACAACCCGACGATTGACCCGCTCGACATTCCGAAGGCGGGCACTAATCTGGCTTATGTAGCGCCCGGGTTCGCCCCGACCACTTCATTGGTAGTTCCGAATGTTCCACTCACTTCGGACTACTACATGAACCACCTGAAGCCGCTGGGGTTGACGCCTGGACAGCCCTTCCCGAACAACACAATTCCGAGCACGCTGTTTGACCCCAACGGGGTCCTGTATCTGAACGCCGGAATTCTTCCCGCGCCGAACGTTGCAGGCAAAGACGAAACTATCGCCAGTGTGTCGCTCCCGTTCGTCGTTCGCGACGACATTGTCCGCATCGACCACAACATCACCGACAAGTGGGCTATTCTTGGACACTACATCGGCGACACGGAGAATCAGAACGAAGGCGCGCCGGAACTGGGCTGGTGCGGATGCAATTACAACACCCTTACCAGCATCCTGTCTTCTCCGTCGCACAGCGCGGCCATCAAGTTGACCGGCGCGCTTTCGCCGAGCCTGCTGTTGGAAGCCAGCATCAACTACGATGGAAACCAAATCGACATCACTCCCAGCAAGAACAGTTACAAGCCGTCCGGATGGAGTGTGGCTCCAGTTGTTCCAGCGTATACCATCACCCGCCAAACCTTCCCGGGCATGTCGTTCGGCAAGCCCTACAGCACGACTGAAGACACAGCTACCGAGCCCTACCACAACGCAGCGCAGGACTACGAGCCCAAGGTGGACGTGTCGTATACCGAAGGCCCGCACTCGTTCAAGTTCGGTTTCAGTTACAACCGCTACACCAAGAACCAGATGCTCTACGGCGACGAGCAAGGCGACTATAGCTGGGGCCAGTTGTCGAACGACTCGTTTATGGATATCCTCCTGGGCCTCTCCACCGGCTACAGTCAGACACAGGCCGCGCCGATCCGTCACTACGTCAATCAGACTCCTTCGGTGTATGCGATGGACAACTGGCACATAAACCCGCACCTGACTTTGCAGCTCGGGCTGCGCTATGATGCTCTGCCGCATGCCTGGGAGCGCCAGAAACTTCTCGGGAACTTCAATCAGGCCGATTACGTTACCGGAGCGGGCTCGGCGCCCATCTGGGACGCCAGCGGCGCCATTGACCCGGCCAGCCCGGATCAATTTACCTTCAACGGCATTCCCTCCTACATCAACGGCACCAACCTTGCCGCCATCAATCACTATCCGAGGGGCGTGGTTAACAACGACTTCAGCACACTGCAACCCCGCGTAGGCTTCTCCGAAGATCTGTTTGGAAACGGCAAGACCGTTCTCCGCGGCGGCTTCGGAACCTTTTTCGAGAGGCTGCAGGGCAACGATGTCTTCGGTGTAGCCACCTCTGCTCCGTTTGATCCTTCGCTCGGCCTCGGCGACAACTACTTCAGCACGCCCGGAAAGAACTGGAACACCGGCGCGGTGGTCCAGCCGACAGCATTGATCTTCGCTGGCGGCGCTTACAGCCTGGCCCAGTCCTACAAGGCGCCCGCCGTAGCACAGTACAGCCTGGGAATACAGCACGAACTGTCTCCCTCGCTGATCTGGGTGGTGCAGTACGTGGGCAACCTGGCATGGCACCAGAACATCCAGAACAACATCAACAACATGCCCAGCGGCATCGGCGTAGTGAACGTGGGAGCACCTGGGACAACAACGAACCTTGACGCTCGCTGCGTTGCCGGCGACAGCGGCAACAACTACGTCAATGCGGGTGGAAGCAAGCCCGATGCCGCGTGCACGGCCGGTTTTGCAAACAATGGCGGCATGAACGCTTTCCGTTCATTCCCCGGCTATACGGGAATAACACAGTCTGAAAACACCACCAACGGAAGCTACAGTGGCTTCCAGACCGGGATTCGTGCCCAGAACAAGTGGGGACTTAGCGGTGAGCTCGATTACACGTACTCGCACGAAATCGATATCACCAGCTACGACCTCACCACTATCAGCAACCCCTGGTACCCGAAGTACGACAAGGGATCGGGAGTGCTTGATCGCCGTAACATGTTGAGCGCGAACTACATCTACAAAATCCCGATCTTCGACAAGACAAGCGGCCTTGTCCACTCCATCGCAGGCGGATGGGAGGTTGCCGGAACCATTATCGATGAGTCCGGAACGCCTTCAGCTCCGGGCGAGTCCCTCAGCTACGATCCGGTTGGCCTCGGCGGCGGTTACACCGTCCGTCCGAATGCCAGCGCAAAGATGACCTATCCAAAGAAGATCGGGCAGTGGTTTGACACAACCAAGCTCAACGCCCCGGTGCCATCCTGGCTGGGTGGCCCGAATCTGGGATTCGGCAACTCCGGCAAGGATGCGATTGTCGGACCCGGCCGCGTCAACTTCTCAACGTCGCTCTACAAGACGTTCGCTATTACCGAGCGGGCAGGCTTTGAGATGCGCTTCGAGTCGTTCAACACCTTCAACCACACTGAGTTCAACGGCTTGAACACGAGCCTCAACGGTGGCCAGTATGGCCAGATTACGAGTACGTGGGATCCGCGCGCACTCGAACTGGGCGGCAAGTTCGTATTCTAATTTCAACCTTCAACCGGGACGCGGCAGGCAACCCCTGCCGCGTCCCCTGTTATTTGTGAGGCATTCATTCACTGACCATGCATAGGGAGTATGACAAAATACGGATTGAAATTCGTCCGAGTGCGATATTGTTTGGCGGGCCGGGTCTTTTGGGGGCAAATTTGAGGCGGTTTCTGGAGTTGGGATTTGTCGTGATGTTGGCTGCGGATGCGTGTTGCGCCGCGCAAGTGGGTGGAACGCCAGACCAGCAGCGGCAGACAGCACTGGCACTTGAAGAGCAGGGCCAAACCTCCCAGGCCGAAGCTGCCTGGGGCACTTTGCTGAAGACTCATCCTTCTTCCTCGGAGGCGTATGCGCACATGGGCCTCCTGGAAGCGCGGCAGGGGCACTACAAAGAAGCGGTGCCGCTTTATCGCAAGGCGCTGGAACTGAATCCCTCGGTGTCCGGCCTTCGGTTGAACCTGGGCCTGGCTCTGTTCAAAGGCGGCGAACTGAAGCAGGCCATTCAGGAATTCACACCACTGCTGAACAGCGAGCCTTCAGGCTCCGCCGAGGCTGAGCGGCTTACCATTCTTCTGGGGATGGCTCATTATGGCCTGGGTGAGTTCGCTGAGGCTGTCCCATATTTCAAAGAGGCCGATAAGTCGGATTCGCGGAATCTTGAACTGCGAATGGCCTTGGCGCACAGTTGTCTGTGGTCCAAGCAGTACCAGTGCGTCCTGGATACCTATCACGAGATTCTGTTGCTGAATGCGGAGTCTGTCGAGGCCGACATGCTGGCCGGCGAAGCGATGGACGAGTTGAAGGATCACGCGGGCGCGATCCTTCAGTTCCGGGCCGCAGTGAAGGTCGATCCAAAGCAGCCGGACGTTCACTTCGGCCTTGGTTACCTTCTGTGGAGCGACAAACAGTACTCGGAGGCAGCGACCGAGTTTCAAGCCGAATTGGCGAATAATCCGAATCACGCGCAGGCGATGACCTACCTGGCGGACGCCGATATTCAGTTGAACCATCCGAAGGCCGCACAGCCGCTGCTGGAACGTGTCCTGCGTATCGACGCAAAAAGCGAAATGGCTCATCTCGATCTGGGAATTCTCTATGCAGACGCCGGTCGCCGGGACGATGCCTTGCGGGAGATGCTGGAGGCGGAACGGCTGGACCCGCAGGATGTGAACGTTCACTGGCGGCTGGGAAGGCTTTACCGTGCAATGGGCAGGAAGGACGAAGCAAAAGTGGAAGTCGACAAGGCAAGCAGCATTACCAAGGCCGCCGACAGTGCGCTGATCGACAAGATAGATCGTGCTCGCGCGAAGCCCTCGCAGGCGCAGGAGCCGCTGACACGGCCAGAAGTTAAATGATGGGCTCCGGTGTCCCGCGTGCCGCTAGTTTTGCAAAGCCCTGAATGACGTCGATTTTTTCTGCTCAAGCATGTCGGCCAGCGCTCTCTCCGGGCAAATGTGGCGCGTTTCAAGCAACATCAACTCATGTTCTGTCTCCACAGACGAAGCGACCGTCATGAAACAGAACAGGCAGCGGGTATTGTAGGTGCCGTTTTCGTTTTGCGTGTGGTTGTACATCGCTCCCCGGAAAAGCATGACACTTCCGCCGATGCTAATCCGTGTGGAGATTCCTGTGCGTGACTCATGTCACCGGGGCATGTGATGTACAACCATCGGCGGAAGCTTTTCTTCCTCGGGAAATGTTTCTCTTGAGGAGAGTTCCTAGAGGTTGTTGCTCTGGTTTGCATTTCGCCGCAGTTGCCAACATGGGCTGAGTCCCGCTTGCGGGAACAACGATACGGAGCATGGCACATCCATTGAGCCAAGATAGTCGTACTCCTGTTTGTTCCCCTTCAGCGGGACCGTCTGGAACTCGTTCACGGTGACTTTCGAAGCTGGAGCCCCCCGCAAACGGAAGATGGCCCAATCGCCCAGGTAGGCGGCGACAAAGGCGGCCACCAGCACCACAGCAATCCTCGGCAACCAACGCTTCATTTCGATTCAGCCTTTCGTCAGCAGGTTCGATCCCTGGTTGTTCGATCCCTGGTTAAGGGCAACGCCGGTCAACTGCTGTTGGCGCGCCTCCATCAGGCACGATCTCAATTGAGCGGCGGCCTGCGAGTAGCTTAGGCCCTCCGCGCGAATATTCGAAATGCAAACTCGCTCGGCGTCTGTGCGTCCCGGCCGCGGCGCCCAGGTGATGTACGCGCCAAGTGAGTCGGGAGAACTGAGCCCTGGGCGCTCGCCGATGAGCACCACGGAGATCTGCGCGGACAGGGCAAAGCCTATCTCATCGCCAATCGCGACCCTGCCCTGCTCAACCACGCACACCGGCGCCACCGTATAGCCCACCGGCAGCGGTAGCAGTTCCTTGAGCAGCGGCGGCACATGCCGCTCCACGGCCAGGGCAGATAGGCCATCCGCCACAATCAGGGCCAGGTCCCATTTGCCGGAAGCTGGTTTGGCCAGATTGGCGAGGGTTGCCCGGCTGGCTTCCTCGAGCCGTCGGCCAAGATCGGGGCGCTGAAGGTAGGCTGCGCGGTCCTTTGCGGCCGAATGCAGCCGGACGACTTCAACATTTGCGATTTGAGCAAGACTCGCAGCCAGGGCAGCAGCTTCCAGGCGGGCATGGACAGCATCGCGAGCCTGGGCATGGGCTCGCTGAAAGTCGAGCAGGTCTCGCGTCAGCAGGCTCACGCCGGTGCGGCCCAGGCCGACACGCGCCGGTGTGAGCGAGCGCAGCCGGGTCGCCAGGGAGCCGGATTGCGGAACATCGCTCATGCCGGCAGCAGGCTTTCCGGCTGATGGGCTTCAAGCGCGAGGCGGCTGAAGCCGTCGCCTTGAAGCCACGCCTCAAACTCTGGAGCCGGCCTAAGCCCAAGTACGCGGCGAAGATAAAGCGCGTCGTGGAAGCTGGTGCTCTGGTAGTTGAGCATAATGTCGTCCGCGCCGGGGATGCCCATGATGTAATTCACACCGGCAGCACCAAGCAGCGTGAGCAAAATGTCCATGTCATCCTGGTCGGCCTCGGCGTGGTTGGTGTAGCAAACATCACAGCCCATGGGCAGGCCGAGCAGCTTGCCGCAGAAATGGTCTTCGAGGCCGGCGCGGACAATCTGCTTGCCGTCAAAAAGATATTCCGGCCCAATGAACCCAACCACTGAATTCACAAGCATGGGCTGGAAGTGCCGCGCTACGGCGTAGGCGCGGGCTTCAAGGGTTTGCTGGTCAACCCCATGATGGGAATTGGCAGAGAGCGCCGATCCCTGGCCGGTTTCGAAGTACAGGACGTTGTCGCCGATGCTTCCATCCGCGCAGACCTGGCCACGATGGAGCGACCGGCCCGCGTCTTGAGCCTCGCTCAGCAGCGCAAGATTTACGCCGAAGCTGCGATTGGCGGCCTCTGTTCCGGCGATAGATTGGAAGAGCAGGTCTACCGGAGCGCCGGCTTCGAGCGCCGCCAACTGCGTGGTAATGTGCGCGAGAACGCAACTCTGCACAGGAATTTGGAACCGCTGGCGAAGTGCGTCAATCAATCGCAGCAGGCGCGCCGTAACGGCCACGTCGTCGCCGGCCGGATTGATGCCGATGACCGCGTCGCCCGAGCCGAGCAGAAGGCCATCCAGGATTGCCGCCGCGATTCCGGCTGGATCGTCGGTTGGGTGGTTGGGCTGGAGGCGGGCGCTTAAACGCCCCGGGAGGCCAACCGTGGTGCGAAAGCGCGTGACGACGCGGATTTTGGTCCCGACAGCGATTAGGTCCTGCACCCGCATCAGCTTGGAAGCCGCGGCAGCCATCTCAGGCGTAAGGCCTGGCGCCAGGGATCGAAGACACTCCGATGTCGCTTCGTCGGATAGCAGCCAGTCGCGCAACTCGCCCACCGTCAGCGACCGCACCGGCGCAAACGCTGCGGCATTGTGCGTGTCTACAATCAGGCGTGTAACCTCGTCGGATTCGTAGGAAACAACCTGCTCCGACAGGAAATGCGCAAGCGGGAGATCGGCCAGCGCATACTGCGCCGCTACACGCTCCTCGGCCGATTCCGCGGCCAGGCCGGCAAGTACGTCTCCGCTGCGCAGTGGCGTTGCCTTGGCCAGCAGCTCCCGTAGGCTGGCGAACGTGTAACGCGTGTTGCCGATGGCGTGGGCAAAGGTCAAGAGGCGAATCCAAACCGCATTTCAAGAATAGCCGCAAACCGGGAGTAGCCGTGACAATCGTCCGAATCGACCTCAAGGTTGGTAGAATTCCGGATGATCGGTGGAATTGAGGGAGATCGCGTGGCAAAAAACATCGGTAGGCAAATTGTACGAAGCATCTCAGTATTGAATCTTGCGTTGATTGCGGTTGCAATGCTGCTCCAATTGCCTACGAACGAGGCGCTTGCGGATGACGGCACGCCGATGGCACAGACCAGAGCCGGACAACTGCGCGGTGTTGCGACTCCGGGCGGAGGGGCACAGTTCCTGGGGATTCCTTTCGCGCAGCCGCCGGTTGGGGAGCTTCGCTGGCGCGAGCCGTTGCCTGCGAAGCCGTGGGCCGGCGTGCGCGATGCGAATGCTTTTGGGGCGCCCTGCGCACAGCCCGTGTTGGGGGCATGGAACCGTCATGACGCGGAGACGAGCCAGGAGGACTGCCTCTATCTGAATGTCGTCACTCCGGTGTGGCCCGCGAAGGCGAAACTTCCCGTCATGTTTTGGCTACATGGAGGCGCAAACGAGGGCGGCACGGCGTCCACCGTGTTCTACAACGGTGGCACATTGGCCAGCCACGGAGTTGTGGTTGTATCGGTGAACTACCGGCTCGGCATCTTCGTTTTTTTTGCGCACCCTGGACTTACACGGGAGTCGGCGCATCATGGCTCGGGTAACTACGGACTTATGGACCAGATACTCGCACTGCGCTGGGTAATCGATAACATCGATAAGTTTGGCGGCGACCCGGCTAACATCACAGTCTTTGGCCAGTCGGCCGGCGCCATAGACACGGGGCTGCTGATGACTTCTCCAGCCAAAGATCTGTTTCAAAAAGCTATTGAACAGAGCGGCGCATCGTTCAGTGCGGCTGTGCCTCTGCTTGCCGACGCGGAGCAGGCCGGAGAGAGCGCCGGAACGAACCTCGGCGCGCCCGCGGGAGACGGCGCCATCGCATATCTGCGTCAGATTCCGGCCTCGGAATTGATCGGCAAGTGGATGGTGCTGAAGCCGCACCCGCGCTTTGGCCCGGATGTCGACGGCTGGGTGATTTCCCGCTTGCCTGCGCAGGTTTTCGCTTCCGGGCAAGAGTCCGCGATCCCGCTGATGTTTGGCACTACAAACCGCGAATTCGGTGCGATGGAGACAGGAATGCCGGGGTCCGCGGACGGATTGCGCAGGATGATTTCGACTCTTTCCGGCAGTTTCGCTCCTCAGGCGCTGGCTGCTTATGGACTGGCGGACGGAGGCAGTGGAGCTAACGACGCGTTCTACGGCACGGCTCAGGATCAATGGGCCGCGGACCTGATCTTTCGTTGCCCGGCAACCACTCAGGGAGAGTGGCACTCCGCAGCGCATCGTCCTGCTTATGAATACGAGTTCGACCATGCGATTCCAGGCCAGGAATCAAAGGGCGCAGTGCATTCCTCCGATCTGCCTTATGTCTTTGGTTCCTTCCCCAAGACAGGGAACCTTGCCGGGAACGCCGGAGATATCGACTATAAGATTTCCGACTTGATGGAGACTTATTGGACTAACTTCGCCAAGGCCGGCGACCCGAATTCCAGCGGGCTGCCTAACTGGCCGCGGTTCGGCGAATCGAAGGCGTTCATCCAGTTCGCTCAGGATGGGCATGTTGTGAATGCGACGGGATTGCGCGCGGCGCAATGCAATGTCTACAAGCAAGCGATGGCAGAGCGGATGAAAAGCCCGCGATAGGTAGTGTTGGTTAGGGAGATAAGACTCTCTCCAACTACCTCGGGATTACAGGAAGAATCAAAGCGCTGGGGTGCGCGCTGTCGTGATAGATGGTGTTGGTTGCCTTTATCATCGTCGCGTCGGTGCTCGAGTCTTTGCCGGTGTTCAGGTTGCGGTCGAAGCGCGGGAAGTTGCTGCTGCTGACTTCGAGACGAATCTTGTGGCCTTTCAGAAACACATTGCTCGTGGACCACATATCGATTTTGTACTCGTAGATCTGGCCGGGCGGGATGGGCTTGGGCAAGCCGGTTGTGGACTCGCGGTATCGAGCGCGGAGAATGCCTTCCGTCAGATTGATGGCTTTGCCGTCGGGGTACACATCCACTAGCTTGGCGGTGAAGTCTGTGTCGGCGGCTGACGTGCTGGCGTATAAGTCGAGAGTTACCGGGCCGGTAACTTCAAGGTCCTGATCGAGGGCCTCGGTTGAATAGACGAGGACGTCTGGGCGGGCTTCCACTTGCTGCTGGTCGCGCGGGCCGGGGGCCAGGTGATTGCTGTCGCAGCACAGCGGGCCGCCGACGGTGGGAACGGGGTTGGCGGGGTCGTAAGTGTATGAGTCAGGGCCTTGTGACCGGAATTCTGTGTTGGGATTCGTATAAAGCAGCCCATTTCCGAGAGGTCCGGCGGCGTTGTGCGAGCCATAAAGGAGATACCGCGTCGCCTTCGCCCGCTCCAGCGGCCAGGCATCCTCAAACCTCCACTCGTTCTTCCCCATCACGAAGATCTTGACCGGCTTGCCAGTGGCGAACTCATTCTGCTTGCCCTGGAATAGGTATTCGTACCAATCGAGAATGACTTCGTTCTCGTCAAAGGGCGCTTGTGGCCCGAAATCGACTTGGCCGACGGTTTGCCCCCAGCCGGAATGGCCGCCAATGGCGACGATCAGGTGCTGGCCGTCGCGTGCAGGCTGATTTCCCGCGTGGGCTTTGAGCCCCATGTAATTGCGCAGCGAGCCGCCCTGAAAAATGTCGTACCAGGCGGCGATGGTGAGCGCGGGAACCTGGATGTTCGGGTAGTTTTCCTCGATGGACCATTGCTTCCAGTAGCTGTCGTAAGTGGGGTGAGCCAGCCAATCGATAAAGTAGGGCGCAAGGATATGAGTCAGGTCGGAGCCGCTGTGAGGCGTGGCTATATTGAAGATCGGATATTGGTTGAGCGGCAGAACTTGATCGCCGACGAGAGGGTTGGTGTCTCGCTGAATGCCGCGGTTGAGAGTGTCCTGCGCAAGTCCGGAGGTCCAGGACTCGTTGAACCACTGCTCGAATGCGCCGCCCTGATAGGTCCAGTTTTCGTGGTAGTTACTGGCGGTGACAATGGGGCAGATTCCAGCCAGATGCGGCGGATGCCCAATGGCGGCAAGCATCTGTGTCGCGCCCACATAGGAGCCGGAGAACATGCCGACTTTGCCGTTGGAATGAGGCAGGGCGGCTGCCCATTCCACGGTGTCGTAGCCGTCGTTGGTTTCGTACTTGAAGGGGTACCACTCGCCCTCGGAGGTATAGCGTCCGCGCACATCCTGAATCACGACCATGAAGCCGCGAGCCGCGCCCTTCTGGCCGATCGGCGACATGAAGTCTTTGTTGTATGGCGTTCGGGTGAGCAGCACCGGATACTGCCCTTCGCCGGAGGGCCGGTAGATGTCGCCGCGGAGGGTTACACCGTCCCGAGTCTGCATCGCGACGCCTTTTTCCACCACAATGGGTGGAGCGGTTTGGGCCATTGAAGCGACCGGGGGCAGGATGCACGTCAAAGCAAGTAAGCAACTAGCCATTTTCGGCATTGAAATTCCTCAGGGCGACGACCGGCACCATTCTAACTGCTTGAGGTTGGGGATGAGGTGTGTTCGCTTCACGGTGTATGGTTACTAACGTCGGAAAAATTCAGGGGGCGAGGTGCGAAATGCAAGTGTTGAATCGCAGGGGATTTCTGAGAGCGGCGGGGGCGGCAACCACGGGAGCCATGCTGGGGGCGCGACTCCATGCTCTGACAGCAACCGAGACCGAGCTTCAAAGCGCGGCAGCGCCGGCGGTCGCGGCAAACGACCACATCCAGATTGCGCTGATTGGCGCGGGCGGGCAGGGGATGTGGGATACGCAGATCGCGCTCCGTGTGCCGGGAGTGAAGCTGGTGGCAGTAGCGGACTGCTACAACGGCCGCCTGGACCGCAGCAAGGAAGTCTGGGGCGACGACATTTTTACCACGCGCGACTACGCTGAGATTCTGGCGCGCAAGGATATCGACGCCGTGATCATCGGCACTCCCGACCACTGGCACAAGCAGGCCAGCGTGGACGCCATGAAGGCCGGCAAGGATGTGTACTGCGAGAAGCCGATGATCCATCTGTACGCAGACGGTCCGGCGATGATTGAGGCGGCAAGGGAGACCAAGCAGATTTTTGAGGTGGGCAGCCAGAGGGTGAGTTCGCTGATTTATCTCAAAGCCAAAGAGCTGCTGGCGGCCGGCGCTATTGGCCAGCTGAACATGGTGACGGCGCGGTGGGATCGCAATTCATCGATGGGAGCGTGGAACTACACGGTTCCGCCGGATGCGTCGGAGGAGACGTGCGACTGGCCTCGTTTTCTGGGCACTGCGCCGAAAATTCCCTTCA
>Ga0302278_10005542_pt1 | contig 12451 bp, 12 predicted proteins | sample III_Bog_N3_2_FD_194543 | JGI IMG/M metagenome (GOLD analysis project Ga0302278, IMG submission 194543) | Peat permafrost microbial communities from Stordalen Mire near Abisko, Sweden - III_Bog_N3_2 | ecosystem: Environmental > Terrestrial > Soil > Wetlands > Peat | place: Sweden: Abisko... | reverse complement strand
AAGACCGATCCTGTGGTGGGGTCCGTCTGGCATGGCACATTGTAGGTGGTTTCAACCGTAGTGGAGCAGTAGGGGGCCGTCGTCAAAACGATGTTCTGCAGGATTCCGACCGAGTTTTGCTGCTGCACCTTGGAGCTGTAGTTCTGGGCATTGGTGCTGGCCTGGGTGGAGCTGGGAAGGCCGCTGGCTGCTGCCAGGGTAGCCTCATCGGTGGATGCCTGGAGCAACTCCAGGGCATAGTATCCGTGGCCGACTTCGATGGCGAGGCCCGCAAGACCAACCAACAGCAATGTTCCTAGGCCGGTGATGACAAATACCTGCCCCGACTCTTCTTTCAGCATCCGGCGTCCCAAAGACGCCCAACGAATTTTCATGGGAAAGCCTCCTCCTTCTTACCTGATGAGTGACGATTCTGCCGCAACCATAGGCCCCGTTGTAATTTGATTACTGTAAATCGGAAACCAGGTGTACGAATAGCTGACTTTGACTGTTACCGGCTCATTCTGCCCGTTGTACAAAGAGTAATTCCCATTGCCCGCGACGTTATAGGTGCCTGTGCAGCTGGCTGGTGGGGTGCTTCCCGTCCACGGGCCATACGTATCGGTCTGCACCGTGCCGCTTCCGTCTTCGGTAATGTAGACGGTATACGTGAAATTGCTTGCAGTCCACGTGGGCAGGCTGGCCAAAACTTGAGTTACTACGGTTGTACAGGGGGTGGTAATTGTGCCCCGGCCCGCGCCCAACACCTCAGAGGCGGTGAAAGTGGCGAATGCAAGCTGCTGGTAGGAATAAAGCGCCGAGACGGTAGAGAGCACGCCGGTGATGAGGATGAGATAGACCGGCATGGCAATGGCCGCTTCAACCAGTGCACCGCCATCGCTATCCAAGCGCAGGAAAGCAAGAACCCGCTGACGGATGGACGGGGACGTGACGGAGTCGCGGTCTTTCCGCATCAACTCTCGTACCTTGGAAGCTACCCGAAATTTCATCAGTTAACCTCCATCCCTACTCAACCAGCATGGTGAATTCTGTAGCCAGGGTGCCTGTTATCTTCTTTCCCCAATAAGGAAACCAGGGGTATGCGTAGGAAGTGTGCAGGGTTACAGGGTTGCCATTCGTATCGCCGATGGCGTTGGTCAAAGTTGTCGCCGCCGCGGTGCAGGTGGCCGCCGCGGTTCCGGTATACGGGCCGTAGGGGGTGGTCGTGTTGACGGCGTTGACGGTGCTGGTAATGGTAACGGTGTAGGTTATATTGGCCGCGTTCCATTGCGGCAGCATACTGGTAATTTTCGATGCGGCCGTAGCACAGGGGTCGGTAAGGATGCCACGGCCTTCGGCTAACGTCTGTGTCGCGGTCATGGTGGTATAGCCAAGCTGCTGGTAAGCAACCAGGGCCATGCAAACCGAGAAAGTGCCGAGCAAGAGAGGAATCATGAGGAAACTCGCGATGGCCGACTCAAGGATCGCGGCTCCCTGGTTGTCGCAAAGGAGAATGCGAAGCCGGTTCGCGATGGGACTTGTATTCCCGTGCTCACTCCCGGACGCCGTGACATTGCGCAGTCCTGGCGTGACAGCCGCGGACCTGCTGCGCAGGCGATATAGAATGCTCATGATCATCCCCCAAAAAGAATTGTTGCCTTTGAACCCCCGGTTCAGCCATGCCACTTTTGCGTTATGGCGCGGGATCATGTGTAACTAACCCGTGTTACGTGGGGGAGTTACCCTGCGCTCAGCACAGTGAACCCATCCGCTTTTACCCTTTTCTCAGCTTTTCGAGGAATTTGTCAAGTTCCTTTTTATCGACAGCATCAACAAGCGGACTTTTTCCAGGTCCCATGGCGGGGGAATTCTTGAGAATGAACTGAAGACCCACGCCGTCGTTGCCCCAGCGGACGGCCCTGGAATGGACCGAGATGGATCGCTCCTGGCTCTCTTCTCCAAGGTCAGTGCGCTGCAATGTCATGAGGACGAGAGTGCCCGGGTACCAGCGTTCTTCGGTAACAATATAGAGGCCGGTATTGCTGATGTCTTTGATGTTGCGAGCCTGGGGAGCGGCGCCGGTCCAATAGTAGGCTGCCAGACCGGGCGAGTCCATGCGCGGGGCTTTTCGCGGATCGGGCGACCACCAGCGCTCCAACCAGCTCTTGGGGGGCTTGGATTCTTTCATGCCCGGTTCCACCAGGCGCATTTCATGCGTAACCTGTTTGGGCTCGGGCTTCTCTTCGACGGAACGGTCCTTTAACTGGAGCAGGCCAGGGCCGCCGCTCCAGAGCGGCTTCTCCCTGAGAAGGACGGCGCTCTGAACCACGGGCGGCACGCCAGGGTTGGAGGCTCCCTGAAGGCGGCGTTCCATTTCCTCTGCCGGGCAGAGCATGAGTTGATCGCCGGATTGGGTCTGAGAGGAGTAGATGGAATGGGTAGGCAGGGCGAGGACGCTTGCGGCCTGGGGGCCAGACGGAGTTCCGCGGAAGGTGGGGAACGATTCGACAACCTCAAGGACCTTGCAATCGGCGTCAAGATAGACGAGATCGAGCGGGCCGCTGAGGCCTTTGTCGGGGATCCCTCGAAAAGGCGACATCCAGAGCCCCTCGCCGGACTGGAGGGCGAGCGTAGCCAGCATGTCCCGCAGGCCTTCATACGAGACATCGGCTTCGACGACCTCAAGGCCGAGAAAGCATTCGCGAGTTTGGTTGTATGCGCAAAGTTTCCGTGTATCCATCTTGCCTCCCGCCCTCGGCGAGTCCTCTGCAACCGGGTGGAGCCTTTGGGGCCCAGTTGTCATTTCATTCCTCTTCTGCCAGCGATTCTCGATCAATCTAGTCCTTTCTCATTGATCGCCGACTTGAACAAGATGCCAGCTTCTGTTTCAGAGCCGGCGCGTGCAAAGCCAACGGAGACAACGACTTTCCATTGCCTGTTCCAATGGGCGCCCGCGGGAGTTTCTCACCATAAGGGCCAGGCTCGAAACACCGGACGACACGCACCCAAGCGGAACAGCCTGACCCATGACCTCAAGTCGAGCTCCCAGTTACGAACCGGTCCCGGGCAATGGACTTCCCTACGCGCTTAAGGCGCGAGGACTTGCTCCGGGAAGCCGGGAGTAAGGTGGCTCAGCGCCCGGACACTTTCCGGTTGCGCTGAACCAACCCGTGAAACCAGCCTTAGTTGACTTTCGTACGACGACGCTGAATGAGGACGACCAGCACGACGACGAACAGGACACCAGCAACAATCTGAATAATCGTAGACGAATCCATCTGCTTCTCCTTTGTTAGTTTGCACCGAAGAGTTTTCCGAAGTTCTCCATAATCATAATGACGGCGGGACCCAAAACGACGAGGAAAAGTGCGGGGAAGATGAAAAGGACCAGCGGGAACAACAACTTGATGGTTGTTTTCGAAGCTGCTTCCTCCACTTCCTGCATGCGCTTGGTTCTCAGGGTGTCAGAATGAATACGCAGAGTCTTGGCGATACTAGTTCCAAACTGCTCAGCCTGAACCAGCATGGAGACGAGATTGCGGCAGTTCTCCTCCCCGGTTCTTTCGGCCATGTGTTTCCATGAGTCGGTTCGGGGCCTTCCGGCGCGCTGCTCGAGCACGACCACCATGAGTTCATCGCACAACTCAGGCTGCGCCAGTTTCAATTCCTCTGAGGCGCGCACGGTAGCCTGATCGAGGCTGAGTCCGGCCTCGATGCAGATGACGAGAAGGTCGAGCACATCGGGGAGGCCGCGGGAGATTCTTCCCTGGCGTTTCTTGATCCGATTTCCGAGCCAGAAGTCGGGGGCGAGGAAGCCGACGCCGAGACAGAGGACATAAAGAAAGAAGGGACCGACCAGGTGAGTGGCGCCGGTAAGGGTGACGGCGGCGCAGAGAGTAAGGGGCAGCAGGACCTTGGCGCCGTAGAAGGTTTTGATGGCGCTCTCATCGCGATATCCGGCGCGGATGAGGCGCTGCTTGACGATGGACTGCTCGGCCTGGCTCTTGGGGAGGTAGGATTCGAAGTGCTCGACGGCGCCGCCGATGGAGAAGCCGGACTCCTGAATCGCGGACATCAGGCTGGTCTTCTTTGGCCTGGGGTTGATCACCTCGGAGATCCGTTCGAGCATGGCCTCGCGATAGAAGAGGATCAGGCCTCCGCTTGCGATCGCCAGGAACACCGCCAGAAACATTACAAATGCGAATCCCATGATTCCCCTTTAGTAGACATCCATGTCGACAATTTGACGAATGATGAAGCCACCCACAACGATCATGCCGCAGGCGGCCCAAATCAGCTTGACGCCGATGGGGCGCGTCCATAGAAGGCTCATCATCTCGGGGTTGAGGAAGTACAGCGCGATGCCAAGGAAAATAGGCAGGCAGGTGAGGATCCAACCGGTGAGCCGACCCTGGGCGGTATGAGTCATAATCTGTCGTTTGAGTCGGAAGCGCTCACGGATGACATGAGCGACCTTATCGAGAACCTCAGCCAGGTTGCCGCCGCTCTCTTTCTGGATCATGATAGCGGTGCAGACGATTCTCAGATCCTGCAGGGGAACGCGGTTGAGCATGTTATCGAGCGCGGTTTTGAGCTCAAGGCCGTAGTTTTGTTCCTCAAAGGTGGACTTGAACTCGGTTCCGACGGGGTCAGGACACTCGCGAGCTACCAGGCCCATGGCGGCGATGAGGCTATGACCTGCGCGGAGCGCGCTGACCATGAGATCGAGAGCTTCCGGCAGGCCGGCGAGGAATTTGTCAAAACGCTTGTTCTTCTTCCAATTGACGTAACCGATGGGCCCCATGCTGAGAACAGAGCCAACGCCTATGGAGAGCACTGTGCCGTGCGTGTAGAGGTACATGGCGTAGGCCGGAAAGACGAAGCAGGCCGCGGACATGGAGAGCAGCGCACCGATGGTCCACTTGAGATCGGCCTGGGCGAGGAGCCGATAGAGGGTGGGGGCGAGCTGAAGCCCCCCAAGCTTCTTATTGAGCCAGGGGATTCCGCTCAGCGTCTCATTCCTGCGCAGATCGACGACCGCGTCGCGGCTTTCAGGGGTTTCAGTAGCCAGAGCCGAATCGAGAGTGGCGATGACCTGCTTGGCTTCCTTGTCCTTGCTGCTTCCGGAGGCGATCAAGATGGAAGCAACGATGGCAAAGACGCCGAGAAACGATAATGCGATGATAATTCCCATAGTTGTCGTCCTCCTTCCTGCCTAGTTGACCAGCGTTTCGCGTTCGAAGAGGCTGGGCGGCAGAAGAATGCCGGAAACCTTTAACCGCTCAAGGAATCGTGGACGGATATGGCTTGGCTGGAAGGCGCCGATTACACGGCCATCCGGTCCAATTCCCTTCTTGACGAAGCTGAAAATTTCCTGCATGGAAATCACATTTTCTTCCATGCCGGTGATTTCCGAGACACTTGTGACCTTGCGGGTGCCGTCTGTCATACGCGATGCCTGGACAACAATGGTGACTGCTGCGGCGATCTGCTGGCGCACCGATTTTTCAGGCATGTTCATGTTGCCCATGGCGACCATGGATTCAAGACGGGAGATGGCGTCGCGCGGGGTATTGGCGTGAATGGTGGTCATGGAGCCTTCGTGACCGGTATTCATGGCCTGCAACATGTCAAAGGCTTCGTCGCCGCGGACCTCGCCCATGATGATGCGGTCAGGGCGCATACGGAGGCAGTTGATAAGGAGCTGGCGCTGGCGGATGGCGCCCTGTCCTTCAATATTGGGCGGGCGGGTTTCCAGGCGGACGATGTTTTCCTGAGCCAGGCGAAGTTCTGCGGCGTCCTCGATGGTGACGAGACGTTCGCTGTTGGGAATGTACTGCGACATGATGTTCAGCAGTGTTGTTTTGCCGGAACCGGTGCCGCCGGAGATGACGATACTGATTTTGGCTTTCACCGCCGAAGCGAGCACCTCCATCATCTCCGCGGAGATGCTCTTTATCGCGACTAACTGGTTGGCCGCAATGGGGCCGGTTCCGAAGCGACGGATGGACAAGGAAGGGCCATCGAGCGCCAGCGGAGGAATGATGGCGTTGACACGGGATCCATCGGGCAGTCGGGCGTCCACCATGGGTGAGGACTCGTCCACACGCCGGCCGACGCGCGAGACGATGCGGTCGATGATCTGCAGCAGGTGGCGATCATCGCGAAAGGTCGTACTCACCCTCTGAAGGAGTCCGCCCTTTTCAACAAAGACATGATCCTTGTCGTTGACCAGGATGTCGGATATCTTCGGATCGCGAAGCAGCGGCTCGAGGGGACCAAGACCGAAGACTTCGTCCAGCAAGTCGGCCTGAATTTTTTCCTGCTCGTCGAAGTTCAGCGGGACGCGCTGATCGGCGATGATTTCCTTGACGATGCCGGAGACAGCCTGACGAGCCTGGCTGGAATTGACGCGCGAGAGCTTCTCCAGATCCAGCTTGGAGATCAGGGTCCGGTGAATTTCCGCTTTGTACTTTTCCAGATTGAGAAGTTCCACGTATTTCCTTCCGTCGAGTCAAAAATGGCTGTTCGCCAAACCACTATCCGAAGAGATTGAAGCCTTTCTTCTTTTTCGGCTCCGGTGCGGACTTTCCGTTCGCGGACCGGGCCATTTCGTGAATGAGTCTTGAGATCGGAGAGTCCTCAAGGACGAGCGGGGTAGCGGTGTTCTGCATTCTGCGGACAGCGGCGTAATCATTGGGGATCTTCCAATTCGCCGGCCGGGTGAGCGCCTTGGTGATATGTTCGTCGGCCATCCCCAGCGAGCGGGGCTCATACCGGTTGATGACGATTTCGAGCTTGGGTCTTCCGCCTGTGAAGTACTGATTGATGAGTCGATTCGAGTTGCGCAGCTCGGGAATGCCGGCCTGGGTGACGAGGTAGACCGTAGTCGCTTCCTTGAAAAGGGCGGTATTGGTGAGATCGAGCCGCGAGCCGGCATCGACCACGATGTTGTCAAACTCAGCCCGCGCAACGGAGATCAGCCTGTCGATGGCCTCGTCGGTGGCCTCGTAGCCGGGAAACTTACCTGGGGCCGCAAGCACGAAAACACCGGAACTGTGCTTGGTAAGCAACTTGGAAAGGAAGCTCGCATCGAGGCGGGCAGTGTTCTGCAGGGCGTTGATGGTGGAGTACTCAGCCGCGATTCCCAAGTTGAGTGCCGCATCACCCAGGGGGAGATCGAGATCGATCAGCAGGGTGGTTTCGGACTTTTCCTGGGCCAGGGCCACGGCAATGTTGCAGGCGACCGTGGTGACTCCGGAGCCACCTTTGGCGCCGAAGAATACGAGCAGGCGTCCACCCGACTTTTTGGCGGGACGGGCTGGGCGGCGCGCCGCGGCACGCACCAGAGCTTCGGCCATTGTGCTGTGGGAGAACGGCAGGGTCAGGAACTCGCGTGCGCCTGCGCGCATGCAGCGAACCAGCAGATCCGGATCGGCCTTTGCCGAATAGATCATTACGGTTGCCGGCCCCTTGGCGCAGATGCTTTCTACCAATTCGAGAGCGTATTCAGGGTTTGGATCAAGATCGATGATTACGACATCGTACTGATGTTCCATGAGCCTGGGCACATCGTCGAGGCTCGGAGGATACGAGGAGAATTCGCGGAAGCTGCCCGCCTGGCACCCGGCAAGAGCAATCGCCGCCGCTCTGCGGCGCTCCTCGTCCGGCCCGATAAGCGCAATGGACAAAGCGTCTGAGCCGAACGAGTCCGGATATTGCGTGTCGAGATTCGAAGAAAAGTCTGAATTCACTGAATTAGTGCTCCCTGATGCGTGCAACTTTCCTTGCTCACCAACCTCAAACCGAGAACTCTTAGTCGTATTGATCATGATAAACAGTCCAGTCGTCAACGAGGAAGAGAAAAGAAAGAGAACAGTGTTCCAAGGGCAATTGCCGGCGCGTATGGCATCTTGCGCTTCAAAGGATTAGACCGAACTGAACCCGATAAGCCAGCCACGCCATGTTCCTTTCCGGGCGATCTGAAAAGATCGATGAAAAACCCGCCCATCAACGCCCAACAAAACACCATGACCCCACCCGCAATGCCCGTGGCCACCAAGCCAAAGAGCAGTTGAACGGGACCCACCCAAGCGCCAATTGCGGCACATAACTTCACATCCCCGGCTCCCATACCGCCCATAAAGAACATAACCCCGTAGACCAGCAATCCCAGTCCCAGGCCGGCCATGGATTGGCCAAGGCCGTGCCAGCCAAAACCATGCGCGCTCGCCTGCCAGTCATAGCGCCAGGGGGAAAACACCACCCCAGCCAGCATAAAAGGAAAAACCAGCCAATTCGGAATGCGGCGGCCGCGCAGATCGGTAAAGGTGGCGATAGTGACAATAGCCACAACCGGCCACCAAGCGAACGAGTGCATGCCCGCGGCTCCTCTTACCCCTGGAATTTAGAGAACACCAAGGTCAATGCAATTGTCCAACCAAATCGCACTGGCCGCAAGGGTCATGCATTCTGATAGTTACCGGCGTGCCATTCCGAGCAGGTGTACACGGATGTTTACGGGCGGAATCATTGGGTGAATCGCAGCGTATACACCGCACCGCGGCTGAGCGACGGATTCGCATACACCGGGACGGTATAAAAAGGGGAAATTGGGTGTGACTTTTAAGTAAGAACTGAATGAATTTGATCGAAAATCGGCGGTTTAAATGCCGTTGCGACGATTTCGACCACCATTCCCTTATTTATTGGCCGCCCTTTCCGTTGCGGCCGGCAGTGAATCTGCCTTGTGGTAGTCGATTCGTTCTGCGACTTTCCGGTGATATTGCCACCCCTAAGATGCAATTGACATGCCACTCGCAACTTCTAAGCGAGGAAAAACTGGCATTTACCGAGTTTGGGTCGGCTCGATGGTACCTTATTAGTAATTACTAAAGTCTGATCAATTGAGAGCGAAAGAGAAATTGGTTCCAGCCTTTGCCGCTGCGAAAGGCGAGGGAGGTCAATCCCCTTTCGATCTGGCTGCTTTTTTAAGTCATTTTAAATGAGATAGATGAAGATAGTTGGATGCAAAAGCGACTGTTCGAGAGCGCCGCCTGCACCAGCTTGACTTTCTCTTGCATTCTCCGATTTTTGGGATCGATGTCCTCGACCGAGAGGAATACTTTGTTACCAAGGTGGCATTGACTTGGGTGTCCCAAGCCACTACTGTCCCATATCAGAACCAAAACGAATTTTTGTCAGTGATTTAAAGGATTTACCCGATTTTGGGTTTTGCTTCTGGAAGTTTGCTGCCTTTTTCCGCTCGTGGTCTCGCGCAATCAATGTTTCTGTCTTCCCTCCGCATCCTCACGCATGGTACCAACGGGTCATGGCTTGGAACGAAACAGGCATTGGCATCCTGGGACGAAACTTGGATCATGATCACAGACCGCTGCTTGGGCGGGCGGGTTGAATGCAAACCTTGAGAGAGTTAGTCAAATGACGATCAAAATCGGGCTGTATTCGGAAGACCGGACGTTGCACCCTCTTCTTTCTTCAGCGCTTGGCAAGGAATTCCAGGTTCTTCTGGAGTCCGACGAAGAAGGAATGAACAAGCTGTTGGCGGCCGGAGACTGCGATGCGATGATCCTGGACCTGAATTCGAGCCGGGGCTCGTTGCAGGAGCGCATTGAGTTTTCGCGCCGATTGATCGATTCGAATGTCCCTTCAGTGGTAATGGCCGACGACGGCCTTCGCATCACTGCCTTTGAACTTGTGCGGGCTGGCGCCTTCGGGTACTGTCGCAGGCCGCCCTCGATTCGGGATCTGAAGACCATGCTCAGCAGGGCGTACGAGAACTCCTCGCTGAAGCAGCAATTGCACCCTGTTCAACCTCGCGTGGCGGAGCCCGGCGGCTGCGATCAGCTGATCGGCGCGAGCATGCCGATGCAGCGGGTGTACGAACTGGTGCGGCGAGTGACCAATCTGAATGCCTCGGTGCTGGTAACTGGCGAAAGCGGAACCGGCAAGGAACTTATCGCCCGCGCGATTCATAATCTCGGTTCCCGGTCGCGGCGGCCGTTTGTTGCTGTGTCCTGCGGCGCCATCCCTGAGACGCTGATTGAAGCGGAACTGTTCGGTCATGAAAAGGGCGCTTACACGGGTACGGTTGGCGCGCGCGAAGGCTACTTTGAGCAGGCCGGGGACGGCACCCTGTTTCTGGATGAAATTGGGGATCTGAGCCCGTTTACGCAGGTGAAGCTTTTGCGCGTACTTCAGCAAATGGAGTTCAGCCGCCTTGGCAGCACGCGTCTGGTCCCGCTGCGAGCGAGGCTGATTTTTGCAACCCACCAGGATTTGGCCAAGCTGGTTGCCGAAGGAAAGTTCCGCCAGGATCTTTATTACCGCATCAACGTAATGCGGATTGAAACGCCCCCGCTGCGCGAGCATCCGGAAGACATCCCCCGCATTGCGGAACATTTTCTGCGGCATTACGCGCAGGTGTTTCAAAAGCCGATGGACGAAATTGAGCCGGAGGCGATGTCGCTGCTGCAGAGTTACTCGTGGCAGGGAAATGTGCGCGAACTTGAAAACGTGATGCAGAGGGCCATCATCCTGGCTCCCGGGCAGGTGGTTCGCGCCGAAGATTTAACGCTCGGCAATCAGGACGACGAAGGTGGCGATATTGGCGATGTGGTGGACATCGGCGATTACAACCCCGCAGGCTCTTTTGAACGTCAGATTCGCGATTATAAAATCAAGCTCGCCGTAGCGGCGGTTCGCGAGCACAACGGGAACAAGACGCTGGCCGCGCGCAGCCTTTGCATCTCCCGGGCTTATCTGCACCGGCTGATCCGGCTTGCGGAACCGGATCCACTTTTCGATCAGGATCTTCGTTCAGTTACCGCATAGGCACCTGCAGTGCGGCGGACGCTCGCGGGGGCTCGCACGAGTGTACTGCTTCTCGCCCTTGCGGCAAAAAAACCGCACCCCGACCCAGAGGGTACTCCGGTACCCGACGGGGCACGGCGCTTCATGCCACTCCCCCTCATAGCGATGAAGCTGCGATGAATGGGGTACAGACCGTCCAGATACAATGATCGCTGTCTCTGTTTTTTTGACAAGCTTAAAAAACAGGTCACTAGGTGTGTGCGTTGTAATCCGCAGGGCCGGCAAAGACCAGTCCGCTCTTCTGACGACCGTGAATGTACCAGCAGCACCAGGCGGTTTCGTGGTTGGGCTTGTCGGGGGGGGCGGTCAGATCCCGATAGATTACTTTTCCGTACAGGTAGACCTTCTCTTCCCAATTCTCGACACTTTTCAGCCTTTCCTCGGAATCGCAGATGGACTTGAGATCCTCGCGGCTGAAGGGCTTCATCTCGGCTGATTCTCCGGGCAGGAGAATAATGGGAACGGGAGGCGCGGTCAATTCCTCACTGGGATACACGGGGGTCCTGGCGAGCTGCATCTCATCGACCGCGAATCTGATCTGCTCCGCAGTTCCGACGATGCGGGCTGGGGACCGGCCGCGATTGGTAGCCATGACAGCAAAGCTGTTTTCGATATCAGGAGACGGCACGACGGAGATCAGCAGCCAGGGCCTGCCCGCATCCATGATGGCCTGAGCATTCAGCAATGCTGCATGCGCGCTGTCAGCCGCGGCTGCAGCGGCGAGTTCCACCGATCGGGAGCGGCGCTCGATTTTCCGGAGCGCTGAAAGCGCCACCATGATCCCGATGTATCCCAGGAGGACGAGAACCAAGTTGGCGCCCCAGGTGATTTGATCGCGAATGAGCCAGGGTGCGGGCCCAGGAGAGGGGACCGTGACAACTACAGGTGCTTGCCTCTGCTGTTCAAGGGGAAACATGCTTGCGTCCGCGGGTGCGCCCTGGCCTTGTGCGGAATTTGATGCTGCGTCTGGGGAAGAAGCCGTTGAAGGAGGCTTGCTATTCGAGTCGGCGGGAATAGTTCCCTGCCCCGATGCCGGCGCCGGATGACCTGCGTTCTGGGCGGAGATTGGCACAGATATGTGCGTGATCGCCAACAGGATAGCGAACGCTGTCAGAGTCTTTCTTACCATGGCGAAAATGTACCATACGGGCTTTCGGCAGGCGGGCTCGAGAGAGGACCTTGACCTCCATTTGGCGGCCTGCTTTGCTGTTGATTTTCGGTCGTAACGATTCTCGGTCGTAACCTGGATCAGGGATGTGGTGAAGATAGGGAGGCGCTGGAGATAGAGAGGTGCGGTGGAAATCGGAAAGCTGAACGCCGAAGTTGGGATGACTGAAAGGAATTCGATTGGAGCGACCTCGCTCCATATTGCCTCGACCCGCGTCAGCCAGTAAACTGTTGATGGACGGATTAGTTTTGCGTTTGCGGCAAAGCTATGCGGCCATAAGTCCATCCGCTACGGAGAGGTGGCAGAGCCCGGTTGAATGCACCTGACTCGAAATCAGACGTACTCGCAAGGGTACCGGGGGTTCGAATCCCTCCCTCTCCGCCATAAGATCATTAGAATAAACAAGTAGGG
>Ga0302278_10005540_pt1 | contig 12452 bp, 9 predicted proteins | sample III_Bog_N3_2_FD_194543 | JGI IMG/M metagenome (GOLD analysis project Ga0302278, IMG submission 194543) | Peat permafrost microbial communities from Stordalen Mire near Abisko, Sweden - III_Bog_N3_2 | ecosystem: Environmental > Terrestrial > Soil > Wetlands > Peat | place: Sweden: Abisko... | reverse complement strand
CTCGCGGCGACCAGCCGACGGCCGCTACGGCGAGAATCCCAACCGGCTCTTTCGGCATACCCAGTTTCAACTGATTCTGAAGCCGCCGCCGGTCAATGTGCAGGAGTTGTATCTGCAGTCGCTGGAAGCCATTGGAATCGATCTCAAGAAGCACGACGTGAAGTTCGAAGAGGACAACTGGGAAGGCCCCACTGTGGGCGCCTGGGGCGTAGGCTGGCAAGTCATGATGGACGGGATGGAGATCACCCAGTTCACCTACTTCCAGCAGTGCGGCGGCCTCGATCTTGACCCCATCTGCGCCGAATTGACCTACGGGCTTGAGCGGCTGGCGGCATTCCTGCAAGATGTGGACTCGGTCTACGAGGTGGTCTGGGCGCGCGATCCGGAGACCGGCGCGGAGGTCACCTATGGGGACGTCCGCCTGCAAGAGGAGCTTCAGTATTCGGTTTACAACTTTGAGTGCGCCGACGTGAGCCAGCTTTGGGAGCACTTCAACCGCTACGAGGCAGAAGCGCAGGCGCTTCTTGACCGGGCCCGCCCGCTTATGGCGAGTGAGACGGCCAGCGCCGCCGAGAAACGACGTTTCCCGTTGATCTCGACTTATGAATTGGCTCTCAAGTGCTCAAACCTTTTCAACCTGCTGGACGCGCGCGGAGCCATCAGCGTAACCGAGCGGGTGGGCATGATCGGGCGCATCCGCAACCTGGCAGTGGGCGTGGCCAAGGCGTATGCGGCGCAACAAACGTGCTAATAGGCTGTCATCCTGAGCGGAGCGCAGCGGAGTCGAAGGACCTGCGGTTGCTTTTTCGCTTTGAACTAATAGGGCAAGAACACTAGGCGGAAAGACACAAGTTATGTCTGATTTTTTGTTGGAAATTGGGCTGGATGAGATTCCGGCCCGCATGATTGCCGGTGCCGAAGCCGAGTTGGGCAAGCGGGTGAACGATCTGTTGACGCGTGAGCGTTTGCTCGGCGGCAGCGCCAAAGTGACTACCTACTCGACCCCGCGGCGGCTGGCTGTGCTGGTGGAAGATGTGCTCGCCGCCCAGGCCGATGCCGAAGAGAAGTTGACCGGTCCATCGTGGAAGGTGGCGTTCAAGGATGACGCGCCGACACCAGCGGCCCAGGCCTTCGCCAAAAAGGCCGGCGTGGCCGTCGAGTCTCTTGAGAAGGTAACAAACGCCAAGGGCGAGTACGTTGGCGCGACGGTAAAGCGGCTGGGCCGCGCGGCGGCGGAGCTGCTGGCGACCGAGCTTCCCAAGGAAGTGCTGGGCCTCTACTGGGCCAAGAACATGTATTGGCGAGCCGGCAAGCCGGAGCGGTTTGTGCGTCCGGTGCGGTGGATTGTTGCGCTGCTCGACTCTGCCGTAGTTCCGCTGGAGATTGCCGGCATCCTGGCTGGCAACGCGAGCCGCGGGCATCGCGTCTTGCACGGCGAGGCACCAATTGTGCTGGCCAAGGCCACTGACTATGTGGAATCGCTGCGGAAGGGTTACACCGTGGTCGATGTGGCGGAGCGCAGGCAGTCGATTCGCAAGGCTCTGGATGCGGCTACGCGCACGGTTGCCGGCGCGCGCTGGCGCGAAGATGCGGCGCTGATTGAGACCGTCGTACACCTCACCGAGTGGCCTACCGTGGTGCTGGGCAACTTTGAGCCTGAGTACCTGGCGCTGCCCGAGGAAGTGCTGGTCACGGTGATGCGCGACCACCAGAAGTATTTTGCCGTGGAGGGCGCGGATGGCAAGCTGGCGCCGCACTTCCTGGCTGTTCTCAATACGCAGGTGGATGCAGAGGGCGAAGCGATCATCTGCCACGGCAATGAGCGGGTGCTGCGTGCGCGGTTCAAGGACGCGCGGTTCTTCTGGGAGGTTGATCAGAAGACGCCGCTTACCGAGCGCGTCGAGAGCCTGAAGAACGTCACATTCCAGAAGGAGTTGGGTAGCTACGCCTGGAAGACCCGCAATAATTGGGCTGCAGCGGAAAGACTTGCAACGACGACCTTATCACGTGGTATCAAAGTCGATGAAGCGGCATTGCGGAAGGCCACCGAAATCGCCAAGACCGACCTCACAACAGAATTGGTGAAGGAGTTTACGGAACTGCAAGGCATCATCGGCGGACTCTATGCGCGCGCACAGGGCCATGGAGAGAGCGTGGCGCAGGCCATCTACGACCAGTACACGCCAGCGTCGATTGAGGATCGCATCCCGAAGACCGTTGAAGGCCAATTGTTCGGCATTGCCGATCGCATCCAGACCATCGTGGCCATGTTCGGCATTGGCATGGCGCCCACAGGTTCGAAGGATCCCTTCGCGCTGCGGCGGGCTGCCAATGCGATTGTGAAGATTCTGGGTGAATCGAATCTCCCGCTTGCGCTGAGCGATGTGCTTGAAGCCTCGGAAGTTGGCCGTGAAGATCGGGAGCGGATAGCTTCGCTCTTGCGCGGACCAATGAATTCGTTGTTAATGCTGGCGAAGTTTGGCGACACGATTGGCGTACTGGTTGCGGCCTTCCTCGTCGAGCGGTTGAGTTTCTACTTGAAGGATGTGCGCGGCTTTGCCTATGACGTGGTGAATGCGGTGCTGGCTGCGGGCGCCGACGATGTGCGCGACGCGATTGCTCGGGCCGAGGCGCTGACGGCAGCACGCGAGTCCGCGGATTTCGCCGCGATATCCGCGGCCTTCAAGCGCATCAAGAACATTCTGCGCCAAGCCGAAGAGAAGGGATTTGCAATCGAGGCAGCCTCGGATGTTGTTCTTTCTGCCGAAGCGCGGCAGCTTGCGGATGCGGCTGCCCTGCTGGCGCCCGAGGTGGCGGCGCTGCGCAAGTTGCGCTTCTACGGGCAGGCGCTGGAATCGATTGCCACGCTGCGGCCGGTGGTGGATGCCTTCTTCGATAAGGTGATGGTGCTCGATCCCGACCCTGCGATTCGAGGGGCGCATCTCGCGCTGATTGACGAGGTGTTGCGCGGCTTCTCAGGCATCGCCGACTTCAGCGAGATTGTGACGGCATAGGCTTCTTTTTTTATCTTTCAATTTTCTACCCCAATGCGGTTCCTCCCGGAGGGAGAAGGCGATAATAGCCCAGCGTGCAGCAAAGCGGAACTCTGGGAATGCGTGAGTGGAGCGGACTCGCCCCAGAGGGGCGATGCGACCTCGCCTCAAACCTGATCCACATTTATGCAATCGCCCTGCACTCATTTCTTCACGCATCTATCGGGCTTTTCCCCCGTCTACAATCTATAGAGATGTCTGACACGCTTTATCTGAGTTTGTGGTACCCGAATCTGCGCATTGCGGCGCTTGCTGAGAAGCTGACGGCCGTGCTGAGCGCGTTTGCCGGGCACGGTGGCGAGGCGCGCGTCTACTCGGCGACGGTGTGGCCGGTGAGCTGGAGCGAGTCGCCGGTTTTTCAGCAGGTGTATGGGCGCAGGGTCGGGGCGGGCAAAGACGGAGTCGCGCTGGGCGCGGAGCCTAGGCTGGCTGTGGAAGAAGCGCTGGAGCTGCTGTACGACGATTACGCTTACGAGTTTCAGATCGGCTGGAGTCTTTGGGAGCTGGAATCGTCTGGCGGAATCGACGCTCGGTGGGTTCGTGAGCCGCGCCTGGTGCGAGTAACGGGCTACGGATCGCTCTTCGACGAGGGTGCGTACGAGGCCGATGGGCATATCCGCATTGACTTTGGCTCGGATGCTCCATTTCTTGAGGAAGGCGTAGAGCTTGACTCGATAGCATCGCGGCACGTGGAAGAGAATGTGCGCCAACTGGTGGAGCTCACAGCGGCTGTCGAGAAGGGTTCGGGGGCGACGGCGCGCCTGTTGTGGAGCGAGTTGGGCGAAAGCCTTGCCCGGCGGCTGGCGGCAAGGCTCGGAGTGGCAAACTGACCGTGCGATTCACCATCGAGCGGATGCGGACGCTGGTGCTGGCGGCGGGGGTTCTGCTTTTGGGGGCGCTGGCGGCGTTTCTGGCTCTGGGCAAGTTGAAGAACCCGCTCAACCTGAAAGAGATTCCCAAGCGGCTAGGCGTCAACATCCAGCAGGAAGCGAACGGGTTCACATATACGCAGTCGCACGGAGGACATAATCTCTTCAAGATTCATGCCTCCAAAGTGATCCAGGTGAGGCAGGGAAACGCGCTGCTCCACGACGTGAAGATCGACCTGTACGGAGCGGATGGCGCCCGGCTGGACCGCATCGAGGGCAACGAGTTCGAGTACGACCAGAAGAGCGGAATCGCCACTGCCAGCGGGCCCGTGGAGATCACGCTGATGCGCCCGGGAGTGGCGCCGGCGATTGCGCCCAAGGCGGCGCCGGGCAAAGCGGTGGACCAGAAAGCCAAGGGAACGCCGCTGGCCTCAGCAGCCGAGACAGCCGCATCGGGCGAGATTCATGTGAAGACGATCGGACTGATCTTCGACCAGAAAACCGGAGTTGCGACCACCGTCAAGCGCGTGGATTTTTCGATGGTCCAGGGTAGCGGCAGCTCCATGGGCGCTACCTACGACTCTCAGCAGGGCCATCTGGTGCTGGATCGGGCGGTGGAGTTGACGACGCGGCGCGGCGTCGAGACAGTCCGGATTCGCGCCCAGCACGCAGAGTTTGAACGCGACGACAAGATTTGCCACCTTCATACGGCCCTGGCCGATTATCGGGGCGGGGAAGCGACGGCTGGCGATGCCAAGATTCTGTTTCGCGACGATGGATCGGCGGCGCGCCTGGAAGCGACGAATGGGTTCACGATGGCGACCGCAACCGGCGGCCATCTCTCGGCACCCACGGGATCAATGGACTTCAATGAACACAACCAGCCCAGGCACGGCCATCTAGAGGGCGGGGTGCGGATGAACTCCGCAAGCCAGAAGGGCAGCCAGTTCCGTCAGATAAGCGGGACCTCGGCTTCGGCGGAGCTAGCGTTCACGCCGCAAGGCGCGTTGCGCCAGATCCACATGGAACGCGACGTCACGATGTCCAGCGAAGAGTTGAGCCAGCCCACGGCCGATCTCAAGGCTGGGCCGCTGCGGGTGACCCGGACGTGGCGATCGCCCTTGGCGGACCTGGAATTCCGCGATGCCGGGCATGGAAGACTGGAACCGGCCTCGATTCGCGGGATGCGCGGGGTGGTCGTAACTGGCGAGAGCCAGCGAGGCCATCAGGCAGTTGTGCCTTCCAGACTTTTGGCCGATGAGTTGACCGGTGCGTTCGGGGCCGGCTCGGTGTTGACCGATATAACAGGAACAGGCCACGCCAGCCTGGAAGAGACTACCGCTGCGGGAACGAAACAGACCTCGACGGGCGACCGGATCGAAGCGCATTTTGCGGCTGCCGAAAAGGACGAGACCAAGGCTGGCTCATCGAATGCCGCTGCTTCCGTTAGCTCCACCGGGGATCCCGGCGGCGCCGCGCAGATTCGGTCGGCTGTGCTCGATGGCCATGTGGTGCTGCTGCAGCAACCGCTTGAGAAGCCCGGAGTGCAAGCCCAGGCGCCAATGCGGGCTACTGCGGGCAGGGCCGTCTATGAAGGCGCCGGCGAGTGGCTGCACCTGACGCTCAGCCCGCGCGTGGACGACGGCGGATTGCAGATAACGGCAAACAAGATCGACATATCGCAGGATTCCGGGGATGCGTTCGCCCATGGGAATGTGAAGGCGACTTGGGCGGATGACGGAACAGCCGATAGCGGCAAGCCCGGCAAAGGCCCAGCGGGGCGCAGTACTATGGCTCTAGGCGGGCAGGGTCCGGCGCACGCGGTGGCGGCTGAGGTGCAACTGCATCAGGCAACGGGTGTGGCAACTTTCCGGGGTCATGCGCGGCTTTGGCAGCAGGCAAACTCGGTTGCCGGGCCGTTGATTGTGTTGGATCGCCAGAAGCAGACGCTGGTGGCGCACAGCACGGACGCGGCTGAGCCGGTGCGTGCGGTTTTGGTGAGCGCGGGCGGAGCGGAACCGGGCAAAGCGACAGGCAAGGATGCTGCTGGGAAATCGGCCACGCCGTTGGTGATCCGGTTGCGCGGGGGCGATCTGAAGTATAGCGACGCCGAGCGCAAGGCGGTGATTCGCGGCGGCGATCTGGGCACAGTGGTTGCCGAGACGGGGACGGCCAGCTCTGTGTCGAATGAGGTAGAGTTGCTGCTGCTGCCGCCAGGCAATCACGCGGGCAAGGGCGGGGAACAGGCGCAGGTTGACCGCATGACCGCTCGGGGGAATGTGACGGTCAGTTCCGAGGGCCGGCGCGGAACCGGAGAGCAGTTGGCGTATACGGGCGAGACTGGGGAGTATGTGCTGACCGGCACCACCGCCGCGCCGCCCAGAATGACCGATCCTGCGCGCGGCAATGTGACCGGCGAAGCGTTGATCTTCCATAGCCGCGACGATAGCGTCAGCGTGGAAGGCGGCGGACGCAAGACGACTACGGAGACGACTGCGCCGAGGTGAGGATTCGCGGCGTATTCATGAGATTGGGAAAGGATAGTTCCATGGAATTTACGACAACAATTTCAGAGCAGGATTTTGTCGCTGGGAATCGACTGGCCCAAAAATCTCTTTTCATGACCATACTCTCAGTTTGGATTTATCTCCTGATTGCATGGGGCGTCTATGAATTCGCGATCGGACTGATTATGGAACCTAAGAACCCATACGTTTTTTTAAATGGTTTGATTCCGCTAGGCCTGTCTGGATTCTGGTGGGTTTATTTACCATATCGAATGCGCAGACGTTATCGTAAGGACCTGAGTCAACGGGGGGAGAATGTTGTGCAACTTGGCCCCGAAGGATTATCTGAGAAATCTTCGATGACATCGACAAGCCGCGATTGGACCGTCTGCTCCGATTGGCGCGAATCGAAACAAGTCGTTGTGCTTAAGACTCAATCCGGTATCTTCTACATGTTTCCGAAAGCTTGTCTGAGCGCGGGGCAACTGGAAGAACTCCGCTCTATCCTTGCTGCACATCTCCCGAAGAAGTGGTAGGCCCACCGCATCTCTGAATGCTCAGGATGATAGATTTGATTTTTAGCAGAGTGACTGAATGACCGACTCGATGAACACGTTGATTGCCGAAGGAATCGGCAAATCGTACAAGGGACGGCAGGTTGTCCGCGGGGTCGATCTGCGCATTTCTCGCGGAGAAGTGGTGGGTTTGCTGGGACCGAACGGGGCCGGCAAGACGACCAGTTTCTATATGATCGTGGGCCTGGTTGATCCTGAGACCGGGCGCGTAATGGTGGACGAGACCGATATCACAAGGGTGCCGATGTATCTGAGGGCGCGCAACTTCGGCATCAGCTACCTGCCGCAGGAGCCATCGGTATTCCGCAAGCTGACGGTGGAGGAAAACATCCTGGCCGTTCTGGAGGCGCAGCCGCTGGGCAGCCGGGAGCGGCGGACCAGGAGCGAGCGGCTGATTCATCAGCTCAACCTGGGCCACGTCCGCACCACGCGGGGCTTTGCGCTGTCGGGCGGCGAACGGCGGCGGGTGGAGATTGCGCGCTCGCTGTGCATCCAGCCCAACTTTATCCTGCTCGACGAGCCTTTCAGCGGCATCGATCCTATTGCCGTGCTGGAGTTGCAGAAGATCATCTTCGACCTGAAGGCCAGCGGCATCGGAATCCTGATTACTGACCACAACGTTCGCGAGACGCTGAGCGTGACCGATCGGGCATACATCATCGCCGAGGGACGGATTATTTTCGCGGGGACGCCCCATGAACTGGGCAACAACCCGGATGTCCGCCGCCTTTATCTCGGCGAAGGTTTTTCGCTGGGCTGATGCGGGTTGGGTAGAGGATTTCCGGCAAGGGAAGACAGAGTCCTGGATTTGTCAATGCGCCGAACGGGCTGAGCGAGTGTGGAAATTCCCGACGGAGATTGTCCAATGGAATGTTGCCCAAACCGGCACGTCTAGCGGAATGGCCGTTAAATTGCTATGATGCCCTTTCATCCGCGATTACACTAACAACGAGTCCAGACGGGGAATGAGTTCCATCTATGGCGCTGATGCAACCGAAATTGACACTGAAGGTAGCGCAACGCCAGATCCTGACTCCGGGTCTGATGCAGATGGTGAGCGTTTTGGCGCTCAACAAGGTCGAACTGAAGGAGATGATCGATGCCGAGATGGTGGAAAATCCCGTCCTGGAAGAGATTGACGAATCGGTTCCGATGCTGGATGAGGTTGCCGGCCGAGAAGAAAAGCTGGCGCGGGGAGCGGAGGAACCAGCGCCCCCACCCAAGGATTCCTTCGAGGAGGTCGATTTCGGATCGTACTTCCAGGATTACCTTGACCCCGGCTATCGCACACAAGTGGAGTATGACCAGAACGAGAAGCCCTCGTTTGAAAACTTTCTCTCCCAGCCTACGACTCTGTCCGATCACCTGGCGTGGCAGTTGGGGGCTCTGACTCTGGATCCCTCACTCCATGATGCTGCAGAGTTCGTGATCGGCAATCTGGATGAAGATGGGTATCTGGCATCGAGCGAGGAAGAGCTGGCCTCGGCCCTGATGCTTGCCATAGGGGGCCAGGCGCGGGAGGAAAGCCCAGAATGGGGACAAGCTGCCGCCCTTGAGTTGCTCCGCCGCGGCATCGACCTGGTGCAGCACCTTGACCCTGCCGGAGTCGGTGCCCGGGATCTGCGCGAGTGCCTGCTGATTCAGATTGCGGCCCAGCAGAGCGAGTTTGCCCAGTTGTATGCGCGCCAGACAATGGACGTGGATGATGCGACCGAGGATCCGCATGGCAGCTTTCGAGCTGAGGCCGAGGCGCGGCTTGAGGAGAGGCGCCGCAGCATGGAGGTTGCGGCGCTGATCGTGGACCGGCACCTGCAACTGCTGCAAAAGCGCGACGTGAAGGATCTGTCGCGCGCGGCTCAAATCACGCCCGCCGAGGCTAATGCCGGGGTGGAGTTCATTCGCACCCTGGACCCCAGGCCCGGCCGCCAATACAACCGCGAAACTACCAGGCTGATCGAACCCGATGTGGTGTTTGTGAAACGGGGCGGTGAGTGGGCAGTCTCAATGAACGAGGAAGACCTGCCCAGCCTGCGGCTCAGTTCGCGCTACCGGCGGATGCTGGCGGCTGAAGGCACCGACAAAGAGGTCAAGGATTACGTGAAGGAGCGTTTCCGCTCCGCGATGCAGCTGATGCGGAACATCGCTCAGCGCAAAAGCACGATACTGCGTACTTGCGAAGTGATTGTGCGCCGCCAGCAGGACTTCCTCGAGCGCGGGGTCGAGGGGCTGCGGCCCATGATGATCAAGGAAGTGGCCGAGGAGATCGGTGTTCACCCTTCGACGGTCAGCCGTGCGGTAGCCAACAAGTATGCCCACACGCCGCAGGGGGTTATCGAGCTGCGCTTCTTCTTCTCCGAGGGGTCGAACGGGCCGGAAGGCGCTGATACGACATTGCTGGTGCTCAAGCGCAAGGTTCGCAAGCTGATCGAGGAAGAGGACGCGGGCCATCCGCTGACCGACGACCAGCTCGCCGCACTGCTGGCGGCGCAAGGCATTCAGCTTACCCGCAGGACGGTGGCCAAGTATCGCGAGGATATGAATATCCCGTCCACCCACCAGCGGCGTCGCAGGGACGAATAGGGCAGAGCGCCTTCTATCGGCAAGTTGGTCAGCGCGCGGCATCAGATTTCAGCATGGAGACCAAAAGTGGACTCATGGCAATCGAGCGGCGTGCAACGCATCCCAAAATGTCTAAATGATTGCGAATAAACTGACAACTGGCGACGGATGTGTGTAGAATCCGAAGTTCCCCAGCCGGAAACCGAGCGGGGAGAATAAGAAGCGGAGGCTGACCATGGAAGTGGAGTACACCGCCAGAAAAGTGAAGATCTCCAAGGCGCTACGCACGCAGGCCGAGGAGGGTATGGAAAACATTGCCCGCATTTTGGGTAAAACAGCGCGCGCCAGCATTACGTTTGGCGCGCAGAGGCATGAACAGATTGTCGAGGTGACGGTGCAGGCGCGGCTTCAGACGATTGCCGCCGCGGGCAAGGCAGCCACCCTGGATGCGGCGCTTCGAGAGGCGATAGATCACGCCGAGAACCAGGCGCGCCGGTTCAGGGATCGGCGGCTCGAGGGAAAGCGCCTCCCCAAAGAGGAGAAGACGCACGTTGCGCCGCCGGTGTCGCGGACCAAGGCTCGCCCTGCCCAGCCGCCCGCAGATGAAGGCGTGGGAAAGCCGGCCCGCACAAAGACCAAGACGTCGATCGCCGTTCACTCGTTTCCCAATCGCGCCACTGTGGTTGAACCGCACATTCTTGAGAGCAGAGAAGCGATTGTCATGACGCCGATGACCATTGAGGAGGCCGTGAAGGACGCAGAATTTCGCGACCGCGACCTGCTGATCTTCCGCAATGCTGCCGGAGATACCTTCGTGCTCCACCGTCGCCGCGACGGGCAAATGGAACTGGTGGAGATGCCGTAGGGCATTTTGGACTACACGCACATGCCGACGCCCATCCTTCGAGTGTTTTTTGCTCGAAGGATGGGCAGCAAGCTGGTCCGTCTGGTGTAGGATGTGCCCATGACGACTTCAAAACCCGCGCCTCGGGGGATCTCGCCGCGAAAGGGCAAACAACGCGCCGAGTCCTCGAAGAAGCCTGTCAAGGAACTGGTCATCGTGACCGGAATCTCGGGCTCGGGCAAGGCCTCGGCCCTGAAGGCTTTTGAGGATCTCGGTTTTCACTCAGTCGATAATCTGCCGCTGGAGATGCTGCCCGATTTTGCCCGGCTGGTGGGCAAATCCGTCGAGGTGGAAAAGGCAGCCATCGTAGTGGATGTGCGCGAGGGAGCCACGCTTGACCGCCTGCCGGAAATCCTGAAAGGCGTGAGGAAGCTGCTGCAAACGCGCGTGGTTTTCTTGGATGCGCAGGACGCGGTGCTGGTGCGCCGCTACTCCGAGACCAGGCGGCCACACCCGCTGGGCCGTTCGGAGACGGTTTCGCGCTCCATTGTGGAAGAGCGGCAACTGCTGGACCCCATTCGCAATGTGGCGGATACTCTGATCGACACCTCGAACTTCAATGTTCATGAGCTGCGCGCGCATATCCTGGACCGGTTTGGCAAGGAGAATGTGGTCAGGAAACTGCTTGTCTCCTGCCTGAGTTTTGGATTCAAAAACGGCGTTCCGCTGGACGCGGACTTGGTCTTCGATGTGCGGTTCCTGCCCAACCCACATTTTGTGCCGGAGTTTCGCAAGAAAACCGGCAAGGATCCCAAGGTGGCCGCATACATTCGAGGATTTCCGCAGACGGTGGAATTCCTTGACCGCGTGACGGAGCTGATGCTTTACCTGCTGCCCCACTACGTCGAGGAAGGAAAAAGCTACCTGACTGTGGCCTTCGGATGCACCGGCGGCCAGCACCGCAGTGTGATGATGGCCGAGGAGATCGGGAAACGGCTCACGAAAGCTGGCTATGAGGTGAAGGCGCTGCATCGGGATATGCCGCGGTGAGGCGTTGTGGGAGGCGAGTCAGGTTAATCCATGAAGAAGATGACTCTGTCCGGGTGGCATGTGGGCTTTGACAAAATTGGTCTCACAAAGTTGCTTCGCAATGAGCTTGGGTATTCTCTTGGGCATGCCAAGTCTGTCACGGATGCAGTGTTGGAAGGTCAGCCGGTAACCCTTGAGTTGGGAGACAATCGGATTGAAAAGATGACCTCGATGCTCGACAAACTCGGAGTGAATTATGAAAGATGAATATCAACCTTGTTCAGGCAAACGCTTGCGGTGGTAGCGGATTAGGAAAATCTCGCTTTGTAACAGGGCACGACTTCAGTCGTGCCGATTGCCGCCCCTATCGAATTTCGGCTTTAGCCGCTGCTAAAGCGCAATTGGCTGAAAACAAATGCAGCAGGGGCTAAAGCCCAGCCCGTTTTCACTCGCATCTTCGGCACGACTAAAGTCATGCCCTGTTACAAGACCTCTTCTCCCAGCATTTTGCAGGAGTGCCGGAGCTACGTTGATATTCATCTTATGAAATTTATTAGGTCGGCTGAGCTTTCCTCCCAGCGTGAGGCATGGAAGGCGACGCCTTATGGATGCAGATCGTCGAGCAGGCGGGAGTAGGCGTCTGCGAAGTGCTGGTCTGGCGGATGCGAAGGCGTGAGCCAGACGAGCATCTTCTGCGCGGCGATGCTGTTGTAGGCAGCGGGATATTGGGTTTGGCCGGCGGTCTTGTTGGATGAGGCCGGGGCAATCAACCACAGCGATGGAATGCGCAAGGCCGCGGCCGCTGCATTTGAATCGAAGCGGTCGCGGACCAGCAGGTGAGCGGGAACCAGGCGGGCGCGCGGGTCGCGGAAGAGGTCGTCGACAGGAGCGCTGAGCGGCTGCCTCAGCACGACCCCGGCCAACTCCGGGTGCTGTGCGGCGATTTCCAATGCAAGGTTTGCGCCCAGCGCGCTGCCATCAAGCAGGATCGTGCCAGCCGCTATGTTTCGGGTTGC
>Ga0302278_10005539_pt1 | contig 12454 bp, 11 predicted proteins | sample III_Bog_N3_2_FD_194543 | JGI IMG/M metagenome (GOLD analysis project Ga0302278, IMG submission 194543) | Peat permafrost microbial communities from Stordalen Mire near Abisko, Sweden - III_Bog_N3_2 | ecosystem: Environmental > Terrestrial > Soil > Wetlands > Peat | place: Sweden: Abisko... | reverse complement strand
AATTTCACGGCCTCGGACCTTACAACGCCGCCACCGGCGAAACGCCGGCCACCAAGCCCGGCACGCCGCCGATGTATCAGGACGTCATGGGCCAGACCGTCGTGAAGCTGGCGAAGAAAAACGAATCCGTCATCGGCCTCACCGCCGCGATGCCGAGCGGCACGGGCATGAAGCATCTGGAAAAAGCGATGCCGGAACGTTATTACGACGTCGGCATCGCCGAGGAGCACGCGGTCATTTTCGCCGCCGGCATGGCGACGATGGGCTTGCGCCCGATCGTGGCAATTTATTCCAGTTTCCTCCAGCGCGCCTACGACTGCATCCATCACGATGTTTGCCTGCAGGATTTGCCGGTGATTTTCTGCATGGACCGCGCCGGGCTTTCCGCCAACGACGGCCCGACGCATCACGGCATTTTCGACATTTCGTATTTGCGCTGTTTTCCAAACGTCATCGCGATGGCGCCGGCCAACGAGGACGAGCTGGCGGACATGATGTTCACCGCCACCACCGTGAATCATCCCACGTTCATCCGCTACCCGCGCGGCGCGGCGGAAGGCGTGCCCGTGAAAGCCGAGCCGCAGCTCATCGAAGTCGGCAAGGCGCTCGTGCAGCAAAATTTTGCCAACAATGGCAAGCGCAAGGTCGCGCTGTTCGGCCTCGGCCCGATGAACGCCATCGCGCACAAGGCTGCCGCGCAGCTCAACGCCGACGGCTACGATGTGGCCGTGATCAACCCGCGCTTCACCAAGCCGATTGACCCGGCGGTGCACGAACAATTCGGGCGCGACGCAGAATTGATCGTGACGCTGGAAGACCACGTGCTCATGGGCGGCTATGGTTCGGCGGTGCTGGAATTATTCAGCGAGCAGGCCATCCGCACGCCCGTGGTGCGCATCGGCTGGCCGGATGTGTTCATTGAGCACGCCACCACGCAGGACGAACTCCGCGCGAAATACGGCCTGTCCGTCGAGAACACCGTCGCCAAGGTGAAAACGCATTTCGGCGACACGACTTCAACCACGAAGCTGGTCGGCGGGGCGTAACTGACGGCTGAAATTTTGCGCCAGAAAACACGAATAGTTTTATGAAAACAACCTGTTCGAACAATCAAGCCCATCATTTCAGTGATCGCGACAACTGTCCAATTCGAGGCAAGGCCAGTTCCGGAAGTTCCGCCGGACGCGCTCACCCGCAGCGCTGCTGCCTGAATTGTGCCGGTTGAGTTACGCCCGCGTGATAATTTGGTGACAACCCCATAACGGAGTTGTGAACCCAGCCTCCGTTGGTGCAAAGTTGAGTTGTTCACAGGTTATGAACAATGACCAACCCCATCTCGATTTGAATTTGGACCAGCCGATTGTCTGCCGCTCGGTTTGGATCTCGGACATCCATCTCGGCACCCGGCACGCCCGCGTGGCGGAGCTGCTCGAGTTCCTGCGCGTGGTGGACTGCAAATATCTTTACCTCGTCGGCGATTTCATTGACGGCTGGGAACTGAAGTTCCGCTGGTTCTGGCGCGATGACTACAACGTGCTCATCCAAAAAATCCTCCGTAAAAGCCGCAAGCAGACCAAGGTCATTTACATCAGCGGCAACCACGACGAGTTCATCGAGCAGTTCATCGGCATGCGCTTCGGCAGCGTGCAGATGGCGCGGCAGGCCATCCATACCGCCGCCGACGGCAAGAAGTATCTCGTCATCCACGGCCATCAGGCGGACGGCCTGACGCATTTCAATCACCTCCTCGAAAAGCTCGGCTCGCACCTTTACAACTGGATTCTCGACTTCAACCTCTACTTCAACCGCCTGCGCCGCGCGCTTGGTTTCGGCTACTGGTCGCTCGCGGCGTTTTTGAAATTCAAGGCCAAGTCCGCCGTCAAATTCATCACCGAATACGAAGGCACGCTCGCTTCCATGGCCCGCAGCCATCACGCCGATGGCGTCATCTGCGGCCACATTCATCGCGCGGAAATGAAGCTGATTGACGGCGTGCAATATATGAACTGCGGGGATTGGGTTGAAAGCTGCACGGCCTTGGTGGAAGATTTCGACGGCAAGATCAAACTCATCCATTTCCATGAAAATGATGTTCTGCGTGCTGGGCGAAGGGCGGGGTCATCTGACCCAGGCGATCGCGGTGAAGGAAATGGCCGAGGCAGCGGGTCATCAGGTCGTCGCCGTCACGCTCGGCGTGAGCCAGCGGCGGCCAATGCCGGCATACTTCGCATCGGCGATGAAGATCAACGTCCGGCCATTGCCGACGCTGGAATTCAAATATAAAGACAGCCGCGCCGTCAGCAACACCGCCACGCTCCTCGGCGTCCTCGCCCACCTGCCGAAATACTTCCGCATTCTGCGGCAGCTCGACGCCGTCGTCCGCGAGACCCAGCCGGATGTCATCCTCAATTTCTTCGAGCCCATGGCCGCCTTCTATGCGCTCACGCGGTTCCGGCGTCCGCCCGTGGTCGCCATCGGGCACCAGTTCATGTTCCAGCATCCCGGCTACGTGCGCGCGCCGCAGTTGTGGAAACAGCTATGGAGCATGAAAATTTACACGCGGCTGCTCGGCGCGCGCGCCACCAAGCTGGCGCTTTCGCTGTATGCCGCACCCGATTTGCCGGCGAAGAACCTCATCGTCGGCCCGCCGATCCTGCGCAAACAACTGTTCCAGCTCGCGGCCAATCCGCGCGGCGACTTTGCGCTCGTGTATTTGTTGAACCACGGTTACGCCGAGCAAATCATCGCGTGGAGCGCAAAGAACCCGCAGACGAAGCTGCACTGTTTTTATGACAAGCCGGACGCGCCGGCAGAATTTCAGCACTCCACGTCGCTGACGTTTCACAAGCTCGATGGCGAGAAGTTTTTGGCGATGATGGCCGCGTGCCGTCACGTCGTTTGCACCGCCGGTTTTGAATCGGTCAGCGAAGCCGCGTGGCTGGGCAAGCCGTTGTTTCTCGTGCCGGTGGAAAATCACGTGGAGCAGCAGGTCAATGCGCTCGACGCCGAACAGTTCGGCATCGGCCTCGCGGAAACCAGTTTTAATCTCGACCGCCTCGCCGAACTGCCCGACCGGTTGCCGACGGAAAAGTTCCGCGCCTGGGTGGATGCCGCGCCGGTGAAATTGTTTCAGGCCATCGAACTCGCCGTGGCGAAGCACTCCGCGTGACTGGGCGCAAACAGTCCGCGCGCCACCGCGTCCGTTCCGAAGTTGTGCCCGCACATTCCGCCAACTCGCCGCTGCCTCCGGGCAACGGCCGCCGTCACTTCCGCAGCTGCGAGGGCAGTTGCTCCGTGTGCGGGAACCGCGAAACCCGGTCCTGCCGTTCCTCCACCACTTCGAAATTCTCGCGGTAGATCGAGTGAAACGGAACGTGCAGCGAAGGTTGCATGGCCGGGCGCGCGTTCAGCTCGGATTCGCCGGCGGCGCGGTCGGTGCCGGATAGTCCGGCGCCAGATAAAACGGCGGACCGCATTTGAACATAGCCGCGATGTGTTCCGCCGACTGCTCGTTCACCGCTTCGGTCAGCACGGAATGTTCCCGGCCGCCGATGGATTGCACCACCAGCCGGAGGTCGTGCAACTGCGTTTGGTCGCGCGGTTCCATGAGCACGATCAGAAAATAAGTCGCCGGCTGATCGTCGCGGGTGAAAATCCACGCGGCCCGGAAATTTCTGTGCTGGCGGAACACTTCATACGCCGCCTGCACCAGGTCCGTCGGATAATCCGCCGGCGGGATGAGCGTCAGGTTCATGTTCCGGGGGCCGTTGCTGGGAAGTGGACGGAAGACGGAGCCGTCCGCCACGTCCCGCAGCAGGTTCGCCGGCAGCCACACCTCGCCCGTGCTGCAACCCTTGTTCAACGTCATGGTAAAATCCATTTTGCCGATGACCTCCAGCGTCTGCCGCGCGTTCATCGAACCAATCACATATTTCATTATCGGCGCGTGACAACGGGTCAGGCCCTCGTTGGCGCGTTCCAACGAAGTATAGGCAGGCACGGTCGGGCCTTGGACGGATTGCACTTGGATGAAAGGAAACCTCAGGCCGTTCTTGATCTCGATGGTGGCGTCCACCAGTTCCGGGTGATATTCCATCAACAGAAACAGTTCGCCCTGGCCGAGCGCGCGGCATAAGTCCGGCAGCGCGGCCTTGCTGCGGCTCAACGCGCGGATGAGCCGGTCCAGTTCGTTGTTCGGGATGTGGTTTTTCACGATGTGTTTGCAGGGAAAAAAGTTTGTGGCGCTCAATTTCCGGACCGTGGCCCCTCATCCCGGCCTTCGCCCCGCCCCAGCGGGGAGAAGGTGTCCGCAGGACGGATGAGGGGAAGCTATGCGCGGCCGGTTCAATTCATTTCGTCGCCTTTGCCGCCGGCGCGGCGGACGCCGTGGCCGTGGCGGTAGTGTTGGCCGGCGCGGGCGTGGGCTCGGGTGGATGCGGGGCGCTGTGGCCCACGTCCACGATGATGCGCGCCTGCTTCCACGCGGCGATGAAACGCAGTCCGAGGTCGGTGCTGTCGAACTGGAGCACCAAGTCGTCCAGATCCGCCAATTGTTCCAGCAAATCGGCGGTGTCGGTTTCAATCTCCTTGAGGAGCGTGCTGCGGTTGATGATCTGCCCGCGCGGGGCGTTCATCACGGCGGTGAAAAGCGGCAGGGCGTCGGTGACCGCCGTGATGCGCGCGGCCGTGACGCCGCGCTGGACGGCCTTGGGCTGCGCCACGACCACGGTGCCGAGATCGCGGATCTGCGTGCACTTGGCCACGAGATCCTGCGCCTTGAGTTTCTGGATGGCGCTCTTGGACACGTCCACCTTGGCGCGGTTGTCCAGGTCGCCGGTTTTTTTGAAGTGATTGGCCAGCGCGCGCGCGAGCACGTGGGTGCTGTCCTCCAAATTGGTTTCGGCGACGGCTTTGAGGTCGCTCGCGCCGCCGCTGGCCTTTTCCACCAGCGCGGCCTTGACTTGCACCGCGATGTAAGCGGTCTGCAACTCGGCGAAATCCGTCGCGAAATCTTCTGGCGGCTGCCCCTGCCAGACGGGGACGTAATTGGGGTCGAGCGCAATGCGGATCACCGAGCTGACCATGTTTAACTGATTGGTTGTTCGTAGGTTTAACATATGAGCATTATTTCATTGTTGGTTTTGCAGAATGAAACCGGCTCGCGCAGCGGTTCGCCGCATTTTGAGCTGGCTCCAAGGGTGGTGCCGGGCATTTCCGGTCAGTCGGCGTCCGTCGCGGGAGTTGCGCCGGTCATTTCCATAATGTCGTTGCGTATTTCTGCACAGTCGGAGGCCTGCGCGGGGCTGTCGGCGGGGATTTCCACAACGTCGGCGCGCGTTTCTGAAACGTCGAAATGGTGTTCTCGAATGTCGGAGCGAAGTTCCGGTTCGTCGGCATGAATTTGTCCGCTGTCGAAGTGGATTTCGGCGCTGTCGGCACGCGCTTCGCGGCTGTCGCGGAGGAGTTCGGCGGCGGCGAAACAAATTTTCTCAACTGCGGGATGAAGTTCCAGTCCGTCGCGGGTGATGGCGGAAAATGGCCGCCGGTCAAATGGGCGGTCGCAGGGTATGGACTCTAGGTCGAGAAGTGTGGGGCGTATGGCCGTGTCCCGATTCCCGCTACCGACGATCTTCTGAAGCCAAGCATTCACGCTGAACTTAAATCGTGGTTGAGTGAACGGGAACAGCCTAACCGAACGCCGGGTGCTTGACAAGCAAAATTAATGACGTTGGAAATCAACCAACCGCCGCATGGGTTCGGAGCACGGCGCATTGCTCCGCGTAATCGGCGCTGGTTGGTTTTGTCGCGGCCTGGCTTGGTCGAAAACTTGACGGGGAAAAATCCGCGGACGGCGAGCGCCCCCTCATCCCGGCCTTCTCCCCCGCTGGGGGAGAAGGTGGCCGGAGGCCGGATGAGGGGGAAGACGCGCCGCCAGCGTTGACCACTGCCATTATTTCCACACAAGATCGGGGTCTCAATTTATTGGCGCGCGCGGGTGAGGGCCGGATTCCGTTGTTTTTTTGGCGTGTAATCCCGGCGGCGGGGCGTATGCTGCGCGCGAAAAATGTCCTCGCCGAAGCTGGAGCACGGATTGCGGTTCCCGGAGAATTTTCTCTGGGGCACCGCCACGTCGCCGACGCAGGTCGAGGGGCACATCGAAAACGAATGGACGCATTTCACCGCGCAGGACGGCGGCCGCTGCCACGTCGCGTGCGATCATTATCATCGTTACCCGGAGGACATTGACTGGATGGCGCAGCTCGGCACCAACGCGTATCGGTTCGGCATCGAATGGTCGCGGTTGCAGGCCGCGCCGTTCGCGCCGCTGAATGCGGTGGAGCTGGCGCGCTACGTGGACGTGCTTGACCGGCTCCAGGCCAGGGGCATCACGCCGATGGTGGTGCTGCATCACTTTTCGAATCCGCCCTGGATCAACGCCGCCGGGGGCTGGACCAACGCGGCGACGATTCCGGCCTTCGTTGATTTTGTGCGGCAGCTCGTCGCGGCGCTGAAAGACCGCGTGCATCTGTGGAACACGTTCAACGAGCCGGACACCTACGCGTGCGTGGCGTATCTGCTTGGCGGCTTCCCGCCGCAGCGCAAATGGCAATTGGGAAAATTTCGCAAGGTCATTGATCACATGGCCCGCGCCCACGTCCAGGCGAGCCGCGTCATTCAGCGCGACGGCGTCGCCGGGCGCAAACCGGAAGTCGGCATCGCCAAAAACTGGACGTTCTTTCATGCCTACCGCCGGCTCTCGCCGTGGGACCGCACGACGGCGTGGGCGTGCCATTACACGTTCAACAAATTCGTGCTCGACGCGTTTCTCGGCGGCGGGCGGCGGCGGGCCTCGACGTTCGTCGGGCTGAATTATTACGGGCGCGTGCGGTTCCATCATTTCCGCGCGATGATCCCCGCGAGCGGTGCGCCGGTGAAGACGTTGAAGGACTTTGGATTTGTGTGCGACGACATGGTGGAGCGTTACCCGGCCGGCATGTCGAAAATCCTGGCGTATCTCCACCGGAAATTCCGCCTGCCGATCTACATCACCGAACATGGCGCGGCGTCGCAGGATGAGAATTTTCGCGAGCGCGACCTGCGGGAGAATCTCGCCGCGCTCCACGGCGCAATGGCCGGCGGCGTGGAGGTGCGCGGATTTTTCTACTGGTCGCTGCTGGACAATTTCGAGTGGCAGTTCGGCTACACGAAAAAATTCGGGTTGCTCGCGGTGGATTTCGCGGATGCAAAACTGCCGCGCACCTTGAAACCATTGGCGAAGGTCTATTCTCAAATCTGCCGGGAGAACTCGGTGCGGCCGTAGTTCTGCATTGCCAGCTTGGTCTGCTCCGCCGTGGCGATTGGGTCATGGTTGCGGCAGAATCGCTTCAAGCGCTTGTCACATTCTCGTTACGCCCGGACGAAGTCCGCGTGCCTGCGGCCATCAACCGCTGCAACTGATGGAATTCCAATGGTGATTAGCCGGCCGGCGTGATCCGCAACTTCGGCCTAAAACTGCTTCCAGTTGTCCTGAACATGGAGGTTGACCCGCGGCAGGCACTCTAACATGAGGGCGTAACAAAAATTCAAAACCAAATTATGTTGAACCGAAAATTAGGAGTCATTGCCGTGTTCGTCGGGGTCGTGGCGGGTAATCTTTTTGGCGGAACGTTTGCCAGTTTCAAAGTGGGCGATGTCCTGATCGGCTTCCGCAAGGTGCCGAACGGTTCAACCGGCGACGGCGGCGGGACAAACTTGGTGGTGGATGCGGGTCCGGTTTCCTATTTCACGAATCTCGCGCCGAACACCAAGGTGACCATCACCCAGTTCGCGGGCGGACAGTTGAGCCAGGTGGGCACGAACAATGTCGGCTGGTCGGTCTTCTCCTACTTTGACACTTCGGTGGTCTCACCGGCGTTCACCAACACATTGTTCATCACTTCGCCGCGCTCGGATATCAATTCCCAGACTTCGGCGCAGAACAACAACACGATCTCCGCGAATGGCGTGGTCATCAACCAGATGTATGCCATCGTCGCCGGGGCGCAGGACAATTACAACACGCCGTTCTCGCCGTTGAATACGAGCAGCGCGGTGCTGGAGTCGGACAGCTACAACTATGGCCCGGGTTACGACGTAAGTTATTATGTCGGCGTCGGCCCCAACTTGGATTTCAACGGGACGTTCGGCTACAACTTCGAAAATTACACGCCCGCGAATTTCGTCACGGCCGGCAACCCGGTGCGGTCGGACTTTTACGAGATGATTCCGCGCGTAAAGACGAGTTCGCCGAAGACTTACGCGCAATTTTTGGGCTACTTCGAGTTTGAGACGAACGGCGTGTTGGCTTACGTGGCTTATCCTTCAGCCTCGGTGACGGCTCCGGTGATCCAGTCGTTCAAGCGGACGGGCACGACCAATACCATCACGTTCTCCACTGGTTCATCGGGAACCTATACGTTGCGGGCGACCAACAGCGTTGGCTTGGCGACGGCGCGCACCAATTGGCCGGCGATCATCGCCACCAACGGCATCGGCGGGAACGTGACGCTGACGCAGGTCACGACCAGCAGCAATCTTTTCTACCTCATCACCGCACAATAACCGTCAATACCGACAACTCCGCAACCCTTAGCTTAGTTTCACCCCACATCTATAAAAGGATAACAATGAAAAAAACCATGTTAGCATCCGTCCTGATTGCCGCCGCGCTTGGCGAGGTGGCAGCCCAGGCTCAAACTTTCACCTACAACCCCGGCGACGTGCTGGCGGCCTTCCGCAATGGCGGGGCCAACGACCTCGTCGTGGATTTAGGTTCGGTCGCCAACTTTCAAACGCCGGGCTACACAACCAGCCTGAATCTCGCAAGCGACTTGACCACCGCTTTTGGGACTTTGAACGGTCTCTACTGGTCGGTCTTCACGTATGACGCGAACGGCACCTACGCCCCGGCCAATACGGTGTTCATGTCGGATCCCCAGGCCACGGTCGGTGTGCCGAATGCACCCTTGAGCATCAGTTCATCCCAAGTCACGGTCGGGAATCAGATTCAAAGCCTCGTGAATGCTTTAAGCCCGACCTATGGCACGGTCATTGACAATCAGGTCATTGAACTGCCCAGCAGCATTGGCTCGACCACCGGCGGCAATCCTGCGGCCTCCTACACCGTCGCGGCGGGTCCGAATGCCGACTTCAACGGAACTTACGGCCACAACTTTGAAAACGTCAGTTCGACCTCCGCCACCACGGCGTCGGATTTGTTCCAGGAAAATCCGGGTGAGCGGCACAGTGCTGTGGCCGCCCAGAATCTTGGCACTATCACGCTGGATGCAGCTGGCAACTTGTCTTTTCAGGCAACACCTGAACCTTCCACCATGGCGATGGTGGGAACCGGCCTGATGAGTCTGATCGCTTTTCGTCGGTTTGCTAAAAAAACTAACTCCCGTAAAAACAATTATATCCACCTAAAACACAACCAAAAAAAACAAATAAATAATATGAAAAATACTTGTCTGCTCGCTGCCTTGGGTGCCGTTCTCGCAACGGTTCCCGTCATGGCCGCCAACTACGACCTCTACATCACCGGCTCCACGGCCTTCCGTCCCCAGGTGCAGAGCGCCTGTTACAAGATGTTTGACGGTGGCGCGCCCACCAGCCAGATCGACAGCACGGGTGCGAACCCGATCCCCGCGAACGACGCCAACGCGTGGTCCATGTCTGGCACCGCTGCCAATCTGGGCATCACCAGCGGTTCGGACACTTTGACGATCCACGCTTTCTTCACCGGCTCGGTGCAGGGGTTGCATGCGATTGAAAACAACGATCTGCTGGGCTTCGTGGGTCCCGCCACGTCTTCCACCATCGTTTCCAACTACGCCACCATCGCGTTCTCGGATGTGTATTCAAAATACACGATCGCCCCGTTGAATCTGGCCAACTTCAAGGAAGATGACGTGGCCGTGCAGCCGTTCGTCTTTGTGAAAAGCAAGGCTCCGTCGGGCGTTGCCAGCATTCAGAACGTGAGCAGATCATCACGATCATGCAGAACTCGGGCCAGGCGCCTTTGTCCTTCTTCACCGGCAATTACAATGACTACACCACCAATGTTACCATCCTCCACCGCAATCTGGATTCCGGCACGCGCGTCTCGTCGGTGCTGGAAGACAAGGTCACGGGCAGTTTGAAGGTCTGGTATTATGACTCCGTGGGCAAACAGTTCACCAATAGCACGGCTGCCGGCAACGGTGACCTCGGCCCGGTCCTCTATGGTCCTGGCTATACCTCCGGTGGCAACGTCCGGAAGGCCTTGCAATACGCCGATGCTCAAAATCAGTCCATCGCCTATCTCTCCTTGGCTGACGCCCAGACCATCACCTCCACCAACTGGTCCAACATTCTCCGTTACAACGGCAATTTGCCGGTTGCGAACTGGACGCCCACCAACCCCCCGGCGGGCGGCACCGGCCAGGTTGGCACGGGTTTGGCCACGACCAATGACTTCTCCCCGGTTTGCAATGGCCAATACACCTTCTGGGCCACGGAAGAACTCGCCTACCCCGGAACCAGCACGCAATGGGGTCACCAATCAGGGCAAAACTTGTCCTACACGCAATTGGGCACGATCATCAGCGTGCTCGAAGGACAATACACCGGCACCGCGCTTCCCGGTTCGCTGGATTACGAAATCGTCCTGTCTCAGACCGCCGCTCCTTACGCCACGGCCATCCGCCTGGGTGACATGAACGTCGGCCGCACGGCGGTCGGTGGCATCATCACTCCGTAATCTGCCTGATCTTCAAGCCGGTGCGGGCCTGTCCGCACCGGCTTTTTTTCCATTCGCAATCCCATGAACCGACGAATCCGTTTTTGCCTCGCGTTGCTGCTGCTGGGTTTTGGCCCGGCCATCCTGGCGCAACCGGCATCGGATTCCGCCTCGCCGCCCGCCACGGTCATCTTGAACGGGCTGGTTTCCATTTTCGGCGATCAGCAGGCCTGCCTGCAAATCTCCCGGCCCGGTTCGCCCCCGGAAAATGTTTTGCTCGCCGCCGGCCGGACTTTCCGGGACATCCGGCTGCTGGCCGTGGATGTGTCCACCTCCGCCGTCCGCATCAACAACGGCGGACAGCTTCAAACCCTCAAAATTTGCGCCGCGCCGGAACTCACCGCCGGCGATGATACTTGGACGCCGCCGGTGCCGGCCCATAAGGAAATGCTCCCGCGCTCCGCCGCCAGCGGTCAACTCGTCGCCAGCAGCCCGGCTCAAATTGCCGGCGTGGCCGAGTTTGGCGGCGACATTGCCAATCCCTTTCCCAACATTATCAAAACCCCGTCAGCTACTTCGGCCGGCGGTCAAGCGGGCAACAATAATCAAGCTTCGGCCGGCAATGCGTCAACCAGCCCGTCGCCGGGAACTGGCGGTCAAAACAATCCAACCCCGGTGGTTGACAATCAAAACAATCCAACGCCTGTGGCGGACACTGCCGCAGGCAGCGCCGGTGGCACGGGGGCCAGCCCGGCAACCACGCATGTTTATTATTGGTGGACTTCGGTGGCGCAAAGCATTGAGCAATCGAGACTGGCCAATGCGCAGTTTGTCATGGCCGGCGACATGCCGCCGGAGCCACTCACGCCGCTCACGCCGCCCGGCACCCCCGCCGCCCTCATTGACCCGGACAGCAGCCTGTTTTTCGACCATGGTCGTGGCATGGTGGTCAGTAACAGCAATTGAATGCCGGTTCTCGCTTTGAGTTCAGCCATCTTCTCGGCGCTGGCAGTGGCGGGATATTTCACCCCGCCGCCGTCGGCATCGGCGTAAAAATGCCGTCGGTCAAATCCATGGACCGCGCCGCCGTGTAGTCATCCACAAAGGCGACATCCACCGTCTCGAACTGCTCGATCAGCTCATCCATGTCCGTGGTCAGAATTTTGTCCGCCACGGCCAGTTCCACGGCGATGCCGCGCGTGACGGAATGAAAGATGCCGATGGCCGGCTGGAGTTGGATGAGGTTTTCGATGCACCGGCAGAAATCCGCAAAGGCGTCCTCAAACGCCTCCGACCGCCGCCACACCCACGGCTTGGCGTCACAAACCGCCTTCACGGCCAGATACATGGCCAGCTTGCTGCGAGATGAACCTTCCATGGTTTTATAGTAACAGCAGTTGCGCCTTTGCCCAGCGACGTTCCGGTGAACACGGTGTGTCAATCGCGTGAATGACAATTTAAAACTCGGGCACTCACTTTTCGGCCACGCCCATTCAATTCTTGTTGCTCAATCGTGACCGAACCGAAACGTGGCGGACGCAATCGGCCGGCATTCTGTCCGTTCTGATGAACGTCGAGCGGCACCTGATTTTACAGGAATTGAGCCTGCGACCCTCCGGCGAATGGACACCGGGCGGTGGCTGGACGGTCGTGCGCGTGGTGGAAGGCGCAGGCTATTGCCTGCAGGCCGGCACG
>Ga0302278_10005536_pt1 | contig 12460 bp, 10 predicted proteins | sample III_Bog_N3_2_FD_194543 | JGI IMG/M metagenome (GOLD analysis project Ga0302278, IMG submission 194543) | Peat permafrost microbial communities from Stordalen Mire near Abisko, Sweden - III_Bog_N3_2 | ecosystem: Environmental > Terrestrial > Soil > Wetlands > Peat | place: Sweden: Abisko... | reverse complement strand
GAATGTGGTCTTGCTCGGGGTCGGCCTTGGATCCGAGTTCGTTGACGACCTGGCCGTTGACGACGACGCGACCGGAGGTGATGAGTTCTTCGGCTTTGCGGCGGGAGGCGATTCCGGCGGCGGCGATAATTTTTTGTAAGCGTTCGACGGGCATGGCTACTCCGGTTTGATGGCGGCAGGTGTTTCGTTTTCGGCGTGCGTTTCTGTTTCGGAATCGGTCAGTTCGGGCTGGGAGGCTTCGACTGCCGGCTCAGTTTCTGGCGCAATGTCTGCTGACTCGCTTTCCACAGAATCGACTGCGGATGTTTCGGTGTCGGTTAGGGATAAGGACGACTGGTCGGTGGGAGCGGCTTCGCCGGGGATCAGATCGCTTTGGAAAGACTCGGCGAGGAGTTTTTCGAATTCTTCCATGCTGGGGAGTTCGTTGACATCTTTCAAGCCAAAGCGCAAAAGAAATTCTTTGCTCGTTTTGTAAAGAATGGGACGACCGATGACGGCTTTGCGTCCAGCGGTAGTAATGAGTTTGCGGTCGAAGAGAGTGGCAATGACTCCGCCGGAATCGACGCCGCGAATCTCGCTGATCTCGGGAACGGTGACGGGCTGCTTGTAGGCGATGACAGCGAGCGTTTCGAGCGCGGGGAGCGACAAGCGGAAGGGCGGCTTGAGACTTTTCGCGAAGGCGCGGACAACGTCGTGCTGCTCGGGCTTGGTGGACATGCGGTATCCGCCAGCGACCTGGCGAATTTCGATGCCGTGAGTGGGGCCGGCGTATTCCGCGATGAGTTCTTCGAGAGTGGCGCGGATGCGCGATTTGATTTCCGCGGGCTCGATTCCGGGACTTTCGGCGAGGATCGAGTCTTTGACGAGCGCGGAAATCTGGTCGAGAGTGATGGGAGTCTCGGCGGCATAAATGATGGCTTCGAGTTGGGGTTTGAGGCTCATAAATCAGTTCTCAGTTCTCAGTTGTCAGTTCTCGGCTTGCAGAAAACACCAGCCAGGGTCGGGTGTTTTCTGAGAACTGAGAATTGAGAACCGGGAACTTGCTTCGTCTCCAAATTTCTTTTATCTCCAATCATCGCGCACGGCGGCTTGTTCGGCCATGACTTCGTCGAAGTGGGAGTGTTTCCGGACCAAGACTTCTCCGAAGACGTGGTCTTGGCGCACTTGGATGGCTTGCAGGCGGACTAGTTCCAGCATCGCCAGAAACATGCAGACCAAGGCTTGCCTCGAGGGCACGTTGCGAAGCATTTGTTTCAGGCGAATGGGGCGATCTTCTAACGAAAGACGGCGGTGCAGGTATTGGATCATCTGGCCGACGGTGACGGTTTCTTCGTCGATCTGGAGGATCGGGCGGGTGCGGGCGCGATCCAAAATCTGCTGGAAAGTCTTGACGAGGTCGATGACATCGGCGGCGAGTTCAGGCTCGGTGCCTTCGGCGTCCATGAATTCGCGGATGGCCGGATTGCTGAGGACGGCGTCTTCGATTTGCTGCTTTTGGAGGAGCATTTGAGCGGCGGACTTGAATTTCTCGTGCTCGAGAAGGCGATTGACGAGTTCGTTGCGCGGATCTTCCTCCGCGTCGGCGGGAAGGAGCGGGTCGCGGGGCAACAACATCTTGGATTTGATGTGGATTAAGACCGCGGCCATGTAAATGAATTCGGAGGCGACGTTGACGTCCAGTTCGCGTATGCGCTCGACGTAGGCGAGGTATTGCGCGGTGATTTTCGCGATAGGGATGTCGTAGATGTTGATGTCTTGCTTGCGAATTAAGTCGAGGAGCAGGTCGAGGGGACCTTCGTAGATTTCGCCGAGTTCGATGGCGAAGGGGAAGTCGCTAGCGTCGTCTTTGCGGGACGATTTGGACGCGGAAGTCTTCGACCCGTCCAGTTTCGGTCCTTCAAGTTTCGATCCGTCAAGCTTCGGCTCGGCTGGCGGAGACGCGGCTAGCGGCGTCTCTACAGGGGGCGCGTTGTTTTCGGTCACTTCGGGGAATCCTTCGCCGTTTGGCCATTTGGCTCGCTGTTCGTACCGTAGTCGAGTCCCATCGAACTGCGAACGTCGTCCATGGTGGCGCCGGCGATTTCGCGGGCGCGGGCTGAACCAGCTTCCAGAATATCCCAGGCGAGGCGGGGATTGTCTTCGTATTTTTTGCGACGCTCCTGCATGGGGTTGAGGATCTGGACGATGGCGTCGGCAGCCCACCCTTTGCATTCGATGCAACCGATTCCGGCGGAGCGGCAGCCGTCGTAAACCTTGGCCATCGTTTCTTTGGTGCTGAAGATTTTGTGCAGATCGCCGACGGGGCAGACGTCAGGATTTCCCGAATCGGTGCGGCGGACGCGAGCGGGGTCGGTGACCATCGTCTTGAGTTTCTGACGAACGATAGGCTCTGGGTCGGAGAGCATGACGGCGTTGCCGTAGGACTTCGACATCTTGCGGCCGTCGGTTCCGGGCAGGCGGGGGGCCGGTGTGAGAAGAGCGGCGGGCTCGGGGAAAATGTATTCGCGCTTGCCGGCGTAAAAGCCGTTGAAGCGGCGGGCGATTTCGCGGGTCAGTTCGACGTGGGCTACCTGGTCTTCGCCGACGGGGACGACGTCCGCTTTGTAGATCAGGATGTCGGCGGATTGTAGGACGGGGTAGCCGAGGAAGCCGTAGGTGTCGAGGTCTTTCCCTTTGATGTTTTCTTTCTGCTCTTTGTAGGTGGGGACGCGCTCGAGCCATCCGAGCGGAGTGATCATGGAGAAAAGCAGATGCAGTTCAGCGTGCGCGGGGACGTGGGACTGGATGAACATCACGCACTTGGCGGGATCGAGTCCGGCGGCGAGCCAGTCGAGGAGGACCTCGACGGAATTTTCTTTCAGGCGCGAAGGATCGGCGTAGTCGGTGGTCAGAGCGTGCCAGTCGGCGATGAAGAAGAAGCAGTCGTATTCGTCCTGCATGCGGACCCAGTTGACGAGGGCGCCGACGTAATTGCCGAGATGGAGCTTGCCGGTGGAGCGCATTCCGCTGAGCACGCGCCTCTTGGTGTGGATGGGCATGATGGGTGAATCTTTGATTCTAACAAAGTAGGGAGGAAGGAAGGGCGAAGAGCGTTTACCACGGAGGACACGAAGGGAGAGCGAATCGCCCGCTCTAGGCGACGGCGTAGAAGATCGCGGCGAACTGCGGATCCCTCGCGTTGCTCGGGATGACAAGAATTTTATGGGGATGACGAGACTAAATGCTACTGTCCGGCGCGAACGGGGGAGACCATGAGCGGGCTGCCCGCGCGTTTCTTGCTTTCGCCTTTGTCCTGCTGATAGAGCAGCGAGAGAGCGCCTTCGGTGGAATTCGTGGCTCCGGCAAGTTCGGCGGCTAAACCCTGATAGGAACGGCCGATTTCGTGGTTGCTCTGGGCGGCGACGGGGCTGCCCTTATCGATCGCGGGTCCGATGATCTGGAAGTTGTTGGGAATCTTCCAAAGAACTTTGCAGTTGGTGGCTTTTTCTACGTCTTCGTCGGTGAAACCGGGAATCTTTTTGTAACGGTTCAGGACGAGGCGCATACGATCGCGGCCCGCGCCCTCTTGCAAGAAAGTTTGAATACGTCCGGCGCTCCAGAGAGAGACGACATCGGTTTGCGCGACCATGAGAACGGCATTGGAAAGGTCGCAGATCATCTGGGTAGTAGCATCCATGCGGCCCGAGCAATCAAGAATGACGAAGTGGTATTGATCGACGAGAAGATCGAACAGACGCGCGAGCTCGGAAGCGGTTGGGACGTTGTTATGCGGCTGCTGCGCCCCGGCGAGGAGATGGAGACCGTTGCGGTACGGCGTCATCAGCCCGTCGAGCAGCGAGCCGTCCATGCGATGAAGATTCTGCAAGGCATCGATTAAGGTGAACTGTGGGCGCAGATTCAGTTGCAGAGCAGTGTGGCCGATGGGAGCGAAATCCACGAGGACGACCCTGCCGTGAGCTTCTTGCAGAGCGACAGCGGTATTGACGGCGGTTGTGGTAGCGCCAGCGCCGCCCTTCGCATTGAGGAAAGTGAAGACACGAGCTTTGCTGGCACTGCGCTGGGCACGGCTCAAGGTGGCGGAGAAACGGGCAAAAGCCTCGACCAAGGCCTCACGGCAGCAAGCGTGATCCAGGAATTCGCGAGCTCCTGCGCGCATGGCGGAGACGATGTTGGTGGGTTGGTTCAATTCACCCACGGCAAAGATCGTGACGTCGGGAATGTTGGAGTGAATCAGCTCGATGGCGCGGATGGCGCGCTGCGGATTCTTGGGATCGATGCTTACGAGAACAACCTCGGCGCGCTGGTCCTGAAGCTGGCGCAGAACGGAATCGCTGGGCCCGGTCGGAAAGCCGACATGGCTCAATACGGCGCGAGCGAGGTTGGTGCTCTCGACTCGGCTGTTCAGAATGACGGATTGTTCGCGGTCCTCGGTGAGAAGGGCGACGGCGATCCCGGGCATGACTCGATTCTCAGTGCTCATGGCCATGCTACGAACTTCCAGCGTCCAGGCCAAGTGACCTTCGTAACATAAGGAGGTAGACGAGGCGGCGAGACCCGTTCGGTTTGTTCTGAATTATAGCGAGATGCCCGCCTGACAGCTGGTTTCATGATTGTAAGGCAAAGTTCGCAGCTTGAAAAGACCGGCGAATTGAGGCAATTGGATTGCCGAAAAACGGGTGCCGTCAGGGCGTTCTTCAGCGCGGCACGGCGACACACGGTGAAGCTGGCGGAGAGCCGGCCGAGGAAACTCGCACGAATTGCGCGACCGGCTGATCCGCGGGCAAGTATTGATAAGAATCGAGTTGCACGGCGATGCCGGTTCGCTGTCCGGAGGGGGACGGGTTTGTTTGTGACGCGGAGGAGCGCAAGACCCGGCCGCGACATCGAACTGGGAGGTTTTCCGCGAGTGTGATCGCGGAGGGCATGATAAATGTCAGTTCGACGACCGCGCCCTCGGGTAGCGCATTTTCGGCGTAGAAAAAAATTCCGCGACCACTTAAATCCTGAGTGAATCCAGGAAAAGTTCGTCCTTCGTAATCGATGGACAAGGGCAATTGAAGTTCGAAGCGCTGGGCGCCTCGTCTCTCATGACGATGTTCGGTGCGATTCGGAACTATGTTCATGATGAGCACCCCGGAGCGCCGACCTTACTAAACTGGCGGAAACTAACTGTACCGCGTATGGGGCGGGAGGGGAAGTTGTAAATCGATCACATGGGAGGCCTGTGGAAAACTGTCAGCTAAGTAAATAGCGGCGATGTTCGCAATAAGTCAAATCGTGCGATCGGATCGTGGCATCCTAGTCGCCGCGTTGCGTCATTCGTTCGTCTCCTTGCATTGCTTTCGTCGCAGTTGCCCTGATGTTGGAGATGTGAAAAGGTTCTAGAGTGGAAGAGGAACGAAATTCCGGTACTGATTTAGAAGCGGACGCGAGGGCTGACGCCCCTTCGAGATGGATCACGGCGCTGCGTGCTTTACGCCACCGAAACTTTCAGCTTTTTTTCAGCGGACAATTGATTTCGCTCATTGGCACATGGATGCAAAGCGTGGCACAGGCGTGGCTGGTTTATAGCATGACAAAGTCCGCCCTCCTGTTGGGAAGCGTGGGATTTGCCAGCCAGTTTCCTGTCTTCTTAGTCGCTCCTTTCGGAGGTATTGCCGCGGACCGAGTGAATCGCCAGCGCTTGGTGATTGCCACGCAGACTGCTTCGATGATTCTTGCAGGGATATTGGCGTGGCTCACGCTGAGTGGGCGCGTCCAAGTGTGGCACATTTTTGCGCTCGCAGGCTTGCTTGGTGTGGTCAATGCATTCGACATTCCGGGACGCCAGTCGTTCCTTGTGGACATGGTGGGCAAAGAAGATTTGATGAACGCGATTGCGTTGAACTCCTCGATGTTCAATGGAGCGCGGGTGATTGGTCCGGCAATCGCGGGTATTCTGGTGGCGAAGATTGGAGAAGGCTGGTGCTTCGCGGCGAACTCCATCAGTTATGTTGCAGTAATTGTGGGACTGCTTCTGATGCATGTGCATTCGCCGGTGCGGGTGAGCAAGCATTCTCCGATTGAGGATATCGTCGAAGGCTTTCGCTGGGTGAACCAGACGCGGATTATTCGAGCGCTGCTCTTGCTGATCGGATTGGTGAGCCTGGTGGCGATGCCGTATACGGTGTTGATGCCAGTGTTCGCTGACAGAGTTCTGCATGGTGGAGCACGCGGGCTTGGGATCCTGATGGGGGCAACGGGAGTAGGCGCCTTGTTTGGGGCGTTAACGCTGGCCGCGAAGACGGGTGTGAAGGGTCTGGGACGGTGGGTCGCATTCAGTTGCGCGGGGCTTGGGATCAGCCTTGTTTGTTTTTCATTTTCGAGATCATTGTGGCTGTCGGTGGCGTTGCTGTTGCCAGCGGGTTACTCGATGATGTTGCAGATGGCATGTTCGAATACGTTGATTCAGACGATGGTGCCCGACGAGTTGCGTGGAAGGGTGATGTCGGTCTATTCGATGATGTTCATGGGCATGGCTCCGTTTGGAGCCTTCTTCGGCGGGGCTTTGGCGCATCGGTTGGGTGCGCCTTTCACCGTTGCCGTCGGAGGAGTGGCATGTTTCATGGGCGCGGTCTGGTTTTGGCGAGTGTTGCCGGAATTGCGGATCGAGGCGCGCCGGCTAATCATCGCGCAGGGCATGTCGGGCGGGGAACCTCCGCAGGAATTGGATGCGCAGCCGGTGGAAGAGGCGGGACAGACTAGTTGAGGTTGTTGGTGAACGGATGTTGTTATAGCGCCAGTCAAGAGCGACCGGCGAAGACTGCAGATCCTCGCTTTGCTCGGGATTACGAGGTATGAGGTTTGGAAAACGCTGCGAACATTGCCTAATCGACTAGTTTTTTTTGCTCGAGAAATTCTTTCACTTCGGCGACGGGATCGTGATGCTTTCCGTCAACCGCGTAATTGAGCCGGCGCATATCTTCGTCGGAGATCACTCCTGCCAGGGCGTCGAGCGCAGCGGCCACTTCCGGATGATTCTTGAGCATTTGTTCACGCATCACCGCAACGGCTTCGTAGGGCGGGAAGTAATGATGATCGTCCTGCAAAACGAATAGATCGAAGGCGGGAATCAAGCCGTCGGTATTGTTTCCGGCGATCATATCGACCTGATGTTCTTTGAGGGCGCGAGTGATGAGGCCGAGATCCATGATGCGGGGCGGTTCGGCGAAATGCAGGCCGTAGCTGGCGACGAGACCTTTGTATCCATCGGGGCGCTCCATGAACTCGTAGCCGAAGCCGGCACGCCAATGCGGTGTGAATTGAGCGGACTGCGAGATCGTCTTCAGTTTTAAGCGCCGCGCATCTTCGCCTCGGATGACCATGGCAAAAGTGTCGTCAAAGCCGAGAGGCGGCCCTAATGTTAGAGAGAACTGTTGTTGGTAGGCCTTTTGGACCTGGCGGTACACGTCCTGCTTGTTGCCGCGTGGTTGCTGCTTAAGAACCGCGGTGAGAGCCGTGCCGGTGTATTCGGGATAGATGTCGATGCGTCCGGCGAGGATCGCTTGCTGGCAAATGAAGGTGCCGGCCAGATAGAAGCGGCGTTCGACAGGCAGGTGAGTGCGAGCTTCGATGATTTGAGCGAACATCTCTCCGAGAATGAGTTGCTCGGTGAAATTCTTGGAGCCGACGACAATCGTGTTTGCCGGACGCGTGCAGCCGAAGATTGGCAGCAGAAGGATGATGGCTATCAGGGCTGTGAACCGGGGTCGGCGCGTCGACTTGCAACACCTTAACCACAAAGGGCACAAAGGAACACGAAGGAAGGTCATTGGGCGCCTCGGGGTACTTCTTGTTTGTGGCGTTTCATGGCTTCTTTCCGGTGGTAGTTCACAAGCTTCTCACACGCTGCTCACTAAGATCTCACGCGCAGGGAGCCTAGACGGCGTTCGAGCCTTCCGAGCGCGAAGTCGGCAACGAGCGCCAAGAGGGCGGCGGGGATGGCTCCGGCCAAGATGACTTGATTGTTCACCATGGCCAATCCGCGGAAAATAAATTCACCAAGGCCGCCAGCGCCGATGGCGGCAGCAATGGTTGCCAGTCCGATGGAGAGGACGGTTGCGATTCGCACTCCCGCAACGATGACACCAGAGGCTAGCGGCAACTCAACCTGAAAGAGCAGTTGGCGATCGGTTAGTCCCATGGCACGTCCCGCCTCGACAACGGCAGGATCGACACTTTGGATACCGGCGTAAGTATTGCGAATCAAGGGCATCAGCGCGTAGAGGGCAAGCGCCAGAATCGCGAGGCGACTGCCGCGTTCTCCGATCCAAGGAGCGGGTAAGAGAAAGCCAAAGAGGGCGAGGCTGGGGATGGTTTGGATGATATTGGCTCCTCCCAAGATCGGTTTGCTCAGTTGTGGAACGCGAGTGATCAGGATGCCGAGCGGAATTCCCACGAGCGCCGCGAGCAGTGTGGCGACACCTGCGAGGGTGATGTGCTCCAGGGTAAGTTCGAGGACCTGCTGATGATTTGCCATCATGAAGTGCAAGAAGTTCATGGCGATTCCTCTTGGTTGCCGGCGACGAGTCGGTCGATTGCTACCGATCTGGTGAGCTGGAGAATGCTTCCATATAAACGCGTACGAGTGGAACTTGCGAACGTTTAAATTCGGATACGGGAAGATCAACGATGAGGCGTCCGTCCTCCATAAGAGCGATGCGATCGGCGAGCAGCAGAGCTTCGCGCAGGTCATGAGTGACGAAGATGACAGTTTTTTTCATGCGCTGCTGCAGCGCGCGGAATTCTTTTTGCATGTCGGACCGAGTAATAGGATCGAGCGCACCGAAGGCTTCGTCGAGAATGAGGATGGGCGGATCAGCGGCGAGAGCGCGGGCAACGCCTACGCGTTGACGCTGACCTCCGGAAAGTTGGCTGGGATAGCGGGATAGAATATCGGGTGTCAGGCGGACAGTGGTCAATAAGTCCCGCACTCGAGCTTCTACCCGAGCATTCGGCCAGTTTTCGATTCGAGGTACGAGTGCGATGTTGCGTTCGACGGTGAAATGCGGAAACAGGCCACCGTCCTGGATGACGTAGCCGATGCTACGGCGGAGTTGGATGGGATCCCAATCAGTGGTGGGGCGTCCATTCACGCGCACGTTGCCGGTAGTTGGGAGGAGGAGACGGTTGATCAGTTTGAGGGATGTCGTTTTCCCGGAGCCACTTCGTCCGAGAAGGACGAGGGTTTCACCCTGCTCGACGGAGAGCACCAGATCTTGCAGTAGCGGACGCCCGTTTAGTTGGAAAGATGCGTGATCGAATTCGATGGCCGGGTTGCTGGCGGAAAGGGTCATGTCGGGCTATTTCTGAAAACATGCTACGAAGGCCGGTCGGATTTGTTCGAGGCAAAGCGTGGCTCTTGCCCGGCTGAACGGCCCCGCCGTTCGTTCCCATAAAGTGAAACAAATTTCGTCATCTCTTGAACGCTTCATCGGGCAAACCTGTGATGCGGATTCCGCTGTGGCCTTTGTGTCGAATGTTCAGACCGATCAGCAGAGCGGTAATCTGTTCGACGAGGCGGGCATTTTCGAGCTTGCCGCCGTCGATGGCTCGGATGCGCGGAATCTTTGCAGCGAGCTCCATGGTGACTTGCGTGGCATGGAGATCGTCGCTGCACACGATCACGTCGCAATCCACGTCTTCGTTGGATTCGCCGTTGAGAACGTCGGCGGAAACATTGTGGAATGCGGCGGCCACGGAAACGCCTTTTGGGACAAGTTCAGCGGCTTGCTGCGCGGCTGAACCCTGCCATACGCCGAGTGTACGGGTAGCACGTCCGCCGATACTGGCGGCCAGGGGAACGGTGGCATCGATCAAAATGCTGCCGGGAAGGATCGCCGGCTTCAATTGTTTCAGCAGCGCCGCCTGGCCTTCGAAGGGCACAGTTAGGACCAGCAGATCGGTGGCGGCGCAGGCGGCAGAATTCTCCATGCCCGAGACTTGAGCATGTGTGCCTGCCTTCTGACATATTGCCGCTGCTGTCTCTTGGGCGCGGAGCGCGTCGCGCGAACCGATGATGATGATCTCTCCGGCACGCGCCCAGCGCAATGCGAGACCTGTGCCGGCTGGGCCGGTGCCCCCAATTACGGCGATGGTACGGCTCATGCGAACTCCGCGGGGGTCGCATATTGAATGGCAAACTCGGGGCTGTCTGCGATTCCATCGACGGAGGAAGTGGGTTCGCAATTCATGTTCATCAGGGGCAGTTTGATCTGGATGCGCGAATATTTTGTGTTGCGCTCGGCGGGAATGCGTCCGATTTCGAGAATGAGAGATTGGAAGTCTTCCGGACTCGTGTACTGGCCGGCGGTGGCTCCGGCTTCGCGAGAGATGTTCTCTTCCATCAGAGTTCCGCCGTAGTCATTGGCACCGGCGTGGAGACAGAGTTGCGAAAGTTTGCGATTCAGTTTGACCCACGAAACCTGGATATTGGGAATCGATCCGGCTAACAGGATTCTCGCGAGAGCGTGGATCTTGAGATGTTCGGCGAGCGTTGGACCAGTGCGCGCAAGTCCTTGTTCGAACAGGAGTGTATTCTGATGAACGAAACCGAGCGGGACGAATTCGGTGAAACCGCCCGTTTCCTTTTGTATCTGTCGAAAGAGATTGAGTTGCCGCACCCAGTGATCGGGAGTTTCGCGGTGTCCATACATCAGGGTCGAAGTGCTGCGAATGCCGCACTGGTGCGCGGTTCGGATCACCTCTTCCCATTGAGCAGAGGTAAGCTTGTTGCGGGAAAGAACATGGCGAATCTCGTCGTCGAGAATTTCAGCGGCGGTGCCGGGCAGAGTGTTGAGCCCGTTATCGCGCAGCATAGTCAGATAGTCGCGAAGAGTCATGCCGGTGAGTTCGACGCCGTAGACGATCTCCATGGGAGAGAAGGCGTGGATGTGCATGCCGGGCACGGCCTTCTTGATGGCGCGCAGAACGTCGCGATAATAGAAGGGCGGCAGACCGTGGGGCAATCCGCCTTGGATGCAGACTTCGGTGGCGCCGACGGCCCAAGCTTCTTCGGCTTTTCGAGCCATGTCGTCGAGCGAATGGAAGTAAGAGTCGGCCTCGCGCGGGCCGCGACTGAAGGCGCAGAACTTGCATCCGACGAAACAAATGTTAGTGAAATTCATGTTGCGATTCACGACGTAGCTCACGATGTTGCCGACTAGATCGCGGCGCAAGGCATCGGCGGCAACCAGCAACGCGACGAGGTCAGAGTTCTCGCTGTTCGCCAAGGCGTAACGCTCAGTGTCGCTTAAGCAGTCTCCGTCTTGCGTTGCGAGCACGCGTTCGAGGGCGCTACGGATCGGAGCAGAGGCTTGGGGTGCAACTTCTTCCCAGGTGAATGAGGGGAATTTTTCGAGCTCCGAGGATTGCGACGTCATGACTGCCTCCTAAAAGTATGCCTGAAAAATATCATCGAAACAGGTCTCTACTGGCGGGCCGAATCAATTCGCTCGCTCGGCCACTTCCAGGAAGATAGGAATAACCTCGTATGATGCAGGCGGGGGCATTTGCGAGCTTGCCGCAAACTAGACCTGCCGCGCAGGCGAGTTCATCTGCAACCGCATCGATCGTCGCGTGCAGAGGATAGCCGTGTGGGTCGCGGCGTCCGCGGTAGTCGACGAGCGGACGCATGCCGGAAACACCGATCGCGACTTCGGTCAATCCTTCGCGCCAAGGTCGGCCGAAGCTGTCACTGACGATTATTGGGATCTCGATTCCGAGATGCTTTTTGAAGTCGCGGCGCAACTTGCCGGCGGACCAGTCGGGATTTTCGGGGAGCAATACGGCGTGCTGTCCTCCATCGACATTAGAAACGTCGACGCCGCTATTGGCGCAAATGAAGCCGTGTTTGGTCTCGGTGATCATGACACCATGTTTCCGACGAACGATGCGACGGCTTTCGCGGACTGCCAGTTCGCTGACCCTCGCGTCCAGACCGTATCGCTTAGCCCAAATTCGCGAAGAAGCCGAGGGACGAATTTTGTCTAGCGCCACCAATGCACCTTCGGCCTTGGAAACAACTTTATGCTTGACCACCAGGATGTCGCCATCCTGAAATTTGAGGTGCGCGCTCTTCGCCGAAGCTAAAAGAATTGTGCTTAATGATTCTCCCGCGCGGATCTCTCCGCTGACTACGATCGGGATGATGCGGACCTCGACGGCAGCGAGCTTTTTGGTGCCGGACCTCGTGATAGGCCGCTTCATTTCAGTGACGCACCAATTCCCGATTATGGAGATTCCAACTGCGCAATAGTTGTTGTGATCGCCTGTCTCCGGGCGCTGCCGCCACCGCTTGAAGATCTTCGGGCCGATCGACATCTCTCGCAATACTTGGGAGGTGAAGCACGACACAGGGCAGTCCGGTCGCTTTCGCCGCAGCCTGGTGCGGCAAAAAACTGTCGTTGCCGAAGCGAAGAGG
>Ga0302278_10005534_pt1 | contig 12461 bp, 6 predicted proteins | sample III_Bog_N3_2_FD_194543 | JGI IMG/M metagenome (GOLD analysis project Ga0302278, IMG submission 194543) | Peat permafrost microbial communities from Stordalen Mire near Abisko, Sweden - III_Bog_N3_2 | ecosystem: Environmental > Terrestrial > Soil > Wetlands > Peat | place: Sweden: Abisko... | reverse complement strand
CAGAACTCACTGTTGAACATTACTCCATCCGGCCTCTGCGCCTTCAGCGTAGCGAAGCTCTTCTCCGCCGAACCCGCGTGGTTGCCGTCGAAGTTGATGCCAACCGGCAGTTCCGGCAGGGAGCCATTGGCAATCACGCCCGGCCCATCCGCCGTGTAAAGCTGTACCTTCGTGAATCCCGCATCCACCAGCGCCTGCTTGTTTGCCTGCATATACGCGTGGTCGTTGCCGAACGAGCCGTACTCGTTCTCCACCTGTACCAGCACGATCGGCCCGCCATTTCCACTTTGCAACGGCGCCAGTTCCTGTCCCAGCCGCTTGATCCAGCGCGTCGCCGGCTCCATGTATTTTGGATCGCTGGATCGAATCACCGTCGTCGGGTCCTTCAGCAGCCACGCTGGATAGCCGCCAAACTCCCACTCCGCGCACACGTATGGACCCGGCCGCAGAATCACCCACAGCCCTTCCTGCTGCGCCTCGCGGATGAACTCCGCCACATCGTTGTTGCCGGAAAAGTCGTACACGCCCGGCGTCTGCTCGTGCTCGTTCCAGAAGACGTAGGTGGTGATGGCGTTCAGCCCCATGGCCCGCGCCATCTTCAGCCGCGCCCGCCAGTACTCGCGAGGAATCCGCGGATAGTGCATCTCCCCCGAGATTACCCGGAACGGCTTCCCATCCAGCGTGAACTGCCCCGCCGAGACGCCGAACGTATGCGCCTTGCCATCGGGCCCAGGCGCGCCCAGCGCACCTTGAACATTCGACTGACCAAACGAAGTGGGAGCAATAGCGAGGCTAACAGCAAGGACGATGGCAACAGGAAATCCCAAGCGCAGGTTCACCCGAAAATCTTACGCTGTTCCCCGGGGCTCGTCGCTCCCTGCACCGGCGAGTCGACAATGGACCATTCTGAGCAGATCGACCGGATGCACGGGCTTGGCAACCACCTCTAGGGAGTGGCCATCTCGCTTCGCTTTCTCCAGCAAGTCGTTCGTCGCAGCGTATCCCGAAAACAGCGTAAGTCCACAATCCGGATACTTGTCCTTCAACAGGATTGCGAGATCGATGCCATTCATGCCCGGCAGTTGAACATCGATGATTGCCATCTGCGGAACCCATTGCGACATCAGGGTGAGCGCCTGCTCTGCGGAGTAGACCGCCATCGCCTCCATTCCGGCTTTCGAGAAGATCGTCTTCAGCGTGTCGGCAACGGTGCGCTCATCGTCGATAACCAGAATCTTCGCCTTCGTTCCCTGGCCCGTCATAATGCTTGTCCCCTTTCCTGAGCGACGCCAGTTGGGGCCACCGAAACTCCCCGACAGGCGTCAAAGAACTTCTCCGCGTTGGTGTTCCGACCTCGAGTCTGCTGCATTACCAGCACGAAAACTGTGATCCGCTGAACAACGCGCGTTACAAATCCTGAGTCCGCCCGCGCATCAGGAGAGACGCTGATAGCATTGCATGTGTTGCTCGCAAGTGGCTGATTTTATTGGTGAAATTGCACTTGTGCAATCGGGAATTCGAGTCTTGGGAATTTAAATGCCATCCCAGCAGCCAGCCAAACCGGATTGGTCGATCCAGATACGGCACCTGATCGTCGAGCTAAAGCTGTCGCAAGCTGGCTTCGCGGCGCGCATTGGAGTCTCTCCGGCGACAGTCACCCGCTGGATCAAAGGTACCCACGAACCCACCAGCGCCTCCTACCTGGCGATGGGAAACCTCGCCGGCTCTCCTGCCGGAACCTATTTCTGGGAGCGAGCGGGAGTGGACCCGGCAAATATTCCAGGCACTACTCCCCGCATGACCCTTTCTTCGCTGCGGGTCAATCTTGCCGACTTCAAGCTGGTGGCCGGCAGGAAGCTTTCGAAAGAGATTGTGGCGCGCAAGGCTAACGCTGTCATCCTGCCGTTGCTGAATATCACCGCCTATGGAGACCGCATCCCTCCAGGCCCGCACGTGACGCTATCGAAGGCAGAGGTTCTGGATGTGCTGATGGCTCCCCTCAATTGGTGCCCGCATCCTGAAAGTATGCTGTGTATGGATCTCTCTGGCGATTCGATGGTGCCCGTAATCGCTCCCCACGCCATCATTGCCGTCGATACGGCCGTCACCGACCGCGGTCAGCTGGATAAGAAGCTCGCCGTCTTCTCCCACCGCGATCTCGGCTTCAAAGTCGCGCGTCTTCAGCGTCTTCCTGCCTCCGACATTCTGGTCTCGGCCAACCAGAAGTATCTACCGGTGGACGTGAGCGACCAGTCCAAATGGAAGGCTGTAGGCGTAGTCGTCTGGTGGGTTTCAAGAGATCCGCTGCCAAACGGTTCCACGAACGACAAGCCCGCGACGGCCTGAAGAGTCGAGCTTCGGCCCTGTAAATACCATTACAGGTTCACGGTCGTGGAGCAGGAGTTCGCGCGCGGTCCTCCAGTCGGTCGTCACGGAATCCATGCTTGCGACCAACGGGAGCACCGCGCGGAGCCAAACAAAAGTCACGAAGTGACCGCCCCACGCGCAGTGGGCTTGTTGCACCAGCACGCGCAGTGGGCCTATTGCACCAGCATGATGGGCGCCTGCCAGAACGAGCCTTTCCCTCCGCTTGGGTCGAGCACCGTCACCTGGCAATCGTACTTGCCCGCCGCCAATGTGCTCAGGTCGATGGTAAAGTTCAGCGGCGCCATTTGCAGTTTTGTATTCGACGGTGGCGTCACCTCTTGCGGCTGCGTCTCATACACCTTCGTCCCGTTCTGGAAGAAGCTGACAAACGCCATCAGCGGCTTCACGGTTGGCACGACCGCAGGCTGTCCCGCGGCTGCCGGAGCAGGCGAGGCGCCCTCGTACGCTTGCAGATACACGTAGAGGCTGCGGCTCTTGTTGAATACGCGCGTCACGCTTGGGATCAGCTTTTCTCCGTTCACCACCAGCGGGTCGGCCGCGATCTCCTTCGCCTGCTCCTTGCCTTTGGTCGCGTTGAAGATCGCCTCCGTCATCGGCGCGCGCTGTCCGCTCAGCACTACGCTGCTGATCGGCACACGCTTGGTCTCCTTGTTCAGGTTGGGCACCACGAACGTCGTCTGGAACGTGCCGATGTGTCCCGTCGCGTCGTCCCGCGCCAGCACCTTGATGGTGTACTTGCCCGGTAACAAGGTGTCGCCGGTAGAGTACGCAACCGGGCTCCTGGCCAATTGCTCAGCCGTCTTGTCGCTCAGCTTCGCCGGGATAAAGTCACGGAGATTCGTCACCGTGGTCCCGCCGTAGTCGTCCTTCACCTCGGTGACAAAGTCGATCGTCGCCATCTCCGCGCCGCGTTTCTTCGCCAGCACCAGCTCGCTGCCTGGGATCTTCACCATGATCGGTACGTAGTACTCGGCCTTGTTCAACTGGAAGTAGTTCAGCTCGACTGCAACCGTCAGGTCGGTCCACGGATCGCCCTGCATCAGCGCATCCTCAAGCTGGCGTTCCTTGTCGGCTGTGTTGAACTTGCCCCATTCCTTCGGCCCGTAGTAGCCCAGGCGATAGTCCAGCTTCGCTTCCGCATTCTCGCCCAACGTTACCTTGACCTTGCGGAACTTGCCATTCAGCGCGTTGTTCGACGTGTAGTAGCCGATGATGTAGTAGTCCGACATCGCCTTCTGCGCTGCCACGATTCCCTGGCTCAGATCGTTGTTATCCAGAAACGCCTTGCCGCCCGTGTCGCCGGCAATTGCATAGAGCGTGTCCTGCGATCTTTGGAAGCTCGACGTCATCGCGCCCGACGACCCGCCGGTATACATCGCCTGGCTGCCCGGAGAACCATGCGTGGCATCCCCCATCGGGGCCGACGCTACCAGTCCGCGCGCATCCACCGTCCAGAACGCTACACCCGACTTGATTGCCGCATCTTCCGTCGCATGCAATTGCGCTTGGTTGTCCAGCCCGTTCAGATTCAGTCCGGCGGCAAAGTAGATCAGTTCCTTCTTCTCACTCAGCCGCCCCAGCATCTCTGCCGCCGTTTGCAGCGCCGCCAGTTGCCGGTCGGTCGTAAAAATGTTGAACTCGCTGTCGTCCTGCCCGAACGCCGCGCCGGTATCGGCCGCGCTATCGTCGCTGGTCGAATTGTCGTTGCCCTGGCCTTCGCCCACCACCATCGTCTCCAGGATGCTCAGCAGCCGGTCGCGATCGTTGGTGAAGTCTTGCAGCACCTCCACCCCGCTCCCCGCAAAGCGCATGATCGACACCAAATCTGAGGAGGTCATGTTCTGGCGCACAAACTTCTGCGCAGCCTCCAGGGCCCGCATCTGGTCGGTCGGATTGCCCATCGCCATCATGTCGAAGTAGAGCGCCATCAGCCGCTTGTCCTTGTACATGATCTGGCCCGGCGATTCGCCCGCAATCTGCTCGTGCGCCAGCTTGTTGTAGACCTTGACGTTCTCTTCTGCCTGGTGCGTGGTCAGCTCCACGGCGGGCTTATCGGGAACCTCCGGCAGGCTCTGGAACTCGCAGATCTTAATCGCCTGCGGCACGCCGTCTTCCGTGAGCGTGAAGTCCTTGGCCGTGAGCCCGGTTATAGTCTTGCCCGCTTTGTCCTTCACCGTCACCGATTCAACCACCAGGCGCACGGTCTCATGCAGCGTCACTACATCGGTCCCGCTGCCCGGCGTCTTGTTCGCCCCGGTCAGTTGCGCGCCCGCCGTGCCCGCCAGCAACCCGCCGACCACGCACACCGCCGCCATCGCGACGCCCCAGCGCTTGTTTGTCATTCCCGAAGGGAAGCCCCAGCGCTTGTTTGTCATTCCCGAAGGGAATCTGCTTTTGTCTCGCCTCGAACTCGGCATCTCGTCCCTCATCCCTGACTTACTGACCACTGCTCACTGATCACTTACCACTGTTCTTAGAATCTTCCCCGCAACGTAATCGTCAAACTACGCATTCCGCCTGCCCCGGTCGGCACGCCGAACTGCACCGGCTGCGTGGTCGTGCCTGGTACTACTGTCACAACCGTCGTGTTCCATCCCGAATACGCAACGTGGTTCAGCACATTGTTCGCATCCACACGCGCCTCGACGTTGTAGCGGTCGTGAATCCGGAAGGTGCGGTCCAGCGATGCGTTCAACCCGAACTGGCTTGGCCCCGTAATCGAGTCGCGCCGCGCGTTGCCAAACCCCGCGGGGACACCGGTCGAACCTGGCACCACATACTTACAGGGGTTCAGGAACTCGCCCGCCTGCTGCGAACAGCCCGTCTGTGTGCCATAACTCGCGCGAATAATATTCTGGAAGCTCGTCCCTGGAACCGTCAATGTAGTGAGTGGAGTCAACGGCGTGCCGCTCGCCTCGCTGATGTTCAACTGCGCCGTCCACTCTTTATAGATCAGCCCCCTCCAGCCGCTCAGCAGCGTCCGTCCGCCGATCCCCATTCCAGTGGTGTACTGCAAGCTCGCCGACAGCACATTCCTCTGGTCGAACGTGGATAGTCCCCGGTTCCCTGCCGGATTGGTCCAGTCCTGCGCCACCCGCTCGTTCCCGCCACTGGTTACCACCGTCCCCTGGCCGCCCAGAGAGAGGTCGTCATCCAGCGACTTCGAGTAAGTGTAGGTCAGGTTCGCCGTCAATCCGTTGCGCAGCCGGCGCCGCAACTGGAACATCCCTGCCTCGCGCGTCGAGTTGCCGTTCGACATGCGGTAGTAGAAGTTCGTGGGAGCCGCTCCATACGGGTCGGTCAACACCCCCGGCGCATACGAGTTCGGCAGAATCTCCTGCACCCCGCGCGTGCCTTTGATTCCCGTATACGTCGCCACCATCTGCAGCGAGAACGGCAGATCGCGCTGTAGGCTCAACTGCCACTGCTGCGCATAGCCCACACGGAAGTTCGGGTCCACCGCAAACGAGTCCAGCGTATTCTGCGGGCAATTGGTGGGCGCGACGAACGGAGTGCCGATCGCGATCGTAAACGGGCACGCCGCGGTCGGCGACACCACGGGATTCGTCGCGGTCACTTGCAGGCTGGTCGAGAGCGGCGCCTGCTGGGACATTGCCGACGCCGTCGCCCGGTATACCGAAGTATCGTTGTAGATCCCGTATCCCGCCCGTACCAACAGGGACGATCCGGAGATCGGCCGCCACGCAATCCCGATGCGCGGCTCGGGGAAGCTGTAATCCGGGTGCATCAGGGACGTCGGATAGGTGTTCCCAGTCAGCGAACCCTTCGGATTCGTCCCGAGCAACGGCGCCACCGCAGTGAAGTTCTTGGCTACGTCCAGGTTCACCAGCCGGTTCTTCAGCTCCGTCACCGGCGCACCATACTCCCAGCGCACGCCTGCGCGGATACTCAGCTCCGGGTTCACCCGGAAATCGTCGTCCGCATACAGGTCGTACACCGACTGCCGCAGATACTTGTCCGCATTGCCATAGGCAATCGAGCTGGTGTCCGGCCGGCCCAGCAGAAAGTCGGCAAAGTCGTTGCCGCCGCCGCTGGCCCCCTGCGTCGCCACGCCGGTAAAGGAGAGCGACCCTTTCGGATTCAACTCTGAAAGAGTGTTCCATTCCTGCCTGCGGAAGTCGCCGCCGAACGTCATATTGTGCCGGAACCGGTTCCAGCTCATCGAAAGCCCGATCGAATTCGTCTCCGGCCGCGAGCTCGAGTTCGTCCCGTCCGACAGGCCCGCAAACTGGCTGCTCGCAAAATTTAGACTGGGCGGTCCATAGTATGGCGCGGCCTGGTCGTTGCCGCCGAGGCTCGCGACGCCAGAAATACCCGCAAGGCCGGAAACATTGATGTTGCGGCTGGCAAAATACCCAAAGTTGTTGTTCTTCGAAATGCTGAAGTTGTAGTTCAGGTTCATCGACAGCCGCTGCGTAAACCGGTGATACCAGCCTGCACCCACCGACGTGTTCAGCAACTTGCTCGTGTCCAGAAACCCGAAGAGACTGGGGTTGCTCGTCCGCGTGTCCGACACCCCGAAATTGACGTTGATGTTGTTCTTACCGTTGCCAAACGACTTCGGCTGCAGCCGCCCCTGGTATGAATCCGTGTGCGTCGAACTCGCCAGCGCCACCTGGTAGTTGAGCTGAGAAGCATTCGTCGAATTCGGCAGCGGATAGTACTGCAGCAGCTTCTGCGCCACCTGGCTCATCTCGTTTGCCGGAATGCACGCCGTCGGCGTCGCGTCCACTAGCAACAAAGCCGCCGAACAGCCCGTCGATCCGAAAGGCTGTCCAGTGTTCGGATCGTAAACCGTACCCTCGCCAGTCAGATCGCCAAGCTGCTGCGCCAGTGTCGGCACCCGCACACTCGCCACGGAATCGTTTTTGTTCTCCGTGCGCTGGTAGCCAGCGTAGAAATAAGGTGCCTTAGCAAACGGCAGCAGATGCGGAATCTCCAGCGGCCCGCCAATCTGCGCGCCGGCAATAATATTCGTGTACGGCTGCTTCGGCGTATCCGTACCATTCAGCGAAAACGTCCTCGCATTCAGCACAGAATCGTTCAGCACCAGGCTCAGCCCGCCGTTGTACTTCCAGCGACCACCGCCGCGGTTGTTGCCAAACGCCTGGTTCAGCGAGAACTGGCTGGTCGCCGCATTGTTCACGCTTCCGTTAATCAGGAACCCATCGTTCGCCTGCGCCGAAGTCGCATCCTGCGCCGGCTCGGGAGCCGCTGGCCCGCCCGCCGCAGTCGCAGTGGTCTTCGCGCCTGCCGCCGCACCCTTGGCCGGAGCCGCCGCCCCGGAAGCGGGTGCCCCATTCGTGGCAGCCTTACCGTCACGAGTGGGGTTCGGAGTCGTTGTCGCCACGCTCGCCACGACCGGCGCGGTCACGTCCACCTTCACCGGATTCGTTGCCGAACGCATCGCATCCAGCGTCAGCAGCTTCATCTCAAACGTCGCAACCGCACTATTCGCGGCCACCGCAATCTGCGTCTTCAGCGGCGCAAACCCCGTCATCTCGATGTCCAGCGCCCAAGTCCCATCCGCCAGATCGGCAAAGCTGAACAGCCCCTGGTCGTCTGAGATTGCGACCACCTTCTTATCGCCCTGGGTCGCCGTTACCGTCACCACCGATCCCGGCAGCGGCAGTCCATTAAACGTCACCTGCCCGTGGTACGGCGACGCCATCGCGCTGACCACACTCAGCCACGCAACCGCGCACCCAAGCAGAAAACCCTTCACTCCACGCTGCAACTGCATCGACCCTCCGCCTTACCACTTCGTTCCGGTAGGCATCCTGGCATACTGCCGCCGGGAAACCGTTCGGGGTCCAGCTTGCCTATACCGCGAACCAGTCAGTCGTCATTCTGATCCCAACGGGGTCAGAATCTCTGTCGTTGTCCTTATCTCACTGCCGCGCCAGAAGACACGTCTGCCCTTCTAGAGGCCGCGCTTGCGCCAATCGCGTTCTTCGCTGCCGGATTCAATGGTTTTCTGTGAAGTCGTTATCCGGAAATACGCAAACACCGGCCAGACGGTTCCAGGACTTTCAGGGGAGGAAGAGATTCTTGATTAAAAGACGTTTGAGAGGCACCGTTCGTTCGCGACGTTCCGGGTTTATTTTATGTCGTTCCCGGTTCCGTTCGCTGATCGCCCACGCCGTCCGTTAACCGGCTAACTTTCTCGGCGTTGCAACCTATGTAGCATTCTACACATGGTACCCCATACCACGCATCCGGAACATGCAAAATCCTTGCAACTACGCTAGTACGACAGTGGTCGTATGTCAATCTTCCTTCCCTTTGCAGAATGATCCGGCAGATCGTATTTGCTGTACTATAACACGTAGTACACCAATTAAAGCGGTTTCTTTTGAGCCATCAATTGTCCGGCGGCCGCTCAATGTGATCGACCACGATTCCCTGAATCGGCTCCTTCGCCTGCACCAGTTGCAGCCCCAACTGTTTCAGTCCGTCAAACATCGTCGGCACACCTGAATCCTCCGCAATCTCCTTGAACTGCTCCGGCAGAGGACGGTAGGGAATTGGCACCGTAAAATCGTACGCACCGGTCAGCCCCGTCTTGTCGATCACCACTCGCCCCGCCCGGTCCGGCCCACTCATCGAGTTCACCAGGTCCGCCATCGTCTGGTCCTGGCATACCAGGTTGAACGGATCGAACCAGCTCAGCACCTTCCCCGTCATCGCATGTGCCCCGGGATACGACGGCGTCACGGTATCGCCCGGCTCGTACTCCATCAACTTCGGTCCGCCCTTCGCCACCACTAGGTCGTACACCGGATGCAGCTCAGTATCGTCATGCACCTTCAGCTTCAGCACATCTTCCAGCGCCGCCCGCACCATAAAGCGCTTATCGGTCAGCGTCATCGCCTTCCACTCGGCCACATCCTCCGGCCCCACCTTCGCCGTGAACTCGTAGTAGTCGGTCTTCACCCAGTCCGGCTCGCCCGAGATTAAGAAATACCCCTTCTTGACTCCGCCGTACGCAAACAGCAGTAGGTCGTGCACGGTCGAGCCGTGGTACGCAATAAAGTCACCGTCGGCAGGAAACTCACGCCCGCGCCCCTGCTGCAGCGACTTGCGAAACGACACCACGTCAAAGGTAATCGGCTTCAAGTCCGGCGTCCGCGCCAGTCCGCCACCCGCCGCGCCACCCGGAATGGTTTGTTGCGCCAACGGAATCTCCGGCGTCACCACAACCTTGCCCGCATTCGCACCGGTGCAGCACGCCGTATAAAAAGCCGTTACCTTGGCATGATCGGTATCGGTCACCGTTCCATCGGCAAACGTCACCTGCTCCACAAACTCCAGAAAACCCTTCGCCTCCGCGCGCGGAGCGACATTCTGCGGCGGCGCCTGGAATGTCTGACCCGTCGCCACGCCGCCGGCCGGCGTGAACAACTCGCCCACGTGGAAGTCCAGCCCGCCGGCCAGCACATACGCCCATCCGAGTTTCGCCGTCACAATCTCCGCCTGCGTCCGGCTGATGACCTGCGTCGATGCCAGCCAGTCCTTGTCGCCGTGGTTCGCGATCGTAATCTCTGCGGGGAAGTTCGGCTGCTGCACGTCAATCATCGGCATCCCACTGTGCACTGCGCGCACACTATGCGGCACCGGCGGCAACACAATCGTGGGCCGCGCCGCCGGCTGATCCTGCGCTACCCCGATCATCCCACCAGAAACTGCCAGCACCCAACCAGCCAGCCAAGCACCCGCTCGCTTCATCGCGCAACCTCCACAGCAGAATGGAGCCCGCACCAAAACTATCATTTCGACCGGGAACGGCGCACGGGTGCGTCGGAATTATCTTTCGGCCGCTCGATGTGCTCGACCACCAGTCCATCCATCTCGCCCTTGGTCGATTCCAGCTTCAGCCCCATCTGCGACAACCCTTCGGAGACCGAGGGAATCGCTTCGCCCAGATCCTCGTACGGGTTATTGCCTGACCCATTGGGCACAGGCAAGGAGAAATTAAACGCCGCTGTCAGCCCGGTTCGGTCCAGCACAGGCCGATCCAGCCGCGCCGTCAACAACTCCGCCAGACTCCCCATCGACGTGTCCTGAAAGTAGGCAACCCTGCCCACATAACTCATATCCCGTCCGCTCAACCAGAATCCGTTGGGTAGCTTCACGTGTTCGCCGTCGGTATAAGCCTTCATCTGCGGCCCGTTCTTTCCCAGGCTCAGGGTATAAATCGGCTTCGGCGTAGTATCCACCTTGATTTTCAGCTTCAGCGTATCGGCCAGCAATCCCTGCACTACTACCCTGCGCGCGTTCAGCCCCATTGTTTGCCAGGTTGCAACATCGTCCGGCGCGACCTTTGCCTCAAAGTTATAAAGGTCCGTCTCCACCCACGGCGGACATCCGCCCAGCGAGAACTTGAACCCAGGCGATCCGGTGTACGCGAAGAAAATAATCCGAAACACCGATTGGCAGTGGTAGGCCACATAGTCGCCATCCATCGGCAGGTCCACCTTGTTCGAACCCTCCGTGCTGCAGGGCGTAAACGACACCGCATCAAAATGAATTGCCGGCACCGCCGCCGACCCAATCACCCCACCCTGCGGCGCGTCCGCACTGGATGGAGCATCCGCAGTTCCCGCAGATAATGGAGTCGCCGCCTCCACCTGCGCCCCAGCCTGCCCCATCACCGATCCGAGCGCTTGTCCGGTCGCTCGGCTCGCCGCGCCAGCTGCCGAATTCGCCGCCGCCCCCAGCGCGCCAGCTTCTACGCCCGCCTGCGCGAACCCGCTTCCCACGCCCGCCAGCCACACGCCGCCGATCAGCAAAACCGCTCGCGCCCAACCCGCCGCCCGCTTCGCCATAGATGTCACCGTTTGCGTCATTAGAAAGGTTCGGAGTAACAGCGGGCTTTGAAATAGGCCCCATTCTCGACGTTCAGAGCGGGCTTCACAGGTTGCTGAAAAACTCGGTCCTGAGATAGGCCGGGACTTCAGTCCGGCACCGAACGCCGCAGAATCAACACGGGCTTTAGCCCCTGGGACGCTTCTTGCGTCTTCGGCGCAAATCTCCTCTTTGTCCTTGCCAATCCTTCCCTAATTCTCCCCCACTCCGCCAGCCCACTCAATCACACCTTTGTTTCAGCCTCGGCCACCGCTTCCGGCGAAGATTCCTTCTGCCTCTCTATCGATACAACCTAGTTTTCCCCTGGCCGCTCCGCCGCATCAATCACGTACGTCTTTATCGGGACCTTCCGCTCTTCCACCCTCAGCCCCAGCCCGTCTTCTATCTGCTGTTCCATCGTCGGCCCGTCCTTCTCCTTGGTCAGCTTGATCGAAAAATCGTAGTAGTGTCCTTCCAGCCCGGTCTCATCCACCATCATCTTGTCGGTCGCGCCAATATCGTACCCAATCTGTCCCAGCAGCGCGCGCACATTCTCCGCATGCCCTACCCATCCCTTGTCCGACACCGAAAAACTCCCCGCCATCGGCCCATCCGAAGTCTGCCCGGTCCGCATCCATTTCTCCCGCTCTTGCGGATCCATATTCGCCGGCGGCCCGTCCACCTCCCTCATCTTCACTCCACCCTTCGCCTGAACCAGCGCATACACCGGAGTCACCTTCATCTCCGAGTGCACCTTCAGCCCGAAGCGCTCCACCAGTAGCGCCCGCAACTGCGGACGCACCCGCTCCATCCGCTCCTTGTCGCTCAGCTTGTCCCACCCCACCAGGTCGGCCTCATCCATCTTGGCCTCAATGTCGTACGCGTCGGTCCCCGCCCACGCCGGCCCGCCCTCAACCCGCCCCGTTTTCTGCATCCCCACATACGCATACAAAACCAGGCTCTTCAGCGTCACCGATGACACCGAGAACCGACCCGACGGCGCCATCTGCGTCCCAAACCACCGCCGCCCGTCATTCCGGTTCGCCAGCTTAACCGTCGCCACCTCAAACCCATGCCCCAACGCATCGGAATCTACCTGTACCTGGGTTGAAGCAGGCGCAACCACAACTGTGGGTGCCCCATTCGCGACGGCCTTATCGTCGCGAGTGGGATTGTGCGGATTTGGCGTCTGCGCAATCCCCGCC
>Ga0302278_10005533_pt1 | contig 12462 bp, 9 predicted proteins | sample III_Bog_N3_2_FD_194543 | JGI IMG/M metagenome (GOLD analysis project Ga0302278, IMG submission 194543) | Peat permafrost microbial communities from Stordalen Mire near Abisko, Sweden - III_Bog_N3_2 | ecosystem: Environmental > Terrestrial > Soil > Wetlands > Peat | place: Sweden: Abisko... | reverse complement strand
AATGCCGTGGCCGGCTCCGCCTTTTCAACACATAAAGTTCGGTATAGCCCTTACGTAGGAGAACCCGAGCATGACATGTATTGCTCCGAGGGGTCTCCGGACCACGTCAATTCAGACGCAATCGGATCCGATCAGCTGGTTTATTGGGGTGGGGACAGATTGATCTACATCGGCCAAAACGGCCGCGTCGAGGATATCCAGGAATCGTATTAGCGAAGTGTCGCCCTTCGCGGACGCCCCAGCCATATTCTTACCTTCAAACTGAGTGATCGAAGTTACACGCCTGGCCAACTCTCCCGCGAATTGAATGATATCGCCCGCGATGTGATATCATTTTTCTGTGAGACTCGTGCTCGACACCGACGTGGTGGTGGCTGCAATGCGAAGCCCAACCGGCGGTTCAGCCGAGTTGCTGCGAAAGATTGACGACGGTAAGGCCACGATGCTCTTAAGTGTGGCGCTTGCTCTGGAATACGAGGCGATTTGCACACTTGCCGAGCACCGGCTCGCCTCCGGCTTAAGCGCGCCGCAATCGAATCTGTTCGTCGATACTCTAATTGAGATGGCTGAACCCGTGGAGCTTTATTTCCGATGGCGCCCACAGCTCCACGATCCCGGCGACGAGTTGGTATTGGAAGCGGCGGTCAATGGCCGAGCTGACGCGATTGTTACGTTCAACGAAAGGGACCTGCGCGAAGCGCGAAAGAGTTTTAACATCGAGGTGCTTCGCCCTGGTGAAATCTTGAGGAGGTTGGAGCCATGACCACGAAAGTTGCCACGTTCCCGCTGCGCCTGCCAGTTTCAATGAAGGCTGCGCTTGAGAAGATTGCCGAGCGCGATGGAACCAGCATGAACCAGTTTCTGGTGATCGCTGCCGCAGAGAAAATTTCTGCGATGGAGACAGAACGATTCTTTGAAGAGCGTCGCGGGCGCGCTGATCGCGAGGCCTTTCGGCGCATTCTCGATCGCAAAGGCGGCGAACCGCCACGTCCTGAAGACTTGCTGGAATAGTACGCTGACCTGCCGCTTCACGTCCCTGACTCCGCCAACGCCGCTGCCCCCCGCTGCTTTCCATCACAGCCCAATCCCACCACGGGAGTGGTATCATTCCGCGTCATCTCAAAAACTGAGGAGGATGGCGTGAAAAAGCCCATCATTATTCTGGCTGGCGCGTTGCTGCTCCTGGCCGGATGCAATTCGGGAAACCAGGCTGCCAACGCACCGCAAACACCCAAGTGGAAGGGCCCTCCCTACCGCGTCGCAATCGACACTAAACCCGTCAAGCCGAACCCGAAGGGTCTGACCCTTCCCGGCATCAAGTTCACGGCCAACCCCGACGATCTTCAAACAAGAGCCGATCTCGTGGTGAAAGTCGACGTCAGCGGCGTCAAGGGGAAGGATTCCGTCCCGGACATGATGATCATGGCCCCGACTGACATCTCCGGCGCTGATGGCCCCCTTTCCGCCGACTACGTTGACTTGGCCAGTAAGCAGTTGACCCAGATGCTCACCGGCTACTGCCTGAATGGAAAAGTGAATCTTTCCGTGGCCCTTGCCCGCTCGACGCTGAACATGACGTCGACAGACGACCAGATCGACGCCAAACGCCTGTCAGACTGGACGCCCATCGTGCTCGACTTCAAGAACCCGCGCGGGAAGTGCTAGCTCTCGCCACCCACGAATCGAACAGCCGGTTACCCGGTCCCTCGCACTTGGGGGGACCGGGGCATCGTCCCCGTTCTCTCGGTCCCTCGCGCCCCGCCCCGATTTCTCACATCCCTCGCCTTTCCCTGAGAAATGCAGCTCTCTGCCCTCGGTTCTCTCAGTCAAGGGCGCCTCTTCAAAATTAATTTCAACTCACTGCGCTTCAGCCACTTGCAACCATCGACCGTCTGCATGTTTTATCTGCCGATTCGCTATGCTCAAATGCAGGGACCTCGACTGCATATCTCTACCCGGTCAACGCCTCATTAGGTAGCGGTCTGATCCACGATCCAGTCCTGTGCTCTTAAGTTCCCTGGTTTCTTGATTTTGTGATTCAAGTTCCTCAAACAAGAGCACTTAGGGCAAAGCCGTGCCGGCAACGCTTTTCGATTCAAGAGCTTGCAGAATATCTACCCGGGGGCGGGGGGAAGGGGGTGTCAGGTCACAGCTGCCCCCTTATCGCCATCCGGCCAGCCCCTCACGCGTCAGCCGTTGTGAAGAAATACGGGCTGGTCCCCTGCCTTACGGCTTCACCGGACCGCCCACCGGCGTCGGCGCGGCGTGCATTACATCGCTGAACAACTGGCCTGAGTCAGTCAGATCAAAGCTCCATGACTTCAGCATCCGTGGTCCCCACTCGGGATCGAAGCACCACGAAGTCCAGCTGATGCCGCGCGATTCGAGGTAGCTGGTGATCTCGTGCCCGTAGTCGAGGCCCTGTTGCTTTGGCCCGTAGCTGGTGTCGAAGCCGATCTCGGTGGCGATCATGGGATACTTGGACGCCGCGAACCCGAAGTCCTCTTCCCACTTGGGCGGCCACGGCTGGGTGCGCTTGTTGGGATACGGATGCGCGACGTATCCGATATTTTCGGCGCGGATGGGACTGGTGCGCACTCCCGACAGGTCGTAGGCCCAGTCGAGCCCCGCTACCAGCGGAATGGTGTCTTTGTTGAAGGAGCGGATGATGTTGATCATCTCCTCGTTGATGTCGCGCCACTCTTCCCACGTCATGGTGCCGAACCGGCCGCTGGAAACCGAAGGCTCGTTGAAGAGCTCGAAAAACGCTACTGTGTGGTTGCCTTTGTAATGCGCGGCGATGGTGCGCCAGAAGTTCAGAGTTTCAGGCAGGCTGGTCTCGTAAATAGGGCTCTCGAAGACGCCTTCTTTCAGGTTGCCGATCGAGTGCCAGTCAATGTCGACATAAATACCGAGATCTGTCGACCACTCCACGGCCTGGTCGAGCAATGCCAGATATTCCTTCGGCCCGCGCCCCCGCCACGCCACCGGATGAACCGGGATCCGAACCACATTGGCGCCGGTTGCCTTCACTTTTTCGAAGAGTTCCCTGTTCCAGTGGCCCTGGCTGTCGACCTTGTCAGGGTCGGCGATGTTGACGCCGCGGAACAGCATTGGCTGGCCCGTTGGATCGACGAATCGGTTGCCCTTGACCGAGATCAGCGGCAGCTTGGTTTCGTCAGGCGCGTTCCACGTCTGGGTAAAGTAGCGTCCCCGCCACCACTCGTGCAATTGCCCTTTTGCCGGCGCGGTTTGTGGCGCAGTAGTTTGACCGGTCGTCGTTGCCGCACCCACTGGAGCGGCCGGAGCCGCGCTTTGGCCCCATGCCAAACCTCCGCAAACCATCAACATCGCAACACACACCAAGGCTTTTCGCATCATGTCTTTCAGGTCCTCTTCAGGCACAAAATTCGGCGCGCCCCGTTCGCAACCATCCAGGACTGCGCCATGAAGTCGCCTAATGCTAAACCGGAGCATCGCGGCGCGTCGAACCGGAGAGCTGCAGCAGATTGCGCACCACAAAAAATCCCCGGCTTGCGGCCGAGGACTTTTGACGATCGATTGCGACCTACTGATTCCGAAGAGAAATGTCGGCGCATCACCTATGCGTCAATGGTTTCGATTTTCTCAACATGGATCAACATGGACTGCGAGTTCAACTCGCCTGTCACCGTAACGAACCTGCCGGCGAAGGGGCGGATTCCCTGCTGATGGTCAAGCTGGTAGGTCTTTCCAGAAGAGGCCTCGCTCAGGTAGACCTGGTCGCCGTTTTGCTTGACGGTGCCATTCACGGTTGTGGTCTGGGTCTGTGCAGGTAGCGCAGATACCGCCGAGGCTGCCGACGCCGAACTCGCGGTGAGGAACGGCCCGCCGAAGATGAGAGCACACGCAAAAACGAGTGCGGTAATAACGACTCCCAAAAGCAAATCGCGCTGGATTGAGCTTCTTTTTTTCGACGGCATAACAAACCCCTCGCTGTTTGTGCAGGTTGGCGTTACTGCATTGTGAAAGCTGGCCAAAATCGATGGCCGCGAAGTTGCCCGCGGACCGGGCCAGAACGGCGTCTGAGACAAAACTTATGGTTGCGGCAATTCATCACCGCAGATAAAAGATAAGACGCAGTTTGAGTGCCAGAGTTTTCCTGCAACTCTGTTAAAAGAATTTGACTGGCTTAACGAGGTGTTTACAGGGTGGAATTATTAATCAACGTTCGGTGGCCGCACGTGCGCAGCAAGCGCCCACTTCAACTCGTCGATTCCCTGGCCGGTGACAGCCGAGATGGCGTGAAACTCGAGCTTGCGCCTTTTGGCGTGAGCTGCAAGCTTCTTCAGCTTCTCAGGATTTGCAACGTCAATTTTGGTAGCCACCACGATCATCGGTTTGTCTTCAAGTCCGTTGCCAAAGCTGGCCAGCTCTTTATTGATGATCTTGAAATCCTCAACCGGATCGGGCCGCCCTGAGCCGTCGGACACATCCACCAGGTGGGCCAGCAGCCGCGTGCGCTCAATGTGGCGCAGAAATTGCGTTCCAAGACCGTGGCCTAGATGCGCGCCCTCAATCAGCCCCGGCACATCGGCAACCACAAAGCTCCGCTGCTCCGGCTCTTCGCCGACGGTGACCACCCCGAGATTGGGCTCGAGTGTTGTAAACGGGTAATCGGCAATCTTGGGCCGCGCCGCTGAAATGCGCGAAATGAGCGTCGACTTGCCGGCATTGGGAAAGCCCACCAGCCCCACATCCGCCAGCAGCTTGAGTTCGAGCCGGTAGCTGCGCTCTTCTCCCGCGCGGCCAAGTTCGTGCTCGCGCGGAGCCTGGTGCGTGCTCGTGGCAAAGTGCTGGTTGCCGCGCCCGCCGCGCCCGCCCTTGGCCACAATGATTTGTTCATCGGGCTCCTGAAAGTCGTGCACCAACTCGCCTGTCTCCTGGTCGAAGAGCGAGGTGCCGACGGGCACCTGCAGCACAATCGAACGGCCGTCGAGCCCGGTGCAATTGGAGCCCATGCCGTGCTCGCCGCGCTGGGCCTTGTGCTCGGGGTTGTAACGGAAGTGGATGAGCGTGTTGTGCCGCTGGCTCGCAGCCATAATTACATCGCCGCCGCGGCCGCCGTCGCCGCCAGACGGTCCCCCGCGCGGCACGAATTTCTCGCGCCGGAAGGCCATGCAGCCGTTGCCGCCGTCGCCGGCCTTTACGCGTATTTTGGCTTCATCGATAAACATGTTGTACGAGCCGAAGGAGTTATATGGGCTGTATCGGCCTATGCAGGCGATAAACCCCAATCCCCGTCTCTCCAGTTTATCGGATGGGAGCGCTTCGGGCCGGAACGAGCGATTGCGGCGTCTCTTCTTTTGTTCCTCAGCCTCAAAGCAATGCGGCCACAGACAGTTGCAGCAGATGTGATGCGCGTTACTTTTTGTGCCTGATCGTAGCGCATAGAATCGCTGGCAATCTTCAAGAGAGACTCGAACCGTGAATGCCTTTGCGCGTTAAGGGTCTCGTTCTCCTCCGGATAGGCCGCAACTTCAACCTGTTTCGGAGATTGCTGGATTTGCCCTGGCTCTGCCGGGAACGGGCTCTACGGCCTGTGATTGGCTATTGAAATGCAACGTCTGAGGCGGTGCCTGTTTGCGCCCTCGTTGGTCGCCGCGCTGTTTTTTGCAGCGTGCAAGCCTTTTTTTGCCCAAAACACTCCCATTGAACCAAACCCTGCCAAGGGCTCGTTGGCAGGCAGACTCACTGACTTGAATTCTGCCCCGCTGGCAGGGGTCGCGGTGGTCCTGCGCAATGGGTCAACCGGCGCGGAGACGCGCACAATTACAGCGCGCAACGGCAGTTACCGTTTCGCTGCGCTCGATGCGGGCGAGTACACCCTTGCCGCTGAAAGCGCACAGCTCGGCCGCGGCCAACTCGACGGGGTCGTGATCTCAGGCGGCCACGAAGCGCGGATTCAGGCGGCAATCGATCTTGAGCCCGAGGCGCGGAGCACCCCGGCGCTGGCAAGCAACACAAATCCCGCTCAACCTCGAGAGCCCGCAATTGAAACACATACCGTTTCTTCAGCGCCAATTGCTGTAATACCTGCATCGGCGGAACCACCCCATCAGCCCGCGCTGTCCGCACCGGTTCAGTTCGCCGCGGTCGAGCCAGTTCGCCTGAAGCAGTCAAATGTTGAGCCTGAGGTGCTTGAGCCTGAGCGGCATGAACCCGCGCTGCCCGCTCCCGCAGCCATTGAAACCGCAGCCTTGGCAACGCCAGCCGTACTTCCAGCGCGCCCGCCATCGTTGCCGGCCCCCGACCCTGCAGTCAGTTTCGCAGTAGGCCCGTCAGCATTCAGCGGCGTTCAACCTATGATCAGCACCCGGCCCCTGCAATTGCTCCCGATTGCCGCCGCGATTGCCCGGGTTGACCCGGTAATCCACGTGCTCCAAACAACAGTGAGCGACACTGATGTGGCTGCGCTGCCCGCAACCGGCCGCAACTGGCAAAACTTTGCAGTCGATACGCCCGCGACCTCAGACTTCGCAGGCTCTTCGCAGCCGGTTTATCGCGGAGAAGACCAGGCCGCCGCCGAGATCACCATCGACGGAGCGCCGACGCAGTTGGCCTTTGGCGCGGCGGCCGACACATCGCCCTCGAATCCCGACTCGGGCACCCACGCTGAAGGCGCTTCAATGGGCCAGTCGTGGAACGGCGGCCGGGGTTTCAGTATGAGCGAGGCCGGCATACGCCAAGTGGAAACCGTGGCCGGCAACGTTGAGGCCGAGGAGGCGCGAGGAATCGGCGGGCGCATAGCGGTAAAAACCGCGCAGGGAGGAAGCCAGGTCCACGGCCAGGCGTTTCTATTCGACCGGCAAAACACTTGGGGCGCGCAAAATCCTTTTTCGCAATGGATCGAAAACACAGGCACAGCAGCGGCGCCCGCGTTTACTGCTCAATCTTTCACGCCGCCCGATCACGAGATGTCGGGGGGCGCGGGACTGGGCGGCGATTTGCGGCGCAACAAACTTTTCTGGTTTGCCGCCATCGACAGTTACCGCCGCAACAATCCGGGCCTCAGCACAGTGAAGCTTCCAATCGGCGTCAACTCGTCTGGCCAATGCGCGGGATTCTTCTGCACACCGAGCGTTCCAGAAACTGAGTTGCTGAGCGCGCAATTGAACGAGAGCTATAGCCAGGCCAATAACGATTATCTCGGCATTGCAAATGGTTCATATACACCCGCCGGTCTTGAGCAATTGCAAACGCTGTTGGGCCCGGCGCCGCGGAGTGCTTCGCAGTGGGTGGGCTTTGGCCGCGTAGACTGGCAGGTCGCGGAGCGGCATCGCATTTCGCTTGAAGGCATTGGCGCAAACTGGAACGCACCGGGCGGCGGATTGACACGCCTCTTAGAAAACTACGGCAGCCACAGTTACGGCTCGAGCGAGGCCAGCGAGCAATGGCTGCTGGCGCGTTGGGAAGCGTACCTTTCGCCGAATCTTCTAACCACGACGCAAGGCTCGGCCAGCCGCGACATTCTTACCGCCAAGCCTGACGCCCCATCGGCGTTTGAGCAAACGCTGCTAAGCGGGAACGCATTCGGCCAGCTTCCGCAAATCGTTGTCGACTCGCGTTATGGGCTCACCATCGGCAATCCCTCGCGCTTCGGCCATGGCAGTTACCCCGACGAGAGGCTCTACCACGCGCAAGAACTAGTGGATTGGGTTCACAACAGTGTGCTTGTGAAAGCCGGATTTGAGTTGGACCACAACGCCGATGCCACCAGCCTGCTGCGCAACCAGACCGGCACATACTACTACGCCAAGGTGCAGAACTTTATTGCAGACGCGCTGGCGTTTGAAAAATTCGGCTTGACGAATCTTTTCAACTACCAGAGTCCCCACAACTGCAATCCGCCGCAGAACAGCCTGGGCGCGCTGCCCTGCTACAGCTACTATTCGCAAACCATCGGGCCAACCAACTGGCATTTGAGCACCAGCGACTTTGCGGGCTTCGCGACCGCGCAATGGCAGCCCGGCAAGCAGGCAGTTTTCAGCTTCGGCCTGCGCTGGGAGCGCGAAGTGTTGCCGCCGCCAATCGCATTGGTCGACAATCCTCAGCTACCGCTCACGCAGAAGCTGCCCAACCTGGGCAACAGCTGGGGACCGCGCATCAGCTTCGCCATCGGCAACAGCAATTCGCGCTTGCCGGTGCTGCGCGTTGGTTACGGCATGTACTACGGGCGCACAGAGAACGCCTCGCTTGAAACGGCACTGACGCAGACGGGCTCGCTCAAAGGCGATCTGAACTTTTTCATCCGCCCCACCGACGGCATGAACCCGCTGACTTATACCAGTGATGCGCCGCCGTTCCCGTACGTGCTTCAGGGCTCTCCGGCCAGCGTGGTCAAGCCCGGAGCGGTCGGCTTCGCGGCCAACTTCCGCAATCCTGAGGTTCACCAGGCCGTGGTCTCGGTTGAAGAAGAGCTGCCCGGCCACATCCAGGTAACCACTGCGGCCATCGCCAGTCTTGGCCGCCGGCTGCCAATCTCAATCGACACCAATCTCGACCAACCCTCGTCGACGCAGACCATCACTTACGGCGTGGTTGACGGAACCGGCAAGGGGCCCATCAAAACCTCGCAGATCACGGTGCCGTTTTATGCGTCGTGGCCAGGGGGCGACGCAACCTGCCCTTATTACACGCCGGCAATCACGCTGCTTCCGGGCCGCCCGTGCCCCGACTACCAGCAGATCAGCCAGGTCGCGAGCCGCGCCAACTCGACTTATGAAGCGGCCATGATTAAAGTCGCGCGCTACGGCCGGCGCGGGCTGAGCCTTCATGCCCACTACACCTACTCGCATGCGATGGACTGGAATCCCAACGAGACAACTCTGGTTGCAGGCAGCGACGTGCTCGACCCGGCAGACTTCAGCAAGGAATATGGTGTGAGCGACCTCGACGTACGCCACTCATCCGCCGCGATGGTGATGTATGAGACGCCGTGGAGGATAAGGAACCTGGCCGGTCTGTTGGGCAACGGATGGATGCTTTCGAGCATTGGCCAGTTCCGCAGCGGAAGTCCGTACACCATGCGCACGTCAGGTTCGTTGCCGGAACTGGTAGACCGTGCCACCGGCGCTGTAATCGCAGGCCTCGGCCCCGGCATCAACGGCTCGGGCGGCGATAACCGCGTGTACGGCGTAGGCCGCAACACCTATCGCTATCCGCAAACGTGGAAGGCCGATCTGCGGCTTGCCAAGCGATTCAATCTTGGCAAAATGCGTGACCTTGAGCTGATGGCTGAGAGCTTCAACCTCTTCAATCATCAAAACGTGACCGAGCTTGAAACTACCGGATACTTCATCGAACCGGGCAGCGAGTCGTCGCCCCCGACGCTGAATTTTCTCACCGGGCTGAAGGCCAACACAACCGCCTTCGGCCAGCCGCGCTCGATCAACGGCACTGACCTGCTCCGCGAACGGCAAATCCAGTTCGGCATGCGCATGCGGTTCTAGCGGGACACGAAGGAGGCCTTCGTCCGCTGCCCCTTGCCATCCATCTCCCGCGCCACTCCCGCCAGCCGTCGGTACGAGTCCAGCCTCGAAGCGTGATCCCATGTATCGGTCACCGCGATAATCTCATCGGCTCCGGTCGCAGCCTGCAGCCGCCGTAGCCCGGCCTCAACCGTGGCCTCCGATCCTACAATTGCCGAGCGCAACCTGCTCTCGACGGCAGCCCGTTCCATGTCCGTCCAGAGCGCATCCATCGACTCCACAGGCGGAAGCAACTCAACCGGCTGGTTGCGAATCAGGCGCAGAAAACGTTGTTGGGCCGTAGTGGAAAGCCGTTCCGCCTCACGGTCCGTCTCCGCTGCCATCACCTGCACCGCCACCATCAGCCATGGCTGCTGCAGAACCTCACTCGGCTTGAAATGCGTGCGATAAAGTCTTGCCGCAGTCTCCAGCAATTCCGGCGCAAAGTGCGCTGCAAATGCGAACGGCAGCCCCAACTCTGCCGCCAGTTGCGCGCTAAAGTCGCTCGAACCCAGCAGCGTAATTGGCACGCCGCTCCCCTGTCCTGGAATCGCCTTCACTGCCTGCCCGGCCCGCTCTGGCCCAAGATAGGTTCTCAGTTCTTTGAGCAGTTCCGGAAAATCGTCGCCGCTTTGCCGTGAATCGCGCCGTAGCGCGCGCATCGTATTGAAGTCGCCGCCAGGCGCTCGCCCCAACCCCAGATCGATACGCCCTGGATACATTGCCTCCAGGGTTCCAAATTGTTCAGCCACAACCAGCGGCGCGTGATTGGGCAGCATCACTCCGCCGCTTCCCACACGAATCCGCTCGGTCGCGCCGGCCACATGACCAATCAGAACCGGCGTCGCCGAACAGGCGAGGCCTGCGATCGAATGATGCTCCGCAAGCCAGAATCGCCGGTATCCCCACTCCTCTACATGCCGCGCGAGATCCACTGTCCGCGCAATCGCGCTACCCGCGGACTCATCCGTCCGCATCCCCACCAAATCCAACACCGAGACAGGCAAACCCATACCCCATTGGATGAAGCCGGCGCCCAATCGATCCATTACCAAGCTTCGCGGAACCGTATAAGTTGAGCCGTACAATTTGGCACGCCCGTCTATTACTATGCAAACCATGAAGGTTATTCCGAGATTCGCCGTTCTAATTGCCCTCGTCCCGCTTGGAAGCGCTCTTTGCATCGCCCAGACGGCTGCGCGGCCTCAGCCAGTCCCACCGGCGCCTTCGGGAGATTCGTTGCCCACGCCGGGCCCGCTGGCGCATCTTTCGCCAAAGCTCGATCGGCGCGACATAAGAAAAGCCGTGCGACTGGTCGCCGACTGGCAGTTGAACCGCATGCCCGAACATGCGCAGAATGAATGGACGTGGGCCGCGCTCTATGACGGATTCATGGCCGTGCCGCACGATGTGAACGGCGACAAATATCAACGCGCAATGATGCAGATTGGCGATGCGCTTGAATGGCAGCCGGGACTGCGCCCAACACACGCGGACGACCAGGCTGTTGGGCAGATGTTCATGGAGCAGTATTTCCAGCATAAAGACCCGCGCATGATAGCCGCGATGCGCGCGGAACTCGACGCCCAGTTACCCACCCCCGATCCTCCCGATCTTACTGACCCGCAGAGGCCGCTCCTCTGGTACTGGTGCGACGCGCTGTTCATGGCTCCGCCGGTGTGGGCCGATATGGCCAAAGCGACCGGCGACGCAAAGTATCTCACCTACATGGACCGCGAGTGGCAAATCACGACCGACCTGCTCTACGACCACTCGAAGCATCTCTACTCGCGCGACGGATCGTTCATTGACAAGCACGAGAAAAATGGCGAGAAGATTTTCTGGTCGCGCGGCAACGGCTGGGTGATGGGCGGAATCGTACGGGTGCTCAAGGTGCTTCCCACCGACTCGCCGCTGCGGCCAAAGTATGTTGAGCTGCTGAAAGAGATGGCGGCCGAGATGATCTCGATTCAAAGCTCCGACGGCCTGTGGCGTCCCGGTCTGCTCGATGCAAACTCGTATCCACTTCCCGAAATCTCAGGCAGCGCGTTTATCGCCTATGCGCTCGCCTACGGAGTGAATGAAGGCATTCTCGATCGAGCGAAGTACTGGCCAGCAGTCGAGAAGGCCTGGGCCGGCACGCTGAGCCACGTTTACGCCGATGGACGGCTGGGCTGCATTCAGCCGGTGGGCGCAGCACCGGGCGCTTACACCGAGACGTCAAGCTACGTTTACGGAGTGGGTGCGTGGCTGCTGGCCGCGGAAGAAATTGAACGCGGGGTGAAGTAGGCCGCGGCTATTTTGTGTCGCTCTGAATAATCTCCGAGGCACCATTCAAAAATGTCGGATCCATCTCTGCAATATCCACGCGATAGCTCACAGTCGTCGCCGTCGGAAAATCAGCCGGGACTTTCTGCGTCACCTTGCCCGTCGCCGCCCACTCAACACCGCGCTGAAAGATCGTCGTGAATCCAACGCAGCTCAAGGCAAACACATCGTGCCCCATCGGCGTATGAAAGATGCGACCCTTGCCGTAGCTGAGCACCATCATCATCGGCTCGCCGTAACCAGTACCCTTGTTCTTCAAATCAGAGTGCGCCGTGGCCAGCACCGTCATATTCTTGCCCGGCCCGCGCAACATTCCGTAAAGCTCATCGTTCACGTGCATCCACACCGGTGGCAGCCCGCGCATGATGGGGTTGTTCGCATCGCGCGTGGTCACTTGAAACGGCAGCCGTGCGCCGTGCATTCCGGCCGGACCGGGCTTGGGATCTGACACCACATGCCCATCTTTCCAATACCAGTAGGGGCCGGCATTTTCGTTGCGATTGCGCCACCCACCAATGCCGATCATCTCGTTATACGCCGGCCAATTCGGGAATGAGTTGTCGGCCGCGTGCACAATCACCAGGCCCCCACCGTCGCTCACATACTGCTCAAACTGCGTCTTGAG
>Ga0302278_10005527_pt1 | contig 12473 bp, 10 predicted proteins | sample III_Bog_N3_2_FD_194543 | JGI IMG/M metagenome (GOLD analysis project Ga0302278, IMG submission 194543) | Peat permafrost microbial communities from Stordalen Mire near Abisko, Sweden - III_Bog_N3_2 | ecosystem: Environmental > Terrestrial > Soil > Wetlands > Peat | place: Sweden: Abisko... | reverse complement strand
CGAACCGCGAAGGACGATCCACCAGCGACCAGTTATGACCGAAGACAGCAAATTCACTCGACCTCGTCCAGTGCGCGAATCGATCTCGGAGATGACCGAAATTGTTCTGCCGAATGACGCGAATCCGCTGAACGCGCTGCTCGGCGGGCGTCTCATGCACTGGATCGATCTCGCCGGAGCTATGGCCGCCCATCGTCATTCGCGCGCCTACGTGGTCACGGCTTCGATCGATCATATGGACTTTCTCGTGCCCGTCCGCGTCGGGGATTTCGTGATTCTACGTTCGTCGGTCAATCGCGTCTTCCATACTTCGATGGAGGTCGGCGTAAAGGTTTGGGTGGAGAATTACCGCGCCGAACAGAGCCGCCATGTCAGCTCGGCGTATCTGACCTTCGTCGCCATTGACGCTGCGGGAAATAAGGTGACGGTCCCGCCGGTCGTAGCCGAGACGGAAGACGAAAAACGCCGCTATCATGGCGCTCTGCGGCGCCGCGAAATCCGTCGCGCGGAATCGGCCGCTAGAAAAGGAAATCGCGGTTAGGCACTCGTACGCAACTCGACTAGAACCCTAGTGACTAATTTCGAAATGCTTGCAGTTTTCCTCGACACCCGTGACGTAACATCTGAGACCTGACCTATGAATAGCGCCCTTCTTATACACCGCTTCCACTTCGCTTTTACCGCGACCTTTCACTATCTCTTTCCCCAACTTACTATGGGACTAGCGTTGTTAATCATTGTCCTGAAGACGATTGCTTTGCGGCGCAACGACCCGACTTACAACGAGGCAGCCCGCTTCTGGGCAAAGATCTTTGGCATCAACTTTGTGCTGGGTGTTGTGACTGGGATTCCGATGGAATTCCAGTTTGGCACGAACTGGGCTCTGTTCTCGCGATTCGCCGGAGGAGTGATCGGTCAGACACTAGCCATGGAAGGCATGTTCGCCTTCTTTCTTGAGTCTGCATTCCTCGGGTTGTTTCTGTTTGGAGAGAAACGCCTGAGTCCGAAAGCGCACTGGTGGTCGGCCGTCGCGGTTTTTGCCGGTTCGTGGCTGTCGGGATATTTCATCATCGCGACCGACGCATTTATGCAGCATCCTGTCGGCTATTTCACGGCGGCGGATGGAAGTTTGCAACTCTCCAGCTTCTGGAATTTCGTGCTGAATCCCTGGGCCGGATGGCAGTATGCCCATAACATGAGCGGCGCGGCGATTACCGGAGCTTTTGTCATGACTGCGGTCGGCGCTTTTTATTTGTTGTCTGGTAAGTGGACGGCTCATGCCCGTATCTTTGTCAAGACTGGAGTGATTGTCGGATGCGTGTTCAGTATCCTGCAGGTTTTTCCAACTGGTGATCGGCAAGGAAAGATGGTGACCGATCTGCAACCCGCTACGTTGGCAGCGATGGAAGGTTTGTTTCGCGGACAGGAAGCTGCTCCTATGGTGATCATCGGTCAGCCCAACGATCAACAAGGTAAGATCGACAACGCGATCGAAGTCCCGGGAGTGCTAAGTATGTTGACTTACCGGCGCTGGAACGCTCACGTCCAGGGACTGGACGCTTTTCCCAAGGAAGATTGGCCAGGTAACATTCCTCTTCTTTACTACAGTTACCACATCATGGTCGGGCTGGGGACGATGTTCATCGCGGTGATGGCTGTGTCGGCCTTCCTGCTGTGGCGCAGCAAACTTTACAACGCGCGCTGGATGCTATGGATTCTGATGCTCTCTGCTCCGTTCCCGTACATCGCGAATACCGCCGGATGGTTGACTGCTGAGCTCGGACGCCAGCCCTGGCTGGTCTATGGCCTGATGCGAACCGAAAATGGTTACTCGAAACTCGTGTCCGCAGGCAACGGCATGTTTACCCTTCTGGGATTCATGGGAATGTACATGGTGCTCGGCATACTCGGCCTGTTTCTCATCTGGCAAGAGATCGAACATGGGCCCACCAGCGAACCTCTGTCGAAGCTTTCTCTAGTATCGGAGGCGAAATAATATGGCGAGCCTTTGGTTCTGGATCGTTGCGGTTATGGTGACGGCGTACGTTGTCCTCGATGGATTCGATCTCGGGGCGGGCGCGATCTACCTCTTTGCCGCCAAAACGAATGAAGAGCGCCGCCGCGTGCTGCGCGCCATTGGCCCGGTATGGGATGGCAATGAAGTGTGGCTACTCGCTGCTGGTGGCACGCTCTATTTTGCTTTCCCGCTTCTGTATGCTTCCAGTTTCAGCGGGTTCTATCTTCCGTTGACGATGGTCCTGTGGTTGTTGATTCTGCGCGGCATTGGAATCGAATTTCGCGCCCATATCGACAATCCGGTCTGGCAGGCTTTCTTCGATGTAGTGTTTAGTGTTTCCAGCATTTTGCTCGCCGTGTTTTTCGGAGCTGCGCTGGGCAACGTAGTGCGCGGAGTTCCCCTGGACGCCACCGGTTATTTCTTTGAGCCACTCTGGACCAACTTCAGACTGGGACCCCAGACCGGCATCCTCGACTGGTACACGGTTATGATCGGAGTCGTGGCTTTAGTGACGTTAGCCGCGCACGGTGCATATTACATTGCCCTGAAAACCGACGAAGACCTCGGCCGCCGCGCCCGCGGATTCGCCCTGATCTGCTGGCCGCTGCAGTTCTTCCTAACTTTCAGCACGCTGATCGCAACTTACTTTATCCGTCCCGAAATCATGGATAACTACGGTCGTCATAAAATCGGGATTCTGGTTCCGGTGATCGTTGTCGCCAGTCTGGCTGTGATGCTCTGGGCCAATCCCAAGGGAAAAGAGAAACTGGCCTTCCTGGCGTCGTGCCTTTACATCGTTGGAATGCTGGTGGGCGCGGCGTTTGCTCTCTACCCCGTGGTGCTGCCCGCGCGCGACGATCAGTACAGTCTCACGATTCGAAACACGGCTGCCGGGATTCATGGACTGAGTGTCGGCTTGGTCTGGTGGACGTTCGCTGCGGTTCTCGCGGTCGCATACTTCACATTCGTCTACCGCAAATTCAGCGGCAAGGTACAGGCCGGAGACGGGCACTATTAGATCTCCCGAGGTTCGAGCAGATTGCAGAGGGGAGTCACCCGATACCACCTCTGCAATCGAACTTCTGCCCTCTGCAATCCATGTATGTTGCCTCCCGTATAATCTCTACATGAGCGCTCACTCCCATCATCCTGGTCAGCAGCAGCCTACTCCGCAACCTCTTCCTGGCGTCAACGCCATTATCGCCGTCGGGTCGGGCAAGGGCGGGGTCGGCAAAACGACGCTTTCCGTGAATCTCGCCATCGCGCTCAGCAAGATGGGTCATCGAGTCGGATTGCTCGATGCCGATGTCTACGGTCCCAACGTCCCGCTCATGCTGGGAACGAACGAGCAACCGAAGGTGATGGGCGAAAATCAGATTGCACCCATCAATTCTCACGGGCTCAAAGTGATTTCGGTGGGATTCCTAAATCCTGGCGACAAACCGCTGATCTGGCGCGGGCCGATGCTGCATTCGATCATCAAACAATTTCTGGGTTCCGTACAGTGGGGGCAGCTTGACTATCTCATCATCGATCTTCCTCCGGGAACGGGCGATGTTGCGCTTTCGCTGATTCAGACGGTGCCGCTCACCGGCGCGATTGTGGTCTCGACTCCCTCGGACGTGTCATTGCAGGATGCGCGCAAGGCGATCGAGATGTTCCGTCAGATGAAAGTGGATATCGTCGGCATGGTCGAAAACATGAGTTACTTTGTGTGTCCGCATTGCCAGCACGAGATTGATATCTTTTCGCGTGGCGGAGCGGAAAAGACCGCCAGGCAATTTGACATCGCGTACCTCGGGAACGTCGAACTCGATCCCGAGATTCGCAGAGCAGCCGATGGAGGAACGCCCGCGGTCTTGCAAGGCGAAGATTCTCCTCATGCCAAGTCGCTGTTCGCTTTTGCCCGCAAGGTAGTTGCGCGAGTGGAAGAGATCAAAGCCGGCAGTTCAGAGAGTGTGATTCAGATTCAATAAGAAGCGGGGCGGGCAAATCAAGCGAATTTTCGTACTTGCCCAAGTCTTACTTGAATTGTAAGTGTAACTGGCGCAGGGCTACTTGATTTGTACTGTTGCCTGCGTTGAAGACCACGATCCGTACTACGTAATCGCCATTCGCGCCGGTCGGCAGTCCTTGCCAGCCACTTGAGAAAATTCCGTTCGGCGTCGAGAGCGATACCTCGCCTGACAGCACATACCAGTTGGTTCCGTCCGGAGTGTAATACGCTTGCGCATAACTTCCGCTGGGCAGAGCGTTAGCGGCAATCGTAAGTACGAAGCGGACTGAGGTTGAGTTAGTCATGTCGATCTGATTACGGTCGACTGCGTTTCCTACTTCGCTGATGCCGGCGGCCGCCGCAAAGGCGGCTCCACAATAGAAACTGTAATCTGGTGGAGCAGCTAACGTTCCGGCTGGACCTTGCGGACCTTGCACACCGGCTGGACCAGTCTGGCCGGTAGCGCCCGTCGATCCTTGCGCACCAGTTGGTCCGGTCTGACCAACGCTGCCAGCGGGGCCGGTCGAACCCTGAATACCCTGTGGACCTGCGGGCCCGGCTGATCCCGTAACACCTTGCGGTCCCATTGCTCCCACTAAGGAGTGATAACTCTTTCCGTTATCCGACTCGACAATGATGCCGCTCGCGATCGACAGGGTGTATTGACCTACGACAGGAGACGGCACAGATAGTCCAATATCGACCAACGTAACCGCGGACTGTGTCACGTTGCCAGCCTGGGGCTGCACATTCACCGGTCCGATGCAGTTCGTGCCCGGACTTCCGGCACTACACTGGGCAAACGATCTCGCTGAAATTAAAGTTAGGAATGCAAGAGTCACGAGATATTTCATTTCGCCATCCAATACTCTTCAAGTGTTACGCCAATTCTCTATGGAAGCACTGCGACGGCTTCGCCGCTGTAGCCGCTTTCGCCGCTTCCGTTAACCGCCGTGGTCACATAGTAGAGTGTCTCGCCGTAAGTTATCGCGACATCAGTGTAGGTGGTGTTGTAATCCGCAGATGCGATCTTCGTGTAGGGTCCGCCGTGAGTCAGGCCGCGATATATGTTGTAACTTGAAGCGCCTGGGCTCGCTATCCAAAAGAGTGCCACGGAATGCCCTGTGAGTCTGACGCTGGCCTGACCCCCTACCGTGACAGTGCCCCGGAATCCTTGCCCAGAGCCTGAAGTTGCGGTAGTCGACAGAATGCCCGCGAACAGCATGCAGGATGTAAAGAGTCGTTTCATCACGTCACCTTCTTCATCGGCGCGCTGGCAGATAGCATTACACCGCTCTTATTATTCACGGACCAAGACTACCGAGGACGCGGGAAAAGGGCTCCGGTCACCGATGACTCCGTCGAGTTATTTGGCTTGGCACTGCGGAACAGCGGTTCGAGTGAACCGGTGTTTGGGGAAGTGCTGCCATTCATAGTCCTGTGGAACTGCGCGTCGGTTAATGTTTGTTGCCGACGCCGGATGAAGCGTGGCGATAGAATCACTTTCGCAGATGAAGTGACAGAAGTCGGTGACGCAGGAACGTATGAAGCGTGACGAATGCACTAGTGAGTAATGTATCGGAGCATTATTTCGTCGGCAGAACGCGACTTACTGCGAGTGCAAGGTCGGCGGGGAGAATCTGGTGAGCCGGTAGAGAGGCTTCGTTGCTTCATCTTTGAGTATTAGATTCGCCATCATCTCGCCGAGTGCGGGACCGTGTTTGAATCCATGTCCCGAGCCGCCACCAACAATCCAAACATTTGCCTTTGAAGGATGCCGGTCGACGATGAAGTTGTGATCGCTGGTATTTTCGTACTGACATACTCGAGTTTCGACCAATGGCGCATCTTTCATTCCCGGGAAGCGATTCGCGAGATAGCGTCGCGCGTCTTTTAGCCGATCTGCGCTTATCAAGCGCTCTCCAGAAGTGGGATCGAACTGCACGCCGCGCGTGTCGTCCGCTACTTTGAAGCCACGCCGCTGGTTGCCGGGGATTCCATACATGAAGTGGTCGCCATGATCGGCCCATACAGGGATGTCGCCTTCGTTGTATCGCGGATCGTTGAGCGGCGTTCCAAAGAAAAAAACATCCTGCCTGGTGGAAATAAAATGCGGGCCAATGGAGCGCGGGAAAAGTTTTCCGAGCCACGGACCGCAGGCGAAGACATAACCGTCGGCAACGATTCGAGTACCGTCGGAAAGTGGCAGCGCGTCCCATTCCCCAGCGTCGAGATCGACCGCTCCTACTGCTATCTCGCGATAAATCCCACCTTCGGCGACGAAGTGTTCAACTACTGCTTGAGCCGACGATCGAGCGAGCACATATCCGCTGTGCGGTTCGTAGATTCCCCACTCGACATCTTCGAAGCTGATTTGCGGCCAGCGTCGGGCCAACTCTTTCTGGTCGAGTTCTTCGAATGGAATTCCAGCGTCTTTCAAAAGTGGAAGCGAACCGCGTTCGTATTCGCCATCGCTTTGCACCATCCAAAGCACTCCGATGGGGAAGAAGAATCTCTGCTGCCATTTCGATTCATTCTCCTTCCAAAGCTCCAGCGCGCGGGCGGCCATGTGCGTGTAGGGCTGATCGGGTCCGTAGGCTCCGCGAATGATGCGCGTCTCGCCTCCGGACGAGGCTCGCGAATTGCCTGGTCCCCAAGCGTCGAGCAGGGTGACTCGGGCTCCGGCGCGCAGAAGATAGAGAGCGGTCCATCCGCCGAAGGACCCTGCTCCGATGACAGCGATATGCGGCTTAGAGGTCATGTTTGGGGTTGCGAAGTGAGCCCTAATCCCGTTTCCCTTCGACAAGATCTTTCATGGCGAGGCTCTCTGGTGTACTGAGTTTCGTGAGGCCTTCGACAACGCCTTGCCGATCGGGTTCGTTCCTGTTCTGGCTCACCTTCCACTTGCCTTCCAGGCGCCTGATGGGCAGCTCGATACCGATGATCCCATTCAACTGGGAATGCATGAAATCTTCGGGAGCGTCGCTAACTTTCCAAGGGACTGGCGATTCAGCTTCGTGTATATCGGTCAGAGTGCTGACCAGCGTGTGAAGCCACTGCCTGTCGTCGATGATCTGGAGCGGGCCGTAGGCGTGAACGACGGCATAATTCCATGTAGGCACTTCTTTGCCATGCTCTTTCGTTCCCGGATACCAGTTGGGAGTGATGTAGTGCTGGTGTCCGGCGAAGATGGCAAGCGCGTCGACGGAGGAAACGAGATCGCGCCACTGCGTATTGGCGCGCGAGATGTGTCCCTTCAGCAGCCCGAACTCGGAGCCATCGTCTTCGAGAAATACGGGTATGTGGGATGCAAAAAGTCCGGAAGCTCCGAGGGTGACGAGGGTGGCGAGAGGATGCGCGACCATGAGCGCACGCATGACGGGAACTCGTTTCTCTTCGTTGGCTCTCGGGATGTACATATCGGAAACCTTGCATCGGAAGTATATCTCGGGTTCGTATCTTCCACCCGCTCGCGTGCACGGCCTTAAATGGGGCTTAATCGTGATGTATTCCTTCCGAGGAGCCACCGTGCCGTTGGCCCATCACTACAAAGGGTGACACTGATTACATCCTCACAGCTAGCCCGAGCCTATATAAGGGGGTCTTCGCGCGGAAGCTGCTGAGCTTCTGGAATCGCCCTCTGTTTTGTCTTTGCGCGGAGGGGCTCGCAGTCTTAGTCAAAGTTAAGTTGAGGAGTTAATCATGATCAGCCGGCGCAGTTTTCTTAAGTCCGCGGCGATAGCAGGAACCGGAGCAGCAGTACTCCGAGGTCGAGCGTGGCCATTCGCCCAAAGTCCAACTAATCTTCGCAAGTTTGTTACCTCACTTCCCGGTCTTGGACCTTCGGGAGCCAACGAGATCGGCCAGTACATTCCCTCAGCAACCAAGAACACGATCAAATTCGCGGGCTTGTCGACCGACGTTTATAAGTTGGTAGCGACGAAGTTCAACGAAAAGATGCATCCCGATCTGCCCGGACGAACCAACTTTTTCGGCTACACCGATCTTCATACCTTTGATCAGAAATATCTTGCGGGAGTGATCGTCGCGACACGCGGCACTCCGGTGTTACTGAGCGTCACGAACTGGTTGCCCAATCGACACATTCTGCCGGTGGATCCAACCATTATGGCCGGTGACAACGGACTGACGGTTGGCGATCTTCCGGTGAATCGAATTGTGACGCACCTGCATGGCGGGCGCACGCCATGGTTCAGCGATGGAACGCCCTTCCAGTGGTTTACGCCGGAAGGCAAGACGGGCGAAAGCTTCATGAATGTTCCTGGTCTACCGTCAATTCCCGGAACTGGAACCTATTACTATCCCAACCAACAGAGTGCTCGTCTGGTGTGGTATCACGACCATGCGATGGGCCTCACTCGACTCAATGCGTATGCCGGAATTGCTTCCGGTTTGATCATCACGGACGATTTCGAAGCGGGACTGGTCAGTTCCGGATTATTACCGGATCTGGTCGGCATTCCTCTGATCATCCAGGACAAGAGTTTCGTTGCGCACAACATTTTGAGACAGGATCCCACGTGGAAATGGGGCTCGCCTGGCGATCTCTGGTATCCGCATGTGTACGAGCCGAATATTTTTGAGGGCGGCGTTCCGAATCCCAAGGGCCGTTGGGATTGGGGAACGACCTATACTCCACCGTCGCAAGGAACGAGTCCACTTCCGACTCCAGCATGTGTCGTGCCCGAAGCTTTCTTCGACACTGTCCTGATCAATGGCGGAGTCTACCCGAAGGCCAGCGTTCCTCCGCAGCGCGTACGTTTTCGTTTGCTGAACGGATCGCAGGCGCGGTTCTATCATGTGAATCTCTATCCTGAAAACTCGTCGATTCCGGGCGAGGCGAAGGTGGGAACGCCGGGACCGATCCTGTACCAGGTGGGCACCGAAGGCGGATTTCTGCCTGCGGTTGCGATTCATAACAACACGACGCCATGCCCACTCGATCCATCGGATCCGACCGGCAACACGGCATTGCCCGACGGACCGTTTAATTTGTTGCTCGCTCCAGCAGAACGCGCGGACTTGGTGGTCGATTTCAACGGCGTGGCTGCGGGATCGACGTTCATTCTTTATAACGACGCTCCAGCACCATTCCCGCAGGGTGATTCACGCAACAATTATTTCACCGGCGACGGCGATCAGACGGCGATTGGTGGAGCACCGAATACGCCAGCTGGCTACGGTCCGAATACACGCACACTCTTCAAGATCACGGTGACGGCGGGAACGGGCGATAGCGTTCCGACTACGACCTGGCTGTCAGAGATCAACGTGCAGCTGAAGACGAACTTCCTTACGGGAAATCAGCCTGGCCTGTTGTTCAATAATGGAGACCCATCCGAGCCGGCGTTCCCGTTCAATGGTCTGGCGAATCGCACGCTGACTTTGAATGAGGACTTCGACACTTATGGTCGACTCATACAGACGATGGGGACTTTTACTTCGGAGAGTCTCAACAATCAGGGACTACCGACGTGGGGCCTCGGTTACATGGCGTCACCCACGGAAAATCCTTCTGCCGGATCGATCGAGGTCTGGCAGATCATGAACCTCACCGGGGATACGCATCCCATCCACTTTCACCTGGTGAACGTGCAGCTGATTCAGCGTCAGCCGTTCAATGGAAACCCGAGCAGTTGGAGTTACAGTGGTCCGCCAACGCCGCCCGATGCGGACGAAATTGGGTGGAAGGACACGGTCCGCATGAACCCGGGAGAGATCACCACGGTGATCATGCAGTTCAACCTGCCAGATTTGCCGACTCAGGAGATGCGGAGTGCGGTAAGTCCGAGAACGGGTGGGCATGAATACGTGTGGCATTGCCACATTCTGGAGCACGAAGAGCACGACATGATGCGTCCGCTGATTGTCGTGTGATGGCGACGGAGGAGGGTGGTGCGGGGAAAGTGGGAAACCTTGAAACGGGTAGTTACAAGTTAGTACCCGTACCCCCCTCCCCCTGGGTCTTGAGGAATCATGGGGTTAGCGGGAATTTCTTGCTTTGGTCTTTGATTCGAAAGCAGTTATATCAAAGTATTCCGGAATAAGGACTTACGGGATTTCTTCCGTGCCCGGGCTTCTCGGCAGCCTGAAAGTGGGAGAAAGTTCTGAAATTTCAGTTTTCAAGGAGCGCTGCGATGGGTTTGGGTGGCGGTGTGGGCGCGTCGATGGGAACGGGCACACGCTTCGCTACTCCAAGCAGGAATCTAGTTTTGCACAGTTTCTGGTTCAGGTATGTGATGGTGCACACAGTGAGTTTGTGACGAAAAAAAATGCGGGTTGGATTGGGCGCGGTGGAAGGCCACTTCTCAAGTGCGAGAAGTGGCGCACCCCAGTTGTTTCCGGGTCCGACAGTCAGCCGTCCTCAAACCGATTCTTTTTTTTATGAGGGAGTTTGTCTGGATTCGTCGCTATTAAGGGTGAACCCGGAAGAAATGCATTGCCAAATCCGGGACATAAAAGGAGATGACAATGCTATTTTTTGAAGCCACTCATGATGTAGAAGCGAGCGGAGCCAAGGCTCCACTCATGTCGACCCGGCGATTCCTGACCGTGGTCGTTTCCGCAGCCCTGCTGCTTTCCGCCAGCGTATTCAGCTTTGCTGCGTCCCCGGCCAGTTCAAAAGAGGCAGGCCAAGCGCCAGCGACCGGCAGGGCAATGACGATGCGGCCGATCAGCCCAACGGATGCGCTTCCCACCGGAGGTCCGTCCACCCGTTTTATCCCGCAAACAGAACCGCAAGCGTCGCATTCGACGATGAATGCGCCTTTGGGCATCGCGGTCGATACAACTGGAAAGATTTATGTAGCGAATTTTTTTGGCAACAACGTGACGATCTATGGCAAAAACCTGAAGTTGGAAGGAACCATCTCCACCGGCCTCGATTTCCCAGCGGCGGTCGGTCTCGGGTTCGGTGTCGGCATGGGAGACACCATCTACGTCGCGAATAACGGAGGAAACAACATCACCGTCTACAACTCGAGCTTGGCACAGACCAGCACCATCACGGATTCAACACTGGAGAACCCTTCCAGCATGTACGTCGATGCCAACGATGATATCTGGGTGCTGGACGCTTCCGGAACGACTCACCTCTATCTGGACAATGGCACTCCGATCAGTTCGCTGAACGTGGGCGGCACCGCCGTGGGCCCCATGGGTTCGAATGTCACAGTTTGGGGCGTTTCGTACGGTAACGGGATCGTCACTTATATAGGAAATGTTGGCCTGGCGCTGCACTACGGAGTCGGATTCCAGTATGCGGCTGGCCCGACTTGGCAGGCAGGAGGAGTGGCGGAAGATCTTACGGGACTCAGCTACGCCACCGATCCAGCAACGAACCAAGTGGTCATCAACCGACTCGGAGTCGGAACGGTGGCTTCGTTTTCGACACCTTCAGAGCCTTACGGGATCGCCGTAGATCCCATCAACCAACGAATCTATGTATCGCAACCGAACATGAACGAGGTTCTTGTTTACAACCTGAAATCGCCGTACAAGCTTCTGGGGACGATCAAGTAGAAGTGGTTCGAAAGCTGGTATCAATGATCCCGCTCTTGCGCATCCTGGACGCGAGGGCGGGATTTTGATGGTTTTGGGCCTCTCCTTATATCGAGCACGAGTATCCTGACTACTGATTCGGTCAAAATTCTCAGGCGCAAGCTACGTCCATCCTTGACACCCCCGTTTGTACTCCCTAAAATTTCGTTAGGTGCGCGGTGGAATCTAATTCTAAGGCGCTGCATCTAAAGTATTTAGTTGGGCTTGCGTCGTTTTGACTCAAGTTCCGGCTGGGAAAAATTCGATATGCCACCTGGACCTGCGGGCGGACGGGAACGCGAGATCCTGACCGCGATTGTTGAGACATTCATTGCTAGCGGAGAGCCGGTAGGGTCGCGCACGCTGGCGCGATCGAGCCGGGAGGGGCTCAGTGCGGCTACGATTCGCAACGTGATGGCGGATCTGGCGGAGGCTGGGTTTCTGGAGCAGCCGCATGCTTCGGCGGGGCGCGTGCCGACGGCGGAAGCTTATCGTTATTATGTCGAGCAGTTGAGCGGCGAGGCGCATCTTTCGCACGAAAATCAAAGCATCATCCAGGACACGTTGACGGGCGTGACGGACGTGGCGGAGTTCATGGAACGAACTTCGCATGTATTGTCGCTGCTGTCGCATAGCGTGGGGGTAACGGTGGCGACGACGGGTCCGAGGAATGCGCTGGAGCACGTTTATTTTTCGCGGCTGAGCGAACAGAAAGTTTTGGCGGTGGTAGTGACGCGATCGGGAGTGGTGCGGGATCGCATGTTGCGGCTGGATATACCGCAGGCCGATCTGGATCTGGCGGCTCGCTACATAAATGACAATTTTCGCGGCTGGACGATGGGCGACATGCGGGCGGAACTCGCGCGGCGACTGGAGCAGGAACGCGGCGAGTATGACCGG
>Ga0302278_10005521_pt1 | contig 12478 bp, 11 predicted proteins | sample III_Bog_N3_2_FD_194543 | JGI IMG/M metagenome (GOLD analysis project Ga0302278, IMG submission 194543) | Peat permafrost microbial communities from Stordalen Mire near Abisko, Sweden - III_Bog_N3_2 | ecosystem: Environmental > Terrestrial > Soil > Wetlands > Peat | place: Sweden: Abisko... | reverse complement strand
CACCGTAGCTGGCAGCCCCGTCAAAGCGACCGGCTTATCCAATGTTCCGGTCGCCACCAGCCACCCCTTCATCGCCGGACCCAGGTCGCTCACGTCGTTCGGCGGCTCAGTCATCACCACCAGCCGGTCGCTCTGGGGAGACCAGGAAACCGCCCGCACATCCGGAGCCACACCCACCGGCTTCAGCGCCCCATCCAGTGCCCCATCCGCCTTCAGCGCCCCCAGGTAAAGCCGCTCCCCATGCCGCTCATGGTTCATCCAAACCGCGTCCGCCTTCGCCTCCTTGGCTTTCTTCTCCCCAGGAGTCTCCGGATCGGAAGCCCAAACCGCCAGCCATTTGCCATCCGGCGAAACCTCAAACCCGCTCACATTGATTGCCAGCGGCTCCGGCTTAGCCTTTTCAACTTCCGCGTCAGCCTTTGCCGGCGGAATCGCCCCCTTTTCCTTCGAGTCGTCCACCATCGGCACAACCTTCAGGTCGTATGCCATCGCCTCCCCGCCCGCCATCGGCAAACGGAAGAGCTGCGCCGTCTCCCCGCGCTTGGCCAGAAAAAAGATCGCCCCGCCGTCCGGCGACCACACCGCCCCATGCTCCCCGCGCTTATCCGCCGCCGGCGAATAGGTCAACTGCCGTGCCGAGCCTCCCTCCACGCCAACCACCCAAACATGGCTCCGCGCCCCGTCCGCCGTAGCGTCCGTCAGGGAAAAAAGCACCTGCTTGCCATCCGGTGAAAGCCCTGGATCGCCAATCGCCTTGATATGCCGCAAGTCTTCGCTCGTGGGAAAACGCGGCTCCTCCGCGCGCGCCGCGACGGCAAACGCCAGAAGGATCAAAAGGCACAAAAATGCGCGGGCGGGGAAGCGGACATAAGACGATTTCATTCCGCAAGAATACAACGGTCAGCGGAAAAGGCCGCTTCTCCCAGGGAGAAACGGCCTTTTCATCTTCCAGCGCCCCTTGCCGCTCGCGGTGCCCCGGGTTAGCTCCGGTTCTGCATCGGAGCTCCCTGCCCGCCCATCGGCTGTTGCGGCCGCGCCGCCTGCGCCGGTTGCGGGCCCGCTGGGGCCGCAACCGGCTTCGCCTTGGGCTGCTCAGCCTTCTTCGACGGGGCAATGATCGCATGAAGGATCGTCCCTTCCATGCGCGGCATGAACTCCACCTGGCCCACTTCCCCAATATCCTGAATCAGCCGGTTGATAATCGCGTACCCCAGCTCGCGGTGCGCCATCTGCCGCCCGCGGAACCGCAGGCTGGCCTTCACCTTGTCGCCTTCAGTCAAAAACCGGACAGACTGGTTCTTCTTGGTCTGGTAGTCATGCTCATCCACCGTAACGGAGAACTTGACCTCCTTGACCACGATCACCTTCTGCTTCTTGCGCGCCGCGCTCTCGCTCTTGTCCTTCTCGTAGAGGAAGCGCCCATAATCCTGAATGCGGCAGACCGGCGGAATGGCGTTGGGCGAAACCTCCACCAGATCCAATCCCCGCTCCCGGGCAATCTTCAACGCCTCAAACGGCGGAAGAATCCCCATCTGTTCCCCGTTTTCATCAATAACGCGGATCTCCCGCGCGCGAATTCTTTCGTTAATGCGAATAAATGATTTTGCCGAACGCTTATCGAGTGCGATGGTGCTCCTCCGTGATGCGGCCGCATCCCTTCTCGGGACACAGGCTCGCGCTCCGAGTATACCATTGGTCGATTGTCCCCTGCACGGCCTCTACTTTCCAGGCGCGCTTACTTTTCCGCCCAGGAAATTCACGACCGCCAGATGAAACGCCCGCGGTTGGTCGAACATAATGAAGTGCAGCGAATCGTCAATGCACTGAAACCGGACCTGAGGCATCCCTGCGTATGCGCCCTTGTACAGCTCCTCGACCTCGCTTTTGGCGCCCTCCCCCGCCTGGTAGGGATACAGAACCGTCACCGGCGTCTTGATCGAAGACAGGCGCGGCCTCAGGTCGGTGCTCAAGTCCTCAAGCATCGCCTCCGCAAACACCCTCCGGTCCGAGGCAATCGAACCCGCGGCCACCGCCTTCTGTCCCTCGGGATTGGCAGCCAGCCGGGCGGCAAACAGCGGCTGACTGGCGGCGAACTGGTCGGGCGGCTGGGCAAGCAGGCTGTCGTGCATCGCTTGCGCCTGCGGCTTCAGCATCTCCACCGTCGCATTCGGGCTGAAGATCAGCCCGTAAAACGGAAGCGCATCCACCACCAGCACCTTCCCCGCGTCTCCAGGATGCGCATCGGCCAGCATCAGCGCCAGCAAGCCTCCCAGCGAGTGGCCAATCACTGCCGGATGCTCCAGGTGATTGTCCGCAATGTACTGGTGAAGCTGCTCCACCACAGGCGCAAGCATCGCCCCCTCGCCGTTCGGCCCCGCCGGCTCCCCGGCAAAACCGGCAATCTGCACCAGATGCAGGCGAAAATCAGCCGACAGAATCTTGGCTTCAGCTGCATACACCGCCCGTGAGCTCCCCAATCCCGGAATCAGGATCACATCCGGCGCCTTCCCCGCCGCCGGCCCCTCCACAACCACCGAAAATCGCGCGCTCGCATTGGAGTCCTGGTGCGCCGCGCTCGCCTGACCTTGCATCGGCGAGCTCATTCCAAGCACCGCGGCCAGGCTAAGGGTTGAAGCGAGAAAATCGAAGTAGCTGCGAAAATTCTTCATGGCAAATCTCCTTGAGCTCGAAAGCTCCGCAAAACTCTGGTTTTAGAGCGTGAAAGGTTCAAGCACGCGCAAAGGCGAGCCACGACAGCGCATTTTCATCCATCATGAACCGGGATTAGCCTTGAACTTCGTCGGAGAAAAGCTCCTCGATCGTCGTCTCAAACAACCGCGCCAGTTTGAAGGCAAGGGGAAGGCTGGGGTCGAATTTCCCCGTCTCAATCGCATTGACCGATTGCCGGGAGACCTCCAGCCGCTCGGCCAGGTCCGCCTGGGACCAGCCACGACGCGCTCGAAAGACCCGCAACTCGTTCTTCATCTGTACCTCAATCGCAGCAGGCCGCTCGAAATCCCCACAAAAAACCAGAACATGGGGAAGACCAGGTACAAGTCAAGGTGCGTCACTGGAACAAAAAGTTCCAAAAATCCCCAAACGCTCGTCACGGTCAGCGTCGCGCCAATACCCCAGACCGCGGCCTGAATAAAGAGGTTGCGCACAAACTCGTCTTTTTCCTCCGCCAGGTAAACGCCCACAATCACGATCGTCGCAACAATCGGGATGGAAGGCAGCACCGCCAGCAAGTAAGCCAACGGCCCCGCAGGATGAGAGTGCTTGAAGGCCCAGACTGCGGTCACCAGAAACGCGCAATAAAACCCCATCGCAATCAGGAACCGGTTGGTGTAGCGCCGAACGGCAAGATTCATTGGTGTGCCAAACATGATTGGTCTCCTTTACTTTCTGACAACTTTACTTTACATAACGAAGCGAGAGTTGTCAAGCGTGCTTGACTATATTTTTGAAACCTCTCGAATTCGCCGCGCTACCATAAACCCAGATGCCCGACACTCCCCCCCAGCCTCGCGTCAAGGCAGCCAGTATGGCCTCCATCGTCTTCGCCTTCGCCTGCGTCTACCTCTTCTGGGGATCCACCTACACCGCCATCCGCATCGGCGGCCAGCAACTCCCCGCCATGGTCCTCTCCGGCGCCCGCTTCGCCATCGCCGGCCTCATCCTGCTCGCCTGGTGCCGGTTCCGCGGATTCAAAATCCTCTTGCCCGCCCGCACACTGGCCAGCCTCGCCATGATTGGCGCTCTTCTCCTCGTCGGTGGCAACGTCAGCCTCGTCTACGCGGAAAAACTCATCCCCAGCGGCCTCGCCTCGCTCATCTTCGCCGCCACGCCCATCTTCGTCGCTCTCCTTGAAGTCGCCCTGCCCCGCGGCGAGCCTCTCTCGACGCGCGGTTGGCTCGGCGTCTTCCTCGGCTTCCTCGGCATGGTCGCGCTCCTCGCGCCCACACTCCGCCAGGGCCTCCAATCCGGCTTCCTCGCCGACACCCCGCGCCTGATCGGCATCCTCGTCTGCCTCGCTGGAGCCCTCAGTTGGGCCATCGGCAGCCTCTACTCCCGCCATCGCCACCTCCCCGTCAACAGCTTCGTCGCCGCCTCCTGGCAGATGCTGTTCGCCGGCGTCATCAACCTCACTCTGTCGACCATCTTCGGCCAATGGCCCCAGGCCCACTGGAACTTCCCCGCCATCGCCTCCGTCGCCTGGCTCATCACAGGAGGTTCCCTCATCGGCTATTCCAGCTTCGTCTACCTGCTCGAGCACGTCCCCGTCGCCAAGGTCTCCACCAACGCCTACATCAACCCCATCGTTGCCGTCCTCCTCGGCGTCCTCGTCCTCCACGAGCGCCTCGACCCCACAGAAGTCGCCGGCATGGCCGCCATCGTCCTCGCGGTTGCCCTGCTCACCTCATCCCAGGTCGCCCTCAAAAAGCAAGGGCAGCCCACTTCCGACCAAACGGAAGACTGAGCCACCCCAGGAAATTCACTAACCAGCTAACGCGTTACCGTTGCCAACCTGCTACTTCAAACCCTTCCACTCAATGCCTTTACTTCAACAGCAGAACGGAAGCCGCCGAAAGACACCCCAGCAGCCCAAACACCAGCCCCAGATACCAATAAAGCCGGTTCCGCGTCAACAGCGTCACCGAGCAAATCACCAGCGCAATCTCCAGCAGCGCCTCGCCCAGGTCGAACCGGTTCGCGTGCTGCTCCACCTTCGCGACTTCGGCCTCCAGATCCTCGGCCTTCTCCTGCTCTTCTTTCAGATCGTCGGCCCATTTGTCCTGGTGATCCGCGTAACCCTTGGCAATCTTCTTCGCCTTGTCGGCGTCGGTCACCGTCATCACCGAAAGCAGATCCGTGGCCAGCAGCGTGGCGTTGACCCGAATTTTCTTCGCCTGGTAAAGATTCCACTGGTCCGCCGCCTTGGTCTGCAGGAGGCCAGCCTCGGTATGGGTCCGGTGTCCCAAAACAGTGCAAATCGCCACCAGCACCGCCAGCACACTGATCGTAAAAGCCACCGGCCGCATCGCCGCCGAAGAAGCCTTCTCCGCGTTCTCCTGCAATTCCTGTCCTTCGCTCGCTTCCATACCCTGCCCCTTTTGCTCGATGAATATTGTGTGTTGGTGAAAATACAGGCATCGCAAGTTTCGAAAGAACTCGTCCTGTAAAAGGGCACAACTTCAGTCGTGCCGTAAGTCGCTGATAAATAAAGCGGGCTTTAGCCCCTGCCAAGACCGGACCGCAACAATTGGCCCCAGAATCCGCTCTTCCGCAGTCCCATGGGCCCCTCAGGAATTCCTTCCCCCCGAGAAATCAAGAGGGAGACCCTCCTGCGCCCTGCTCTACCTCCAAACGATGCGCCATTTCCATCTTGGCAACCACGCATTCCGCCAGCAATTTCACCTTATCCCGCGCCTCGTCCCGGCTCTGCCCATAAACGACCACTCCGGGCAAGCTTCCAACCTCCGCAATCCACCGCCCATCCTCTTCCCGGTCATACTCAATCTCGAATTCCATCCCCCTATCCCCGCTTCCACCGCACCCCTTCGCGGGAATCCTCAATCACCACGCCCTTCGCCGCCAGCTCATCCCGAATCTCATCCGAACGCTTGAAATTTCTCTGCTTCCGCGCCGCGTTCCGCTCCGCGATCAGCCCCTCAATCTCCGCATCCGTCAGCCCCTGCCGCTTAAGCAGCTCCGGAGCCACCTTGTCCATCAGCCCATTGGCCTCCGCCCACTTCAGCGCGTCCCGCGTCGGCCCCGCGTCCTTGTCCTCAATTACCGCAAACACGGCGTCAAATTTCTCCAGCACCTTGAGCACCCGCTCCCGGTCCCCGGCCAGCACCTTCCCCTGGTCCAGCGCCGAGTTCGTCGTCCGCACCAGATCGAACACCGGCGCACGCGCCTCGGCCGTATTCAAATCGTTTTCGAGTGCCGCCAGATACGCCGCTTCCGCCTTCTCCGCCGCCGCCTGCAGCGCGTCCGTCGTCCCCGCCGCCAGCGTCGCCTTCTTCAGCCGCTCCACAAACGTCCGCAGCCGGTCGATCGCATTCGTCGCCTCAATCAGCCCGTCGAACGTAAAGTTCAGCTGATGCCGGTACGGCACCGAAATCAGCGCCAAACGAATCGCCGAAGCCTTGTACCCCTTCAGCAGCAAGTCTCGCAGCGTAAAAAAGTTCCCCTCCGACTTCGACATCTTCCGCCCATCCACCAGCAGAAATCGCACATGAAACCAGTGCCGCGCCAGCGCCTTGTGCGTCACCGATTCCGACTGCGCAATCTCGTTCTCGTGGTGCGGAAACATCAAATCCTCGCCGCCCGCATGCAAGTCAAAGCTCTCCCCCAGATACTTCATCGCCATCGCCGAGCACTCCAGATGCCAGCCCGGCCGTCCCGCTCCAATCGACGCCTCCCAAGTCGGCTCTCCCGGCTTGGTCGCCTTCCACAGCGCAAAGTCCCGCGCCGAGTCCTTCTCGTACTCGTCCACATCCACGCGTGCCCCGTCCGCCATCCCCTCCAGGTCCTTCTTGCTCAGCTTCCCATACTCGGGAAACGCCGCCAGCCGGAAATACCAGCTCCCATCCTCCGTCTTGTACGCCGCGCCCTCGGCCGAGAGCCGCTCCACCAGCTCCACCATCTCCGGCACATTCTCCGTCGCCTTTGAAAGCACCTCCGGCCGCTCCACCCGCAGCGAATCCAGATCGTCAAGAAACGCCTGTTCATACAGCTTCGTGTATTCGCCAATCGGGACACCCGCCGCCGCCGCGTTGCGGATAATCTTGTCGTCCACGTCCGTAACGTTCATCACGTGCCGCACCGCAACCCCCTCCAGATGCAACAGGCGTCGCAGCACATCCACCTGCAAAAAGGTGCGGAAATTCCCAATATGGCCGTAGTCGTACACCGTCGGCCCACAGGCGTACATCCGCAACACCCCGCCCTCGGCAGGGGTCAGTTCATCCAGTTGTCCACTCAGTGTATTGAACAGTCGTACGGTCATCGCGGGGTCACTGATCCAATTGCAAGAAAATCGGGGCAAAACCAGCAATATCAGCCGGATTCAACCCCTCCGATTGTACCAGTGGCCCACTCCCGATACGAAAGCCCCGCTCCCTGTCCGGTTGAATCCATTCCCGCCAAAGCCCTCCGCCCTTCGAGGCAATCTGACTAAAATCGGATATTTTTCCGATTGAGGGTCTGAATTTTTCCTGAAAGCAGTAGACTATCTCCATGCCCCAGGCAGCCCAGGCCCGCAAAGTCAAATGCAGCTTCACCCTCACCCACCAGGCCGCCGACTTTCTGCGTCAGACCCGCGAAGAGCGCAAGACCCGCTCCGCCTCCGAGACACTGGAGCAACTCCTGGAGGAGCTGATCCTCGCCCGCAAACGCGAAGAACTCGACCGGGCAATTACAGAGTTCTACGACAACGCCCCGGATGAAGTCCTCGCCGAAGAGCGTGCCTGGGCGCAGAACTCCGCCGCCGACATGTGGATCGGAATCCCCGAATGACACCCACAGCGGCGCGCAACCCGGTTCGCGGCGAAATCTGGTGGGCGGAACTTCCCTTCGACCCATCGGGAAAGAAGCGGCCGGTCATCATCGTCTCCCCAGATACGCGTAACTCCCATCCCCGGTCAGGCTCCGTCCTTGTCGTCCCTCTATCGACATCAATCCAAAATCAAGGACCTTCCCAATTCGTCCTCCGCTCCGGCGAAACCGGGCTCCGCGAGGACTCGGCGGCGTGGGCCGGAAATATCTCCGCCGTCTCACGGGAGAAACTCATCGAACCCATCCCCGGCCATCGCCCCATCTCCAACTTCCAAATCTGCCGCCTCGCCTCCCTGGTCCGCCTCGCCATGGGCTGCCTGGAAGCCCCAAACTGAAACGCCCTTCGGCAAACAGCATCCGCAACGTCCCCATTCTCGCCTCTTCCCCGTCTATTGATTCAGGAATTCATTGCGCCGAGTATGCTTGTAAAGGGCCGTTCAGAATCCGCGCCGCGGATCGCCGGAAACAGAAACCAGGGGGCACCGCTGAAGAGCTTCATCCGCATCGCAAGCCACCATGTCTGGCTGCCGCTCCTCATTTTGCTGCCCATCATGGCGTCGACCCGCTCCATGGCTCAGGAGAATTTGCCTTCCGCCCCATCCCCCGCCTCCGATGCCTCCCCCCAGCACGGCCTTCCCGGCGAACCACAATCGCCGGCCGCACCCCCGCAAAATGGCCCAGATGCTGGAAAAGCCTCCGCCAACGGCGCCATCCAGGGCGTCGTCAACGACCGCGAAGGCGCAGTCTATCAGGGCGTCGCGATCTCCCTCACCCAGCCGGCAACCCGTCCCCCCGCTCCCGCACTCTCCGCCATCTCTGACGCCGACGGCCGTTTCGCCTTCGCCAGCGTCCTTCCTGGCCCGTTCGTTCTCACCGCCTCGGCGGAAGGTTTTACCACCCAAAAAATCTACGGCATCCTCCACCCTGGCGAAACCTTCCAGGCGCCCGCCATCGTCCTGCTCGTCTCCGCCGCCAGCAGCGAGATCCACGTCTACAGCGCCTCCAAAGTCGAAATCGCTCAATTCGAGATGATTCAGGAAGAGCACCAGCACGTCCTCGGCATCGTCCCCAACTTCTACGTCGTCTACTCGCCCGACGCCCCGGCTCTGAACTCCCGGCAAAAGTTCCACCTCGCCTGGCGCTCCTCCATCGACCCCTTCGGCACCCTGTTCATTGGCGCCGCCGCCGGCGTTGAGCAGGCCACCAACGCCTTCAGCGGCTACGGCCAGGGCGCGCAGGGATATGCCAAGCGCTTCGGCGCAGGTTACGCCGACAACTTCATCGAAACCATGATCGGCGGCGCCATCCTCCCCTCCCTCTTCCGGCAGGACCCCCGCTACTTCTGGAAAGGCACAGGCACCATCCGCCAGCGAACCCTCTACGCCATCGCCAACTCCGTCATCTGCAAAGGCGATAACGGCCACTGGCAATTCAACTACTCCGGCATCCTCGGCGGCCTCGCCGCCGGCGGCATCTCCAACCTCTATTACCCCGCCAGCGACCGCAGCGGCATCTCCCTCACCCTCCAAAACGCCCTCCTCGGCGTCGCCGAAAGCGCCGTCGGCAACATCTTCCAGGAGTTCGTAGCCCGCCGCTTCACCCCCAAATCCCCCAACCCTTGAGAACAGCCTCCATTCCATTCAAAACTGGTGCTCCGGGTGCACCACCCTCGCGGAGCTTTTGTTTTTCCCGCTAGGGTGGGATCGCGGAGGCCCGTCAATCCCACAATCCACGGACCCATCCGAATTATCATCAGACCGTGCGCGCCCATCTCGCCTCCCTCGTCGAAGACTTCCGCCGCCACGCCGGTCAAACCGCGGTAGTCGCCCACCGCGGCAACCGCGGTTTCCGCACCTCCTACGCCGAACTCGCCCACCTCGCCGGCCGTTTCGCCGCTGAACTCGACCGCCTCGGCCTCGCCCCCGGCGACCGCGTCGTCCTCTGGGGCGCAAACTCCGCTCCCTGGATGGCGGCATTCTTCGGCTGCGTCCTCCGTGGAGTCATCGCCGTGCCCCTCGACTCCGCCGGCTCCCCCGATTTCGCCCAGCGCGTCATCCGCGATGTAAGCCCAAAACTCATCGCAGGCGACCTCAGCCTCCTCACCGCCCTCGCCCCCGACCAAACCCCGCAAATCTCGTTAAGCCAACTCGACGAACTGCTCCCTCCAACCCCCAACTTCGCCGTCAGCCCCGCCGTCACCGCAGAAGCCCCGCTCCAGATCGTCTTCACCTCCGGCACCACCTCCGAGCCCAAAGGCATCGTCCACACCCACGCCAACGTCCTTGCGAGCACCCTCCCCATCGAGCGCGAGATGCAAAAGTATCTCAAATACGAGCGCATCTTCCATCCCCTCCGCTTCCTCCACACCGTTCCCCTCAGCCACGTCTTCGGACAGTTCATGGGCCTTTGGCTTCCACCGCTTCTCGCCGCTGAGGTCCATTTCGCCGACCAGCTCGAAGCCCGTCGAATCGTCGACCTCATCCGCCGCGAACGCATCTCCGTCCTCATCGCCGTCCCCCGCGTCCTCGAGTTGCTCCGCGCCCACCTCCTCGCCCGCTTCCCCACCCTCGCCGCCCAGCTTGAATCCTCCGTCACACTCTCTCTCCACAGACGTTGGTGGCTATTTCGTCATGTCCACCACGCTCTGGGATGGAAATTCTGGGCTGCCATCGCCGGCGGCGCAGCCCTGCCCTCCGAACTCGAGTCCTTCTGGAACCGCCTCGGATTCGCTCTCATCCAGGGTTACGGCATGACCGAAACCACCGCCCTCATCACCCTCAACCACCCCTTCAAGGTCGCCCGCGGCACCATCGGCAAGGTCCTCCCCGGCCGCGAAGTCCGCATCAGCGACGATGGAGAAATCCTCGTCCGCGGCGCCATGCTCGCCAGCACCATCTGGCATGACGGCCGGCCACACCAACGGGAATCCGAGTGGCTCGCCACTGGCGACCTCGCCGCCCGCTCGGATTCCGGCGACCTCCGTTACCTCGGCCGCAAAGGCGACCTCATCGTCTCCGCCAGCGGCATGAACATCCACCCCGAGGACCTCGAAGCCGCACTGAAACACCAGCCCCAAATCCGCGACTGTGTCGTCGTTCCCATCGCAACCCCCAACGGCGCGGAACCCGCCGCCGTCGTCCTCTCTTCCGCCACCGAAGCCGAACTCCAGCAGGCCATCCGCGACGCCAATAGCACCCTCGCCGCCCATCAGCAGATCCGCCGCGTCCTCCGCTGGCCCGAAACCCACTTCCCCTACACCGCAACAGGCAAGCTCCTCCGCCGCGTCGTCGCCGCGTGGGCCGCCAACGTGGCAACCGGCCAGGCTCAAAACGCCTCATCCCCGGCCAGCGCCGATCCGCTCACAGAAGTCCTCATTGGCCTCATTGCCGCAATCACCCGCGAACCCCCGCTCAGCCCCAACGGCCAACTCCGCCTCAGCGAAGATCTCCATCTCGACAGCCTCGGCCGCGTCCAGTTGCAGACCGCCCTCGAAGCGCGTCTGGGCCTCCAATTGGAAGACGACTCTCTCGCCGCCATCGAAAACCTCGCCCAGCTCCGCACCCTTGTCGGCCAGAGCCAGGACGCCCCAGCGCCTTCCGCCGATCAACCCAAGGCCCTGTCCGAGCGTCCGCCGTCAGAATCCAGGGACGAAAACATCTACCCCCGCTGGCCCTGGTCCTGGCCCATCGCCGCCCTGCGCATCGTCTTCATCGAACTCATCATGCGTCCCCTGGTCTGGCTCCTCGGCGCGCCTCGCATCCAGCGCCCGGCCGCTCCCCTGCCCGCCGGCCCACTCCTCATCATCGCCAACCACGTCACCGCCTACGACGGCGCGCTCATCCTCTACGCGCTCCCCGGCACCCTCCGCCGACGCGTCGCCATTGCCATGGCCGGCGAAATGCTCCTCGACTACCGCCATGCCCGCAACCAGGGCAACTCCGTGCTCAATCTGCTCGCCCCCGCCGCATACCTGCTCATCACCGCGCTCTTCAACGTCTTCCCGCTCCCCCGCCGCCAGGGCTTCCAGCGCAGCTTCTCCCACGCCGGCCAGGCCATGGACCGCAAATACTCCGTCCTCATCTTCCCAGAGGGCACCCGCAGCCGCGACGGCCAAATCCATCCCTTCCGCCCCGGAATCGGCCTCCTCGCCCGCCAATCGCAGACAGCCATTCTCCCCGTCGCCCTCATCGGCCTCAGCGAACTGGCAAGCTCCACCAAACTCGGAAGCTGGGTCCGTTCCGGCCAACTACAAATCCGCGTCGGAAACCCCATCCACCCCAGCGAACACCCAGACCCCGCCGCCCTCGCCGCGCAACTCGAATCGGCCCTTCGCACACTCTACGAATCCGCCCAAGCCTAAGCCAAAACCAGCCGCGGATTCGCCTCCAAATCCCACCCCGCAAACTCACCCGCCAAAAATCGCGGCCAAGCCGCCGCGGCAATCATCGCCGCATTGTCCGTCGACATCGCGAGGGTCGGAAACGCCACCGGCAGCCCCCGCTCCGCCGCCTCCGCCGTAAACCGCGCCCGCAGTTCACGGTTCGCCGCCACCCCGCCCGTCACCAGTACGCTCGCCGCCCCCACCGCTTCCGCCGCCGCAAACGTCTTCCGCAGTAAATTCTCCACCACCGCATACTGAAAGCTCGCAATCAGGTCCAGCGTCCGCTGGTCGCAAAGCGGCAGCGCATCCCGCCAACTCGCCGCCGGTCCTGCGTCCGCCAGCGCCAGCCGCCGCGCCTCCGCTCCTGCCTTCAATCCGTTCAGCTCAACGTACCGCAGCACCGCCGTCTTGATCCCCGAAAAAGAAAACAGAAAATGCCGGTCCAGCTCCCCAATCGGCGCAGTCACCGCCCCCTTGGTCCGCGGAGTTTTGCCCCACAGATGCGCCTTCGCCTTGATCTGCGCAAAACCAAAC
>Ga0302278_10005520_pt1 | contig 12479 bp, 8 predicted proteins | sample III_Bog_N3_2_FD_194543 | JGI IMG/M metagenome (GOLD analysis project Ga0302278, IMG submission 194543) | Peat permafrost microbial communities from Stordalen Mire near Abisko, Sweden - III_Bog_N3_2 | ecosystem: Environmental > Terrestrial > Soil > Wetlands > Peat | place: Sweden: Abisko... | reverse complement strand
AGCAGGCGGGTTGCTGGCAGGGTGCTTGCCGATTTAGCAATGCACCATGACAGCAACCGGCCTGCGAGCGTCCCTTGGTGGGAAGTGCGACTCGCACCGTCGTCACCATTCAGACGCAACTGCGTTCAACCCTGCGTCAGTCCAAGTTTCGGCTGGCCGTCGCCGGCTGCGCTCTTGCTCCGTCCACTTGGAGTTGCCGCCGCTGGCGGCGTGGTGGGTGCGACGGCACGTTTGCTTTGGCTGGCTCCGCGCCGCTTGGCGGCTCCCTTGCCGCCCGCTGTCCAGCGGTTCAAGCATTCGCGCACACGCGCCGGATTGACCGGCACTCCGGCGGCTTTTAATTCTTCCGCGAGTTGCTGACTGCTCCAGCCTTTGCGGTGCAAGGCGATTATTCGCTCGCGCAACGGTTCCAAAAGGTCAACGGCGGTCTTCCGATTTTTCGGCGGCTCGCGGTGCGCGAGTTGTTCAAACTTTTTGTCCAGCGTCGCGTAATCCAACTTCGCGGCAATTTGTCCGTAATCAATACGTTTGCTCATAATGTATTCCTGTTCCTTTCACGGCCGATGATTCGGCGGAATGGCGTTCATGCCGTGTTGCGGTTGCCGGATTTTCCACCGGCAACTTGACGGTATTGTCCGGTCCACTGCGCCTGCGATTCATCCGATGGCGTTTAGCTCGCCGATTGGTTTTCCGTCCGGCTGGGCGACGAGCGGCCCAGCGAGTCGGCTTCCGGCAGCGCGCTTGACGGCGCGAGGCGGGGTAAGTGTCATGGCATATTCTCCGGTTTCCATTGTCAGAAACCGCCCGCTAATTTCATTCACCACTGGCATACAATGTTTTGGTTTAGGCAGCATTTCACTTCGCCCAAACCGTAGCATGGACGTGATTGAGGATTGCACTTCCACAGGTGCAATCCGCTTTGATGTTGGTGCTACCGTTTCAACCATGATGACGGGAATTTTAGTTGAACCCGGAAATGCAGGTTGTAACGAATTCATTCCAATCGGCGGAATGACTTTGGCGTAACGTGGTGATTTATGTTCAGCGGCATACCACAGAAAAATCGGGCGGGTGCGGAGTCCTACTTTGACGAGCATCTTTCCCAAAATGATTATTACACGCAGGAGCAAACGAAGCACGGTCAATGGCTGGGCATCGGGGCGGAACGGTTGGGACTGAAACCGGGTGGCGTGGTGACTCGTGAGGCGTTCCTGAAACTCTGCGATAATCAGCATCCTTTGACGGGCGAACAACTGACACCACAGCATTTCAAAGAGCGCCGGATTTATTTCGACTTCGTTTGTTCGCCGCCAAAATCCGTTTCGATTCTAGCCGTCACCATGAATGACCGTCGGATCATTGAGGCGCACCAGGAAGCCTCAAAGTTGGCCATCCGTGAATTGGAATCGTTTGCCGCTGCCAGAGTTCGCAAGGGTGGCATTCAAGAACAGGATCGCACCACCGGCAATCTGGTCGGCGCGGCTTTTCTGCATACCACGTCCCGCGCGCTTGATCCGCAGTTGCATACGCACTTCGTCCTGTTCAACGCAACCTGGGACAAGCAAGAGGAGCGCTGGAAGGCATTGCAAACCGGCGATATGTTCGGGGCCATCAACTACGGCACGGAAGTCTATCGCAACGAACTTGCAAAGCGTTTGCATCAGATTGGTTATTCCATCCGGCGCACCGGGTCGGCATTTGAAATTGAGGGTGTTGATCCCAAACTGATTGAACGGTTTTCCAAACGCTCCCAACAACGTGACATGGCCGTGAAGCGACAGGAAGATAAACTTGGCCGCAAACTTTCCAAAAAGGAAATCGCGCATGTCGTCCACCAATCGCGGCCAAAAAAGCTCAAAGGCGTTTCCGATGAAGAGGTGCGTGACCAGCAACTCGGCGAGATCGGCTTTTTTGAAAAGCGCGCACTTCGCCAAGTGGTCGCCGCCGCCGATGGTAAGCCAAAACCTTTTGCCCAATACGTCAGGGCGGATGATGCCCTCACGCACGGCCTCGCACATGTCTTTGAACGTCGGTCGGTCGCGCCGCAGCACAAGATTTTGGAAGCGGCTCTCATCAAGGGTTGCGGTCAATTAAACTTGGGACGTCTCAAAGATCAACTGGCCGCTGACGACAAGTTGGTGCGCGTTGGTTCGGAGTTTTCCACTCGGGAAATTCTGTCCAAAGAGCTTTACCTGATTCGCGCCGTCAATGCCGGGGTCGAGGCGGTCGCGCCGTTCGTCCACCATTACGAACCATCCGCCCATCTCGGCCCCGATCAGCGCAAGGCATTGGCGCACGTTCTCACCAGTCCTGATCGTTTCACCGGCTTTCGCGGCCTCGCTGGTTCCGGCAAAAGCACAGCCTTGTTGGAACTCGCGGGCATTGTTCGCCGTGAAGGATTTAAGCCGGTCTTCTGTGCGCCCACGGCCTCCGCTGCTGACACGCTGCGCAAGGAGTCCTTGCGGACGGCCACCATGACACTGCAAAAGTTGCTGACCGATCCCAATGCCTGCGCAGAGCTTACCAAGAGCTCGGTTATCGTTCTGGATGAAGCCGGAGCGGTGGGCTTGGATGATATGGTAAAATTGTTCGAGGTGGCTCTCCGCAATGATTGTCGCGTCGTCCTCTCCGGCGACACCGGCCAGCATTCTTCCGTTTCGCGCGGCGATGCGCTCCGCATCATCGAGCAGTATTCATCCTACCGTTTCAGCGAGTTGACGACCATCCGCCGGCAGAAGCCCGCTGCGTTCCGGCAGGTGGTGGAACTTGCCGCCGCCAAGCAAACCGACAAGGCATTTGCCAAGCTCGTCGAGCTTGGCGCGGTCAGCGAAATTGCAAATGATGACGGCCAGCTTTACCAACGCGCCGCCGATGCGTATGTGTCCGCCACGAAACAAGGCAAATCCGCGCTGCTCGTCTCGCCGACGTGGGCGGAGATCGAAGCCGTGACAGAAAAGGTGCGCGAGTCACTCAAGGCTGACGGTGTAATCAGTCAAGATGAGAGCACGCATTGCGTGTTTGATTCACTTTCATGGACGGAAGCCCAAAAGAAAAGCGTCCGCGAATTTGAACCCGGCCAGCGGCTGCGTTTCGTTCGGCATAACAGAAAATTTGAGCGCGGTGAAACGGTGGAAGTGGTCGCCCAGCCGGGGGCTGGACACAATACGCTTCGCGTCCGGCGGGCGGACGGTTCCGAAACTTTCCTCAAATTGGGTGCAGGCTCTGCCTGCTTTGACGTGGGCGAGGCTCGCGAATTAAAAATTGCCGCTGGCGACTGGCTGTTGTTGCAAGCCAACCAAGGCAAAGAATTTATCAACGGCGAACGGGTTCAAGTGAAACGCCTTGTCGGCGGGGCCATTGAATTGGCTGATGGGCGGGTGCTGCCGGCTGGTTACAACACTTTCACACACGGCTACGCGGTCACGTCGCATTCGTCTCAAGGCAAAACCGTGGATGAGGTGCTGCTGGTCGCGTCCTCAAAATCCTTCCCCGCCGTCAACCGTGAACAGTTTTACGTTTCGATCTCGCGTGGCTGCGAGCGCGTCCACGTTTTCACCGATGATTCGGACTTGCTTGCCCGCCGTGTCACCGATTCGCACGAACGCAAGGCCGCCATTGAATTGCAGGCGTTGCGCGATGATCTGGCCAAGCTCGGCTTTAACCGCAAAGAGCAGGAAAAAACCTCGCCGCCGCCGCCAACCGCTGCGCGTCAACATCGTCCGGCGCGACATTTCCGAGTCACCCGGCTGTCGCCGGTTCAAAAGCTCGCCCAAATACTCGAGGCCGTGCGCCGCTGGGTGCTTGCGCACGGCCACCATGAACAAACGGAAACGGTCGCCCATGAGCAGGCCGCTAAAACTGAAGCAACCGAGGCCATGAAACCGGCTGAAGAAATTTCACCTGCGGTAAAAAAAACGCCACGGGTGCGCCCCAACATCAAACTAAACGCGCCGCCGCCCCGCCGCTCGCGCGGCATCGGTATCTAACCATCAACTCCAAAACATCATGTCCACGTTCCTACAAGATAAATGTTACGAAACCGCCAACACCTATGCGGCCTGCATTGAGTTCCGCTTCGACGAGAATCATCGCCGCGCGTTTAACGCCAGCCAGTTGATTGAATTCTCGCTTGATCCCAACCCCGATGCCGACGCCGACAAGAATGAGCCGCCGCAAAAAATAACGCTCGTGTTTTCCACCGCCGATGTTGTCGTTCTTGGCTGGCGGCTCGGCCTGATCGCCGACTATCTGCGAGGGAACACACTTACCGCCGTTTGTATTCTGCCCAAACGCTATGCCGACCTTGAACGTAACGCGATTTATGTTTCGTCCATCGTCATTACGCCTATTGCAAAAAACAATGGCTGAAATCTGCTCTGGATATGATTAAATCGTGGGTATCAGTTTATATTCCCGAACGGGAATATAAACTTCATATTTTGTCTTTCAAATACTTTTTGTTCCCGTTCGGGAATAATTCGCTTGATTTGACCAATTATAGTTGCAATATTACCGCACGGTAACATTTCGTTTAAACTATGAAATACAATCCTGAAATAATTGGCGAATTGGTCAGTAGCACCCGCAAAAGCATGGGTGTGACCCAAAAGAATTTGGCCATGACCTCCGGCACCGGCTTGCGCTTCATCATTGATCTGGAGAAGGGGAAGCCCACTTGCCAGCTTGGCAAAGTGCTTACTGTTCTGCATACGTTGGGCATCAAAATCGAAATGATTCCGCCCGCCGGCAGCGGCAAGAAAGGAACTTAAAATATGCCACGGACATTAGACGTTTATTTGCGGCGGCACTTGGTGGGTCAGCTCATTCAGGATGAGAATGGACAGTTGGCATATCATTATGCCGAAAGTTGGTTGAACCATGCCGGCGCGATTCCGCTGTCCCATTCGTTGCCGCTCAAAAAAGGGCGGTTTAACCGCAACGAGTGCCGGGGATTTTTTGCCGGGGTTTTGCCGGATGAAAGCAAACGGGAGATTATCGCGAAAAATCTCGGAATCAGCGCCAGAAACGATTTTGCCATGCTGGAGCAAATCGGCGGCGAATGTGCCGGAGCCGTGACATTTATACCGGCAGGGGAAAAACTGCCGGAACGCAATTATAGCTATCGCCCATTGACCGGCAAAAAACTGGCGGAGATTCTCAGGTTGTTGCCGCGCCGTCCGCTGATGGCAGGAGAGGACGGCATCCGGCTTTCGTTGGCTGGTGCGCAGGACAAAATTGCCGTGCATGTCGCCGGCGATCAAATTTCCATTCCGCTTGGCGGAGCACCCAGCACGCATATTCTAAAACCGGCCATTGAGCGTTTTGAAGGGATCGTGTTTAACGAAGCGTTTTGCATGAAACTGGCCCATGCGCTTGGTCTGCACACGGCCAAAGCCGAAGTGGGCAAGGTGGAGGATATTGATTATCTCCTCATTCAGCGTTACGACCGGATCGCGTTGCGGGATGCTCCAGACGGTCCCGAATACTTGGAACGGGAACATCAGGAGGATTTTTGCCAGGCACTCGGCATCAGTCCTGACAATAAATACCAGAACGAAGGCGGGCCTTCGCTCAAACAGTGTTTTGCGTTGCTGCGAGAATTGTCCAGTGCCCCGGTGATTGACCTTCAACGATTATTGGATGCCGTCATTTTCAATTTTCTGATTGGAAACCATGATGCTCACGGTAAGAATTTTTCATTGCGTTACGGTCGGGAGACACGATTCGCGCCGCTTTACGATGTTCTCAGCACTGCCTATTACCCGGAGCTTGCCAAAAAAATGGCGATGAAGATCGGCGGTGAATATGCCTCCGACAAGGTGTTGCCGAAACACTTTGATCAACTGGCCGAGGAAGCGGGGTTAGCCAAGCCGATGGTAAAACGGCGGGTGCAGGAACTGGCGGAAACAGTCCTAGCAAAAACGCCAGACTTGATGACCGAGCACCCCACCACCGAGGCTGTTGCTGCGCTGATTCAAAGCCGCTGCGCGAAAGCAGTGGGGAAATTCAAAGCATAAAATAATTTACTTAACCAGTCTTGACCTAACTTTATAGTGAGACCGATTTGCTTTTGCTATTCACCAAACAATGATCACCAAACGAGTCACGGTTTGGCGGACACCTCGTGGATCAAACCAGGCAAGGCGATAGCGGCTCCAGCCGCTTGCGCCAACTCCAACAACTGACCGATAGTGGCATCCTCGGCGATTTTTATCGCCTTGGGCTGCCCTTGCCCGGCCAAGTGGACCTGTATTTCAATTTCTTTCATAATGTTGAGGCGAGAAAACGGTTCTCATCCCACATCATTACGCTCTGACTTCAGAAGTATTTGGAAAGTTTTCCAAATAATTATTTGTGTGGAGCATAAAAATGGGAAGAATTGGTTTAGGCATGGACGAAGCTCTGCGATAAAATCTCAATCACAATGATGTTGGAGTGGGTGGTTTTACTGTATTGAACCGAAGTTGTTTTGTTCTATATTGGTCAGCAGTTCATGAATGACATCACCTTGGCGTTGAAATCCATCGGGGATAATGAACGGAAAGCCACGGAGGAATTATTTCCGCTGGTCTATGAGGAGTTGCGCCGAATGGCGGCGGCCCGAATGGCGAATGAAGCGTCCGGCCACACGCTTCAGCCGACGGCGCTGGTGCATGAAGCGTGGCTGCAATTGGTGGGAAACGACGGGTATTCGTGGAGAAACCGCTCACATTTTTTTGGAGCGGCGGCCAAGGCCATGCGCCAGATTTTGATCATCAACGCTCGGCGCAAATCGAGCCTGAAGCGAGGCGGAAATCGTGAGCGCGTTGAAATCGAAGATTTGGAAATCACTGCGGCGACCCCGGACGAGCAAGTCTTGCTGATTGACGAAGCTTTGCAATGGCTTGAAAAGGAAGACCCCGAGACGGCACGGATGGTGTTGCTAAAATTTTTCGGCGGTTTGACCAACGAAGAAGTCGCCGAAAGCATGAACGTGAGCCTGCGGACGGTCAATCGCCAGTGGCTTTATGCCAAAATGAAATTGTTTCGCTGGATTCGCGAGCAGCAGACATGAACGCCGAATCCAAATTTGAGGCGGCGGTTTGTTATGTGGCGGCCAATGTGCGCGACCCGCAACTGCGTGCGCAGTTTTTGGATCAGGCCTGCGCGGGCGACCCGGAGTTGCGCGCGACCGTGGAGGATATGCTGCGGCATCACGGGGAGGCGGAGAATTTTTTTGCAAACGGTGGAACGGCGGTGAATTCGCCGGAAGTGGACGCGCAGGCGGCGGCGATGATTAAGGAATCGAACGGGAATATTCTTCTGGAAGATTTTACGGACGAGCGTATCGGCCAGCTCGTTGGCCGTTACAAGTTATTGCAGAAAATCGGCGAGGGTGGCTGCGGCGCAGTTTATCTCGCGGAACAGGCTGAACCAGTGCGGCGGCAGGTCGCGCTCAAGGTCATCAAGCTGGGCATGGACACCAAAAATGTGATCCTGCGGTTTGAAGCGGAACGGCAGGCGCTGGCGATGATGGATCATCCGAACATTGCGCGGGTGTTGGACGCGGGCGCGACGGAAATGGGCCGGCCGTTTTTTGTGATGGAGTTCGTGCGCGGTCCGCGCATCACCAAATTTTGCGACGAAAACCATTTCGACACGCAGCAGCGGTTGGAGTTGTTCATCCAAGTGTGCCGTGCCATTCAACACGCGCATCAAAAAGGCGTCATTCATCGGGACATCAAGCCCTCGAACATACTGGTCACGCTGCACGACGGAGCCCCGGTGCCGAAGGTGATTGATTTTGGCATCGCCAAAGCCACGGAAGGAAAACTGACTGACAGCACGATGGTCACCGCGCTGGAACAGCTTGTCGGCACGCCGGCCTACATGAGCCCCGAACAGGCGGAAGCCGGCGGGTTGGACATTGACACGCGCAGCGATATTTATTCACTGGGTATTTTGCTTTACGAACTGCTCACCGGTCGCACGCCTTTTGACACGACGGTGTTGCTGCAATCCGGCTTGGAACAAATGCGCCGGACGCTGCGGGAAAAAGAACCGCTGATACCTTCCACGATGATCACTTACCTGCGGCCCACGGAGCTGCGGCTCGCGGCCAGCCGGCGGCAAGCCGAACCGTTGAAATTAATTTCGCAAATCAAGGGCGATCTCGACTGGATCGTGATGAAGGCGATTGAGAAAGAGCGCAACCGCCGTTATGAAACCGCCAACGGACTGGCGATGGAACTCCAACGTTTTTTGGATAATGAACCGGTCATCGCCCGGCCGCCGAACCGGTTTTACCGGCTCCAAAAATTAGTAAAGCGGAACAAGATTGTTTTTGCCGCTGGCACCGTGGTGGCGCTGGCCTTGCTGCTGGGCTTGGGTTTTTCGACCTGGTTTTTTTTCCGCGAACGGGAAGCGCGCCAGCGCGAGACGCAACTGCGCGCGCAGGCGGAAGACCGCGTCAAGGTCACGCAGGCCGTGATGCTCATCAACCAGGGAAAATTTGAGGATGCGGACGAGATCTTAAATGAGACGGCAATAAATCCAGCGAATCCAACGCTGGATCACGTGCTGGCCTTGCGGTCACTGGGTGAATGGATGGCCATGCGCGGACACTGGCAACTGGCGGCGCAGCGTTTCGCGGGTTTGCTGAAAGTCAACCGAGTGGATTCCTTGAATCAAATAGCATTCGATTACCAGGCCAGCGCCGTGTCTTGGATCGAAGCAGGAGATTTAGATCAATACCGGCAACTGCGCGGATTAATTTTGACCAACTTTTCGGCAGTGACGAGCAATAGTTCGAGCAGCAGTTTTTTTATCAGTTGTATTGCGTTGCCGATGGATAAATCTGAAATGAAGGATTTGAATCCCTATGCTGAATTGGTGAAAACGCAGTTGCTCTCCCTGCCAAAAAGCAAGCAGAGCGAATGGACCTTCATGCCACTGAGCTTGTGGAGTTATCGCTGCGGAGATTACGACGCGGCGATCCGGTGGTGCCAGCGCGCCCTGGCACAAGGCAACAATTTTCCGGCATGTGAAGCCTCTGTGCGCGCAATTCTGGCAATGTCTTATGCCCATGCCGGTCAAAACGACCGCGCCTGCGACGAATTGGGGCATGCTCGCCAACTCGTTGAGGGCAAGTTCAAAGGGCCACTGGATCATGGCCGTTCCGGAGCGGGATTTTGGTTTGACTGGATTTATGCCCGTCACCTTCTAAAAGAGGCGGATGCTTCCGTCAATTGGGACGCCTCGCCATCGGCAGCGGAATAAACTTTTTGGCGGATTGGATTGCGCTCTGGTTTGAGGTTGCTCCCTTCGGACTTTCCGCTGATTTAACAATACAATAATTTTTTTGGCACGTTTTGCCGGGCGTTTGCACATGAGTATGTATAAAGCCCATGATGTTTCAGCCGAAACAACCCATTCGACGGCCATTGCCGTCGGAACTTCTTGCGTCTGCATGGTCTTTCGAAGCCAAAACCCTCATCCGTTAAACATGAACAAACCTATGATCAACAAAACAATTTCTACTATCGGCCTGATTTTGACGGCTAGTGCCATGAGCCTGCTCGCCCAAAACGGCACATGGAACACTGACGCGTCGGGAAATTGGAGTGACACGAGTAAATGGCTAAGCGGTGTAGTTGCCGATGGCACTGGCAACACGGCGGATTTCAGCACCATCAACATCGCTGCCGACCGCACGGTGACCTTGGACGCGGCGCACACATTAAGCACGTTAAAATTTGGCGACGCCGGCGTGACCGACCACAATTGGACGCTGTCGGGCGCGAACACTTTGACTTTGGGAACGACACCAACGATCAATGTTGTCAACCAAACGGCGACCATCAGTTCGTTGATCGCGGGCACCGCGTTCACCAAACTGGGCGCGGGCACGTTGGTGCTCAATGGTTCGGTGGTTAACACTTTTACGGGGACAATTGCAGTCAAAGCCGGGACGCTGACGGAAGATTTCAGCAATCTGGGAACACCGGCGAATTTGGTGGCAAGCTCCGTAGTTTTGTCGTTGGCGGGCGGCACGCTGAATATCAACGGCGCGGCTTCCGGTGCCACGTCACAGGCATTTGCCAGCACGACTTTCAACACGGGCGGGAATGCCATCAACGTGGTTAACAATGGCACGTCGGCGACCTTGACCCTCGGCGCGATTACTTACTCCGGGGTTTGTCCCGTTCAATACTCGAGCACCGGCACTATTACAACAACCACTGCGGGCGGCGGACCGCTCGGATTGATGTGGGTGAATTATTCAACCTTTGGCACGAGCGATTGGGCCACGACGGATACAACGGGCGGCGCTGTGGGCACTTCACCTTACACGATTAAAGGCTTGAGTAGTGTTACGGGTGGCTACCAAACGACGCTTGGCAATAACTTTGATATGCAGACTAGCCTAACTATTAGTGGGAACAGTGGTTGCACCACGATTCGCTTCAACACGCCAGCTGCAAACAATGTTAATGTCAACGGAAAATGGTTTTATCCCAATGCGGTTTTGGTCACGCCTAACATGGGTGCGGTCAACTCTTCAATCAGTGGCGGCAGCTGGTTTGCTCAATATAACACTTCTGCGGCCACCGAGTGGGTCGTTCAGAATAACACGGCGGGTTACTTCTGCAACATAGGAGGACTTATCAATGATAAAAACGGCGGTGGTGCTTTGACGTATGTTCAATCGGGGCCTGGCACCGTGACGAATTCGACGGTGAACGCCTACACTGGACAGAGTTACTTGAACGGTGGTTGCACGATGGTGATGGATGCCAATGGTCTGGGCATCAAGACCACCGGCGCGCAAGTGAATTTGAACGGCGGCACGGTGGTGGGCAACGCCACCTTCACGATGGACAATGGCGGAGCCAACAAACGTGCGTTTGTGCTGGGCACCGCTGGCGGCGGATTGGCGGCCACCGCAGGCAACACGATGACGATTGACGGCATCGTCAGCAGCGCGACGGCGAGCGTCGGCGCATTGACCATCGGTATTCCCGCTTCCAGTGCGAATGGCAGCACGCAAGGTTTGTTGCCCGGTTCCGGCAGTGGCACGGCCAACACCACGTCTGTCATGGCTACCGGCACCGTGGCTTTGAGCGGCGCAAACACTTACAGCGGCGGAACGATTATTCAAAATGCGGTATTGAATTTTGCCAGTGGTTCACTGGGCACTGGCGGCGTGAGCATCTACGGCGGCACATTGCAATGGAACGCGAACACAACGGACATCTCGGCGCAGACCGTGACGATTGGCACTGCCGGAGCCACTTTCGATGTCAACGGCAATTCCGTGTCGCTCGCCAATTCCATCGGCAATGGCGGCAGCGGTGCGCTGACGGTTTACAGTTCGACGGGAGCTGGTTCGCTGACTTTGCTGGCGGGGAACAATTATTCCGGCGGCACAACCGTTACTAATGGCACTCTGGTGGTCAATAACGCCAGCGGTTCTGGCACCGGCTCCGGCGCGGTGACGTTGGCCAACAACGGAATGTTGGGTGGCACCGGCATCGTTGGCGGTGCGGTCACCATCAACAGCGGCGGCATCATTGCCCCCGGAACCACTGCCGCCGGCAACGGCACCATCGGGACGCTCGCGGTCGGCGCGCTGACCATGGGTTCGGGTTCGGTTTGCAACTTTGCATTTAACACCACGCCCGCCAATGACACCATCGTGGTCACCACCTCCGGCGGCTTGACCGTCAACGGCGGCGTGTTCAATCTCTATTCGGCCGGTGGCACCTCGGGCTGGACAACGCCTGGAGTCACCACCTATTACCTGATACAATATGCCGGTTCGATTGGCGGCACGGGACTGGACAGCACCTGGACCAATGACAGTCCGAGCAATCCCCATGTGGCGAATCCTCAATCCGGCTACTCCTATCATTTCGGCACCAACTTCGGCTACCTCACAGTGACCATCAGCCAGGCGGCCACGCTGGGCGCCTGGGGGGTGAATGCCAGCGGCAACTGGACGGTTGCCGGGAACTGGATTGGCGGCAATGTGCCGGGAGTCAACTCGGGCACCGCCGGCGACACGGCCACCTTTGCCGGGGTCACCACCATCGCCAACTATTTCGTCAACCTGAATGCCAATGAATCCGTGGGCGCGGTCACCTTTAACCAGGCTCCTTCTTTCAGCATCACCAATGCCGCCAACACCCTGACTTTGGACAACAAGGGCGTGGGTGCAGTCGTGACCGTGAGCGGCGGCACCTCGAATTCAATCCAGACGGCCGTGAGCTTGAATGACAATACCACGGTGACGGTGAACAGCGGCAAATCGCTGGCGATTTCAGGGATTATTTCTAACGCGCCCAGCGTCACCAAGACCTTGACCGTGAACGGCGCGGGCACGACCATTCTTTCCGGGGCGAACACCTACGGCCCCGCCGCCGGGACGGTGGGCACGACGCTGGGCGGCGGCGGCACCTTGCAGGTGGGCAACGCCGGCGCGCTCGGCGCGGGCGACG
>Ga0302278_10005518_pt1 | contig 12484 bp, 7 predicted proteins | sample III_Bog_N3_2_FD_194543 | JGI IMG/M metagenome (GOLD analysis project Ga0302278, IMG submission 194543) | Peat permafrost microbial communities from Stordalen Mire near Abisko, Sweden - III_Bog_N3_2 | ecosystem: Environmental > Terrestrial > Soil > Wetlands > Peat | place: Sweden: Abisko... | reverse complement strand
CGATGTCACGGTGGACGAGAGTGTTCGCGCGGTTCCGACCCGGCTGGATCTGGATAATGCCGGATTCGAGCAGGCGGCGCGCATCGTGGGAATGGCAACGGCATCGTTCTACGTTCCGCTGGACGCTCACCGTGCGCTGTCTGCCGGCGACACCAAGGCGAACCATGAGAAGTTTACGCCTCTCGAATTCGAGACGGTCTATCTTTCAGGGCTAAGCGCGACGGAGCTGACGGACGTGGTGAACCTGGCCAAGAACGTCTTCAATGCGCCGCAGGCAGTGGCGGAGCCCACATCGAATACGATTACCATCCGCGCGCCCCACGGGACGCTGAACGCCTTCAACGCCACCATGAGCGGGCTGCTGGACGGACGCAACCAAGTGCTGCTCGAAGTGCGCATGATACAGCTTGCGCACTCCAGCACGCGCAATACCGGGGTCCAGCCGCCGCAGAGCATGTCGGCCTTCAACGTTTATGCCGAGGAGCAATCCCTGCTGAACGCCAACCAGAGCCTGGTGCAGCAGATCATCTCCTCTGGCCTGGCTTCTCCCAGCGACACGCTGGCGATTCTCGGCATTCTGCTGGCTTCCGGCCAGGTGTCGAGTTCCCTATTCTCCGGCGGCGTTGCAACCTTTGGCGGCGGAATCACCGAGTCCGCGCTCGCTCCAGGTTCGGTCACGGCGAACCTCAACCTGAACTCCTCTGACTCGCGCGAGCTGGATCAGATGCAGTTGCGCCTGGGCGATGGCGAGGCCGCAACCATGCGCAGCGGCACGCGCTATCCCATTCAGACGTCGTCGTTCTCGAGTTTGTCGGCCAGCACAACGAGCATTGCTGGGCTTACTGCGGCGGGAAGTTCCAGTAGCCTGTCTTCCCTGCTCGCCTCCTACTCCGGGAGCCTGCCGAATATTCCGCAGGTCGAGTACCAGGACCTTGGCCTGACCCTGAAAGCGACGCCCAAGGTGATGCGCAACGACGAGGTTGCGCTCACCGTGGACCTGAAGATTGATGCTCTCGCGGGGATATCCATCAACGGCAACCCGGTGCTCAATAATCGCGCCTGGTCCGGCGTGGTGACGCTCAAACAGGGCGAGGCCGTCGAAGTGGTGAGCGAACTGGACAAGTCGGAAAGCCGCGCCATCAGCGGCACACCGGGACTCAGCGAGATTCCCGGCCTCAACAATCTGACCGGCAACGACACGCTGAAGAACTACGCGACGCTGCTGATTGTCATCACGCCTCATGTTTTGCGCGGCACGCAGGCTGCGGGCCATTCGCCGATGATGCGAATCGAGCGCGGGCAGACGCCGTAGCGATAAAGCTGTTCTCCAATTGCTACACCTCTAAACCACAACCGTTGAGTGGCTTTTTCCCTAAGAGCCTGTCCGAAAACTATGTCTTGAAGGGTACGGGCTTCAGCCCGTACGTTGGGAGCCCATTTTTGATTTCCGGCTTTAGCCGCGGAGGGAATGCAAGCTGCCGTAAAAGCATACCTCAGGGGCTAAAGCCCACAACAGTTCCTACCTTTGATGTACGGGCTAAAGCCCGTACCCTTCACCTAAACCGTACCCTTCACTTAAAGCCCGTACCTTTCACCTAAAACCGAGTTATTGGACAGCTTCCAAGAAAAAGCCGCCTTGCACGGTGTCTGCAAGAGCGCATGAATTGGAGAGCCGCTCTAAGCTGGCCCGATTCCGCGTACAACTCGCCGAACTCCGCCAAACGCAGCACGGGCAGACAGGTTGAAACTCCTGTCTGCCCGTGCTACATAGCCAGCCTTATGCAATTCTTCTGACTCGCCACTCCATCGATTACTGGGCAGTCACGCCGTCCAGCTTGGCCTGGAACAGGATGATCTGCTTGATGACATCATAGGGAGCGTTGGCGGGAACCTGACGGCCGTTGACCAGCAGCGTAGGAGTCTGAGTGATGCTCAGGTCCTGAGCCAGTTTCTTTGAAGCCTCGACCGCGGCGATGATTGCGGGGGTTGTGGAGCAAGCGGCGATCTTGGCCGGGTCCAGACCAGCCTTGGTCACGCCACTGTTCAGGGTCAGAGTGGCGCCGTCGGGCGTCTCCAATCCGTCCTGGCCATCAAATACCGCCGATGCAAAGGTGAAGAAAGCGGCGCTGCCGCCCTGCTTGGCCACACAAAGGCTATAGGCCGCCGCGTTGGCCGCCGCGGGGTGCTGCGGCAGCGGGTAGTTCTGGAAGACAAAGCGAGCCTTGGGGAAATCCACGGCCAGTTTGTCCATGTTGGCCTGCGCTTCCTTGCAGTGGGGGCACTGGAAGTCGGCAAACTCGATAATCTCGAGGGTTTTCAACGCCGAGCCGCGGTACGGGCCATCCGCGCGCTCCTGAGCGATGGCGCGCAATTCCGCATAGGGATGCTCGCCAAAGGCGATGATGTCTTCGCCGGCGATGATGTGCTTGCCGTCGGGGAGGACAAAGAACTGGAGCGCTGCTGGCTTCTGCTTGCCGGTCTTGTCGCCGATGAAGACGATCACCTTGCTGACGCCCTCGACTGGCGTCTTCAGAATTGCCTGAACCTGCCAGACGCGGCTCTCTTCATAGCCCCAGCTAACGGTGAGAAAAGCGTTGACGGCGTCCTTGGTGGGAGTCGCGGCGGTGAAGTTCGCCGGATCGGGTTTGGGAAACACGGGCGCAACAGCCGGAGCTGGCGCAGCGGGAGCCGGTGCGGACGGGACCTGCGCAGACGGAGCCTGCTCGGGCGCGGCGGGCACATCCTGTTGCGCCGCGGCCTGCAAGACGGGCAGAGACATAGCAATCAGCGCCAAGGCGCTGGCAAAACGGGCAGAAAGACGAATCAAGTTGTTTCTCCTTGAATTTCTGAAAAACTAAGTTGCGCAAAAGCTGGAGTATGGAAAAGCCCCTGATATGGCAAAGGACTCCCTACCTCTAGCTTATACCTGAACTTTGACGGCAATGGGGAACCTGCGGCCCATGCCAAACGACTTCGAGGTCACCTTCAGAACCGGGGCTGCCTGCTGGCGTTTGTACTCGCTGCGTTCGACCAGGCGCACCACCTGTTGGACGAGTTGCAGGGGAAATCCGTGTGCCTGCGCGATTTGCTCGGGGGTCTCATAGCGCTCCACGTAGGCTTCGAGGATGGGATCGAGAACCTCGTAGGGCGGCAGCGAGTCGGTATCTTTTTGGTCCGGACGCAACTCGGCCGAGGGCGGCTTTTCTAGAATTGTCCGCGGAATCACTTCAGCGTCACGGTTAATCCACTGGCAGACGGCGTAAACGCGGGTCTTCACCAGATCGCCGATCACCGCCAGCGCGCCCACCATGTCGCCATAGAGGGTGCAGTACCCCACGGCCATCTCCGACTTGTTGCCGGTGGTGAGCACCAGCGCGGAAAACTTATTGGAGAGGGCCATCACCAGGTCGCCGCGAATGCGAGACTGTATGTTTTCCTCTGTGGTGTCTGGCTTGGTTCCGGCGAAGAGCGGCTCCAGTGCGTGCGTAAACTCCGCGAACAGACCGTTGATGCTGATCACTTCAAAACGAATGCCCAGGTTTGCAGCCAGCAGTCGGCTGTCGTCGATGGAGCCTGCGGACGAGTATGGGCTGGGCATGCCGATGGCGACCACGTTTTCCGCGCCCAGCGCCTCAGTGGCGATGGCCGCCACCAGCGCGGAATCGATGCCGCCGCTCAAGGCTACCAGGGCTTTGCTAAACCCGCATTTGCGGACATAATCGCGCGTGCCGAGAACCAGTGCGTGATAGGCTGCCGCAGTGTCGTCCTCTTCTGGGGCGGGAATAACCGGCGCATCGAACGGATCAACGACGACCAAATCCCCTACAAAGGATGTGGCCTGGGCAATCAGTTCTCCGCGCTTATTGAGCGCCAAAGAGGAGCCGTCAAAAATCAGGCTGTCGTTGCCGCCAACTTGATTCGTCAGCAACACGGGCACGCCGTCACGCCGGGCAATGGCGGCCAGCATCTGTCGGCGCATGGCGCGCTTCCCATGCCAGAAAGGCGATGAGGAAAGGTTGATATGCACCTGAGGATGGTGGCGCATCAGCTCTTCCATGGGATCAAAGTTGTATAGGCGGCGTGGCCAGAAGCTCTTGTCGTTCCATGCGTCCTCGCAGATGGTAATGGCCAGCCGGACGCCATCCAGTTCCACAACCTGCTGCGGCCGCGACGGGGTAAAGTAGCGCTGTTCATCGAAGACGTCGTAGAACGGCAGCAGGCGCTTGTGCTGCTCGAGCAGCACACGGCCGCCATCCAGCAGAACGGCGGCGTTGACGGCCGGCTTGTCATACCAGCCACCTGCATCCGTTGTCGGTGTCCGGGGCTTTCCGCTCTCGCCCTCGGACGGCAGCGCCACGCCCGCCAGCACAGCGCTGGGCAGATCGCGGGTAGCCTCGGCCAGTTCAGCGACGGCCGAGCGACAGCGCGCGAGAAAGCTCGGCTTTTCAAGGAAATCGGCAGGCGGGTAACCGCAGATCACCAGCTCGGAAAAAACGGTAAGCCGAGCACCCTGCTCTGCCGCTCGGCGGGTGACCGCGACAATTTTTTCAAGATTTCCGGTGAAATCCCCGATGGTTGGATTGATCTGTGCCAGTGCGATCTTCACACCATCAGTTTAATTCACTTGAGAGAGCCGAAAGCTGGCAGCCTGCGCTACGTTCCGGTCCCCGCCAAAACCACTGCAAAAGTGCGCAGAATGATCTGCAAATCCAGCCAGATGCTCCAGTTTTCGATGTAGATCTTATCCATAGATATATAGCTGTCAAACGAGGGTTCCTGGCGCGCCTGGACCTGCCACAGGCCCGTAATGCCCGGGGTCACATCAAGCCGGCGAAGATGCCTCAGCTCATACGCGCGCACCTCGCTGCCTAAGGGCGGACGCGGCCCGACCACGCTCATATCGCCGCACAGCACATTAAAGAACTGGGGAAACTCGTCCAGCGAGTGCTTGCGCAGGAAGCGGCCCAGCCTGGTGATGCGGGGGTCGTCGGTGATCTTGAAAAGCACGCCGTCACGTTCGTTCCTGTGCATCAAGCCGACACGCCGCTGTTCCGCGTCGGCAACCATCGTGCGGAACTTCATGCAGCGGAAAGGGCGCCCTTTCTTTCCGATGCGCTCGGATGCATAGAAAACTGGGCCGGGAGAATCAAGCTTGATGGCGATGGCGATGAGCAGAAACAGGGGTGAAAGAAGAATCAACACCATGCTGGAGAAGACAACATCCAGCCCGCGCTTGAGCAGCAGCCTCACCTCAGGAACATGCCCGCGATGCAGTGAGATGGTAGGAAACTGGCCGATGTATTCGATAGAGCTGTTCAAAGCCAGGCTATCGTACATTTCGGGGACAATGCGCAAGCCCACCCCAAAGTGGCGAGCTTGTTCGAGAACATCCTGCACAACCCCGCGCTCACAGGCGGTGGCGAAGATGATCTCATCCACAAACTGCGTGCGAACCTGCTGAAAAAGCGTGTCGAGCGTGCCGACCACATCGCCGCTGATTGGCGCAAAGCGGGAATCGGCGACCGCGGGCTGGCCGGGGCCGGGAACTTCAATGAAACCCTTGAATCTGTATCCCAGGTGGCGGATTCTCTCCAGATAAAAGCGAAAAGCCGTTGCCTCCGGCCCGGTGCCTACGATGAGAACGTTGCGCGTGCCGATCCCTCGCTCGAAATCACGGTACAGCAAGAGGCGATAAGTCAGGCGGCGCAGACTGAGGGTAATCGTGACCAGCCCCACAGTGGCCAGCACGATGGTGCGGGAAATATCCCCGGCATGTAACAGGTACAGCGTGCCAGCAAGCAGAAGACCGGAAGTAAGGCAAGCCTGCAAGCTCAGGCGCTGCTCCTGGAGAATGCTGTTCAGCCGGGTGGGCGAGTATAGATTCAACCGCTGACTTGTGATCACCAGCGAGAACGCGAAGAAGCACAGAAGAGCCACGAGAATTCCCATGGAGCGGCCATGGATGAGGGTGCCGTGCCACAACTCCCTCGCGCCCGCCAACGGGCTTGTATGCATCCGATAAATGGTGGCCAGCGCCACGGAGACGAGAATGGTCATCGCATCCAGGGCCATCCAAAATCTGGCCTTGCCAAGCGAATCGTGCGCTGGACCCCTCGCCCGGCCTTCCGCCCCTGCCTGCGAGGAAGACACTGAGGCGGACATTCTCTGCCATAATTCCGACGTTCCCATGCGGCCTTGCAAACCCCAAACTACAAAAATATGAGGCAAAGTGGGCATAATCTTCCCACTCGAAAATACAAACCAGTCCGGAAACCTGGAGCGAATCCGGCTGAAGTGAAGACAGTTGAATTTACGTAATTATACCGCGCCCTCCGGGCTGCGGCAGAGATCTTCCTTTACCTCAAAAACGCCCTGATGCCAAGCCCTGATCGAGACCCACTCAAACAACATCTCCCCGCGCGGCGAGTCGCGGCAAGTGAAATTTCAAGTTCGTGGTTACGATGCAAGAGGCAGTTCATTCCGAAGGTAATGCGTAAGCATCCAGCGCCATGAATTGCTGAATATTTGGGTCGGACGAAGCCATGAAGCCCTGGAGCGGGCCGAAATATTGCGCCCGGCCCTGATGCAGGAAAAGCACCAGGTCGGCGAGCCGCTCCGCAAAACGAATATCGTGGGTGACCACAATGCTGGTCTTGCCGAGATGCTGCTTGAGAATCTCGATCAGGTCGCCCAGGCGGCGGGCAATGATGGGATCGACCATGGTGGTTGGCTCGTCGTAAAGCACGATCTCCGGCTCGGCGGCGAGAGCGCGGGCGATGGCCACGGCGCGCTTTCGGCCCGTCGAGAGGCTGGCCGGCAGCGCATCCACCACATCTTCGGCGCCCACTACATTGACCAATTGGTCAACCTTCTCCTGGATTTGTTCCTCGCTGAGGCCGCCGCGCTCGCGCAGCGGAAAGGCCACGTTCTCGCGCACGCTGAGGGAGTCGAAGAGCGCGCCGTTCTGGAAAACCATGGTGATGCGTTTGCGTATGGCCCGCAAGCCCTCTTCGCCGAGGCCGACAATCTCCTGGCCTTCGACGCGAATGGAACCCTCGTCCGGCTTGAGAAAGCCCATCAGCATACGCAGGGCCACCGACTTGCCCACGCCGCTGCGGCCGAGTATGCAGAGGGTCTGGCCGCTATTCATAGAAAAGCTCACGTCCTCCAGAATAGGCCGGTCATCGAACGCGATGCTGACATGGCTGAAGTCAATGATCGGCCCCGGCGGCGCGGCAATATCCGCGGATTGTTCCAGCTCTCCGGCGAAGGCTTTATCCAGCTCCCCGGAAATCTCCGCATTGGAAGGAAAATCGGACATGGCCGTAGATTCAGATTACTCGACCAGAGCCGCGGCGCCCGACTTTGAGTGTTGTGTCCCCATGAAACGTAAACCACTCACCGCCGAGGTCTTCACACACCCAATGATGTAAAAATTTCCGATTCTTGTCGGATTATTCTCTTGCGGAATAGATTATCTCGATGATCTGCATGAACTTATAGTTTGGCATTTGTCTTGCAATGGAATTGGCCATAGCGGCTGATTTCCCCAATTTGCTTGCCGCTTTGGAGCCGGATCTGTAGTGGGAGAGATACTCTTCGCTCGATAGGCAATCTTCGCAATGATTGCGCCGGCGCATTCTTCGTTCAGTGCATGACGATGCAAATCCGCGATGGTCTCTTCCCCAATAGTGACCATCCGTGCAGAGTAAATCGTCCACAAGGAGGTAATAAGCTGATGAGCGCGATAAGTAACTCACCGATGGGACCCGCCGCTTTTCTTTCGGGCGCCGGTCTTCGCCAACGAGTCCTTCAACTGGAGCCGGAAGAATCCTTTTTCGTCCTGGGAGATTCCGCAGACTCCATTTTTTGTCTTCAGACTGGCCGCGCAAAGCTCACTGTCGTTTCGGAGAAAGGGAAACAGGCCACGATCACGCTTCTTTCTCCTGGAGATTTTTTTGGAGAGGAGTCGCTCGCGATGGCGCCAGTACGGCGCGTGGCGACGGCCACGGCTGTGAATGCTTGCTCTGCGATCAAGATCACAAGAGAAGAGATGAGGCGCGCAATGCATGAGGACCACGACTTCTGCGACCAGTTCTTGTCGTATTTGTTGACACGCAGCATGCGCACCCAGGCCGATCTTGTGGATCAGATATTCAACTCCAGCGAGAAACGCCTGGCGCGCACGCTTCTTTTGCTGGCGGAATCTGGAATGCCGAACGAACAGAAGACTCTCATCGCTCCGATTACGCAGGAAACACTTGCGGAGATGATCGGTACAACGCGCTCTCGCGTGAGCTATTTCATGAATCGCTTCCGCAATCTCGGGCTTATCGATTACAAGGACCGCATCCATGTGCATAAGCCGCGGCTCAAAGCGATTCTGCTCGATCAATTTGCCGAGACATAGCCCCCAACCTGCTCAACCGCAGCATGGTAATGCGGCGCAAAAGGCGGCCATTTCTGGTTAGAATGGCCGCCTTTTGCGCCAAAAATGGGCAAAAAACGAAGGTTTGTGGTTATCAACCAGTTAACAGGTATAAATTACAAAGAATTGATTCCGCGTAAGTTACTTGAAATGCGAGGGACAGAATGGGCCTCTAAAGTGGTACCGGGGTAGGGGGCCTTGCAGTGAGCAGTGGTCAGAAGTACGCCGCTCTGCCGATTGCTTCCATTGTGCTCCGAAAGAGCGGAATTATCTGCACGGATCTTCGGAAGAGATTGTGGACTCCAGGTTCGAGAACCCGGTTACTTCAACAGATTCAGCCCGGGCTTTGGGACTCCTGCAACCTGCACCAAGCACAGCAGCTCCCTTGACATCGCGTAAATTGCTTGTTATATATTGAAGGCAATGCATGTAGTTACAATCTCGTTATTGCGGTACCTATCGCGCAAGAAGCTCTTTTGTTGTCCCCTTACGATCACTCTGTAGTGACGCGGAAACACCTGTAGCTCGCGCTTCTCATGCGTATTGTTCCATTTATAGCGCCTGTTTAAGAGCGCCATCAGGCACATCTTAATTCCGTACATCCTTACTCAAATGCCGCTGCTCTGAGCGGGCGGTAAACCTCAACTTTTTTCCGGCAAACGCAGTTCTCCTGCCCTAACCATTGCTGTACTCTTTGGAGGATTCATGACATTCCGAAGCACTCGACGCGCATTGCTAGCTCTCGCTGTTCTATTTGCGGGATTGCTTTCACAGCCGCCTGCAGCCAGGGCGCAACTTACGTTTCGCGGCGGCATCAACGGCACAGTTACCGATGCCACGGGCGCTGTAGTCAAGGACGCGAAGGTGGAAGCCACGGAAGTATCCACCAATGTGACGCAAAAGACTATAACCTCCTCCGCTGGAGCCTTCGCGTTTCCATCGCTGCCGATCGGCAAGTACAACGTAACTGTTACTGCCGCCGGCTTCAACAAGGAGAAGTTTTCCGGTGTGCAGGTTTCAGCCGGCGTGATCTATACGCTACCCGTGAAGCTGGCCGTGGCCACTTCCTCGGAAACCGTGGAGGTATCGGCTGACACGTACACGCTGGATACGACAACAACGACCCAGACCACGATTCTCGATTCTGCCGCCGTCGACAACGTGCCTTTGAACGGCCGCGACTTCACGCAGTTGACAGCCCTCACACCTGGTTTTGCGAGCACCGGGGCTAACGGCGGAGGCTCACTGAACGGAACGCGCATCAACCAGATCAACTGGCAGATAGACGGCGTGGATAACAACGACATCTGGCACAACATTCCGGCAGTAAACCAGAGCGGAGTCAGCGGCATTGCAGGCGTTGTGTTGCCCCTCGATGCGATCGAGCAGTTTTCCGTGCAGACCAATGCGGCGGCGGAGTCTGGCCGCAACCCTGGCGGCACGGTGACTCTTGGCCTGAAGTCCGGCACCAACACGCTGCATGGATCGGCATACTACTTCGACCGCAACGAATTATTCGGCGCCAAGAACCCGTTTGCGGCCAGCAAGCAGAAAGTCCGGAACTATAACGATGGACTTTCGGTGGGCGGTCCGATAGTCAAGGATCACCTCTTCGCCTTTCTCAGTTACGAGCATCAGCGCTTTGTGATCGGCGTACCCGCACAGAATACCGAGCCTACCACGGTCTGGCAGAATTACGCCAGCGATATTGTTACCTCAAATGGAAAGACAGTGAGTTCGATTTCGCCCAAGCTGCTCACACTGCTGTGGCCCTCCTATGCTCTGACGTCATCGACCACCGAGCAGAACAAGGGACCGCAGATCGACAACTACAACAGTCCCGATCCAGAGTCGGGCCACAGTCACAATGGCGTCATTCGTGTAGATTACACGCTCAACGAGCGGAACAGCATCTCCGCACACTGGTTTGGCGGCCAGGGCACCCAGGTGGCGCCCGAAGGGTCCGATCTGCTCCCCTATTACCAGGGAGCTCCGATTCACGTTTACAATTACCAGTTGACGTATAACCACACGTTCACGCCCACCCTGACCAATCAGATAGTCGCCGGCGTCAACTACTTTCATCAGGTCTTTGACGACAACGAGACCGACTTTAACGTGGTCGGAACCGGCCTGATAACCGGCACTGCTTCCAGCAATGCGCCAAAGCTGCAAATCTCCGGCTTTGATACGACCGGCGTCACTCCGCCTCTGGGTCGCATCGATGCGAGCGGGCAGATCGCCGATAACCTCTCCTGGGTCAAGGGCAAGCACGAAGCGAAGTTCGGCGGCGAATACCGTCATGTGCAACTGGATGAGTTCTACCACCGCAATTCCCAGGGCAACTATAAGTTCAATGGCAAAGAGGCTGCGAAAAACGGGCTGACGAATGGCTGGGATTTTAGCAAGTCCACTTGGGCCAGCGGCGTCACGGACTCGTCGGTCATCGCGCGGTTAAACTCTCTGGCGGATTTTCTGGCCGGCTATGTTCACTCCGGCGCGGTCACAATCGGAGACCCCGAACGCACGGTCTACATCAATACCTTCTCAGCTTTTGCGCAGGACTCCTACCAACTGACCAAGAAATTGAACATCAACTTCGGCCTGCGCTACGACTACGTACAGCCGTTCCATGATTCGAAGAAAGATTTGTCGGTCTTCCGCCCCGACATCGTGCCTTCGACAGGATTGGCCGTCCAGGGCGATCAGGTTTCGTCACTTTATAACCCGTATTACACCAGCGTCAGCCCGCGCATTGGAGCGAACTACCAGCTTGCACAGCATACTGTGATCCGTGCCGGCGCCGGACTTTACTATGACACGCCTAACCTCAATCCGTTCCTCGACAATCGTCCCGGAAACAGCGCTCCGAACGGCGTGGAATCCAATCCGGCCGGTACGAATCAGGTATCGGCTCTCGGCAGATCCTCTTATGTCTGGCAAGCGAATGTCAATTCGCTGTTATCCAGCGCCTCCACGGGTATCTTCTCGATCCAGAAGGGATTTCACCCGTCCACTAACCTGAACTACAACTTGCAAGTGGAGCAGTCCATCACGCCCAACGTGATTGCGCAACTCGGCTATGTCGGCAGCCAGGGCCGTCACCTTCTGTCGATCATCGACATCAACCAGTCATTGCCGAAAGCAACCGATGTGAATGGTGATTACAATCAGAACTCGCGGCCTTACTACACCAAATATTCGAATTACTCCAATATCAACGATATTGAGAGCATCGGCGATTCCAACTACAACTCTCTGCAGGCCACCTTACGCGCCTCCAACCTGCATCGCTTCACCGCTCAACTGGCCTATACGTGGTCACATTCACTCGACGACGTATCGGCCTTCCGTGGAGCGCTGCCGCAGGATTCGACCAACTTCAAAGGCGACTACGGTCAGAACGACTATGACAGCCGTCATACCTTCGTAGGTGAAGTGAGCTACCAAGTACCGGGTTCCGCACACTGGAAGGCAGCGACGACCGGCTGGCAGGCAAATAGCAGCTTCTCCTTTCACTCCGGTTTTCCGTTTACCGTTCTTACCGACAGCCAGACGGATAACACGGGCGAAAATAATCAGCGCGCCAACCAGATAAGCAACCCTTACACTGGCTTCAAGAAGGCCGCTGTGGGCGCCGACTGGCTGAACTCGGCGGCCTTTGCCGATCCGGATCCCGGTCACTGGGGTACATCGCGGCGCAATGGGTATACCGCGCCCGGCTTCGGCGATGTGGACTTCAGCGTCTTCAAGAACACAAAAATCGGCGAGCGCGTCAACGCGCAATTCCGCGTGGAGCTTTACAACCTTCTGAACCGCACAAACTATGCGCCCCCGCTCGGTGGCGGCAGCGAGGGGTATAACCCGAACCAAGCGACGATCAGCACACTGCAACTCTACGACACGATCGGCGATTTCAATGGCGCGCCCGGCATAGGCGCTGGAGAGCCCTTCAATACACAATTCGCATTGAAGATTACCTTCTAAACCTGGCTGCGGCGAAAACCGCTTGACAGCTCACAACTCCGGCAGCACAAATGGCGAACCCCATCCACT
>Ga0302278_10005510_pt1 | contig 12495 bp, 10 predicted proteins | sample III_Bog_N3_2_FD_194543 | JGI IMG/M metagenome (GOLD analysis project Ga0302278, IMG submission 194543) | Peat permafrost microbial communities from Stordalen Mire near Abisko, Sweden - III_Bog_N3_2 | ecosystem: Environmental > Terrestrial > Soil > Wetlands > Peat | place: Sweden: Abisko... | reverse complement strand
ACCCTCTCCCCCACCAATATGGAGTTCCGCGTCGAGATCCAGTTGCTCGCGGTCCTCGACCTCTACGCCGCCATCATCGCCACCGGAGTCGAGCTCACACGCGCCGGTCACGAAGCCCTCAACGAGCTCTGCACCCGCCGCCAGCATCTCCGCCTCGCCGCCGAACTCGGCCAGATCGTCGCCATCCGCCTCGAGATCAGCTTCCTCGACGACATCACCATCCACTCCCTCCTCGCCTCTGGCTCCGGCCTCGCCTGACGCCACGGCAACATCAGTGGTCGATACACTTCACCTTGAACCCGTCTCGCTTAGCCCGACCGCAGTAGTATCGTTGTACTTTTTCGAGCGAGTCGAAGTCTTGGGGCGCATCCGGATAAATTTGCTGCAGGCTATCTTGGGCCGCAATCACGATATTTAACGAAAAATCATAGAGAGCGTCGTCAACTAGATATGGAATCGCTGGCCTGTAACCACATTTTCCCAAGAGCTCGACGCTGGTCTGGTATTGCAGGCTGCCCTGACCCCGATATCGGCCGCTGCTTAGTTCACGCAGAGCCACGGTGTCGCATTTCTTTGCCAGATAATTGACTGGCCAGTACCGATCCTCGCCGTCGAACACTCTCTTGGATACAACCTTTTTCATAAATGCTGTAACTTCCGGAGTGTCAAAGTGGTATGCAACGTGCTCGATGCCATTGCGAATCATCATGTTCCGGGTCTGCCAATAGCGATCAAGAAGCCATTGGATGTCGCCTCGTCGCGCGAGTTCGTCCGATATAGGCCACCCGGATGTTCGATCCTCTTGTGCTCCACAAACTTTCCAGTCGTCAAAACAAGCTACCAAGCGCTCCGAGGGCACAGAGGGTAGACGACTATTTAGTTCGTCGGATATCTGCCAAATATCGCTTGCCCCACACAATTTCAGGTTTACATAGCAAGCCATAAGTTTGTCTGTAGACAGCTTTGACAAATCGGAAGCCGCAGCTTGCTGTCCAGACTGTGCCGAGCTGACAAATGGCGCAAAGCAAATAACAACTGCCGAAAGCATCAGGGGGACAACTCTGCGAGAGATCATGGCACATCCATTCAAGACAGAGACATACTATTCCAAGCCGCACGTTTTGCAAGTCCACAGCCGCAACGCCTCGCACCTCGCGCCTCGCGCCTCCCACACAGTTGACCGCACAGCCGCGAAGACCGAGAATCGAATCTGACAGCCGCTCCCGTTCCATCCCGCTCCGGGCCTGCTCTCCAGATTCCCTTCGAGGTCTTCCATGCTCGCCTATTTCGTCCTTCTGCTTGCCGTGCTCAGCCGCATCCTTCCCCACGCCTTCCACGCCGTCAGTTGGAACTTCACCGCTCTCGGCGGAGGCCTGCTCTTCTTCGGCTCCCGCATGGCCAGCTCGAAGCGCGCCGCATGGATGCTCCCCTCCGCCCTCGCCGTCCTCATGGCAACCGACTACTACCTCACCGTCTTCGCCTACGGCTATCCCTTCCAGGTGCGCACCTACCTCGTCACCTGGATCTGGTACGCCGCCGTCTGCCTGCTCGGCATGGGCATCCTGCAGAAGCCCACCCTGCTGCGTGTCGCCGCCGGTGTGCTCGCCACATCTACTTCCTTCTTCCTCATCAGCAACTTCATGGTCTGGACCGCTGGCTCCATGAGCATGTACCCCCACTCGCTCGCCGGACTCGGTGCCTGCTACGTCGCCGGCATTCCCTTCTACCGCAACGATCTGGTCTCCACCGCGCTCACCGCTGGCGCGCTCTTCGGCCTCCCCGTACTCGCTGCCAGCATCATTGACTCGCTCCGCGCCGCCCGCCACACCAACCCGCCCCTGGCGTAATCGCTTTCGCTATACCCACCTCTCAACACCGTCATCCCTCTGCCGTCATTCTGGCGCAGCCAGAATCTCCGTATTGGTTCTTGCCTTTGTTCTCCGCCGTTGCCTGTTCTCCGCCGTTGTTTGTTCTTGCCAGGTGCCCCATCCATCGCGCCTTTGTCTCATGCGATGGGTGGGATGTAAGCCGCCAACCCGCCGCCCTTGCCTGTTCTTCCGGAGGGAGCAGGGGGATTCATCCCCCTGAATAAGGCCAATTGAATCAAGGGGCTTTAGCCCAGGGCCTTTTGCCAGAAGCGGCAATCAAGCCTTTTTCGCAGCCTGTTGCCGTATGCCGAATCGCCACTGCCAGCCGTTACCACCAACCGGAAGGGCACACGTTTACGTGTGCCGTATTGCGCGCCACTTTTACTTCTTCGCGTCCTCGATCGCACCAGCGATCGAGGACGCGAAAATAATCTCCTCAAAAACCCCAACAAATCAGCGTGTCAAGCCCCTCGACACCGAAATATCCCAGTAACTCCCGCCCCATCAACCACTTCACTCCGAAAAATAGTTGGCATACTAGTTATGCTCCGCTTGCTACAATTAATATATGGATCAAATTAATCGAACCCCGCGAGCCCGCGCTCTCCGCTCCCTCAATGCTCCGCAAACGATTCATAATAGATGTTTTAGCTGTAAAGCATTTGCAATGACTACTTTGGCGACAGTGACTTCCAGCAGACGATTGATACAAAACAAGTTCCTCGCAAGATACCCCCGGGAGGGGGGAGGGGGGAGGGGGGCAGGGGGGGACGAACAAACAACAAACAAATGGCGAACAATTCGTTCGATTGCCCAGTTGCCGTTCCCTGTTCTTCGCCAATCGCTTCGTCAAACAGTAGACTAGTCAGCATTCAAGCTAAATATTCGAGGATTCCCTAATGAAAGTTCTGGTTATCGGCGGAGGCGGACGTGAGCACGCCATCGTCTGGGCGTTGGCCAAATCCGCACGCGTCTCCGAGATCGTCTGCGCCCCAGGCAATGCAGGCATCGCGCAGGTTCGCCTCCAGAATGGCTCGAAGGCTGTGCGCTCGGTCCCGGTCAACACCGCAGACCTCGCCGCCATGCTCCGCGTAGTCGAAGCCGAGAGCCCAGCCCTCACCGTAGTCGGCCCCGAACTCCCGCTCTCCCTCGGCCTTGTCGATGAGCTGCAACGCCTCGGCCTGCGCGTCTTCGGCCCCACCCAGGCCGCCACCCGCCTGGAGTCCAGCAAGTCCTTCGCCAAGGACTTCATGCAGCGCCACAAGATTCCCACCGCCGCCTACGCCGTCTGCCGCTCGCTCGAAGACCTCCGTCGCGAACTCCCGCGCTTCAGTGCATCGGTCGTCGTCAAGGCTGACGGACTCGCCGCTGGCAAGGGCGTAGTCCTCTGCAACTCCCACGCCGAGGCCGAAAAATCCGCCGCAGAGATATTTTCCGGCGAGCTGCTCGGCACAGCCGAAAAGGAGCTTGTCCTCGAAGAGTTCCTCGACGGCGAGGAACTCTCCTTCTTCGCCCTCTGCGACGGCAAGCACGCGGTCGCACTGGCCGCCGCGCAGGACCACAAGCGCATCGGCGAAGGAGACACCGGCCCCAACACAGGCGGCATGGGCGCTTACACCGCGGATGGCCTGATGAGCGCCGACCTCGAGCAGTGGCTACTCAAGAACGTAGCCCAGCGAGTCGTAGACGAGATGGCACGCGAAGGCACGCCCTTCCATGGCATCCTCTTCTGCGGCATGATGATGACGCCACAGTCCAACGGCTCCATCAAGCCCATGGTCCTCGAGTTCAACACCCGCTTCGGCGACCCCGAGACGGAGGCGATTCTGGTGCGGCTGGAGAGCGACATCGTCGACCTCTTCGACGCCGCCATCGACGGCACCGCCGACCGCCTCGCAATCAAGATGAAGCCCGGCGCCAGCGTCTGCGTCATCGCCGCCAGCGCAGGCTATCCCGGAAAGTATCCTTCTGGCCTGCCCATCTCCGGCCTCGACTCCGTGCTCAACCCCGACACCGTAGTCTTCCACGCCGGAACCACCGCCAAAGACGGTGCCGTCGTCACCGCCGGTGGCCGGGTCCTCGCCGTCACCGCCGTCTCCGGCGGGCCGTCGTCCGCATCCACCACGCCGCTCGAATCCGCCCTCGCCAAGGCCTACGCCGCCCTCGTAAAAATCTCCTTCAACAAAATGCAGTTCCGCCGCGACATCGCCTGGCGAGCCCTCCGCAAAGGCCTGTGAGTCAATCGGCGCCTACGCCCCGCGTGCATCCACGCGCACTCTGTAGCATCAGATATTCAGGGTGAAACACAATGGTAACCATACGACCGGCCGCTGAGCGCGGCCATGCCAACCACGGTTGGCTTGACTCAAACTTCAGTTTTTCGTTTGACCAGTACTACGATCCAGCGCACATGGGCTTCCGAGCACTGCGCGTCATCAACGAGGACCGCGTCGCGCCCGCAACGGGCTTTGGCAAGCATCCGCACCGCGACATGGAGATCCTCACCTATGTTCTGGAAGGCGCGGTCAAGCACGAGGACAGCACCGGCGCAAGCGAAACCCTGGTTCCCGGAGAGTTGCAGCACATGTCAGCCGGAACCGGCGTGCGCCACAGCGAGATGAATCCCTCCGACAGCGAAACGTTGCATCTGCTCCAGATATGGCTCCTGCCGAACCAACTGGGCATCCCGCCGAAGTACGAGCAGAAGCGTTTCTCCGTGCAGGACGAGCCGAACCAGCTGCATTTGCTCGCCTCAACTGACGCGCGCGATGGCTCCTTCAAGATTTTTTCCGATGCGGAACTCCTCGCCGCAAAGCTCGACCCCGGCGGCTCCGTCAGCCACACCTTCAAGCTCGGCAATGGCTGGCTGCAAGTCGCACGCGGCGCAGTCTCCGTCGCCGGAACAATGCTGCAAGCAGGCGACGGCCTCGAGATCGAAGCCGAATCCTCCATCACCATCGCCAGCGAATCCAGCGCAGAGTTCCTGTTGTTCGATCTTGCGTAAGTCGGCGCTCGAGCTTTAGTCGATCACCCTGCGAAGAAATCCCCGAATCCCGAACCAGGTCAGCACCGCGAACGAGCACAGTAGCATCGCCAGAATGAGCCACGGATTCATGTGGTGCAGCCCCGGCGTAAGCGCCGCGCGTAGCCCCTCGCTCATGTACACAATCGGGTTGATCAGTACGCCATATTGCAACCACGGGATCGCCTTCAGCGCGGCCCACGGATAGTACACGCAACCCAGAAACGTAATCGGCATCACCACCACGCCGAAGATCAGCCCGATCTGCTGCGGCCGTACGCTGGTGCCAATCACCAGGCCAAGCGCTCCCGCGGTAAGGCTGGCCAGCGAGAGCACGGCGATCAGAAACGTCCAACTGTTGACGTGCGCATACACCGGCGTCGCTGGCATGTAGTACGCCAGAGGAAAGACCACCGCAGCCGCAATCATGCTCTGCACCGCGGAGAAGACGATCTTCTCGATGGCCACAGCTGCCACCGGCAACGGACACATCACCCTGTCGTCGATCTCGCGCGTAATGCCAAACTCCTGCGCCAGCGGTAGCGCCACCGCCGCAATCCCCGAGAACATGATGGCCACCGCCATCAATCCAGGCAGCAGCACCGTCGAGAAATTGGCCCCTGCGGCTCCAGCCATCGAGGCCGTGGGGTTCATCGTCGAGCCTCCGCTCATGTGAGGCATGATGTAGGTGAAGACGAAGAGAAACAGCAGAGGATTCATGATCACACGCACAAGGAACGGCACCATCTCGCGCCGCAGCACATGCAGGTCGCGCAGAAACAGCCCAGCAAAGGCGCGCGCGTACAGCACACTCATGGACGCAGCGGGCCGAGGCACCGGCTCCGGCTGACAGGTTGCATCGGTTTCAGATTGCAGTAGCGCCATGAGTCTCTACTCCCGCAGTTCTATTCGCGAAGGTCGCGCCCTGTGAGCCGGATGAAGACCGTCTCCAGGCTGGTCTCTGTAATGGTCAGGTCGCGCAGACCGTATGGATTACTGGCCCGAACAATATCAGGCAACAGGCCATCGGCGTTGTCGGCGAAGATGAGGATTCCGCTGGACGTAGTCTCCACGCCACGCACTCCGGCCATCTGCTTTAACTGCTCGCCCAGCACTGCTGCGCCCGCGGTTTCGCTCAGCTCAAGCGCATAGACCTTCTGCGCGCCCACCGATCCCTTCAGTGCGGCGGGCGTGTCCTCCACCAGAATCTTTCCGTGGTCTATAATCGCCACGCGGTCGCACAGTTCGTCGGCCTCCTCCATATAGTGCGTCGTCAGCACCACGGTGATCCCCTCCTCACGCAGCCTCCGAACAGCATCCCACATCGCAATCCGGCTCTGCGGATCGAGTCCCGCGCTGGGCTCATCGAGGAAAAGTACCTTGGGACGATGCGCAATCGCACGTGCAATCTGCACCCGCTGCGCCAGCCCGCCGGAAAGCTGCGAAGGATAAGCCTCTGCCCGCTCGGTGAGCAGAAACTGATCGAGCAGTTGGTGCGTCCGCCGCTTCGCCTCGGCGTGCGAGAACCCGAAGTAGAGACAGTGAAAGTGGATGTTCTCGTAGATGGTGCAGGAACGGTCGAGCGTGTTGAACTGGGGTACGATTCCCATCGACCGCCGCGCCACCGCCGGCGATCGCACCACATCCGCGCCCGCAATCAGCACCCGCCCTGCAGTCGGCAGAACGCGCGTAGTGCAAATGCCGATGGTCGTCGTCTTGCCCGCTCCGTTGGGGCCAAGCAGACCGAACATCTCGCCTGCGCGCACACCCAGCTCGATGCCATCCACGGCTACGACGCGCTGTTTGCCTTCATAGACCTTGCGAAGGCCCTCTATCTGAACAATGACTGACAAACTTTCCCCCACTCGATTTCATCAATCTCGCGTGATCTGATTATAGGCATCCGCGCATCAGATCCACCATGCACAGGCGCCACGCGGACCGCTCCCACGTAGGCCGTTGACCCCCGAAATCTGATGCAATCCAACAGGTCGGCGTAAAATTAACCTATGTCTCAAGGATTAGCAACACAATCTGTTGAAAAGCGTTCACTGCAGGCCACCCCATCCAGGCAAGACAAAGCAATCGCCCACGCTCGCGAGGCCGAACGCACGCGGAAACGGCAGGCTCTCATTCTTCAGCGCAACCGCATCCTCTCCGAGCACGCCGCCAGCCCGATTCGGCGCAGTGCACTTGCCAACGCGCTCGCCGACATCGAGGAGAAGTTGTCTGAGCTTGGCTGGACGGTCCACATGTAGCGGTGGCCGGTTGAATCGGTAGAGTGACGATCTCGTCGTTGTGGCTGCACAGAATGCCATCAGGACAAGAACGCCGTGGTTTGTCCAACTCCTCCGTATTTCTCTTACCCAACCGAGCGCTCTAATCGTGTCGATGGAAGACCGTAGAATTCGCCTGGTCGATCGTGGTCAGCACAATGCTGTGAACATTCACATGCGCCGGTCGCGTCGCAGCCCACACAATCGCATCCGCAATATCCTCCGGCTCCAGCGGCGTGATCTTCTCGTAAACTTTCGCCGCGCGCTCCTCGTCCCCGCGAAACCGTACCCGGCTGAACTCCGTCTCCACCATCCCGGGATCGACCGAGGTGACCCGTACCGCAGTGCCCATCAGATCGATCTTCAGACCCTCGCTGATGGACTTCTCCGCTGCCTTGGTCGCGCAATAGACCGCTCCATTCGCGTACGTAAGGTGCCCAGCGGTCGAGCCCAGGTTGATGACGTGCCCTGCGTTCCGCGTCACCATTCCAGGGACCACCGCGCGAGTGACTGTAAGTAACCCCTTCACGTTGGTGTCGATCATCTCGTCCCAGTTCTCCGGGTCGTCCTCGTACAACTTGGCCAACCCGCGGCTGAGCCCCGCATTGTTGACCAGAACGTCGATAGCCTTCCAATCCGCCGGCAGACCCGCCACCGCCGCCTCAACCGCCGCGCGCTCCCGCACATCCAGACGGAGGAGCGATACGGCCGCAGCGCCAGCCTCCATCAGCGGCGCTTCCAGCTCCTGAAGCAGTTCCAGGCGCCGCGCACACAGCAGAAGCCGCGCTCCCTCACCCGCAAACGCAAACGCCGTGGCCCGGCCAATGCCCGAACTGGCCCCGGTAATCAGAACAACTTTGCCCTTGAGAGACATCATCCTTCTTTTATAAGCCCACGCGCCGCCCACATAAAGCAAGAGGGCCGCGTGTAGCAGCCCTCTCGATGCAAGACAACGAACTGTTTATGCTTTTTACTGCACCAGCGTCGACACCGTCTGCGTAACTCCGATCGCATCGCCCGACACCACCAGATTCACGCGACGATTCTGTGCGCGTCCACTGACAGAGCCGTTATCGGCCACAGGATCGTTCTTTCCAAATCCCGTCGAGCTGATGCTCCCCTGCGACTCGCCCTGCGACACCAGGAAGTCCTTCACAGCCAAAGCGCGATTCTCAGAGAGCTTCTGGTTCATATCGTCCGAGCCGGTCGAGTCGGTATAGCCCTCCACCTGCACCTTCAAGCCAGGATAAGCCTCCAGAATCCCGGCAACCTTCGCCAGACTCACCTGTGTCGTCTGCTTCAGCGTGTACTTGCCGGTGTCGAAGAGCACATCCGACATATTTACGATCAACCCACGAGCCGACTCGCTGGTTGCCAGCACCGAGTTCAACTGCGCGCGCAGCTTCTCGCGAATCGCATTCGCGTTCTCTGCGCTCTTGCCAGCCTCTGCCGCCTTGGCCTGTGCCGCGGCGGTCTCCGCCTCAGCCTGTGCGCGGGCCGCATCGGCCTGCGCCTTGGCTATCTGCGCCTGCTCTGCATCGTGCTTCGCCTGCTGTGCCACCACTTGCGACTGGGCAGCATTGGCCTGGGCCTGGGCCGCCTGCTGTTGCGACAACGCCGCATCGGCCTGCGCCTGCTCCTTCGCCGCTACCTGAGCCTGCGCCCGATCCGCCGCCTGCTTGCGCAATGAAGTGATCCGCGCATCCTCAGCGCGCTCCACGGCCTCGCGAGCTTCGGTGATCTCCATCTTCCGGTCACCATGCTTGCTGCCGTCCAGCGCGCCCGCATTCTGCTCGTCGAGCACGGCCTGCGCCATGATCTTGGGTGCATACGTATCTGCTCCCGCATCCTGCGCAATCCGAACCGCATTGTCCGCCTCATACAACTCCAGCGGCGAGCGTTCATTGCGTGTGATCGGGTTTGCAACCGTGCGCGAACCCGCTGTCTCCGCGTACATGCCGCGCGGCAACAGGCTATAGTTCGCCTCTACCTTCTCCATCACGCCGTTCGTCTTGTCGGGTCGAATCTCGTTCTGTAGCACCACCACGTCGCTTGGCTCTGTCACCGAGAAGTAAGGCTCAGCGGTAATAATCAAGCCAAACGATTGCAGCGCGGTCGTCACCTTCAGGTTGTTCTTCGTCCCCGCGGGCAACACCTCGCCCAGGTTCTGAGCCCGCCCGTCCGGCGAGATCGCCCACAACACATAGGTCAGATACTCCTTGCCAAATCCATTCGCCGGAGTCAGACCGTCAAAGTGCGCGTCGATCGTAATCTTCCCGCGTTCGCTCGTCACCTTCGCCTCGCCCCGCGCTCCGCGCAAAAGCGCTGTGCCCTCGAACCCGATGTGCGTCGAATCGCTGCGATTCAGGTAGTTCACGCAGTCAAGATTCCGCTCCACCACCTTCACCCGGTAGATATAGATCCCGTTCTGTTCTGTAATCGGGTTTGCAACCTCTACAGTTACAGCCGCCGGCTGCGAGGTCGGATTCGGCTCCTGCGCCTTTGCTGTTGTCGGAGCTATACTCGCAAGAACTCCAAATGCCCCGGTAATAGCCATCGCTGGCAATGTGCGAGTCCATAAACTGCGAAATGTGTTGCTGATGTTTTGCACGCGTGTCTGCGCAAGCGCCATAGCAGGCGCTGAATAGTTTGTACGGTACATAATATTGATCTCCTGGCGAGCCAATCGCCGCTTCCGAATTGGGACCTTTCGCACTGTGCTGGTGCAAAAAGCGCTTCCAAAGCCCGGATATGGGCCTGTTCTTGGGATGCTGGATCGACAACAAAGGGTATCCGCGGAAAAAACGAAAACGCAGCCTACCCACCAATTGAGCACCGGAATAGAGCCGAAGGCGCGCCCTGTTCCAGCCTGGGGGGTAGCCCCAGGACGAGGTTTACGCGCCGTGCAGCGGTGTCGCCGAGTGACGCTGCACAAAATGATACGGAGGCCACGGCCCAGACAACTGCATCCGGCACTCCTTCATCTCCAACGTCGCCGACGAGTACTTGTTCTGATAGCGCTCCACCGTCTTGTTGTCGATCAGGTGGGCGATATCCAGCAACATCTTGCCAGACTCCGTACGCTTGCAGGTGATCTCCTCGGCAATTGGCAGGAACATGCGATGCATTTGCACCGACAGCGCCCTGGCCCGCGACTGACGGTCCCGCTGCCGCGCCGCGCTCTCGCGCAGACTGGTCAGGTATTGCTGTCCCACCGTCATATCGCGTGCAGCGATGCCGGGGCAGGTATCGTCCATCAGAACCTTCAGGTGCATCTCAGCCTTGCCGCGCAGCCGCTCCACATTCGCCGTGAAGTGCCGTTGGTTCGAGCGAACCGACCGGCGCAGCGCGTCATCGTCGGGAAAGGTGGTGCCAAAGCGAAAGGGAAGCACCGTGGAAAGCTTGAAGCAGTCCGCAATCACGCGGGCGTGATCCTTGGCTGCGTTCTGGTCCATCCGGGCAGCGTCTTCCACCGTGTGTTCCGAGACGATCACCGCCAGATCGCTTGCCGGAAACAGAAAGGTCTGGTTCCCAAAGAGGCCGGTGACTCCAACCAGTGGCATTGGGCGGCGATGTCGACAAAGTTCAGGAAATGCGTTTCGTTCTGCAATGCAGTAGGCGTACCAAGTCATTGTTTCGTCACTCCAAAGCACGGGAATTCAAATCCCTCATCTGTGGATAAGGGTGATTTGAACCCAAACTTGCCTCTCCTGGATTTCCCCGGTGATTCGGGCTATATCCGGCTACAACCTAGCTCTGAGTCCTTGCGGTGCGTGTTTGTGCGTTCATTGCGGAATCGAATCGGATACTAAGCTCATCGCGTGACGATTGGCAAGACCAAATTTTGAGAAATATGTACGCTGGGTTGGCGAAAATAACCTGCCTTCATAAACATGAGTTGGCAAACTCAAGCGACGCAAGAAAGGCCCCCGGACAATCAACCCCTATCTCGCAACAGGTGAATTGAAAGCAAGACAACGCATCTCCTCGGTCTTGCATGGCTTTTATCCGATTGCTCTGTGGTTAGCATTCCCTGCACCACCAAGCCTCTCCACCAGTGCTACCCTTGACTTATCCCCATGAGTCACGAAAACACGCCAAAATCGCCTGCCCAATCGCTGCCGGAATCGCTGAATATACCGCTCGCCCAATCGACCGGCCAATCGTCCGCAGAAGCTTCTGCCAGCAGCCTTCCCAAAGCCTACGACCCCTCCATCATCGAGCGCCGCTGGGCCGAGTACTGGGTCAGCGAGAAGCTCTTTGAAGTCCCAAGCCCTGCGGGCACCACCGCAGGCAGCCCCACAGAGAACTTCACCCTCCTCCTGCCGCCGCCCAACGTCACCGGACGCCTGCACATGGGCCACATGCTCAACCAGTCGGAGATGGACATCCTTACCCGCTGGCACCGCATGAGCGGCCAGACCTCGCTGTGGGTTCCCGGCACCGACCACGCCGGCATCGCCACGCAGATGATGGTGGAACGCCAACTCGCCAGCGAAGGCACCAGCCGCAAGGCTCTGGGCCGCGAGGCCTTCACCGAACGCGTCTGGGAGTGGAAGCGCCAATACGGCTCTGCCATCACCGACCAGATGCGCCGCCTCGGAGCCTCGGTCGATTGGTCGCGCGAGTACTTCACCATGGACGACCACCTCAACGTCGCGGTGAAGGAAGCCTTCGTCCGCCTGTATGAGCAGGGTCTGATCTATCGCGGCAGCTATATCGTCAACTGGGATCCCATCCAGCAGACCGCCGTCTCCGACCTCGAAGTTGTACACGAAGACCGCCTCGGCAAGCTCTACCACATCCGCTATCCCTTCGCCGATGGCACTGGCTCCATCGTCGTCGCCACCACGCGCCCCGAGACCATGCTGGGCGATACAGCCGTCGCGGTGAACCCCACCGACCCGCGCTACACCGCCGTCATCGGCAAAGTCATATCGCTTCCACTGAGCGGCGTCAACGGTGCGCCCAACCGGGCCATCCCCATCCTCGCCGACGACTGGGCACAGCCCGAGTTCGGCACCGGCGCCGTCAAGGTCACGCCCGCGCACGACCCCAACGACTTCGCCATCGGCCAGCGCCACAAGCTTGCGTCGATCACCATCCTCGACATCGAGGCGCACATCGACCTGCCCGGCTCGCCCTACCACGGGATGGATCGCTTTGTAGCGCGCGAAAAGATCGTCGCCGACCTCGAAGCCGCCGGTCTGCTCGTCGCTATTAAGGATCACAACCTCGCCATCGCGCTCTCGCAACGCTCCGGTGCCGTCATTGAGCCGCGCCTCTCACTGCAGTGGTTCCTCGCCGTCAACAAAGCACCGGAGGGAGC
>Ga0302278_10005508_pt1 | contig 12502 bp, 10 predicted proteins | sample III_Bog_N3_2_FD_194543 | JGI IMG/M metagenome (GOLD analysis project Ga0302278, IMG submission 194543) | Peat permafrost microbial communities from Stordalen Mire near Abisko, Sweden - III_Bog_N3_2 | ecosystem: Environmental > Terrestrial > Soil > Wetlands > Peat | place: Sweden: Abisko... | reverse complement strand
ACCGTGTAGTGGCAAAGAACAAACGGGACGCGGCCATCCTCGCTCGTGTCTTCTTCGTCTTTCTCGGCGTGTTCGGGAAGCTGCTTATAAAAGACAATCTGCGTACCCTTTTCGCCTTTACGGACAGTCCCCTTTAGCTCCTGCGCCTGCTTGAAGGTAAGCCAGAATGGAGAGTTGTAGGGACTGGACCAAAGTAGAAGTATGTTGATGCCGCGATAGGGTTTGCCGGTGCGGAAGTTGCGCGGGAACGGGCCGCCGGTAAAGTGCGGAGTCTTCCACGGCTTCTCCCACGGAATCACGCCAGCCCTGAGGCTGGAAATAATGCGGTCGGTGACGGTCTGGTAGATGCTCGGCCTGCTGGCTGCGTTGCGATAGTTGCGGTGTGCCATGACGTTTCGCTCTCCTGTGCTGCCCGCGTGGGGCGGAAATCTGAAGGAGGGCATTTCGCCTTTGGCTCTCAACCAAATTTCTTTTGTTGAGTGCCCCCGCTTCATGTCTTGTGCGGCGGGAAGAGGCGAGGCGGGTTCAGTCAGGGCCGGGCGTACTGTGCCCGTTCATCGCAGCGCCAGCGGAGAGCCTTGACGGGTTCCGACCGGCTCTGCCATAAAGCCGCATGAAGCGGGGGCACTTGATAAAAGAAGAAATTTAGGTCTACTTCCGCATTGCTTTGGTATTTAGGGACACAGGCTCGGCTGGGATGGTCGCGGAAGACGGCGGCGACGGCTGGAGCGAGGGAAGAAACTCCGTCCCGAAAATCTCACGGCCCACGTTGTCCAGTTTGCTCAACGGCAACGCGGACCTATCCGAGGATATGGCGCTCCGTATCGAGAAAGCTTTCGGAGTGAAGATGGACACGCTGATGCGTGTGCAGTCGTCTTACGACATTGCCCAAACGCTCAAACGCGAGAAACAAATCCGTGTGCCGCGCATTTCCTTGTTGGCCGCCACGCATTAGCGTGAGGCAACATGCCGGGAACCTCAGCAGCGCGGCTGGAGTGGAGGATGATTTGAGAGGAAGGGGCATAAAGAGCGCTGCATACGTTCGTATGCAAGCGCCTTAAGTGCATGGCCCGGTTCCGGGCCGAAGCGGGCCGGTTCCGGCCCAAAAACAAGCCAGGATGGTTCCATCCTGGCCCACTTAGGAAACGGGTGTGGTGCGGGCGGAGGGAATTGAACCCTCACGGCCTTGCGGCCTGCGGATTTTCATGCCACTTCGGCTTTCGCCGCCCCGCCAACGGCGGGTTCGTGGTCTGGACTATCCCTTCACCATTCCTCGTATGAGGTTTAGGTGCTGCCCGTCTAGTCTCTACACCTTCCCGGAAGTGTCTCCGGGCTTGGCTCGGGATTGCCGTTTAAGGTTTCCCCGACTTTGAGCAGTTCTACGCCATCGGTTTCCCGATGGGCACTCAAGCGCTTAAGTCCGCTGCGTCTGCCATTTCGCCACGCCCGCGTGATGCTTGCCACAGCCCCATCATAAAGCACGGGGCGAAGGTCTAGGCTCCGTGCGCCAAGCGTACGGCTTCCACTCGACGGGGGACTTTCTTGGGAGTCGTCTTTTTCTTCGGACGTGGCCTCATGATGTTGATTGCGGAGGCATCGAGCCGTGTCTTCAAGTGGGCTGCGTAGTATTTCTCAATCATCTCCACGCTTGTACGACAGTTCTTAGCGATCTGATAGATGTCGGCCCCTTCGAGCAGGCGCAGGCAAATGTATGTGTGGCGCAGGCTATAGGCAGTTCGCGGCCTACCGTCGCGGTCACTGCGGAGCTTTTCTTCCTCAAGAATTGCGTTGAATAAACCGCGAGGCCATTTCGGAAATAAAAGATCGGTAGGTCCCGGCTCGTGCCACTCTCCGTTCGCCATGGATGCGGTACGACTGCCTGATCTCCCCGGCCCACCATCTGGTCTTGTGCGGGCTTTCAGCCGTTCAAATGGATGCACCGCTCCCGCCGTGCTCTTGCAATAGCCAACACCGCGTTTTCCACGTACTTCGATCTCAAGGATGGTTTGGCCGCTGCCCTCGTCTTCGACTACCGTGACATCCCGAAACTGAAGGCGCATTGCCTCGTCTGGGCGGAGCCCGGTGTTGGCTGAGAAGAGAACGTAATCGTGAAGTTGCTCCGCTTCCCAAAGAAAGCGGGGCTGCTTAGGATCAAGGGCTCGTTTTCGCGTCGCCTCGTAAAGCTGCTTGTACTCTTCCGGTGAGAACCATGCTCGATGGGAAATCTTCGGCGACGAGCGATACGGCTCTGACAAGTCCGGTAAGTGATCGATCCATCCATGCCGCAGAGCCGTTTTGAAAATCTGGCGCAACGTGACGATTTCCTGGTGCGTGGTGTTATGCGCCGGCGGTTTGCCGCGCATAGCGTTGCTTTTTTCAAGCCGATGGATACGGTATTCGTTGATCGTGCCAGCCGTGATCTCGGGGAGCACCATGCTGCCAAAAAACGGAATCAGGTGGCCATTTGTACGCGCGTGCTGCCCGCGCGCATAGGTAGGACTCCGTCGTCCCTGCGTGATGATGTCGAATTCGCGCAGGTATAACTCGGCCGCTGCGCGGAAGAGTTTGCCGCTTTTCAACTCACCGCTGCGGAGTTTGCCGCGTAGCTGCAAATACCAGTCTTCCGCGAATTCTTTTGCCTTCGAGAGGCTGTCTTCTTTGGTGGTTGTGCGCCGATTCTTTCCGGCTAGATAGCTGGCGCATTGCCAACTTGAACTGTTTGAGCGCTTGTAGACGTGAACTTTGCCACCGAGGATGGTGTGGTGTTCGGACATGCGCGGGCAACCTCCAAAACTCTCCCCCAAAACTGCGAAAATGTGGAAGAGCTGTGTAAGGATAGCGCTCGCCTACAGTAGCGGTCAAATAGAATTATTTGCAATCACTTACGAGATGTATTGCCTGTTACATAGAGGATTTTAAGTCCGCTGTGTCTGCCGATTTCACCATCCGGGCGTCGTCCTTGATCTTCCACATCCTACCTTACAGGCGCGATCCGATGGCTGCCCTGCCGATGGTCGTCACGCCTCCCCGCTTCTCTAGCGAATCGGGTACAGCGCGCGATACATCTCGCGATTGCGCAAGATCGACTGAACGTAGTCGCGCGTCTCGCTATACGGAATCGACTCGACGAACTCTGCTACATCTTTATAGTCATTACTGGCGAGCCATTGCCGGACCGGCGTATCCCCGGCGTTGTAGGCTGCAAGCGCATACTCGACCTGGCCGCCGAAGCGGTCCAGCACCTGTTTCAAATTTGCCGTACCCAGTTCCAGATTCACCGAAGGATCGAGCAACTGCCTAGCGTCAAAGCGCTTCATCCCCTGCTTCTTGGCCAGCGATTTCCCCACCGACGGCAGCAGTTGCATCAGCCCGCTCGCGTTCTTGGGGCTGACCGCCGAGGGGTTGAACTCCGACTCCTGCCGGATCAGCGACGCCACAAGATACGGGTCGAGTCCGTTGCTCCCCGCATTCGCCACCAACTCCTTCCAGTAGGGCTGCGGAAACAGAAGATGCCAGTAGATCGCGGGCACTAGGTTCATTGGCTGCGTGTAGAACGAGATGCCGCTATGCTTCATCGACTGAAGGGCCCGCGTGTACTCGCCGTAGGAGACGTAGATCTCCGCTTGTGCCAATGCGCCCCATTGATCCGAGTTGGGACTCGCCCGAATCTCGGGACCGATGTACTCATTCAACGCCGCATTTGCCAACAGCCGCGCCTTGATCAGATGCGTATCGTTCTCCGGCAGGTCGCCGGTCAAATTCAGATCCGGCCCTTTCTGCGCCGCACTTAGCGCAGGCGCCGGTGAGACCGTGGGCTGTTTGCCCAACACTGCCAGCCGTTGCCTGCCAAGTACGGCATAGTAGTAGTCCGGGTAAATATCCGTCAGCCGGCGGTAGTAGTTCGCGGCCTGGGCGAAGTTGTGTTCCTCATCCTCATAGATCCGCCCCCGCCAGTAGAGCGCGTCCGGAACCTCGCTGCCTCCTGCATAGCGCGCGATCTGCTCATCCATCAAGCGTGCTGCTACGGAATAATTGCGGATGCGGTAGCTCATCCAGGCTGCGCGCCAATGCGACGAAGGCGCATACGTGCTGTTCGGAAACAACTCCACCAGCTTGGCGTAGTGAAAGATCGCCTGCGCCGCATCGTGCTTCAGCAGGTACATATTGCCGCCGGAGTACAGAGCCTCCTCTAGCCATCGGCTGGTTGGGAAGCGCTGGATCATTTGGGTGATCAGCGCATCGTGTCCGGGCCGGTCGTCCTCATTGCGCGACAACTCCGCCAGCATATACAGCTTCAGTGCCGCGGTATCGTCGCTGGTGTCGGGCAGCTTCTCGATGTCGCGTCGGCCCAGATGTTTCAGTTTGAAGTCGCACACCGCCGCATAGATCGTCAGCCCGTCGCGATCCGCCAAACTCAGTTGTGGATTGTTCTTGCCGATCGCGCTGTATTCAGCGCTGGCTTCGCTGTATCGCTTCGCATTGAACAGCACATCGGCGTGAGTCTTTCGTTCGCCGGCGCTCAGCGGAGTACCCATCGCCTGCAACTGTGCCGCCGCCGGCGCGGCCTCACTCGTCAGTGGCTGCATGGCGTAAATCGCCCGGAAGAGAGGCGCCGCGTGGCCCGTATCCCCCGCCAGTTGATAGGCCCGCCCCAGGGCGTAGCGGAAGTCCGCCTGTTCGGCTTCCGGCGTACTCGCCAGCGGCTGCAGCACGCGCAGTGCGCCCTGAGCGTCTCCCTGCTGCAGGTGCATATTGGCCAGCAACACTGGCGCGGTGGGCACGAAAATGCTGTCCGGATAGCGTTCCGCAAAATGGTCCAGCAGCGTATATGCGTCTCCAGCACGGCCCGCCTGGACCGCCGCCTGCGCGCCAAGATAGTCGGCGTAATCATCCAGAGCGTTGCCAGCGCGCTTCGCCTGACCCAAATCGGCAACTGCATCAGCGTAGCGATGGTCCAGTGCGTAGGCATGCCCGAGCGCGAGATAGGCCGCCGCCGCACCCTCCCCAGGATGGCCGTGCGCATAGCTCAGCACGCCCGCGTACGCCGCCGCCGACCGCGTCGAAGCCAGTTGCTGTGCCATCGGCCGCAACTCCTCGGAAGCATGAAATGCGCTCGTAAGCTTGATGCTGCTCGCAGTCGGTGGTTTGTAGGCCGTGTGCTTCCCGGTCGCGCTCGTCCTGGCAATGGCGTGCGATGTTCCTTGGGTCGCCACCGTTGCTTTCTTCTTGGCCCCTGCCGTCGTCGTCCTGCTTGCCGCGGGCTTCGTCGGCGTCTTCGCCACCGGCTTCTTCTTCGCAGTCGAAGACGCGTGTGCCGTCGCGGTCGAGGGGGTCCCAGTCGAGGCCTGCGCAACCAGCCTGTCCCCGGCCCAGAACAGGGATGCTAAAACAGCGGCCATTCGCAACAACGTAATTCTGTCCAGCATTCCTTCACGCTCCAGCCATCGGCTTGCGAAGGGCAAGCTCGCCCACACTCCACCCAGCCAAAGCCCACTCTTCGACTCTAAAGCCGCCCGCCCTTCTGCGCGCATCGCAACTTCTCCCGAACCACCTCAGATACATCCGCTCCACCCTGGTCAGGCGGCCATCCAATTCCGTAATCGGTCCCCGCTGCCGCGCCCCATTGCCCGCCGCGCTGCACCCATTTACACTGGGGAGAGTGGTGAGCAATTCCGCTCCGTTCCCTTCGGCCCATGCCAGGTGAGCAGCTTTTATTTAGACGAGACAACTGCACCTTTTTGCCTATGCCAGCCATCCAATTCCCAGTCACGGAAGAGATCCACCCGGACGTAGCGCTGGTTGAGCGTGCGAAAAAGGGGGATACGGCGGCTTATGAGCAACTGGTTCGGCAGTATGAACGTCAGATTTTCCGGGTAGCGCAGCACATTACCCAAAACCGCGAGGACGCGGAAGACATCACGCAGGACGCGTTCCTCAAGGCGTACCAGAAGCTGGATCAGTTCCAAGGCAACTCCAAGTTCTCCACCTGGCTGGTCCGCATCGCAGTGAACGAAAGTCTTATGCGGTTGCGCAAGCGTAAGACCAGCAAGACCGTCTCTATGGACGAGGACGTCCAGACGGAAGATGGCTCCATCCCGCGGGATTTCGCCGAGTGGAGACCGAACCCGGAGCAGTTGTATGGTCAGAATGAACTCGGCGACATCCTCCGCAAGACCATTCAGGGCCTGCCCCCCGGCTTCCGTACCGTCTTCACCCTGCGCGACGTGGAAAACCTCTCGACCGAAGAGACAGCAGAGGCACTTGGCTTGAGCGTCCCCGCCGTCAAGTCGAGATTGCTGCGCGCGCGCCTGCAGTTGCGCGAGCGGCTCAGCCGCTACTTCCGGCAGAAAAACGGAGCGCTCAAACCGTGACCTGCACCGATTTTCTTTCCCAGCTCACCGATTATTTCGACGGCAAGGTGGATCCCGAGCTCCTTGCCGATGTCCAAGCCCATATCTGCGAGTGCCACCACTGCGAGGTCGTGCTCGATACCACCCGCCAGACCATCGCCATCTACCGCGAAAACGAGATCTACGAGTTTCCCACCGAGCTACGCGAACGCCTGCACACTGCCATCATGACCAAGTGCCGCGACAACCGCTGATTCGCAGTCTCTCAGCCGTCAGATTTTCTCCCAACATTATCCTCATCTGCGCTGCGCTCAGGCTGCCATTCCTGCTATTATCCGAATCTAAACAGTGGCGAAGGAAGGTATTTCTACAGTTCTGCCTCGCCAGAACTTGCCTCACCCTTGCGACTTGCAACTGCGGTCCGCGATTGGTAGCCGCTGACCTCCGCGCAAACGCGTTCCCTAGGCAATGTTGCGATTTCCCATCTCGGCGCGACATGAGCGTTGAGCCTGGGTTGTCACACTTAGTTCGATCAAGCGGAGTTTGCCTATGCACGCCATCAAGTACAGCCTCCTTTTCGGCTGCCTCACCGCAACCCTCTCGGCCACCGCTCAGGACAGAAAACCCGGCCTGTACGACGTGACGCTTGCGACAACCACCGTTTTGCCCACTCCCCGCGTGCAGCCACCCCGCACCTGGCAGGCCTGCCTTACTCAGGAGATGATCGACAAGTACGGCGCAATTGTGCCGGACTACCTCTCCAACGTCTGCCAACTGGTCAACATCGTCAAGAAGCCCGGCGGGATGTCAGCCGATATGGTCTGTTCCGGCTCGTTCATCGGCAAGGGCACGCTCGCGGTCAACTGGAGCGATAGCGAGCACTCCAAAGGGACCCTCCACTTCAGCGGGACAATGCACCCGGGAGAGACCGACATCAAGATCGAGTGGAGTGCTGAAACCACCTCCGTCTACAAGGGTCCAGACTGTAGTGCCGCTAAGCCCAGTACACCTGCCAACCCTTGACCATCAGTAGATCCCCGGCAGCAGGCGTTTAGTAGTCATGCTGTATTCCCCGTAATCCGGCCCAAACGCCTGGCGGAGCGCTGCTTCTTCCACCCGGATTCGGTAGAGCAGCGCTGCAAAGGCTGGGATAAGGATGATCGCCAGCGCGCCCCAATTCTGCGTTCGCACGCCGATCGCCGCGAACACGATCAACATCCCCGTATACGAGGGATGGCGTACCAGCCCAAACAGCCCCTTCCGGTAAAGCTTCTGGTCGGCATGAATCGCCACGTTCACGCTGAAGGCCCTGCCCAGGCTGACAATGGCCGTCCAGCGTACCGCAAGCCCTGCCACAAGAATCGCAACACTCGCCGTTTTCACCCAGTGCGCTCCAGCCAGAATAGTGTGCGGATGCACTGCCCCATACCAACTACCCGCAAAGATCGAGCTGAAGATCACGATCCAGAGAACAAAGATCGAACCACGGTCCCGCACATTTCCGCTGCTGGTGCGCGTTCGCGTCACCACAATCAGCAGCAACTCGGAAACGATCCACATCCAATACAAAATCAGCCACAAACGATGCTCCACGTGCCCTCGTGCCTCTCGCATAAGCCTACAGCACGGCTCAGGCTGTAAGATTGGTGCGGCGCGAAACCTGCCTACAGTCCATTTCATCGTTCTCCCGTGAGGTACTTTGAAACCTATGCTCCGACATGCGGTCGCCCTCCTGTTCGCCATCTCTGCCGTCAACGCTCCGGCGCAAACCCCTGCACCCAGCGAAGGTCCTGCTTTCGCTCCTGCACAGGTTTCCATCCAGGTTGACCTCGCCAAACCGCTCACCGCCTACAAACCCATCGGCGCATGGTTTGGCTATGACGAGTCCAATTTCACCACCATGAAGTATGGCCGCCAGCTCTTGCCCGAGCTCCACGATCTCTCGCCCGTGCCCGTCTACATCCGCGCGCATCACCTCTTCACCTCCGGAGATGGCACCGCCAAACTCAAGTGGTCCTCCACCAACGTCTTCTCGCTCGACGCCAGTGGTAAGCCCGTCTACAACTTCACCATCCTTGACCAGATCTTCGATGAGTACAAAGCCGCTGGCGTCCGCCCGATGGTCGAACTCGGCTTCATGCCCAAAGACCTTGCCTCCGGCACCATGGACTACGAGATGCCCTACCCGAACACGGTCAAAGGCTCCGTCCAGAGTCCGCCCAAGGACTACGCCATGTGGGGCGAACTCTGCCGCCGCGTCACCGAGCATTTCGTCCAGCGCTACGGCCGCGCCGAAGTTGCCACTTGGTACTTCGAAGTCTGGAACGAGCCCGACATCGGCTACTGGCAGGGAACACCCGCCGACTACCTCAAGCTCTACGACTACTCCGTCGCCGGCGTCCGCAAGGCCTTGCCCACAGCTATAGTCGGCGGCCCCGCCGTCACCGGTCCCGGCTCCCAGCGCGCCACCACCTTCCTGCAGAACTTCTTTGCCCACTGTGAGCACGACAAGAACGCCTGGACCGGCGAGCCCATCCCGCTCGACTTCATCTCCTTCCATCCCAAAGGCAGCCCACGCCTCGTCCCTCCCGGCCCCGGCGAAACCGCTCACATCCGCATGGGCCTGCAGAACGAGATCAGCGCCGCCGCCAGCGGTTTTCGGACCGTAGCCGCCTCGGCGAAGTATCACAACCTCCCCATCATCCTCTCCGAAGCCGACCCCGAAGGCTGCGCGGCCTGCTCCGCTAAGGAGAACCCGAACAACGCCTACCGCAACGGCGACGTCTATCCCACCTACACCGCTGCCGCCATGAAGGCCCTCGCCGACCTCGCCCTACAGAATAAGGTCAACCTCATCGGCATGGTCACCTGGGCCTTCGAGTTCGAGGGCAAGCAGTACTTCGAAGGCTTCCGCACCCTCGCCACCAACGGCATCGACAAACCAGTGCTCAACGTCTTCCGCATGGCGGGCCTCTTCTCCGGCGATCGCGTCGCCGCCACCAGCTCCTCCGAGGTCCCGGCCCAGGACATTGCCAAATCCGGCGTCCGCGCCCAGCCTGACATCGACGCGTTCGCCACCAAGTCCACCCACGAAGCCGCCGTCATGCTCTGGAACTACCACGACGAAGATCTCCCCGTTGCCGCATCCCAGGTCACCGTCAAAATCTCCGGCATCCCCGCCGGCGTAACCAAGGTCCTCCTCGAACACTTCCGCATCGACGACACCCACTCCAATGCCTATACCGTCTGGCTCGCGATGGGCTCACCCCAGAACCCGACGCCCGACCAGTACGCCCAACTAAAATCCGCCGGCCAGCTCCAAACCCTCACCTCACCCGAGTGGCTCGACGTCACCTCCGGCGCCATAACCGTCACCACCACCCTCCCCCGCGAAGCCACCTCCCTCCTCCATCTAACCTGGTGAGCCCACACCGCGCTATCCTAGCCTGGGGTGTAGCCCAGATCACTTCGAATGCGGCTTCGGAGGTCTTTCCGCAACGTGATACTATCCGGCTCATAGGTCAGGCACCCGCAAGTTCAAACCAAATCATGGAATCCATGGCCCTCGGCATTGGCATGGAGATCGTCACATCCACCGCAAATTCCGGCGGCGCGGAGTGGCCGCGAACGCATTCTTAGCTCGCGACACCTGGCGTCTAAGGCAGCTGCTTTAATTGGAGGCGGACATGGGTCGGGTCAGTATTAGGCGCAGGCTCCTGCTCGGGATTATGGCGCTGGGCGTGTCTTCCCAGGTCGCACCGGCCCACGCTGACTCTCTATTTCGCCCCATCACGCCTTCAATGGTCGACAAGGTTGTCACTTTGACCGGTCAGGACCTGACGGTGGAACAGGTGGTTGAGGTCGCCCGCAACGGGGCGAAAGTGCAGCTGAGCCCAGAGGCCCGCCAGCGTGAAGAGGACACCTACGGCCTTCTTCTCGAAGGCGCCGCCGAGGGCGTGCCAATCTATCTGTTCAACCGCGCAGCCGGCGCCGGGCGGCAAATCTCCACCTTTACCGGTGACCCTATGTCGCCGGAGAATTTGCCCAAGCTAAAAGCACGCTCCCTGGCAGCCTTCCAAAACGGCGCGAACCGCGGCTATGGCGCCGAGGTCAGCGAGGAAGAGATCGTCCGCGCCATGATGGTGGTGCGGGCCAACCAGATGACCTTTCTGCCGGCCAGCCCGCAGGTGATGCAGATGCAGCTCGATCTATTGAATAACCGCATCACTCCGGTGGTCTGGTCGCGCGGCGGCACGGGCGAGGCGCTCGGCCCGGCCGCCAGCAATATCGACGCAACCATGGTAGGCGCGGGAGAGGCCTATCTCAGCGGCGTGCGCATGAGTGCTGCAGACGCCCTTGCCAAGGCAGGCCTCAAGCCCATAGAACCTGGCCCCGGCGACGACACCCTCTACACAGTCAACTGCGACGTGACCGGCATGTCGGCGCTGCTGGTCTATGACGCCCGTCGGTTGTTGGACTGGATCGATTTGACCCACGCCATGGACATGAATGGAATGAATACCAATCCCACCCGCTTGTTCGGGGTGGCTCAGGCGAATCGACCGTTTCCCTGGCTTATTTGGCAAACCGCCCGGCTGCGCGACATGCTCAAGGGCAGCTACTTGTTCGACGACGATCCCACGCGGATCATCAACGACCCGGAGAGCATGGAAACCTCAGTACGCGAGGGTTCGGCGTGGGAGGATTGGGGACTTTTGCGCGACGACGTGACCATTCAAATGAACTGGTCGGATCATGCGCCGGCTGTGGTAGTGGGCGCCGGCCCCGAAGATGCGTGGGAACTTAACACGCCGCAGGGCATGAAGTACTTCGTGAAGGGCGGACCGGAGAGCCATGGCAAGCATGGCTACATTCTCTCGGACACGAACTGGGATCCATACCCCCTCAGCAACCGCGTTGAGTCCTTCACCATCGCTTTGTCGAACCTTTCGGTGGCGGTGATGCTGCGGCAAGAGCGTTTTGCCAATACGTTTTTCACCACGGTGAAGGCCGAGGACTTCCTGCCCGCTGGGGCCTCGCGCGGCGGCCAGGGCGCACACATGTGGTCGAACCATGAAGTCTACCAACGCATCCAGGGGCTGATTAACCCGGTCCCCCCTGAAGGCTACGGCGACGCGCCTCAGATGGTTGAGGAACTCGACGCAGAAACTCTCTTCAAGGTGCCCCGCGCCATGCAGGCGGTCGAGGAAACCTGGATGCTCGTAGCCAGCGATTTCGCCAACGCCGCAAAATGGATGGACGTCCGCAAACTCCAGGACCCCTCTCGCGCCTTCGGAACTGCCCCCACCGCGGCATGGCAAGCGTTCCGTCAGGTTTCACCCCTCGTCCCAGTTCCTGCCCAGGTTCCTGCCTCAGCTCCCGGGGTGCCTCCCGCTCCCCTCGCCGCGTTAGCCTTCCTAAAGGACCACCCGGCTTCCAACTTCATTTCCACCGGCCCGCCGATGCCAGGCAGCGATAGTCCACCGCACCGCCAAAATCCGGCCTCCGTGGAATAAGGATCCTTGCTGTTTATGCGCGTCACACAGATTGCGACTTATTCGGTTTGAAGGATGTGCTTTGGGCCCTCGTCTCCCGGTCTTTCGGAGCAGCGACAGTCTTCAGAGGGGGGCGAAAAAAAACCGTTTTGCTTAAGGGCGCGGATTTATCCGTGCCGTAAAGGCCGCAGAATAAAATGTGGCTCTAGCCCCTGGAACGTCGTCTCAAACGTCGCATTTGGCCTGACATCAAACTGGCCCGCCACGTGAGCCCCGCCCACGAAAATCCAGCCTTTTACTTGACACCCGTGGTATAATTGAGACTAGCTCGAGACAGAATCCGCTAGTTCTAGGCTTGTGTCTCCAAATGCTCCAAAACAACCCTAACTCCAGCTTTTTGAAGATCTTGCAAATCATCTCCTTTGTTTTCAGGATCCTGCAAATCCGATGTTCGATAAGTGGTTTGTTTAGAGGATTATGCATCAATCAATACCGGGGGAGGGGTCGGCGTTACACGGGTTCAGAGTTACCTCCGATCCCTACTCTTCGGCCGCAGCATTCTTTTTCGCCCGTGTAATCGCTCTGCGAAAGGAAGGCGTCTAGATTCGATATGCAGCTTGTCCTCAATCCCGATATGATCTGCTGCGTGACGGCTGA
>Ga0302278_10005487_pt1 | contig 12539 bp, 10 predicted proteins | sample III_Bog_N3_2_FD_194543 | JGI IMG/M metagenome (GOLD analysis project Ga0302278, IMG submission 194543) | Peat permafrost microbial communities from Stordalen Mire near Abisko, Sweden - III_Bog_N3_2 | ecosystem: Environmental > Terrestrial > Soil > Wetlands > Peat | place: Sweden: Abisko... | reverse complement strand
TGGGGAGGTCGGTCTGTCCATTGTTGTAGGCAAGCTCTAACTGCCGGCGAGGCTCGTCTTCTTCGCCGAGTCGCATAAGGTTGATCCCCAACTCGGAGTGCGCAACCCACAGAGTGGGATCGGCTTCGACGGCTTTGCGATAGTACGCGACTCCCTCGGGATAGCGCCGATTCAGTACCAGGTGGCGCGCCACACTGACATAGCCTTCCCCGTAGTTCGGATTTACCGCCGCGATCCTCCTGAGCCACCCATCGGCGTCGGCGTTCTTGTCCGCCAGCAGGTCCGCTGCGGCGAGCGTCGCCATCGCATCCAGTGCATCGGGGCTGAGCGCGAGCGCCGCATTCGCCTCCTGTACGGCCTCATTGGGCTTTGAGTCTTCCAACAGCAGGTTGGCCGCAAGTTCGTGCGCCTCCACCAGTTTTGGGTCCAATGCAATCGCCTTGGCTATATATTCGGTGGCCTTCTCGTCGAAGCCGTCTGCGCTCAGCATTGCCAAGCCGAGATACGCCTCCGCATTCGCCGGGTCCTGCTTCAGCGCCTCGTTGAAGAGGTCTGCGGCATCCTTGTTGTTGAACCGTTCGTGGAACAACATGCCGTAGCGGACTCGCCAAAGTGCCGGGGCCTTTGGCTGTGCAATCGCAACCTCAAACTCTTTTTTCGCCTGCTCCCAGTCGCCCAGTCCCCAGTAGCCTTCGCCCATCTTGTACGCGTCGCCGCTGCCCGCCAGCGCTTCAAAGCAGCCCGTTGCTTCGGCCTTCTTTCCGTGCAGCCGCAGGGCGCCGCAACCTTCGGGAGTAGCAGTTGCGGCCGGGCACACGCCGACCGCGGCGAACATCGTCAGCAACAACACGCCTTTGAGCCGACCTCTCACTTATCCAACTCCGCCTGCACTCGTGCCAACTCCAACAACTCTGCTGTCAACTCCTTCTTGTACTCACCTGGCTCCAGCGCTGCCTTCTCATACTTCAGCGCGTCAATCTTCTGCTCCAGGTCTTCCTTCTTCGCCATCAGATCGCGCTTCGCTGGGTCGTTCATGGCTGCCTGTGCCGCTCCGATCCGTACCACGGTGAACGTCGCCATCAGTGCGCCTTCGCGTCCGGTGGCTGCCGTGAGCGAGCGCAGAGCGTCGCCCCTACCGGTGTCCTCAAACTCCGGATGCTCCGTCGCAAGGCGTTTCTGCGACATGTAGAATTCCGCGGTCTTGCGATCTGCATACGCGAAGGCTTCCATTGCCGAGATCGAGTCGCTTTTGTCGGTGTCCGCAAGGGGGTCCTGGAGCGCCTCCACCCAGTAGCGGGCGAATACGGTAGCGTTCTTTTCCGTGCCGCTCTTGGTCGCGACGATGATCGCGCGGCCCGGTCGCTGCAGCGCCGGAACTGCGCCGCCGCTGGCACTCGTGGTGTCAATGACTAGCTGGCGCTTCGCGGGAATCTTGTCGCACAGCCCAGCAAGCTCCGTGGCTGACACATCAGGCCCAACCAGGTTGAATTTGTACTCGACGCCATCGAAGGTCCCGTGCCCGATCAGTGTGAGCACGAAGTCGTCCTCCGGCTTTGCGTCGCGAGCAACTCCGCCAAGCACTTCAGTGAGGTTGGCCTTGGTCGATTGCTTGCCGGTGAGCGTATAGACGTGTGCCCCGGTAGCCGTCTTGAAGACTTTGTCGAGATCCGTGGCGTTCGCGGTGAAGCGTTGTTCGTAGTCCGGCTCGCCGCCCAGTCCGGCGATCGTAACGTAAAACGTCGCCCCGCGCCCTGAGGCGGACAGTAACCCTAAGGCCGCAGCCAGCAGAGAACACCGGAAAACAAACTCCGAGCTACGCGCCCTCATACCACACCCCACTTCCGTCGCAGAAGCCAGTCCGCGGACATCAGCCCAAGCAGCGCCAGGAACACAGCCGGCATGTCCCACAGTTCCTTCGTGTCACGTACGGAGATGCCCGCCTCCGAATAAGAGATCTCTTTCGGCAGGCGATCCAACTCGTTTTGCTCCCAGTAGCGGCCGCCGGTCTCGCCGGATAGTTTCTCCAGTAACTCCCGATTCTGTTCCGTGTGGAAGTTCTCTGCAACTCCATCCTCGCGCCGGAATGAGATTACGTCCTTGCCAAGTTCAGCGGTCCCGCGCTCGGCAGTTACCTCCGCCACATAGCTCCCGGACTTGTCTGCGGTCCAGTCCAGCGCATAGGTTCCGGGAGTATTCGGTACGGGCGCCAAGTCCACAGTCGTTGAGTCCCCGTTGGGGCTAATCATGTGTGCCGACACATGCGCGTCCGCTGCGGGCGTGAACTCCTTGTCGCGGGCCACGACTGTCATTTGCACGTGGCCCTCGTCCATCAGGGTCTGCTGGGGCATCGTCACTGTCACCTGTCCGGGCGAGTCTTTCGCCAGCCACCGCAGCAGTTGCTGCCAGAAGAGATCGTGCGACGGGTCGTTGAGCTGCGAGCTCATCTGCCAACGCCAAGTGCCGGAGGTTGCCAGCAAGGCGGTTTTGCCGCGGCCAAAGCTTTGGGTGACCAGCAGCGGCATGCTGTGTCCGGCCATCATCTGCGCGAGGACCGTTGCTCCAGGCTTGGGTACCCCCGGATCCTGATAGTCGTTGAGGTACGTCAACTTGTGCCAGCGATCGATATTGGCTGCACGATCGTCGAACAGACGGGTAATCGGACTTTCTGCGCCAGCCGCAGTCAACTGCACGGTCGCAGACTCGCGATGAAATGTGCCCTTCTGGTTCGGCAGGAATGTCGGGAAGAGGTCTGCGATGCTCGACGACGCCCAGCCTCCGTCACCCAGTGCGAACCGCCCGCCGAGAAAGAGCAGGCCGCCGCCCCGCTTGTCCACAAACTCCCGCAGCAACTCCTGTTGCACCGGCGTAAAGTAGTCCGCCTCCACGCTGCCGAGGATGATGGCCTGGTACTTGAACAGGTCTTCCGCCTTCGAAGGAAAGCCGTCGGCAAGTTCGCTGGAGTCCGCGATTCCCTGCCGGTAGATTTTGTTCTCCGTGGTGCGCAGCATGGAGACGATCTGCACGCCTTTGTCCTCGGACTCCGCGCGGCGGATGAATTTGAACTCCCAGCGCGGCTCCCCCTCCACATAGAGAATTCGCCGCGGCTCCGCGCTGACGTCGACCAGGCGTGTGAGTGTGTTGTTGGTTGTGCTCTCTTCGCCCGGCAGCGGCTCCAGCGCGAAGGCGATGCTCTTGACGCCTGCGTCTCCCGCGTTGAAGAACATCGTTTCGCTCTGGTCCACGCCGTCCTTGTCCAGCATCACGTCCTTGGTCGCGAGCAACTTGTCGCCATCCTTCACATCCAGCGTTGCCTTCTGGCCCGCGTATCCGCGCTGATGAAAGCTGACCGTCGCCGTCATGCGCGAACCGGCCATCGCGTTCGCGGCGACTACTGCGTCGGCTATCTCCAGATCGCGGTCGGCCTTCTCCTTGCCAAAGCCGATGGTGTGCACGGGCAAATGGCGGTTGTGCAGCGCGTTAATGGTCTCCAGATCGATGCCGCCGGAGTTTTCCGCCCCATCGGTCAGCAGCACCACCGCACCTACGGGCAGGTCACTGGTCTCGGCCACCAGTTGTCGCAGCCCTGCGTTGATGTGCGTTGACGCAGCGTCGGCATGCCACTGATCGGTTTTCTCCATGCGCGAAAGCGTGTTGTCGAGGCGGTAGACCCGTGTTTGGAACTTCTTCTCGAGCCCTGGCACCACCTTGCTGAGCACCTGCAGAGCAGAGGTCTCCCGCGCCGTGGCGCTATCCGTGCCTGTGTCCGCGATGCTCATGCTGCGCGAGTCGTCCAACAACACCGCAATAATGTTTTGCTGCGACTTGAGTTCTGCCACGGTAATCGCCGGCTCCCACAACACCAACAACACGAGGGCCACCATTCCTGCTTCCAGCCCCCAGATGAGCCAAACCCGCCAGTTGCGTACCCGCGGAGCCGCCTCAGGAAGTTGCCGCCAAATGAGCCACGCCAGCCCAGCCGCCGACGCGAAGATCAGCAGCACCAGCAGCCAACCGGGCCAAGCGCCAAGCAGGATGAACTTGCCCTTGGTGAAGACCGGAATCGGGTACTTGAAGAAGAATTCGAACATGCCTGGGAGGTACAAGGTTCGAGGTACTAGAAGAGAATGCGGCGAGTGTTGGAGCGTTAGGAAACGACTCTAGTACCTGGTGCCCGGTACCAGGTATCTCATCTCAATGCGTCATGCTGTACATCACATAGTTCAGTCCCACTCGAAAGGCCATGGATGCAAACTGCTCAGGGTACTCCGGATCGTCGGCCCACTCCCACGCATCGCCAAGATGCATGTTGTGGCAGATCGCCACCACCAGCCGTCCGTGCTCGTCGCGGATGCCCCGCCACTTGGCTACGTACCCATCCTTCTCATAAGTCCGCCCGGAACGGATGTACTGCTCACCGGGAACTTGAAAGCGGTCGTCCATGTCATAAAGAACATGGAATATCTCGTCCTTGTCGGTCAGGTCCTCGACCGGATACTTGTTCGCGTCGGGGAAGATCTGCCGCATGCCGCGCATGAAGTCCTCCCAGTCATCGGTGCCATGAAAATCGTCGACCATCAGGAAGCCACCCTTCAGCAGATACTCGCGCATGCGCTTGGCCTCGTCGTCGTTGAACGACCAGGTGTGCACCATGACCGCGTAGACAAAAGGATAGTTGTAGATATCGTCGCTGTCCGGGCTGACCACCTGCTCGGTGGAGCGGCCGTTGATCCGCGTCAGCCGGTTCAGCGCCATCAGGAATTGCCGGTCGGCCTTGTTAAAGTCCCGCGCCCAAGGAGCCCCCCAACCGCGCCCATATCCGCCGCCGCCTCCGCCAAAGCCTCCATACCCGCCAGCGCCCATCGCCGTGGTGTAACTCAACCGCGCCCACGAAAACTCCGCCTTTTGATTGCCTTGGCCGTTAATCTCGCCCCAGTCGGCCACCCGCTGTGCATATAGACCTAGCGCGAGGGCCAGCGCCACTATCGTCACTATTGCGGACTGCATCAGGAGCTTCATCCAGTGAACCCTCCCTCTGCCGGAAGATAGGACCCGAATCCTTTCCACCTGCCGGCCTTGCCCGATCTCTTGCCTGTGTCCCGTACCTTATCAGGTTTTGCTTGAACTTATAGATAGACGAAGCAGCCCCCGAGTAGTTGCACCCTGCCCAGCCGGAAGTCGCCGGGCAACCAAGCGCTGTCCCGCCCCCTTTCAAACAATTCCTTTCCCGTGAGACGATGGGCCGTGTGAGACGCGGCTTCCAGACCTCGATTCCGTCCAACCCTCAGGAGACTCCATGAACCGCCGCGACCTCCTCAAACTCGGCCCGCTAGCCCTTGCAGCCGCTGCCTCGCAAAGGGGCTCTGGCCAAATGGTGATGCTCCCCGGCGCGCCAACTCCCGACAGCACCCCCGCGCCGGCGGCCGGTGCAGACGACATTACCCTGCGTATCGCTCCGGTCACCGTCGAACTTGCGCCCGATCGGATACTCTCCACCATCGGCTATAACGGCACGTCGCCCGGCCCGGTCCTGCGTATGAAAGAGGGCAAACCGGTCACCGTCAACGTGATCAACGAGACCGACACGCCGGAGACGGTCCACTGGCACGGGTTCCTGATTCCTCCAGACGTGGACGGGTCCGAGGAGGAAGGCACGCCCACGGTTCCGCCGCACGGAAGCCGAATCTACAAGTTCACACCCGGACCGTCGGGTTCGCGCTGGTACCACTCGCACGCGATGGCGATGGGCGACCTGCACAAGGGCACGTACACGGGCCAGTTCGGGTTTGTTTACATTGAGCCGGCGGTAAACCCCGGCAACTACGATCAGGAGCTATTTCTCGCCCTCCGCGACTGGGAACCGTTTTTTACAACCCAGATGGTCGATATGGACGCTGACGAAGATCCCAACGCGCCCCAGCCCGAACGGCCAGCCGTGCTGAACACCGCGCAAAACGGGCTGGAGGTCAACTCGACCACGTACTCCATTAATGACAAAGCGCTAGGCGCAGGTGAGCCCATCCGAGTCGCCCAGGGCCAGCGGGTCCTATTCCATTTCCTCAACGCCAGCGCCATTGAGAATCGCCGTATCGCGCTCGGCGGTCACAAGTTCCAGGTGATTGCGCTGGACGGCAACCCCGTGCCCACCCCGGCGCTGGTGGAAACGCTCTCGCTTGGGGCGGGCGAGCGCATTTGCGCGATTGTCGAGATGAACAACCCGGGTAATTGGATTTTGGGCGCGCCCGAAGACCTGATCCGCAACGCCGGGCTTGGCGTGCTAGTGGAATACGCCAACCAGCACAAGCAGCCGCAGTGGATCGTGCCCGCCTCGCTCAAGTGGGACTATACGATCTTCGGCAACAAGGCCGGCGCGTCCGCAAGCCCTTCAACGGCGGAGAACATCGACATGGTCTTCGAGAAGATCCCGAGCGGCGCCGGCAAGTTCAATACCTTCACCGTCAACGGCAAGCCCTACCCCCACGAGAATGAGTTTGTGTTGCACGAAGGCCAGCGCTACCGCCTGACCTTTCACAACCGCACCGACGATGCTCATCCGCTGCATATGCACCGGCATCTTTGGGAACTGATCGACATCAACGGCAAGCCAACCGCAGGGGTGACCAAAGACATCGTGGTCGTGCCATATTACGGCCGCGCAACGGTCGAGTTCGCCGCCAATCAGCCAGGCCTGACGCTGTTCCACTGCCACATCCAGGCGCATATGGACTACGGATTCAAAGCGCTCTTCCGCTACGAATAGCGGCAGCGGGTTCAATATCGCGTTGCCTGACAAGCGCGACGCAATACTCTGCCCTTAGAATGGGGTTGCGATGGAACTGAACGCCGAGCTGAATAAGAAACTCGATACACTGCGGGCAACGCTCGCTTCGGTGGAATCTCTGCTGATAGCGTATTCTGGCGGCACGGATTCCGCATACCTCGCCTACGTCGCGCACGAAGTGCTGGGCGACCGCATGCTCGCGGTCATCGCCGATTCGCCATCGTTGCCGCGCCGTGAACTGGTCGCGGCTCTCGACTTCGCATCGGGGAGGGATATTCCCACCCACATTCTCCTGACCCGCGAGTTGGACGATCCGAACTACGCGCGCAACGACCGCAACCGTTGCTTCCATTGCAAGGACGAGTTGTTCACCCAGATGGAGACGGCGCGGCTCGAACTCGGGTTCGCGCATATCGCTTATGGGATGAACCTGGACGACCGTGGCGATTTCCGGCCCGGGCAGAAGGCCGCAGCAATGCACAACGCACTCGCGCCGCTCGCCGCCGCCAACCTTACCAAGGCGGAGATACGCACGCTCGCCCGCGAGGCCGGCCTAACACTGGCCGACAAGCCTGCAAGCGCATGCCTTTCGTCGCGCATCGAGTATGGCCGCCCGGTCACCGCTGAGAATTTGGGCCAGGTGGAGCGCGCCGAGGATGTGTTGCATGTGCTCGGCTTTGCGCATGTGCGCGTCCGCCACCACGGCGAGCTGGCGCGAATCGAGATTGCGCGGCAGGACCTTCCGCGTGCCCTTACGCTGGACATGCTTGATCGCATTACCGCGGCACTCGTTCCGCTCGGCTTTGTTTACATCACGCTCGACACCCAGGGTTATCGCACGGGCTCCATGAATGACGTGCTCCCGGTATCGGCCATCGCGTCTGCCCGTTAGCGGCCGGACAGAGAGTTTCCAGAGAGAGATTTACTCGATGCGTATTGCCTATCTTGATTGCTTCGCCGGAATCGCCGGCGACATGTTTCTGGGAGCACTGATCGATGCGGGCGTTCCGCTCCAGGTGCTGCAGGACGCAACTGCCGCTCTCAACGTGGGCGCGAGCCTGAAGATTGAGAAGGTCGACCGCAGCGGCATCTCGTGCACAAAGGTGCATGTGCTTGCCGACGGCCGTCTCGCCGAGCAGTCGCAGCATTCTCACACACAACAGCCTGAGACGCAGCACCAGCACAAGACCGGCCACGCGCCCGACCATCCTCATTCTGAGGAGCATTCCCATGGGGTGGACGCCCACGATCATCCCCACGCACACGGACGTTCGCTGACGGCAATTCGTGCGCTGATCCAGGGTGCCGCGCTGGCCGAACCGGTGAAGCTGACCGCCATCCGCGCTTTTGAGCTGCTGGGCGAAAGCGAAGCGCGCATCCACAATATTCCGGTCGACGAGATTCACTTCCATGAGGTGGGCGCGGTCGACGCAATCGCCGACATTATCGCGGCCAGCGCTGGCATTCATCATCTGGACGTTGGCGCGTGGCACTGTTCGCCCATCAACGTCGGCAGCGGCACAGTGGTTTGTGCGCATGGGATATTCCCCGTGCCCGCTCCTGCGACCGCGGACCTGCTGCGCGGCTTCCCTACCTACTCGGCACATGTGCAGCAGGAACTGGTGACACCTACCGGCGCTGCCTTGTTGCGCGTACTCTATCCGGTCTTCGGACCGCAGCCAGCCATGCGCGTGGAGCAAATCGGCTACGGCGCGGGCACACGAAGCACCAAGGGTTTCCCGAATGTGGTGCGCCTGAGCGTTGGCGAAGCGTCAGAGCCGGCCGAAGTCCCTGGGCAGTTGCAAAGTGACGCATCAGAGACAGTCACGGTGTTGGAGACTGCGCTGGACGATCTTTCGCCGCAGGTTCTGGCGCACGTTGCGGAAGCTGCGTTGACGCTGGGCGCGCTCGACGTAATGCTAATGTCAGTCATTATGAAGAAGGGCCGGCCAGGCACGCTGCTAACTGTCTTATGTAAGCCATCCGACGTTGCCACACTAGAGCGCCTGATACTGAGCGAAACCAGCACCCTCGGCTTGCGCATCCGGCAGGACCGCCGCTCATGCCTCGACCGACACCATGCTACGGTGGCGACGACGTATGGCGCGATCCGCATCAAGATTGGCTCACTCGCTGGCGAAACGCTGAACGTCGCGCCGGAGTTTGAGGACTGCCGTGTCGCAGCCGCCGAACATCACACGCCGGTCAAGCAGGTACAGCAGGCTGCAATCGCGGCGTATCTCCTCCAATTCCCGCCGAACGAGGGCCGGTCGTGACTCCTTCCGCACTATTGGCGCTTCTCGCGGAGGTCGAGCGTGGGACTCTGACACCCAAGGCTGCCGCAGACCGGCTAGCCACGCTGCCCTTTGAAAACCTCGGACACACGCGTGTGGACCATCACCGCAGCCTGCGCGCCGGCCTGCCCGAGGTCATCTTCGCCGCAGGCAAGACGCCGCAGCAGACAGTGGAAATCTTCTCAAGCCTTGCCGCTGACGGCGTAGACGTCCTGGTGACGCGCGCGGATACCACGACGGCGCGCGCTGTGCTCGCGGAGCATCCCGCGGCGGTCCACAACCCACTTGCGCGCACCGTCGCACTGCGTCAGTCGCCGCAGGCGCAGGCGACCCAGGGACATATTGCGGTCTTGTGCGCAGGGACTAGCGATATCCCCGTTGCGGAGGAAGCAGCCGTTACGGCCGAGACCTTCGGGGCGCGCGTAACTCGCCTTTACGATGTTGGCGTCGCCGGTCTGCACCGCCTGCTTGCCGTCCAGGAGGAGATCAAGTCGGTCCACGCCATCATCGTGTGTGCGGGCATGGAAGGCGCGCTGCCCTCAGTGGTTGGCGGGATGGTCGGAGTTCCGGTAATCGCTGTGCCGACTTCGGTAGGTTACGGCGCTTCGTTTGCCGGTGCGACGGCGCTGCTGGGCATGCTGAACTCGTGCAGCCCAAACGTGACGGTTGTCAACATCGACAATGGTTTTGGTGCAGCCTACACGGCAGTCCTAATCGCGCGCGCCTCGTCTAAGTAAAGCAGCTCGACATCGGTGGTATCTTAACTTGGATTGAATCAAGAAATGACCATGGGTGGAACCGACCTCAAGCAACCTGTCAGCGCTTCCGCCATGGAACAATGGCCGTGGCCAGTGCGCGCTTTCCTAGGATGCTGCGCCGCAAGCCTGGCGGTGGCAATCACGTATTCGGCTACGCCGCTGCGCGCGTTCCCTCTGCTATTCGCGTTCCCTACCGTAGTCCTTATCTCATGGTTTCTGGGAATGTGGGGTGGTGTCCTGTGCGCCATCACGGAAGCAGTGTTGGTTGACACGTTTCTCACCCAGAGTCAATTCCGTTTCTCAGTCGGGTTCGCTCGCGAGGAGATACGGCTTGCTATCTTCCTGCTGGTGTCGATTCTTCTGGGCTGGGCAATCCGTCGCCTGGCCCAGCAACGCGCTCTGCTCACGACCCAGGAGTTGCAGCAACAGTTGGCGATCGCCAACGCTGAGCGCCGACTCGCCGAGGAGCACGTACGGGCCAGCGAGGCCCTGCGCGACCGCGATGACGTGCTGCAGATTGCACTGCGGGCCAATGGCATGGGCCTGTGGGTGTGGGACCTGCAAGAGAACTGCGTTCAGTGGTCGGATGAGGTCTACCGGATCGCAGGCCGCGAGCCAGAGTCCGTGGAACCGGCTGTGGCAGGGTGGTTGCAGTTTGTCCATCCTGAGGACGCGGAGAAAGTGCACGAAGCAGTGATCCGGACCCGCAACGGCGGGGCGGAGTATCACCAACAGTACCGCGTCGTGTGGCCCGATGGATCGCTGCGCTGGGTGGAATCGCAGGGTAGATGCCAACGCAACAGCGAGGGCCAGGTGACGCGGGTGGTGGGAGTGCTGGCTGACATCACCAGCCGCAAGCAGCAAGAGGAGGCAATGCTGCGCGCGGAGAAGCTTGCCGTAGCAGGCCGCCTCGCGGCGTCAGTCGCCCACGAGATCAACAATCCGCTCGAGGCCGTGGCAAACCTACTCTACCTTATCTCCCACGCTGAAACCGCAGAGACAGCGCGGACGCAGGCACAGCAGGCGCTGGACGAACTGATGCGCGTCTCGTTGATCACGCAGCAGACACTGAAGTTCCATCGCCAGACGGGAGCGCCGAAGGTCACTCAACTCTCAGAGGTCGTGCAGACGGTGCTGGCGCTCTTTCGCGGCAGGCTGAAGACATCGCAGATCTTGGCGGAATTACAGGTGGAAGGCGAGGTCAGCATCGCGTGCATGCCGGGCGAAATGCAACAAATTTTCGCGAACCTGGTCTCGAACGCCATCGATTCCATGCCGCGCGGTGGAAGACTGCTTATAAAGTTGCGACCTTCGCACGACTGGCGTGACCGGAGGATTGCCGGGATGCGGGTTACACTGTGCGATTCCGGCGCGGGAATGGACCAGGCAACCATGCAGCGTATTTTCGAACCATTTTTCACCACCAAGACAGAGACTGGAACTGGGCTCGGCATGTGGGTAGTCGCCCAGTTGGTGGAACGGCACCACGGACAGGTGCGGGTCTGGAGTACACAACGCGTGGGAGCCAGCGCCACGGTGATCTCCGTCTTCCTACCGCTCGGCGCCGCGATTGCGGCCGACCTGCAAGGTGCTGCCGTCGCACAAGCCATCGCATAGACCCGGGCCGCAAAGGTTAGTTCGCTGCCGGAGCCAACGCGTCCTCATGCGCCCGGGTCATCCGCTGCTCCAGCCATGCGAGCCATGCATCCAGTCCGCCCTCGACAGTCGAGGACACGCGCACGATCTCCATGCCTGGATGCACCAGCCGCGCATTTGCCTCGGCCGTATTCGCATTGAAGGGCACATAGGGCAGAAGATCGATCTTGGTAAGAAGAAACAGATCGGACTTGAAGAAAATGGACGGATACTTCAGTGGCTTATCCTCGCCTTCCGTCACGCTGAGCAACACAATCTTCGACGCTTCGCCGAGATCGTAGCTGGACGGACAGACCAGATTGCCGACGTTCTCGATGAAGAGCAGATCTATCTCGTCGAGATTCCAGGCTGCCAGATGCTTTTCTATCATGCGGCCATCCAGGTGGCAGGTGCCGCCGGTGGTGATCTGCTTTACCGGGAAGCCATACTTTGCCAGCCGCTGGGCGTCGTTGTCGGTCTGGATGTCCCCGGTGAGCACACAGACTCGGGTTGTGGGATCCAGGCTTGCCAGCGTGCGCTCCAGCAGCGCAGTCTTCCCCGAGCCGGGCCCGCTGATCAGGTTCAGGCAAAGCACGCCGTGCTCCCGGAACCGCTCCCGCAGCGATTCAGCGATGATCTGATTCTCATTCAACACCTTGGACTTGAGTGGCAGGCGTTCCATCGGTCTCTACCTCCAGATAATCGAAATCCAGTTCATCCCCGCTGATCGTCTTTGTGCTACTGCTCGCACATACCGTACAGCGTGCGTTGTATTCGACCACGGCAAATTCGTTGCCGCAATCGTTGCAGCGACGACGCTGCGGGCAGACCCGCGCATCCAATTGCAGACCTTCCCAGTCGGTTCCGGCGAGCACCGCTTCGAAGCAGAAGGCAAGCGAATCTACGTCGACAGCGGCGAGTTCGCCGATCCGCAGGCCGACGCGAATGGGGTGGGCCCCTGGATGATTCACAAGCTCCTTGCGGACCGCTTCGAGGATCGACTCCGCGATGGATAGCTCATGCATTGACCCGTCACCTGCCGCTGGCGCCAACCTCTTCGGCAGAAGTGATCTT
>Ga0302278_10005485_pt1 | contig 12542 bp, 10 predicted proteins | sample III_Bog_N3_2_FD_194543 | JGI IMG/M metagenome (GOLD analysis project Ga0302278, IMG submission 194543) | Peat permafrost microbial communities from Stordalen Mire near Abisko, Sweden - III_Bog_N3_2 | ecosystem: Environmental > Terrestrial > Soil > Wetlands > Peat | place: Sweden: Abisko... | reverse complement strand
CGTGGGTGCCGGAATACACCGGAAACGCCGTGCTGATCAACGGCAAGCTGCTGCCATATCTCGACGTGCGGCCGCGCAAATATCGGTTTCGCATTCTGAACGCTTCGAATGCACGGTTCTATTTTTGTCTCTCGGGAGCGGGGCGGATTTTCAGCAGATCGGAACCGATCAGGGGCTGCTTGCCGCGCCCGCTGCGGTGAGCCAGCTGGCGATTGCGCCCGGTGAACGCGCGGATGTCGTGGTGGATTTCGCCGGTCAGCGCGGCAGGAATATTACGCTGAACAGCCTTTCTTCCGCGTTGATGCAGTTCCGGGTTGCGCCGGAGGCCATGGCGGACCCGAGTGAGTTGCCCCGGACGCTGCGGGCGATGCCGAAGATCGAAGAATCGGACGCGGTGCGCACACGAAGACTGACGCTTGAAGAAACAGATAACCTGGTCGGTGAGCCGGTAACCCATCTGCTGGACGGAAAACGCTGGCACGAGCCCGTTTCGGAAAAGCCTGTGTCGGGCACGACGGAAATCCGGGAGTTTCTGAATCTGACGGACGATTCGCATCCGATCCATCTGCATCTGGTTCGGTTCCGTATCGTCGATCGCAGGCCGATCGACGTTTCGGCGCGGATCTACGACAACAGGGTTGTCTATACCGGAGATGCGGTGCCGCCCGAGCCTGGTGATGCGGGATGGAAGGACCCGGTGAGGGCTTCGCCGGGTGCGAGTACCCGGATTATTCTGAAGTTCGAGGGTTATACTGGCCGTTATGTGTGGCACTGCCACATCCTGGAGCATGAGGACAATGAGATGATGCGGCCGTTTGAGGTAGTCTGAGGTACAAACAAGAACCATTTGGACTGGTTTCCCGTCACGCCCCTCTGAAGGAACCCCGTCTGCCACCACCGCAGGATCGTGGCCGAACCAAACGACTCGGTTACGGTTCTCCCCGCAGCCCACGTCTGCGCCAAATGGGGGCGAGCAGCCGCCTGTGCCGGCAGCAGATCCGCCCCCGCCTCCGTCCTCCTACTTTCGGGCACTCGTTGTTTGCGCGAGCAGCGATTCCACCCGTTCCACGAATTCCTTCTTTTCCTGCTCGTACAGAATGCCGCTGCCGGAACTCGGGAAGCCGGCATGAACGCCCTTCACCAGCCCGTCGCGTCCGACGAAGAACGTGGTCGGCCATGCGTTCCAGTTTTGCGCCTGCGTCAGCTTTTCCTTCGCGCTGCCGGTTTCTCCGCCCATCAGTACTGTGTATTTGATGCCGTTCTGTTTGATAAACGCGCGGAACCGCGTCGGGTTCGCTACCTGATCCGCCTCTTCGAACGAAAGCGCTACGATCTCCAGACCTTTGCTGTGGTACTTGTTGTAGATCTCTGCGAGAAACGGCGCTTCGTCGTGGCAGTTCGGGCACCAGCTGCCCGTAATGTTGATCAAAACGACCTTACCCTGAAACCGCTCATCCGTGCTCGACACGATCTTGCCGTCCAGATCGGGGAAGCTGAAAGGGAACGGCTGCGTCGCATCTTTCACTGACGTGAAAGAGTTCGGATCGGTCGGCGCTGCCAGGCCTTTGGCTTTGACTTCCTCGGGGCGAATAGCAATGATCGTGCCGCCTCCGCGTCCGCTGCCCTGATCCACCGACAGCGTGCCGTCTGCCTGAGGCGTGATCGCCCAGAGTGCAGGGCGCGAGCCATCGAAGTGGCTGACCACAAACTTGCCATCCTGCCATCCGCCGGTTAGCGCACCGGTATCGCCATCGACGCGAAGAATCGACGCCGCGAGGTCGTTGCCCTTTTGGGTCAGCACCAGATTCCACGCCTTTTCACCCTTGCTGCTCTTGACGTCTTCAATGACCCAGACGCCTGCCACATTCGGGGCTTTGGTTTTCGGAGCAGGTTGTGGCACATCGCGTACGGCGTGAACCGGCGTGGCGGCTCCCGACCTGCCTCCGCGCGATGTCGACCAATCGCCGTCCAGCGCGCCGTCTTTGAGAGTCAGCTTCAGAACTCCCAGGTAACTGTCGAAGTTCAGAACCAGCGAGCCGTTTTCATAGGTTCCGCCGCTCGAAATGAGTTTGTACTCGCCGTTGAAAAACCAGCCTTGTATGTCCGAGCCAGTCCCGGAGAAGCCGATTTTGAAGGGAATCTCCGTCGCGCCCTGCTTCAGGCTCGCATCCCAGAGTCCGTCGATAGACTGCGCCCAGATACCCGGGGCAGCCAGTAGTGCCACGATGCCGAATCGTCCTATCTTCATAAATACTCCTTACTCGATAGAGTATGGGGTGTATTTGGGTGGATGTCAATAGGCGAGGCCGTTTCTGCCGTGTAACAGGTTTCGGTAATAGTATTCATTATCAGCGCGTTAGAGAATATCTATTGACAGCCGCCGGTCAATCACCCTATACTCGATCTGCATTAAGCAATTTGCGGCCCATGAAGACACGGTGGCTCAATACGTTCGCGGTCATTGCCGCAACCCTCGCGGCAGCACTGGTCGTGGCCGGCAATACCGACCGTCACCGGTCGGTTGAGTTACTCAACGTTTCATACGACCCGACGCGTGAGCTTTTTGCCGATCTGAATAAGCAATTCGTCGCGAAGTATGCCAACGAAACGGGCCGGCAGCTGGTGATCAGGCAATCCCACGGCGGCTCGGGACGCCAGGCGCGGGCCGTGATCGACGGCCTCGACGCGGACGTGGTCACACTCGCGCTCTTCTCCGACGTGGATTCATTGCGGAAACAGGGCCTGATTCCCGATGGCTGGGCGCAGCGGCTGGCCCACCATTCCGCGCCGTGGACCTCGACCGTTGTATTCGTGGTCCGCAGAGGCAATCCCTTCAACATTCGCGACTGGCCCGATCTCATCGCTCCTCGCGTGGAGGTGATTACGCCGAATCCGAAGACATCGGGAAATGGCAAGCTGAGTCTGCTGGGCGCCTGGGGTTCGATCGTCTATCGCGGCGGAGACGAAACGCAGGCCCGGGAGTTTGTACGAAAACTCTACGAGCACGTCTCGGTGCTCGACGCCGGCGCACGCACGTCCGCCTCTACTTTCGCCGACGAAAAACAGGGTGACGTACATCTGACCTGGGAGAACGAAGCGCTGCGGGAAGTGGCGGATTCCGGCGGCGAACTCGAAATCGTTTATCCGCCCGTCAGCATTCTCGCGGAACCGAGTGTTGCGTGGGTGGATAAGAACACCACACGGCGGCAGACAACCGAAGATGCCAAAGCCTATCTGGATTTCCTCTATACCGACGCCGCGCAGGAAGCGATCGCGAAGTACGGCTACCGGCCCATCAATCCCGCAATCCTGAAAAAACATAGCAGCCAGTTTCCGAAGATCGATCTGTTTCCGGTGACGATTCTCGCCAAAGACTGGGACGACGCCCAACAGAAGTTCTTCGCGGATAACGGCGTCTTCGACGTGATATACAAGCCGAAAGCGCAGTGAACGCGATGACCATGAACTATTCCTGGAGCAAAGCCCGCAAGGACCTTCTCGCCGGCGCCACAGTCGCCGCCATCTCGCTGCCGCAAGGCATGGCCTATGCGCTGATCGCGGGCGTCGACCCGCGCTTCGGCCTCTATTCCGCCATCGTCGTTACGTTCGTGGCGTCCATCTTCGGCTCGTCGTCGCAGCTTATCAACGGTCCCACCAACGCCATTTCGCTCGTCGTATTCAGCGCCCTGGCATTCCTCGATCCGGAAGCGCGTTACGACATTTATCAGGCGATGTTCCTGCTGGCCATCATGGTGGGCGTGATCCAGATTACGATCGGCGTTTTCAAACTGGGCGATCTCACGCGGTACATCTCGGAATCGGTGGTGATCGGTTTCATGGCTGGAGCCGGGTTCCTGGTGGGCCTGGGACAGGTGGCGAACTTCCTCGGCATCAAAGACCGTGGAACCGGCCATCAGCACGTACTGTTGCGCTTCTGGCTGACGATCTCGCAGGGCGGCGCACCCAGCCTTTATGCTCTCGGCATCGGCATCGGAACCGTTGTGCTCGTATTGATACTGCGGAAACTCGCCCGCCGCTACCGCCTTCCTCAGGTGGATATGCTGGTGGCGTTGATCGCCGCGGCTGTGGTGGCTGTGCACTTTGGCTGGTCCGTTCCGGCGGCGAACGGGAAGTCGCTGCTCTCCACGGTCGGCAACGTGCCTGCCAGTTTACCCAAACCGCATATTCCGGAGATTCACTTCTGGTGGGTGAAAGAAATGTCGACCAGCGCGCTGGCCATCGCGTTTCTGGGGCTGCTGGAGGCGCTGGCCATCGCCAAATCCATCGCCAACAACACCCGGCAGAAACTGGACTACAACCGGCAATGTCTCGCCGAGGGACTGGCAAATCTGTTTGGCGGCTTCTTTCAGTCGCTGCCGGGGTCGGGTTCTCTGACGCGCTCGGCGATTAACCACCAGGCGGGCGCGGTGACCCGCACGTCGGGGATCTTCGCGTCGGCGGTTGTGGCCGCGGTCGTCCTCGCGCTGGCTCCGTTCGCGCGTTTTATCCCGAAGGCTGCGCTGGCTGGTTTATTGATGGTAACGGCGGCACGGCTGATCGACTGGAAAAGAATGGGCTACGCGTTCCGCGCCTCGCGCTACGATGCCGGCCTGGTGCTGATCACGGCGCTCTCGTCGATTTTTATCAGCGTCGAATTCTCCATCCTGATCGGCGTGGGGGTTTCGATTCTGTTGTTCGTTCCGCGCGCCTCGCGCCTGCGCGGTCAGGAGTTAGTGGTGACCAGGGAGCGCATGGTTCGGGAACGAATACCGTCGGACCCGCCCTGCAAAGCCGTGATCATTTACGACCTCGAAGGCGAGATTTTCTTTGGCTCGGCCATCGAACTGGATCGATGCTTCTCCTGGCTGAAGGCGCGGACCAGGGAGGCGGGCATCGACTATGTGGTTTTGCGATTAAAGCGCACGCGCAACCCGGACGCGGTCTTTTTCGAGCATCTGGAGCACTTCCTGCACGAAATGCAGCGAGCGGGGCGGACCGTGCTGCTCTGCGGAGTACGTCCGGAAGTAGCCGGACCCATGACCAGCCTTGGTTTTCACAAATGGCTGCCCGCGGATACCATTTTTCTCGAAGAAGAGGAGCTCTACTCGTCCACGATCAAGGCCGTGCGAAAGGCGTACGAGTTGCTGAAGAACAACTCCTGCGATCACTGCGGCCCCGAAGCGGGCGCGACCGTGGAAGACGAACTTTACTACCTCGTATAGCGGAGACTCGACCTCAGCTCAGGCGGTTTTCCGAGGCACCGCATCGCCGATAATCTCTCTGGCAATGTGCCGCGCAAACGCGATAAAAGGTGTGCAGGGAGTGGATTGAGACGGCTCTCGCCGGGATCGCAGACCTCCACGCATTTTTAATCTACCTATTGTCAATGGAGTTTAGTATCATGGTTCAAGACTGCGCGTGAACCAAGGTTGTTTTCGTTCGCAGGTAGTCCTGAAAAGATCTGAAAACATAGGAGATCCGACTTAAAATGGCCATTGAACCAGAACGGCAAACAGCGCTGGGGGACGTCGCAGCCCGGCAACTTGCCAACGCGACCAAGACCGCTCCCCAAATGTCGCGCATCACCCCGAGGTGGCTCACGCACTTACTACAGTGGACCCCGGTGGAAGCGGGTATCTACCGGTTGAACCGGGTGAAAGATGAGTCCAAGGTCACGGTGGATTGTTCCGACCGCGACGAGCGCGACCTTCCCCAGACTTATGTCGACTACGAGGAGAATGCGCGTGAGTACATGCTCAGCGCGGTCAACACGGTCGTCGACATCCACACGCGGGTTTCGGATCTCTACAGCGTTCCCTACAACCAGATCACGGAACAATTGCGCCTGACGATTGAGATTGTGAAGGAGCGGCAGGAAAGCGAGTTGATCAACAACCGCGAGTATGGCCTCCTGCACAATGTCTCGGAGAAGCAGAGGATCAAGACGCGCGCCGGCGCTCCCACCCCCGACGATCTCGACGACCTCATCGCGCGTGTCTGGAAAGAGCCCGGATTTTTTCTGGCGCATCCCGCCGCCATCGCCGCGTTTGGGCGCGAATGCACCCGCCGCGGTGTTCCGCCACCCACCGTCTCTCTGTTTGGATCGCAGTTTCTGACGTGGCGCGGCATTCCACTGGTGCCCTCCGATAAGGTCTCGGTGGAAAATAACAAAACGAACATCCTGCTGATCCGCACGGGTGAACGGCGTCAGGGCGTGGTGGGATTGTATCAGCCGAACCTTCCAGGTCAGCAAAGCCCCGGCCTTTCGGTGCGCTTCATGGGGATAAACCGAAAGGCGATCGCTTCCTACCTGGTCTCTCTCTATTGCTCTCTCGCCGTCCTCACCGAAGACGCACTGGGCGTACTCGAAGGCGTATCAACGGACCAATATCATGAATACAAGCGCGTTTGATCCGGGTTTGCCGGAAGGCTGGCCCGATGAAGACGCTCTTGCGCGGCTGGCGAACGAGTTCTTTTCGGCGCGGCCCGGGGAACAGGGTGGAACTCAGGCGGCAGCCGCACCTCTCGATTGGAATTCGATTCCGCACGATCTGAATGGCGATGTGCCCCTGGGCAGGTCCGCTCCGATGCCGGTCGGCCTTCCCGGCGAAGCGGAACTGAAGGCGCTGCTCGATGCAATTCCGCATTTCCCCGCAACACAGGCTGCCGCAAGCACGCCCGCTTATTACTTTCTGGAGCACGCGGATAAAGGCCGCCCGGCAGAACGGCAACCGGCGCAACAAGGGCTTGGGTCGCCGTTCGACGCAGGCGCCATCCGGCGCGATTTTCCGATTCTGGAAGAACGCGTAAACGGCCGTCAGTTGGTTTGGCTGGACAACGCCGCGACCACGCAGAAGCCGCAGGCAGTCATCGACCGGCTGAAGTACTTCTACGAACACGAGAACTCCAACATTCACCGCGCGGCGCACGAACTGGCGGCGCGGGCGACGGACGCATACGAATCGGCCCGGGATAAAGTGCGGGCCTTCCTGAACGCCGGCTCGTCCAAAGAGATCGTCTTCGTGCGCGGCGCCACCGAAGCGATTAACCTGGTGGCGCAAAGCTGGGGACGGCAAAACATCGGCAAAGACGATGAGATCGTGATCTCCTGGCTGGAGCACCACGCCAACATCGTCCCGTGGCAGCAACTGGCCACCGAAAAAGGCGCTAAACTGCGCGTCATCCCGGTGGACGACCGCGGCCAGATTCTTGCCGATGAATACGGCAAGCTCCTGAATTCGAAAACGAAATTGGTTTCGTTCACGCAGGTCTCGAACGCGCTCGGGACCATCACGCCGGCAAAGCAGATGATCGAAGCGGCTCACTCAGCCGGCGCGAAAGTTCTGTTGGATGGAGCGCAATCAGTCTCGCACATGGCGGTGAATGTTCAGGACCTGAATCCCGATTGGTTCGTGTTCTCGGGGCACAAGGTTTTCGGGCCCACGGGAATCGGCGTGCTCTACGGGAAGGAAGCGCTGCTGAACGAGACGCAGCCCTGGCAGGGCGGCGGCAATATGATTCAGGACGTTACTTTTGAGCGCTCGATCTACCAGCCGGCGCCGGGGCGGTTTGAGGCGGGCACGGGCAACATCGCGGATGCGGTGGGGCTTGGTGCGGCAATCGACTATGTTCAATCGATCGGACTGGACCGGATCGCGGAGTACGAACATCAGCTACTGCTCTACGCAGAACGGTTCCTGAAAGACATACCCGGCTTGCGCCTGATCGGCACCGCCCGGGAGAAGGCCGGCGTTATTTCATTTGTGATCGCCGGCTACAGAACGGAAGACATTGGATCGGCACTGAATCGCGAAGGGATCGCAGTTCGATCGGGGCATCATTGTGCTCAGCCGATCCTGCGGCGGTTCGGAGTGGAAAGCAGCGTGCGTCCATCGCTGGCACTTTACAATACGTGCGCCGATATCGATGCGCTGATCGCCGCATTGCTGCGTCTCACGGCGCGTCGCAGCCAACTCTGAGAATCTACGAGGAAAACACCCGGGAATGACGCGCTGCGATGCTGACGTAGTCGCCGACTCGCAGCGCTAACTCCCGGTAGCGCTCGCGGGTGATCTCTGCCTGGATTTCCTCTCCCGTATCCTCCCGGCGCACCTCTATGCGCACTAATCCCCCGGCATCGCCGATGAAGTTCACGGTCGCGAAGACGGCCGTCGGGCCGGGCCCGGTATCGCGCGAGATCTCGATATCGTGCGGGCGCACAAATTCGCCGTTGAACAACGTCATGTCGCCGAGAAATCCATAAACAAACGCATTGGCGGGCGAGTCGTACACTTCCGCGGGAGCGCCGGTTTGTTCAATCCGTCCGTGCTGCATGATCGCCACGCGATCCGCTACCTCAAGCGCCTCTTCCTGATCGTGGGTGACGAAAACGCTGGCCACGTGCAGTTCGTCATGCAAATTACGCAACCAGCGGCGCAGTTCCTTTCGCACTCGCGCGTCCAGGGCGCCGAAAGGTTCGTCGAGCAGCAGGACTCGCGGTTCCACGGCCAGAGCCCGCGCCAATGCCACGCGCTGTCGCTGGCCGCCGGAAAGCTGGCTCGGGAATCGGTCGCCCAGCGGCGTCAGTTGAATCAGTTTGAGCAGTTTGCCGACCTTCTCCCGAATCGTATGTTCGTTTGGCCTCGTCTCTCGTGGGCGAACGCGAAGGCCGAACGCGATGTTCTCGAAGACCGTCATGTGACGAAACAGTGCGTAGTGCTGAAACACGAACCCTACCTGACGCTCGCGCGCGGCCGCTTTGGTGGCATCTTCTTCGTTGAAATGAATCGTGCCGCTATCCGGATATTCCAGACCCGCGATGATGCGCAGCAGCGACGTCTTGCCCGATCCCGAAGGTCCCAGCAGAGCGAACAATTCGCCATCCTCCACGCGCAGGCTTACGTCGCGAAGCACTTCAAAAGAACCGAAGGTCTTACGTATATTTCCGACTTCGATGCTCATGTCCTGGCCTCCCGGGTTTTCCATTCCAGTACTTTCTTGAGCAGCAGCGTGACTACGGCGACTACGCTCAGCAGCGACGCCACCGCGAACGCAGCCGTGTAGTTGTACTCGTTGTAAAGGATCTCGACATGCAGCGGAATCGTATTGGTCAGACCGCGGATGTGGCCCGAGACGACCGACACCGCGCCGAATTCGCCCAGCGAACGCGCCGTGCACAGGACCACGCCGTACAACAATCCCCACTTGATATTGGGCAGCGTGACACGGCGGAACATCTGCCATGCCGTGGCTCCCAGAACGATTGCGGCCTCCTCTTCTTCGGAACCCTGCGATTGCATCAGGGGAATCAATTCGCGCGCCACGAATGGAAACGTCACAAACACGGTCGCCAGTACAATGCCGGGCACGGCGAAAATGATCTGGATGTCGCGATCGGCAAGCCACGGGCCCAACCATCCCTGCGCACCGAAGACGAGTACGAAGATCAGGCCGGAGACCACGGGCGACACGCCGAATGGGATGTCGATAAGGGTGAGCAGCAGGTTGCGGCCTTTGAACTGGAATCGCGTGATCGCCCATGCGGCGGCCAGCCCGAAGACCACATTCAGCGGCACGGCGATTCCGGTGACCATCAATGACAGAAAGATCGCCTTGCGCGCGTTCTCTTCCGTAACGGCGGCCTGCCAGACGGCCCAGCCTTTGTCGAAAGCCTGAATGAAGACAGCCGCGAGCGGAAGGACAATGAAGAATATCGTCAGACCGACGGCGAGCGAGATGAGAACCCACCGCACCCATCGCGCTTCGGTACGCAGAACACGCTTGCGGCCGACGGCGCTCATGAAAGCTTCGTCTCCATGAAACGCCGCGAACGTCCCTGCACGATATTGATCAGCAACAACATCAGGAAAGATGCCACCAGCATGGCGGTGGCGATGGCCGCGGCCCCCGCGTAATCGTATTCTTCGAGTTTGGCGATAATTAGCAGCGGCGCTATCTCCGTTTTCATCGGCAGGTTGCCGGAGATGAAAACCACCGAACCGTATTCACCCAAGCCACGGGCGAACGCCAGCGCAAAGCCGGTCAGCAGCGCCGGTCGAAAAGCAGGGAACAGAACCCGCCAGAAGACCTGCCAGCGGCCGGCCCCGAGACTGGACGCCGCTTCTTCCACCTCATGATCGGCGTCTTCAAGCACCGGTTGCACGCTGCGCACCACGAAAGGCAGACCAATAAAAACAAGTGCGACGGTGATTCCAAGCGGCGTAAAGGCCACCTTGATGCCGAGCGGTTCCAGGTAACGACCCAGCCATCCGCTCGGAGCATAGAGGCTTGTGAGCGAGATGCCCGCTACAGCCGTGGGGAGTGCGAACGGAATATCTACCAGAGCGTCCACAATGGATTTTCCAGGGAATTCGTACCGCTCCAGCGCCCACGCAATCACGAAGCCGATCACGACACTCGCCAGCGCAGCCGCCAGCGACGCGCCGAAGCTGACTTCATACGCAGCCACTACTCGGGGAGATGAAATCGTGTGCCACATCTTCGTCCATCCCGCCGTCGCGGTCTTCAGAAACACGGCGCTCAACGGGATGAGCACGATCAGCGTCAGATAGAGGACGCTGTAGCAGTAGGCAGGCCAGAAGCCAGGCAGAATTCCGGGGCGCTTGAAATGCAACTGCACTATTTCGCCTGGTAAATCTGATCGAACACGCCGCCATCGCCAAAGTGCTTCGCCTGGGCCTTCTGCCAGCCGCCGAACATCTGATCGATCGTGAACAGAGTCAGCTTTGGAAAACTCGCGGCATACTTCGCCGTCACCTTCTCGTTTCGCGGCCGATAGAAATTACGCGCCGCGATTTCCTGGCCTTCATCCGTGTACAGATAGTTCAGATAGGCCTTGGCGACCTCCGTCGTCCCGTGCTTCGCAGCGATCTTGTCCACCACGGCCACGGGCGGTTCTGCCAAAATGCTTTCGGACGGATACACGATCTCGAATTTATCGGCTCCAAATTCCTTCAGCGCGAGGTGAGCTTCGTTCTCCCAGGAGAGCAGGACATCACCGAGTCCCCTTTGCGCAAAGGTAGTTGTGGAACCGCGCGCCCCGGAATCAAGCACCGGAACATTTTTATAAAGGCGCGTCACGAAGGATCGCGCTTTGGCATCGTCGTTATTATTGTGGCGCAGAGCATAACCCCATGCCGCCAGATAGCTCCAGCGCGCGCCGCCGGATGTCTTCGGATTCGGGGTGATCACGGCCACGCCGTCGCGCACTACGTCGCTCCATTCTTTGATGTGCTTCGGGTTCCCTTTGCGCACCAAAAAAACGATTGTGGAAGTATACGGCGTGCTGTTATTCGGCAAGCGCGCCTGCCAGTCGGCGGGAAGAATCTTCGCTTTCTCCGCAATGGCATCGATGTCGTAAGCCAAACCGAGCGTGACCACGTCCGCCTGTAGCCCGTCGATAACGGACCGAGACTGTGCACCCGACCCGCCATGCGACTGGTTGATCTCGACATCCACGCCCGTCTTCGCCTTCCAGTACGTCGCGAATGCTGCATTGAAGTCCTGGTAGAGTTCCCGCGTCGGATCGTAGGAAACGTTGAGCAATTTCACTGGGCCGGTGGCAAACAGAACTGACGTCAGCAGCGAAGCCAGGATGATGGGAACGATACGTTTCATAGGTTTGTTCTCTGGTGTTTTTGGCGCACCTTGCTAAATGAAGTTGATCTGGAACCGGAAGATCACAACCTTCTCGTCGAGCCTGTTGCCGCCAAGTGCGATGGTATTGCCGCCACCAAAGTTCGTATCGCCGTAATCCAGCCCGAGCTTCACCAGTCGGTTGAGATACCAGTTGACGCCGCCCACGCGCTCATGGGCCGCCCGTGCCGACGCGGTCGGAGTCGCGAAACCGTCACCGTAGAGCGCCGGGTCGGCGCTGAAGCCTCCCAGGCGGAAGGCCAGTTCCAGAGCGCCCCAGCCGCCATTCTTCGGATCGAACGCCTTCTTTGGCGTCGGGCTGGCGAAGCTCTTCTTCTCGCCCGTCAGGATGAAACTCGTCTCCACCTGCCAGGCGCGAAATCCCACGTCGGTCCGGAATGCACCTTTCTGCAAACCTTCTTCCGTGAGGCCGTATTCGGCCAGCAGGCCGAAGGGTCCCAGATAGTAGTAGCTTTGCGGCGCCAGACGCGTCCGGTGACCTGCTTCCGTGACTCCGGAAGCAAAGTTCACGAAGGTGTTCTGGCCGAATGTCTTGTATGCCGGCAGGGCTTCGCCGTCCACATTGCCCGAGGTAGCGCCAATCCCGAATCCCAGTCCGTGCAGCGGATTCTCGTTGTCCGGCGCGAACGGAGTTATAAATAGACGCGCGGCGTAGTCACGGTGCCGGCTCACGGCCGCATCGGTCAGACTATTGTCCGGAACGCCGTTGAAGACGCCAACCGCATAGTTCAGGCGGTTCTTGACGATGTCACCCGAGATCTGAAATCCGATGTCGCGGCTCGGCACCAGCAAGGTTGGCAACCCGCGCTCGTTGAAGCTCGTGTCGTCGTCTGATTGCAGACGTTCCAGACCCACCGGTGGCTTGA
>Ga0302278_10005482_pt1 | contig 12549 bp, 9 predicted proteins | sample III_Bog_N3_2_FD_194543 | JGI IMG/M metagenome (GOLD analysis project Ga0302278, IMG submission 194543) | Peat permafrost microbial communities from Stordalen Mire near Abisko, Sweden - III_Bog_N3_2 | ecosystem: Environmental > Terrestrial > Soil > Wetlands > Peat | place: Sweden: Abisko... | reverse complement strand
AAGCGCCAGGTCCGCGTCCGCATAGCCGTCGGATTTCTTCATGTTGCCGAAGACGTAGGCCAGGTCCACTCCGTGGTGCACGCCCAGCTTGCGCGCCAGGGCGGTGTCCGGCCGGCGGGTGAACTGGTACAGGTAGGCCTTGACCCCCTTGCCGGCCAATGCCCCGGCCATGAACCTGGCCGGTTGGGCGTTGACCGCCACGGTCACGAAGTGGTCGACCGCCCGGGGCACGTCGGCCGCGTCGCGCGCCGGAAACATCGCCAAGGCGCCTTGCGCCTCGTCGGCGAACCTGGCCTGGAGAAAAGCCTGGTATTTCTCCAGGGTCAGGCCTTGTTCGCCGGCCAGGTAGATGTTGCCTTCGTTGAGCGTGCTGCCCACGATCATGGGCACGGCCGGTTGTGCTCCCTCGGCGAACGCGGCCACGGGATTGCCCGGCAGGGCCCAGCCGTCGAAGACCGGCGCGAAAAAGAGACTGTCGCGGAAGATGCTGGTCGAAGTGTCGGCCGCCTTGACGATATCCCCCGCCGACGCCTGGCGCAGGCAGGCCAGTTCGTCGCCGGTTTTGTTGCAGCCGAACCTGGCGCTGAGCTCTTGCCCCATCTTGGCGGCGTTCGCCATGTCGCCGTTGAAGGCCGGGCTGAGGTACTCCGAACCCAGGATCGGGCCGCCGCTCTGGGCGATGGCCCGCGTGAACAGCCCCTTGGCGAGCGGGCTGATCATGAGCAGGGAAACCGACCTGGAACCGGCGGATTGTCCGAAAACGGTCACGAGGCCCGGGTCGCCGCCGAAGGCGGCGATGTTTCTTTGCACCCAGCGCAAGGCGGCGATCTGGTCGAGGAGTCCGTAGTTGCCGCTGACGTGGTGTTCCGATTTTTCGGAGAGTTCCGGATGGGCGAAATAGCCCAGGGGGCCGAGGCGGTAATTGATGGTCACCACCACCACGCCTTTTCGGGAGAGGTTCGCGCCGTCGTATTCCGGTTGCGCGGAGGAGCCGAACTGGAAGCCGCCGCCGTGGATCCAGACCATCACCGGCAGCCCGGCCCCGGCCCGCTTGGCCGGGGTCCAGACGTTCAGGGTAAGGCAATCTTCGCTATACGTGCCGCGTGGGTCCTGGTTCGGCTGCGGGCAGGCCGGGCCGAAGGCCGCGCAGGCGCGCGTGGCGGTCCAGGGGGCGACCGGCCCGGGCGGACTCCAGCGCAGTGCGCCCACGGGCGGCGCGGCGTAGGGGATGCCGCGAAAGACGCTCAAGCCGCCTTCGACCGTTCCGCTGACCGGCCCGCTATCCAGGCGGATGACGCCGGAGGCTCCCTGGCCGGCCGGGGCCTGGGCGGCGCAAAGCAACGACAAGACGAAACAGGCGGCGAGCAGACATGGTTTCATGGGTCTTTCCTTTGGAGAAGGTATGCTGCCTGGGAACGGAAATGGTCTTCCCGTCCAGGCCGGCGCTCACGGTAACGTCCCGGCCGCCGGAGCGCAAAGGGGAAAATTTCGCGCTCCGGACCATTATGTCCAAGGGATTGCCTCCCGTCGCCCGCGTCATTGGACCGGAACGGTCATCTGCAGCGGCGGCGTGTTGACCTTGTCCTCCATCAAGGTGAAGGCGAGCATGAGAAAGGAGAAGACCCGCTTGGTGCCGAGGTCGTGGTCGTCCACCCAGAACCAGTGGCCGTGGAAATTGATCGAGGCGAAGGCGTCCAGGGGCTTCGTTCCGGCGCTGTGCACGGTGGTCTCGCCCATCACGTCCGCGCCCGGGGCCGAGGCCGATTGCGGCAAGGCGCTCTGGGAGGCGACGTCCTTCTCCGGGATCTCCACGCGCGAGGCCACAAAGGCCATGATCTGCAACAGGGAATAGGTCTGTAGCGAGATCCGCGTCCGGCTTTGGTCCGGGTTGCTGACCACTTCGTACTCGCCCAGCGCCGGGTCAAGGTCGAGCAGTCCCTGAAGCTCGCGCACCAGGACGAGCGTCTCGGGCGAGGCATTCTTGCCGCCGAAGATCAGATAGATGCGCTCGTTTCCCTGCGGCGTGGTTTCGGTACGCACCCGCGGGGCATTGTCGAGTTGCAGCCGGGCCAGGATGTCCACGGCCCGCTTGAAGGCCGGCTGGGCCGGCAGCTGGCCTTTGCTGGACATGGTGGCGTTGCGCAGGCCGTTGATTGAGCGCACCCCCAGGCTGAACATGAATTGCGCCGACATTCCGGTATCGAGTCCCAGCATGACGTTGCGCAGCGGCAGGGCGGACATGACGCCCTTGCGGAACGGGGCGCCGGTCATGGGTTTATAGGTGATGGTCGGCCGGTCGGTGTACCTCCCGGTCACGCCGAATTCCAGCCTGCCGAAATTGCCGAACACCGGGTTGTTGTTGTCGGTGAACGGGGCCGGCGAGTCGTACATGGTGCGCGAAAAACCGGCGTTGCCCCCGGTCTCCATGGTGTAGCCGGCCACGATGTCGCCCACGTCCATGAAAAACACGGGCTCCACATAGCGTATCTTGACGATGTTGAGCAGAATCTGCCGTTTCCAGGATTCGGTGAGCGAGGCGTTGTAGTCGGTGCGGTCCTGGACCATCCTGCCCGGCCCGATGGACGCGCAGCCGGACAAAACCGCCAGCGCCGCCAGAAACATGCCTGCGGCCAATACGCCGCGACTTTTTTGCATTGTCCGATCCTCCGAGCCGTTTGCCGCGCGCCCGACGGCGCGCTCTTGCCTGCCGTGCCTTCCCGGCGGCAAACGCCGGGCGAACTCCTTCCAAGCCGGGCAACGCGGCCGCCCCGGGCCCCGGCGCGGCCGCGTCCGGGACGTCTACTTCAAAATCCCGTCCAGCCAGTCAAAGAGCACCTGCCCGACCAGGCTGCGGTTTTCCATGATGCAATGGTTGCTCGCCCATTTTCTTCAGCGGGTTGGGGAAATTGTCCATGGCGATCTTCTGCTGGCGCTGGACTTCCAGGCTCTTGTACTCCCCCTCGCCCACGATGATCAGGGCGGGAACGGCGATCTTGGCCGGGTCGAAGCCGACGCCCTTGTTGGCGTCGATCAGTTTCGCCGGCTGGTCCATGGGCACGCCGTAGCGCCAGTTGACGACTTTGACCACATCGGCGTGGAAGGTGGACCAGGAAGCCGCTTCTTGCTTGGTCTGCGTGGCCACCGGCATGGTGGCAAAAAGCGCGTGGGCGTCCACCACCGCGGAATTCATGGCGATGGCCTTGATGCGCGGATCGTGCATGGCCGCCTGGGGCACGAACGCTCCGCCGCCGCTGTATCCGTAGGCGGCCAAGCTGTCGGGATCGACCTCGGGCCGGCTCAGGGCATAGTCCACGACCACCTTCATGGGCACGTCGGTATCGGTCCGGAAGACCTTGCCTTGCAGGGGCATCAGGCCCTGGCCGGGCAGGTCCACGGTCATGAAGTTGTAGCCGCGCGCAAACGCCTGGGGAGCAATATAAAAGAACAGGTCCTCGGCAAAGGTTTCCCCGCCGCCGATCATGAGCAGGGTCTTGTGCGGCCCCTTGCCCGCGGCGGCGCGGAAATACCCGGGCAACACCGTGCCTTCAAAAGGAATCTCAATGTATTCGAGGGGCTGCTCGAAAAGCGGCCCGGCTTTGCGCATGAGCGCGCGGAGTTTGGCGCCTCTTTCCTTGAGCCGCGGATCGTCCGGCAGTATGGAAAGCAGGGAAAAACGGGTGTAATAGGCGGCGCGCAGGAATTGGTCCCTGGCGCTGACCTTGTGGCCGCCCGCAAGGGATTCCTCGCCCCTGGCCGCGACCCGGCCGGCCAGCTCGGACCATTGCTCCTGCCAGCTGGCGGCGTCGCCGTCCTTGATGTGCGAGGCGGCGTAGAAGGCTTCGCCGATCTCCACCCCCGCGTTCACCGCCGAACCGAGCACAAGGTTGCCGAAATGGAAATCCATGTCTCCATCTTTAAAGAAGTAGCTGAAGGCCGTGGCATGGGCATCGAAGGCTTTCCCGCCTTCCGCCGCCAAGGCGGTTTGCGCCTTGAGCCCCGCCAGGAGAACCACCGTCAGGAAAAATAACGCCAGATGTTTTCCGCTGTTTGTTTTCATAACGCAGGCCTCTCCTTGGTCGATAGGGATTTAAAAACGGAATGAAACAGTCGCCATGCCCATCAGGGTGAGCGCTCCGGGCACATCGGCGGAATCGAGCCGCCGCCTTCTCGTCCGCCTTCGGATTACCGTCATTGCCCGGGCGAACGAAGCCGCTCGCCCGGTGGAGCGATCCCGCGCGCGCCGCGCCCTGTCCGGCGGCCGGCGAAACCCTCCCGTTGCGCTCCAAGCTAACAGCCCTCCCCTGACATTTTCCTTACAATGGGCCTGGAGGGTGAAAAAAAGCGGCCGGGCGGGGAAAAAAATGGCGGGCCTTCCGGTGTCCGGGGGTCCGAGAGGTAACCGGCCGGTTCGACGAAGATGGAGCTCCCGGCGTCGAGCGAGGGTGGCCGGCCCACGGCCGCGAGGTCTTTCAGGATTTCCTTGAGGCGGGAATAGCTGGACCGCGCCAGCGTGACCGCGTAAGGATGGATAAGCTCCAACACTCAAAACCAAACGGAGGGCTTCAATGAAAAAGAAACTTACGGTGGTGGGATTCGCCTTGTGTCTCGGGCTGATGTTTTTTGGGATTGGCGGAGTGGCGTATGCCGATTCTTGTCTCCAGAATTGCGCTGACGACCTTCAAATATGTTTGTCAAAGCTATCGGCAAACGCGTCCACGACGGTTTGCACCGCTCCCTACGATAATTGCGCGACCAAATGCCCGGACGCGTCCGCTGAAGATAAGGAGTCCACGAAAGAAGGCGTGTTGAGCAACTATCGGCAACCTGGAGCGCCCAGGAAGTAGCTCGCCGGAATACGAAGGGGCGCAAAGTCCACCAGGACCAGCGCCCTTCAATCGTTCGCTTGGGTTCGCATGGCTCACGGGCCTGCCGATCACACCATTGACCAATGATTTTATATTGTTGGCCTGGGCCTGGCGACTCCACTCCCCCGGGCTTTCCCGGTTGCCGGAAAAAAACGAAGGCCGTCGCGGACGACGGCTTTTCGCCATGCCGGGACCTCTTGCCAATTCCAGCGGGCTGGGTATGCTGGAGGCCAAAGTCCGGAGGGCGCGGTGAACCAAGAGACGTTGTTGGACAAACTGGCGGGGCTGGTGCCGCTGGAACACCGGGCGGGCATTCGGGACCGGATCGAGCGGGAGACGCGGCGGCATGCCGCCGGAGATGCCTCACGCGCCCGTTGCTTCCTGGAGGACCTGGAATTCATGGTGCGCATGGGCGGGCCGGACTTCATGTACACGCGCGGCGTCGCCGCAAGCCTGCACGTGAACGAGGAGCTCTTCGAACTGGCCTACGCGGTTCGCTGTATGCTGTAACTGCAAAAAGCAAACCGCCGCAATATGGTTTTGCTTAATTCTGGTTTATTCTTATTTCTTTACCCAAACATGGGTGATTTCCCCGAATACCAATTTGCGATAAACGTTTGCTTCTTTGTAGGCTTCGTTTATAAAGTCTTTTGCTTCTTGTGTGCAAAAATCATTGGGATTGGCGGTAGTAAGCGCCGTTAATTTACATTCGATAATTAGTCTTGCTTCTTTGAAAGACATATTTCCGGATGGAGTTTGAACACTTGTCAATTCAACTTCTTTCATTTTATCGCTATCTCTTCCTGATTCGCTTCCCAAAAAGAGTATTTGTTTCTTATATCCATTCGGGAAGTAAGACAGCGTATATGTTTGCTCTTTTTTAATTATTTCAAGCGTATAACGGTCTTCTCGAAGAATAGACCACGTGGTGTGCTTCTGGAGAAGAAGCCCAAAGCCACCCCCGCTGGATGTCATGGAATTATAATGGTCTTCCTTGCCCGCGGTAATAACCGTTAAATCTTTTCCTACCAAGGTAAATACATTGTCGCATATCTCTTCCGGAGAAATTTGGTTAAATAATTGATTAAAATTCATCTCTTTGACATGTGCGTGATTTGTCTTTTCCATCAGGAGCTCCGAGAAACTCCGTCCTTACGGGCGGGAAGGGGTGAGTGGTTCGAGGGCTTCAGGCCGCGAAGCGCGCATTTGAAGGGGTGTTCTATTGCCGGCTCACGAGGGGAAGGGGAGGTCGTTCCCCGATCCCCGGTTCGGTTGTTAAGGAAGCAATAGAGAGGCGCGCAGAATAGTGCCCGGAGAACAGCTCTTGGATACTGGGATAGACTGGCTTCTCCGTGCTTGAGTTATTTGCTTCATCTGGAATCCTAGTCCAGGGTCTCCCGATAAAACCGCACGGCGACGAACACCGTGACGCATATGAACAGCGCGATCGGCCAGATGTCGGGGAAAATTTCGGCCAGCCCGTTGCCCTTGAGCAGTATGCCGCGCACGATGCGCATGGCGTGGGTGGTCGGCACGGCCTCGCCGATGCAACGCGCCCAGAAGGGCATGCCCTGAAACGGGAACATGAAACCGGAGAGGATCATGAACGGCAGCATGGTGAACTGCGCCATCTGTTGCGCCTGCATCTGATTGGCCGCGATTGTGGAGTAAGTGATTCCCAAGGCAAGATTGCTGGCGATATACAGCCCCAGGACCAGAAGAAGCAGCAGCAGCGAGCCTTGGACCGGCAGTTGAAACAAGAAGGTGGAGACGCCGAGGATGATCAGCACCTGGAGGTAGCCGATGGCAATGTAGGGGCTGATCTTGGCAAGCATCACCTCGATCGGCCGCACGGGCATGCCGAGCAAGTTCTCCATGGTCCCTCGTTCGCGTTCCCGCGTGATCGCCAGTGTCGTGAGAATCATCGTCGACATCATCAGCACGGTGCAGATCAGCCCCGGGACGACGTTGAGCGCGGTGATCTGCTCGGGATTGTAGCGAGCGTGGATGATGAAATTAAACGCCGGGTTTGCGGCCGGCGCCTGGCGAATCGGCGGCAAATCGCGGTTGAGTGCGTTCGTTAACCCGCTCAGAGCGCTTGTTGCGCTGCCGATGGTGACGGGATCGGTCCCGTCGGCATCGATCAGGATCGAGGGGGATTCGCCCCGGTCGACCAAGCGGTCGAAATCCGGGGGAATGTTGATGACGAAAAGCAGGCTGCCCTGGGCGATGCCCGTTTCCGCCTCGGCTTCCGAGGACAGGGTCTTGATTTTGTAATAGCCCGTGTTGCGCAGGGCCGCGACGATGGTGCGCTCGTATTTCGAGGGCTGGGCCATGAGCAGTCCGGCCGGCAGGTCCTTCGGGTTGGTGTTGATTGCGTAGCCGAACAGCAAGAGCTGCATGACCGGCATCGCGATGATCAGGCGCAGGGTCATCGGGTCACGCTTCACCTGGAGCCATTCCTTGCGCAGCAGGGCCCAAAAGCGCCGGAAGGAAAATCGCTTCATCTGGAGGTGCTCTTTTCGCTCAAGAGGTGAATGAAGACGTCTTCGAGACGCGGCTCGACTTCCCGCCACGACAGGTCCTGGCCGGCGTCGCCGCGGATGGTGGCTTCAAGCAGGACCCGGTCTTGGCCCGCGATGTGCAGGAGATGGCCGAAAACCGTCGACGACTCAACGCCCGGCGCCCGCCGCATTCGCCGGGCCGCCTCGTCGATCCCCGTGCCCGAGGCCGCGAAGGTGATAAGACCGGCGTTGCTCACCACCTCGTCGGGAGTGCCCTGGACCACGATCCGGCCGCCTTCCAGATACACGATTCGTTTACAGCGTTCCGCCTCGTCCATGTAATGGGTCGAGACGAGCACCGTCAGGCCCTCGTCGGCCATGTCGTGGATGAGATCCCAGAATTCCCGGCGCGCCTTGGCGTCGACGCCGGCGGTCGGTTCGTCGAGCAGCAGGAGCCTCGGCTGGTGCAGAACGCAGGCCGTGAGCGCGAGCCGTTGCTTCCAGCCGCCCGAGAGCTGGCCGGCGAGCTGGCCGGCGCGATCGGTAAGCCCCATGCGCTCCATGATGGCATACACGGCGGCGCGTCCGTGAGGCATCTCGTAGATGCTCGCCACCAGGTCCAGATTCTCGAAGACCGTGAGGTCTTCGTAAAAGCTGAACTTCTGCGTCATATAGCCGACCTGGCGGCGGATCAGGGCCGCTTCGCGGATGATGTCGCGGCCAAAACAGGTGCCGCTGCCCCCGTCGGGGGTCAGCAGGCCGCAGAGCATGCGGATGGTCGTGGTCTTGCCGCTGCCGTTGGCGCCGAGAAAGCCGCAAATCTCGCCCTTGGCCACTTGCAGGGTCAGGCCGTCGACGACGTTGCGCTCGCCGAAATTCTTGCGCAGTCCACGCACGTCGATCACGGGATCTTGGCCGTTACCGCTCATGGCGCCGTGCCCGGAGACATCGGCCGGACCGTGACCGGTTGGCCCGGATTGAGCTGCGCGGCCTGATCGGGGGCCGGCCGCGCTTCGATCATGAAGACGAGCTTCGCCCGGCTGGTGTCGCTGTAAATCAGGGGCGGCGTGTATTCGGCCTGGGGCGCGATGAAGTCGACCGTGCCGTCGACGCCGGCCGGGCAATTGTCGCAGGCCAAGGCGACCCGGTCGCCGCGGTGGATGCGCGCCAGCATCTCCTCGGGCACGAAGAAGCGCACGAAGATGTTGCCTTCAGGCAGCAAGGAAACGACCGGGGAGCCCGCCGCAACCGTCTCGCCGGGCCTGGCCAGGACGTCGGCGACGACGCCGGCCGCGGGCGAGGCGGCGTGGCGCTGGGTGAGCCGCCACTCGGCCATGGCCACGGCGGCGCGGGCAGCCTCCACGGCGGCCGCCTGCACCCTGATCTCGTCCGAGCGCCCGATCGGAGCGCGCATCTGCGCCAGCGCCGCTTCCAACCCTCGCTCCTTGGCCGCCGAGGAGAGAAAATCGGCCCGGGTCTGATCGCGGGCCTGGACCGCGACCGCGCCCGAGGTCAGCAGCGTCTCCATGCGGCGCAGATCGGTCTGCAGCCTCTCGCGGGTGGCTTGGACGTCCGCCAGATTGGCCTGGGCCTGCTGAATTTCCGTCGTGCGCGACGAGGCCTGGAGATTGGCGAGCTGCCGCGCGCTCTGGCCGAGCTGTTCTTCCGCCTGATCCAGCGCCGCGCGGTCGGAAATCTCGTCCTGGTCGAAGAGGGGGTCGCCGCAAAGCACCCGGTCGCCCCGGGCGACCCGCACCTCGGTCAACTTGCCCTGCTGCGTCGGGGCAACCTTCACGAAGTCGGCATCGGCGTAGCCTTGCCACTCCACCACGGGGGGACGGCGGGACATCCACCACCAGACGGCGGCGCCGGCCACGGCCACGACGATCGCCGACCACAACAAAGCCGGACGGATCGCGCCCCGTTCGCCAGAGGCGGAGCCTTTTTGGGGTGCGTGCGCGCGTGAGGCGCTGTGTTCGCATCGCGGGACAGCCATTCGCATCCTCTTTTTTTTAGATTGAGCGCTCATTCTATCTGGCGGCCGCCGGGCCGTCAAGCAAAATAGATCGATTGCTCGATCTATAAATTGTCCCCGGCCTGCCGTCAAGCCAAGATAGATTGATCGTTCGCATTTAGGGATGGACTGCTCCCCGGTTTTCTTGGATACTTCCCGAACAGGCGCCGGGCGCTCGGGAAGCGGGAGCGGGGCGACCCGTCCTCAAAACCTCAACCTCCGCACGGGAGAGCCATGCGCAAGGTCGATCCGGTAAAATTCGAGCAGAAGCGACAACTCATTCTGGAGGCAGCCGGGAAATGCTTCGTACGTGACGGGTTTCGCGGCGCATCCATTTCCGACATCTGCGCCGAAGCGAAGATCAGCCCGGGGCACCTTTATCACTACTTCGCCAGCAAGGAGGCCATTGTCGGCTCCATGATCGAAGACGGACTCAAACACGCCGGCGAGCGAATCAGCCGGTTGACGCAAAGCGCCGACCCCGTCACGGCCATGCTTGATGGAATCGATTCCGTTTTGCAGCATTCCCACTACGGGCGTAGGCGGCTGCTGCTCGACATGCTGGTGGAGGCCGGCCGTAACAAGGAGATCGGGAGGATCGTACGCGAGTCCAGTCGCAAGGCGCGCGCGTTACTGGCCGATTTCCTCCGTATCGCCCAGGAACACGGGCAGGTCGATCGGACTCTTGATGCGGATATGGCGGCCGCGATCTTGATGAGCGTGCTCGACGGCGCGAAGACGCTTGAGATCCGGGACCCGGCGATCGACGCGGCCGGGAGCGCCGAGCTCCTGAAAATTCTTATTTCCCGCTTCCTGGCGCATGCGCCCGGGAGAGGGTCCTCGGACGAGGCGTAAATTCCGGGGCGTCCGGGTGGGGGAAGGCATGGCCGATCAATCCGTTGCCGGTGAAATCAAGCGCGATTTCGGATCTCCGGTGTTTCCGGTGATCGTGGCGATCAGTTTCTGCCATCTGATCAACGATATGATGTCCTCGCTCTTGCCGGCGGTGTATCCCATCCTGAAGGCGGATCTGGGCTTGAACTTCAGCCAGATCGGGCTGGTGACGCTCGCCTATCAGCTGACCGCTTCGCTTCTCCAGCCCCTGGTCGGGTTCTATGCGGACAAGCGGCCGACCCCCCTGGCCCTGCCCGGCGGCACGCTCTTTTCGCTCTGCGGCCTGGTGGCCTTGTCGGTGGCGCACAGCTTTCCGGTCTTGCTGGCCGGCGCCAGCCTGCTCGGCATGGGCTCCTCGGTGTTCCACCCCGAATCGTCGCGCGTCGCCCGCATGGCCTCGGGGGGACGGCACGGCCTGGCCCAATCGCTGTTCCAGGTCGGCGGCAACGGCGGGCAGGCCTTGGGTCCGCTCGCCGCCGCGCTGGTGGTGGTCCGTTTCGGGCAATCGAGCCTGGTCTTCTTCGCCCTGCTGGCCCTGCTGGCCGGGGCGATTTTGTGGCGGGTCGGGAGCTGGTACCGGGATTACGGCCTAGCCCGGTTGACGGGCGGCGGCGGGCGCCGTCCCGTGCACGCCGAACTGCCGCGAGGCAAGGCGCTGCGCGGCCTGGGCATTCTGCTGATGCTGATTTTTTCCAAGTATTTCTACTTGGCGAGTCTCAACAGCTACTTCACGTTCTATCTGATCCACCGCTTCCAGGTGTCCGTGCAAAACGCGCAATTGCACCTGTTCGTCTTTCTGGCCGCCGTCGCCGCCGGCACGATCGCCGGCGGACCGCTCGGCGACCGATTCGGCCGGAAATACGTGATCTGGTTCTCGATTCTGGGGGCCCTGCCGTTCACGTTGCTGCTGCCGCACGCCAGCCTGTTCTGGACGGCTCCGTTGACGGTGGTGATCGGGCTGATCCTGTCGTCGGCTTTCCCGGCGATCGTGGTCTTCGCGCAGGAACTGTTTCCCGGAAAGGTCGGCACGGTGTCCGGCCTGTTCTTCGGTTTTTCCTTCGGGCTGGGCGGGCTCGGCGCGGCGTTGCTCGGCCGGCTTGCCGATGCCACCAGCATCGAACGGGTCTACCAGCTCTGCTCTTTTCTGCCGCTGATCGGGCTGCTCGCGGCCTTTCTGCCCAATGTGGCCCGGACCCGCCCGGCGGCGGCGCCACGGCGGAGCGACGGGTGATACGGGGCCTGGGCGGTCCGCGCGCCGGCCAGTCTCCAGGCCCTCGCCCGCGTATGGGAAACCAAAGGCTCCCTCTCTAGCGGCCCAGGCCGAACAGCGTTCCGACCTGGTACACGCCCACGGCCAGGGCGAAGGCCAGGGCGGTGTTGAAGCTGGTGCTGAAGAGCGCCCAGCGCCAACTGCCGGTTTCCCGCGCGATGGCGATGACGGTGATGAAACACGGGGCGTAGAGCAGAATAAAGACGATCAGGCTGACGGCCTTGAGCGCGTTCCAGGCCGAGTCGGCCGCCAGTTGTTCGGCCAGGGGCGTGGTTTCCTCGCTTTCGACCTTGCCCAGCGAATAGGCGGTGCCGAGAGTCGAGACGATGACTTCCTTGGCGGCGAAACCGCCGATCAGGGCGATATTGGTCCGCCAGTCGAAGCCGGCCAGGCGGGTGACGTATTCGATGGAGGTTCCGGCGCGTCCGGCGAGCGAATTGCGCAGGGCGGCGGCGGCGCGTTCGTTGTCGGCGGTTCCCAGGTCTTCGGTCAGTTTTTGGACGGCTCGCGCGTCGTCGCCGGCGTGGGCGGTTTCCAGCGAGGCCGCGATTTCGGCCTTGGCCGCGTCGAAGCGGGCGGCCTCTTCGTCCGGCAGGCCGGGGAAGGTCATGGCCGCCCAGAGCAGGACGGATATGGCCAGGATCACCGAACCGGCCTTGCGGATGTATTGCCAGGTGCGCTCCCAGGTGTGGATGCACAGGCCTTTCCAGGTGGGCAGGCGGTAGGGCGGCAGTTCCATGACAAACGGGGTGCTCGGGCCGGTGATCATGGTCTTGCGCAAAAACCAGGCCACGCACAAGGCGGCGGCCCAGCCGGCCAGGGTGATGGCGAACAGGACCAGGGCCTGGAAACGCGGGAAGAAGACGGCGGTGAGCAGGATGAAGATCGGCAGTTTGGCCCCGCAGGTCATAAACGGCACGGTGAGCAGGGTGGCCAGTTTTTCCTTGGGGCTGCGCAAGGTGCGGCTGGCCATGACTCCGGGCACGGCGCACCCGCCGGCGA